>JAEEGI010013491.1_pt1 | contig 17329 bp, 20 predicted proteins | sample 8958751 | NCBI WGS metagenome assembly JAEEGI01 (sample SAMN16246545, study PRJNA631951) | gut metagenome | biome: gut microbiome; feature: rumen; material: KS-attached | host: Bos | place: Iran: Karaj | collected 2018-10
AATTACATAACTAAAAATAGACTTATAGTTCTTTTCAACAATAAGCATATTCTTGAATACAATATTTCTAAAGAATCTATCAAATGTAAATAGCGCATACATTTCTTCAAAAGTAGCACCATCTATAAATCTTTTAGATCCACTTACTAAAAAAGGAGAACGATAACCATTCAAAAAGAAATAGTTTTCTCTTAATAGAACATCTCTTGCTTTATCATAATCTTCTATTGTTAAACCTTTACTCTTCAAAATATCTAATTGTTCATCAATAGTTTTAAATACTTTAGCAGCCATACTCTCTCCTCTTTATTCATAATCCCCCATATTATATGTTAATTATATCATTTTTTTCACAAAAAAATATCTATAATTTTCATTATAGACATTTTTTTACAGAACATATTTATATTTTTTATTTAATTCTCATAGAACGAGGTAATTCAACATTAATTAGCGTTTCATATGGAGGAATCATAATGGTTTCGCCAACCATGATAATATCGGCATCACGCTTACCATTATATACGGCTAATCTTGTTGATAGAGATCCATCATCATATTCTCTAATACAAATATCATATAATGTATCTCCTGGAATGATTCTATATGTCTTGCTTTCAAGACTTTTTGAATCATATTTATTACCATTAACTCTACAAGGTAAATAAATTTCTTGGCCAGAATAGATTTTATCAGGATTAATATGATTATGTCTTGCTACTATTTCATATACACTTGCATCTCCATATTTATCTTCACATATTTCGCTTAGTGTATCACCTGGTTTAACAGTATATTTTGCATGAGCATAATGATTCTTTAAAGTTGCTGCTCCAACGCCTAATCCAGTAGCTGTTATCGCACCAATTGTTGCATAAGTAATAATATTTTTCTTAATTTCTTTTTTCATCCTATCCTCCTTAAAGCCGTGCATATTATACCACATTTTCACTAAAAAGTCAATTTAAGCTCTTAATATATGCTTCATTCCAGCTTTAAAATCACCATATGTATTAACACTTTCATGTGTCTCTTTTTCCATCTCAGCAATTAACTCTGATAAATAATCAGTTGCTAATTCTTTACCATCACTGAATCTTTCATACATTTCTAGTAATCTTGAATTTTTTAATTTCTTTTGTTTTTCTCTAATAAAAGATGTATATAGTAAATACTCTAATTCCATAAAATTACATACTCTTAAATCCTCTTCTAATAAATTAGGATAATATTTATAAAAGTCTGTATCAAGAACATCTATTTTACCATCTGGAGTATATAATACATTAGCACTCTTTAAATCATATATTTCAAATTTCTTTTTAGATAATTCAATTATATCTTTTTCAAATTTAGATAATGCTCTTAAAAAGTCTCTCATTTGAGTGTAGTAAGATATATTATTAAAATCTATTCCCTTTGAATACCTCATTATATATCCCTTAATTGTTTCATAAGATGGTTTATCGCCATATACAAGAGTTTCAGGAAAAATGAAACTATCAATCTCTAAATCATTTAATCTAACAATATTATCATGTATTTCTTCAGTCATCTTGCCAAACTCTTTGTACACTTTTTTATCTTCTGTTAGATAACAGTCAGCATTCTTACCACTATTAAGATATTTACTCTTAAACTTACTTGTATCTTTGCAAACAATACTTTTCATATTTACTACCCCCTTTTAAAATCGCGTACATTATACCACAAAATGGGCAAAAAGTCAATTTTAGCAAGTAAAAGCAGGACTTTTAAGTCCTGCTAATTATTATAAAATTACTCCTAAATAATCAATTAATACATTCAATATAACTAATAGCAATAATAAAACAATCATTTTAATATGTTTCTTTCTTTCAGTATTTAATGTAGCAACAAATTCTCTTATGAAAGCATTTATTCCAAAATATGTTTTAGTTTTAGATCCTATTCCTTCCATATCATAGTTAAGTTCACTAGCTAAAATTCCTGCTCTAAACACATGATATCCTGTAGTAGAAAATGCTGCTTTTGATTTTTTATTTTTCATTAATTTATATGAATTCTTAATATTTTCTTCAGTACTAGTAGATTTATCTTCAAGAATAATATTATTAGGTTTGATGCCTTTATCTACTAAATAGTTTTTCATTGCTAAAGCTTCAGATATTTTTTCATTCTTTCCTTGTCCACCTGAAGGAATAAATATTAAATCCTTACCAGTTTTTTCTTTTTGCATATTTCTAAATTCTATTGCTCTATCAACTCTACCTTTTAATAATTTAGTTAATGTACCATCTTTTCTAATCATACATCCTAAAATAATGATATAGTCTTTATCAAATTTAGGAACTCTTTTTGATGCTTTAATACCAATTATTATTGTTCCTAATAATATACATTCTAAATATGAAACAACTAAACTAATACTAGTTATTATAAAATTAAATAAATATAAACCATATCCTTTTTCATTATGTATATCAATATATTTCATTATACTAGTAAAGAAAAACAATCTATTTAATAACTCTGGAGTAATTGTTAAAAGACATATTATTATTCCAAGAATTGTTCCTAACATATTTCTCCAAGTAAATCCTTCTTTTTTCATTAATACTATGTTAGTAATTGTTACAAATAAGAAAGTAATAAAAGCTATTGGTAATAATATAATAGAAAATCCACTAATACTACTATTAATACCTTCTACAGTATGAAGTAATCCTTTATAACTAAATATAATAAACAATTGTTCTATCAAAAAGAATGATAAAAATATAACAGTACTTAAATAAGTAACATTTTTATATTGATATATGTTTTCTTTCATACTTTTTCTATATTTATCAATTAATAAATATAAACCATATGCAGTAATTATAAATATTGATATTGGAATTAATATATCTCCTCTTGTTTTTCCAAAATAACTGTCTATTGTAATAATTCTTGTTTTATGAACATAAATCTTATTAAAATGATAATAATCATATCCTTCTAATTCTAAAAATGCTATTCCTTCTTCTAAACCTTTTAAATTAATAACAAGATTGCTATCATCAAATTCTTTATCTATTAGTTCAACAATTTCATATTCGCCTTGATCAATTGTTAAATTTAAATCTTCGATATTGCCATCATAATTAGATAAATCTATTTTTATTGTTGCCTTATTACCAACAAGTAAAACACATACTATTGATATTAAAAACAATACTACAGTTAATAATATAAATTGTATTTTTTTATTTTTCATAAAATCCTCATTTTGTTAATTTCTTTTCTTTTTCTTTAATCTTTTCAATATTATAATTAATTGTTTTTTCTAAATCTTCATGATAATAAATATTTTCTTTTCCTACATATATTCCTATTGGTGCAAAATCAGATTGGCCTACATAAACACCACCAAGTGATTTATGAAATTCATTTGATGGATTACCATCTAAACATTTAGATATAAATGTTCTATATCCTTGATCATATAATTCTTGCATGCATGCAACAGCCAATTTTCTACCTAATCCAAGTCCTTGATAATCATCTAAAATATATCCTGCACATATTTCTCCAGCATCACTGTATTTCTCATCTCTTGAGTTACCAAATGTATTAAAACCAACTATTTTTCCATCAACTAGTGCTACATAAGTATTATTCTTCTCTTCTAAACTTTTCTTCTTTTTATCTACTCTAGCTTGATCTTTAAATTGTAATTTATCAATTATATCTTGTGGTATTAAATCTTTATATGTTGTATTCCATACTTCAATGTTAATATCTATTATTTGTTCAGCTTCTTCAGGTTTAGCTTTTCTAATTTCAATATTCATAATATCACTTCCTACTTAATTTTTTTATTAATTTTACTTACATTATATTCAATACTCTTTTCTAAATTATTATGATAATAAATATTTTCTTTGCATACATATATACCTTTTGGTTTAAAATCATCTTGACCTACATATACGCCACCAAGAGATTTATGAAATTCATTTGATGGATTGCCTTCTAAACATTTAGTAATAATAGTTGTATATCCTTGATTAAGTAAATCTTTCATGCATTCAACAGCCATTTTTCTACCAAGACCTAACCTTTGATAATCTTTTAAAATATACGCTGTATATAATTCCCCTGAATTATAATATTTTTCATCAAACGATTTTCCAAAAGATTCAAATCCTACTATTTTTCCATCAACTAGAGCAACATATACATTATTTAAATGTTGAATAATATATTTTTGCTGCTCTATTCTCTCTTTACTTTTTTCTTGTATTTTATTTGATAAATCTTGTGGTATTAAATCCTTATATATTTGATTCCAAACCTCTATATTAATATTTATTATTTGTTCTGTTTCTTCTGGTTTAGCTTTTCTAATTTCTATATTCATAATATTTCTTCCATTAAATTATATTTTAATCACTTATTTTTTTACAACTGAAGTTTATTAATATGTCATCATCTACATAACCAACATTTTTATATGCTCTATTTGAAGGTATATATCTATAGTCAGTATATAAAGAAACATGATGTCCTTCTTTTAATGCTTTATTGGTTAAATTATATATTATATTAGCTGCATATCCTTTTCCTCTTGCTTCAGGCAAAGTATATACACCACCCATTTTAGCATTTCCATCAACAACATTATAATCAGCTTGACAAACCATTTTTCCTTCATCATTTTTCCAAACATAATAGTTACCACGATTAAGTCTTTTATAAAAACGCTCTTTAGATTCTTCCATTGATAATTCTCTTACATCACTAATTTCTCTAGTTTCGTTATAAATAAACTTAGTTAATATTTCTTCATCCTCTTTTTTTACTTCTTCCATATATCCATCAGTTTTCTTAGGAGGTTTTGTCTCTTTACAAACTAAATATCCCATTTCAAAGAAATAATCACCTAAATTATTATAATCACTCACTAATAAATCATATAATTCTTTTTTACAAGTGAATCTTGTTTCTACATCTTCTAATCTAAACATATCAATTGCTTCTTCTATTTCACTTAATAATGATTTATCAAAATTATCTTTTGTCCAAATCCAAGTTGGAAGTGAAACATTTCCACGACATAACAAATAATTTTCTTCATCACTATATAATTCTAATGTCTCACTATCTAGATTAGATAATAATACTATAAATTTGTATCTATCCTTTTGAAATTCTTCACTCTTAAATATTTTATTATCAGGTTTAATTGCTTTTATCATTTTATTGCCTCTAATTCCAATACATCTTTGTTTGATGTATCAATATATTTTATATTACTTTCTTTACATATTTTTTCAATATCTTTACTAGTATTAATTAATATTTTAAATATTCCTAATAATTCTTCTTTATTTTTTTTATTAGTCCATCCACCTTTAGTATATTTTTTTATTTCTTCAATCTTTTCTTCAGGTGTTATATTTGAGTATCCAAGATAATAAATATCCCATTTATCTCTATCTAAATACTTAATTATATCTTCAGGAAGAATATGCGCTGAATCTAACACAAAAAATTCATCATCTTTAGATTCAACAATTTCAATAAATCTAGATAAGAATAAAGCATATTTTTTACTAGACTCATTATTTATTACTACATTACTTGTAATACCAACTTCTGGAAAATTATGTTTAAAACTAGAAGCAAAATAATCAAGTGGTATATGATTCATATTATATTTTTTGCATAAATGAACTGCTAATCTAGATTTACCACTTTTAGCAACTCCACCAATAAATATATTTTTCATATTAATCCCTCTTTAATACTTAGAAACAATTTCTGATAATACTTTTTCTCTATCATGTGAAGTATCATAAGATTTTATATTGTATTCTTTAAATTTATCATTGAAAAACTTATTCTTTTTTATGAAATATTTAACATTGCCTTTTAACTCTTCATCACTACACCAATAAGTCCAATCATCTTCTGTGTCATATTTTTTAATATTATTATACATTTCTTCTTCAGTTATATCATTATATGTTAGACCTATTATTTCATATTTTTCTTTATATTTATCACTTTGTAAAAATGGCATCAATTGTTCAAAATCTATGTGCGTTCCTTCGATTACAAATTTTATTCCATCATAAAATATACTACCTTCAGATAATTCAACAAAATATTTTATCAAAAAAGGTGCTAAATTTTTAGCTGTTTCTACGTCATTTCCATCATGTTCAATTTTTAAATTAGGAAATGCTTCAAATCCACTAACAATATTATCAATACTAATTATGCTGTACCCTTTTTCTTTTGCAAATTTTTTAGCAAGGGAAGTTTTTCCACTTCGTGCTGCGCCTATTAATAATATATTTTTCATAATATCACTCCTATTTTTGAGCTTTTATATATACATAATAACTATGATCTTTTTGTTCTATTAATTTTGGTTTTTTCTTTATAGCTTCTTCTGATGCATATGATTCATTTAATCTTTTAATAGTAAATCCTGCATCTATTAATCCATTTACTAAATGACTCATATTCCTGTGATATGTTTCTACTCCATCAATGAACCAATGATTTACTCTTTTACCTTCATTGTTGTAATCGCTTATTAAGAAATATTTTTTATCATCTAGTATAACATATCTATGCTCAAGATTATTTAAAATAATTGCTGAATCCATTGGATGACCATGGGAAAATACAAAATATCCTCCATCATTTAATAGATTATATACTTTTTTACATAAACCATCATAATCTTCTATATAATGAATTGCTAATGAAGAAACAACTAAATCAAATTTTCTATCTAATTTTTCCAAATCATTCATAGATAATAGTTGGTATTCAATCTTATCACTATTCTTATTCTTTTTTGCTTCTTCTAACATCTTTGTAGATATATCTATTCCTAATACACTCTTTGCTCCAAGTTCTATTAATCTTCTATCATGTCCCCCAGCACCACATCCTATATCAAGAATAGTTTTATCTTTTACATCCCCAATCAAATCAAAAAACTGAGGTATTTCAATCAAATCATTAGCTGATACTCCTTCTCTTAACTCTGAATAACCTTTAAAAAATTCTTCATCATCATAGATATTTTGTTCCATATATTCCTCCATTAATTAAATTATACCAAATAAAAAGGCTATTTAAGATATTATTATCTTGAATAACCTTTTCCAAAATACTCTTTTAATCCATAAGTATTATATTTATCTACATATTCTATAAATTCATCAATATTTTCACCAAGTTCTAATCCTGCTTGTCCAAGTTTTTGAAAAATAATTTTAACTCTTTCTTGTGCTTCTGGTTGTACATCTTTACATCTCCATACTAATCCACAACCACTCAAAACTATTCCAGCTTCTCTAAGCATCCATGGTCTTCTTCTTTCATAGTTATTAGCAATATTTAAATCTATAAAACCTATATTTTCTCCATCATAGAAAAAGTTTGTACTTTTAGAAGGATCTACATCTAATCCAGTTTGAAGTATTTTATCCCAATTTTCTAAAAATTTAACAAAAAATGGAATATCTTTTCTACTTAAATCATCTAATCTTTCCAAGAATTTTTGTTCCTCTACAGGATTTAAACTAAATTTAGTTAAGAATAATTCTTCTCCCTTTGCTCTTTCTTGAAGTTCATATCTTGTATTATTAACAACAGCTCTATCTAAAATATTATATACATGTACACCATTATTTTTTAATATAGCTATTCTTTGTTGCCTAATTAAATCTTCTTCTCCTTTATTAACAAATGATCCTTTTAATAAAACAACATCATCAAAAATATAACATTTTTTATTTGATCCGGAACCAGAAGGATCAATACTTTTAGCTATTTCAATGTACTTATCTATCATAATAACTACCTTCCTATATTGATTTTATCATATTTCAAGTCACAATAAAACCCGATAAAATCGGGTTTTGGTACAACATATTATCTCTTGCTGAATTGAGGTGCTCTACGTGCTTTCTTAAGACCATATTTCTTTCTTTCTTTGATTCTTGCATCACGAGTTACCATACCAGCACTCTTTAATGTAGGTCTATTTTCTTGATTAGCAAGCATTAAAGCTCTTGTAATTCCTAATCTAATAGCTCCTGTTTGACCAGAGAAACCTCCACCTTTAACAACAATTTCAATATCGTATTTGTCTTTAGCATCAACTAATTCTAATGGTTGAACTAAATCCATTACTAATGTGTCATAAGGCATATAATCTTTAACATCTTTTCCATTTACAGTAATATTACCTTTTCCTGGAGTAAGAGTTACTTTAGCAACGCTTCTTTTTCTTCTTCCGATTGCTGTGAATTTACTTTCTTTAGCCATATTACTTTACCTCTAATCTTTCTGGTTTTTGAGCTTCATGTTTATGTTCGCTACCTGCATAAACAAATAATTGTTTAAAGATTTGTCTTCCTAATCTATTCTTTGGTAACATTCCTTTAACAGCTCTTTCTACCATTTCTACTGGATATTTTTCTATCATAGTTTTAGCATTTCTTTCTCTTAATCCACCTGGATATCCACTATGATTGTAATACATCTTATCTTCTAATTTGTTTCCAGTAAGTACAACTTTTTCAGCATTAATAATAATTACGTTGTCTCCACATGCTACATGAGGAGTGAAAGTAGGTTTGTTTTTACCTCTTAAAACAAAGGCAGCAGCAGCGGCAACTTTACCTAAAGTCTTACCTTCTGCATCAATAACATACCACTTATGTTCAACGTCTTCTTTTCTTAACATAAATGTTTTCATAATTTTATAATCCCTTCTTTGACTTCAACACCGATTACATTTGCAACTATAATCATTTCTATCCCACAGAAATTGCATCTCCATCAAAATGTACCGGGACTATTATATAAAAAGAATATATAAAAGTCAAACATTTTTTGCTATTTTTCCTATGTTTTTACGCTTTTTATAAGCCTTCAAATCTTGACAATAACACCTTTAAATTATACAATTATATATAATAGAGGTTGGTTATGAATAAGACTCAAAAGAAAATAATTACTGTTATGGTTATCCTATTGATTATTTCAACAGGATGTTTTGGTACTGGTGTTTATTTCCGTTACTTTAATAATGATGATCCATCAAAACCAAATAAACCAATTCCTATTAACAATACAACATATTCTAAAAATCTAAAGTTTAAATACTTCCTAGAAGATGAAGAGCAGCCAGATATGCCAACTAATAAAAAAACTGTAGATGAAAATAATAATACTATTGTTTCAGATGATTATATTTTTGCTAGATATGTTTGTACAAATAATATAAAAGGTGAATTTAATAGTGTAACATGGGAATTCATACCAAATTCTGATGAAGAAGGAGATTGTGAATTATACTTTGTTAAAAGTAGATATGAAGTTACAGTTACAAGTCCTAATGGAACTGTTGATAATAACGTTCAAATGATTAAGAGGCAAGAAGACGCTGCTTTCACTATAGAACCAAATAAAGGATATTCATTTAAAAAAGCTGAATGTTCTAATGGAAAAGAAGCTAAGTGGGATGCATCAACTAAAACATTAAAGATTGAAGCTATTATGAATGATGTTACTTGTAATGTATCATTCGAATTAAATAAACTTGATGCTAAAGTAATTGCATTTCAAGACGGGGTCAAAATAAAAGAAGAAGAAAAAATGGCTAATTATGGTGATCCAATTGCTATTATGATTGCTGCAAATTCTGGATATGAAGTTTTAGATACTGGTGTTACATGTTCAAATGGACAAACTGGAAAATGGGAAAGTGGATTATTCAAAATCGAACAATTAACATCAAGTACAGAATGTCAAATAAAGTTTACTAAAAAGCCAATTAAGTATTATACATTTAAAATAACTAATACAAATGATGGAGCTGCATTAGTTGGAGATTCAACTAGACAAATGGAAGAAGGCAAAACATTTGAGGTTAAGTATAAACGAACAGGAGATAATAATATAACATTAAGTTGTAATGTTAAACCTACTACTGGACCAAATATAGATGGAACTGAAGTAACATATACATGGAATAATGTAAATAGTGATATCTCATGTGAATATAAAAATTAAAGTCTTGAAAAAGACTTTTTTTCTTGAAAAAAAATATATAAAATGATAAATTATTCACGAGGAAAAATATATATGTGGAAAATTGGTAATGTGGAAATTAAAAATAGAATAGTTTTTGCTCCGATGGCAGGTATTTCTAACGAAAGTTTTAGAAGTATCATTAAAGAAATGGGAGCTGGTTTAATATATTCTGAAATGGTTAGTAACATGGGAATAATATATAACAGTAAAAAAACTATTGATATGTTAAAAATTAGTGAAGAAGAAAGACCAATTAGCATACAAATATTTGGAAGTGACGTTGATAGTTTTGTTAAATCTGCTACATATATAGATCAAAATATACATCCTGATATTATAGATATAAATATGGGGTGCCCTGTTCCTAAAGTAGCTCTAAAATCACAAGCTGGTTCTGGTCTACTTAAGAATCCAGAAAAAATATATGAAATCGTTTCTAATGTAGTTAAAAATGTATCTATACCCGTTACAGTTAAAATAAGAGCTGGTTGGGATGATAATAATATTAATTGTGTAGAAGTTGCTAAACTAATAGAAAAAGCAGGTGCTAGTGCAATAGCAATTCATCCAAGAACTAGAAGCCAAGGATATAGTGGAAATGCTAATTGGGATTACATAAAACAAGTTAAAGAGGCTGTTTCTATTCCTGTAATTGGAAATGGTGATATTAAAACAGTAGAAGATGCTAGAAGAATGCTTGATGAAACCGGTTGCGATGCTGTTATGATTGGTAGAGCAACTATTGGAAATCCATGGTTTATAAAAGAATGTTTAGAATATGTTGAAAATAATAATAAAATTGATAAACCTTCTTATAAAGAAAGAATAGATATGTTAGTAAAACATTATGAATTAATAAAGAAAAATGAAGGAGACAGAAAAGCAATTTTAGATATTAAAACACATGCACTTGCATACTTAAAATACATACCTGGAACTAAAGAATTAAAAGGAAAAATTGCTTCTTGTAAAACAGAAGAAGAATTCTATAAATGCATAGAAGAAATATATAATTTTATTAAATAAAATAAGCCTAAATATTGTATTATTAGGCTTTTTTTTATATAATTATATGTAAGGAGGAATAGAAAAAAATGAAAAAGACTGGATTATTTAAAATAATCATGTTCGTACTACTTGGTATAGTTGTAGCAACTTGGATTTTTTCTGCAGGATACTTTAACGAAGGTGAACTAACTGATTTAGGTATGTATAATATTGGATTTTTTGATTATTTCCAATTATTATTCGGATCATTTGAATTTAGTTACTTTATCCAAATATTTATTTTATTAGTTTCTATTGGAGCTCTTTATGGGGTTCTTGGTAAGACTGGAAAATATAGAGCATTTGTTGAAAAAATTGCAAGCAATCTAAAAGGTAGAGAAATGGTATTTATCATTATAACTGCATTCATTATAGCTGCATTAACTGCTGTATTTGATTATGGTTTTGCAATGTTCATTTTCTATCCATTTGTTATTAGCATTATTTTAGCTATGGGTTATGATAAGACAACTGCTTGTCTTACAACTTTTGGTGCTCAACTTGTAGGTACAATTGGTGGAGTTATTGCTTATAATACTAATGGTGTTGTTAACAATTTACTTGAACTTGAATTAGGTGCAGGTTTATGGTTTAAATTAGCATTATTTGTATTATCATTCGGTGCATTAGTTTTCTTCTTATCTAAAGCTAAAAAAGGTAAGAGAACAGCAAAAGCTGAAGAAGAAGATATGTTCTTAGGTGAAAAAGCTACTAATAAATATTCAGTAGCACCAATTATAGTAATCTTCTCTATTATATTTGTACTTTTAGTACTTGGATGCACAGCTTGGGAAGATACTTTTGGTGTTGCAGCATTTAAAAACTTCAATGATAATTTAGCTGCTTATACTATTAAACTTCCATACTTCCATTTAACAATTAATGGAGTAGATGCTGGTACTAAAGATATTGCTATATTTAACCAAATATTAGGAACTGTGTCTGCATTTGGTGAATGGTATTATGCTGAAATGGCTGTTATGTGCTTATTATCTGCTTTAGTTCTTGGTTTACTTTACAGAGTTAAAGATAAATTTGTTGCAATGGCCGAAGGCGCTAAGAAAATGTTAAGACCAGCTTTATTAATAGTATTAATTTACTGTGTAATTTACTTTGCTGGTAATACAATGTTCTTCCCAACATTAGCTGGTCTAATATTAGGAATAACAAGTAAATTCAATATTTTCTTCAGTACAATAGTAATGGCATTAGCTTCTGCAGTACATGTAGATATGCTATATGTATCAAACTATGCAATACCACAATTAGCTGCTCAAGATGTTAATCCAATTATAATTGCATTACTTGCACAAGGAATTTATGGTGTTGTTATGTTTGTAGCACCAACAAGTGCAGTTCTTGCATTAGGATTAAGTTATTTAGATATCCCATATAAAGAATGGGTAAAAAATACTTGGAAGCTAATCTTAGCACTATTTGCAATAGTAGTAGTTGTACTAATTGCATCTATGATAATTCTTTAATTAATAAAATGAAAAGAATACTTAGGTATTCTTTTTTTATTTGTTAAAATATGTTAAAATAGATTTGGTGATGAATTATGGATTTATTATTAATATTAGCAGTTATAATCGTTCCTTTAATTGCTCAAATAGGAATTAAAATTAACTATAGTAAGTATTCTAAAGTTGAAAATGGAATGCATATGAAAGGTGAAGAAGTAGCAAGAAAGATTCTTGATATGAATGGGCTTAGAAATGTTAGAATTAACATGGTTGGTGGTACATTATCTGATTATTACGATCCAAGAGTCAAAACTGTTAACTTATCTCCTGAAATATTTGCAGAAAGATCTATTTCTTCTGCAGCAGTAGCAGCACACGAATGTGGACATGCTATTCAAGATAAAGAAAACTATGGATTCTTAAGATTAAGAAGTAGTTTAGTGCCTGTAGTAAACTTTTCATCAAAATTTGCAACTGTTTTTATACTTTTAGGTTTATTTATTAATTCAGAAACAGGAGTTACATTATTCTATGTAGGAATAGTACTTTATGCATTAGGTTTATTATTCCAATTAATAACATTACCTGTTGAATTTGATGCTTCAAATAGAGCTAGGAAGCAATTAGAAAAGTGTGGACTAATAGAAAAGAAAGATGCTAAAGGAGTTAAAAAAGTATTAAAAGCAGCTGCTTATACATATGTTGCTAACTTCTTAGCTACAGCGTTACAAATACTTCGTTTAGTATTATTAAGTAGAAATAGAAGATAATAAATCTTCTATTTTTTTGCATAAAAAAAATAATAGTATTAACTATTATTTTATTTTGTATATGGTAATAAAGCCATATATCTTGCTATTTTAATTTGATTAGCAATATGTCTTTGATGTTTTGCACATGCTCCAGTCATTCTTCTAGGTAAGATTTTACCTTTTTCATTAATATATTTTGAAACAATCATTACATCTTTATAATCAACTGTTTTACCTGCACACATTTGACATACTTTTTTTCTTCTATAAAATTCTGCCATTATTCTCCTCCTTAAAATGGTAAATCATTATCACTTAGTGATACTTCTTTATCATAATTTTCATATGGATCTGAGTCAGGAATATCATATTCTGGCATAGCATCAATAGGTGCTTCTGATGGCATATCTTCAAATCCAGAACTTGTTGATTTACTTGAAGAACTTCCTTCATTCTTTCCTCCAACAAATTCAGCATTTTCAACTATTACCTCAGTAACATATCTCTTAGTTCCATCTTGTGCATCATAACTTCTAGTTTGTACACTACCTTCAACGCCAATTAAACTACCTTTTTTAAAGTGTTTACCAACAAATTCAGCAGTGCTTCTAAAAGCTACACAAGGTAAGAAATCTGCATCATATTGACCTTCTTTATTTTTAAATCTTCTATTAACCGCTACTGTGAAATTAGCAGTAGAAAATCCAGCACTTGTACTTCTAACTTCAGGATCCTTAGTTAGTCTTCCAACTAAAACTATTTTATTCATAATTACTCCTCTTCTCTAATAACAATATGTCTTAGAATGTTTTCATCGATTTTTGCTTTACGACTGAATTCATTTACAGCATCAGCAGTAGCTTCAACGTTAAATAGATAGTAATTACCTCTAAGTTGTTTGTTAATAGGATAAGCTAATTTCTTTTGACCCATATCCTTATTTTCAACAATTTTAGCTTTCATGTTCTTTAGAACTTTTTCAAAAGCTTCAACAGTATCTTTTTGAGTCTTTTCATCGATATCAGCTCTAACGATAAACATTATTTCATATTTATTCATTATCTTCTGCACCTCCTTTTGGTCTAAACGGCTTCACTTAAAATGAAGCAAGGAACTTTCGTTCGAAGGTATTATAGCACATATAAAGGCATTAAACAATACTTTTTATAATAAAAAGATGTCATTTTTTGACACCTTTTTTTACATTTTTTCTGGTATTTTAATAGCAAGTACATCTAATAAACTACTACAAGTATTAAATATTAGATTTAATAATGCTATATATGTTTCTTTTTTATCTTTATCTTCTTCATTAATTATATTAGTTTCACCATAGAATTTATTAAATAAACTACATAATTCAAATAAATATTCGCATATATAACTTAATGATTTTTCTGTATAACATTTACTAACTATTTTAGATAGTTCTATTATTTTAATATATATATCTTTTTCAGTATCACTGTATACATCTTTTATCTCACATTTAGAAGCATTTAGCTTATTTAGTATAGATTTTATTCTAACCATTGTATAAAGAATATATGGCCCTGTTTTACCCTCAAATGAAGTTATCTTATCTATATCAAAGATATAATCTGTTGTTCTAAATGGTAATAAATCAGCAAATTTAATAGTAGCAGAAGTTAATATATTTAATGTTTCTTCTTTATTAGTAACATTATCTGATAATTTATCTTCTAGTTTAGATTTAACTTCATTAATTAAATTATCAAGAGACATTACTCCACCATCTCTAGTTTTAAATGGTTTTCCATCCTTGCCATTCATTGTACCAAACCAATAATGATATAATTTGGCATCTTCTCTAACCATTTTAGACTTATAAGCTGCTCTAAATACTTGTTCAAAATATAATGATTGTCTCATATCAACAACATACCATATTTCATCAGGATCATATTTATTAACCCTAGAATATAATGAAGCTAAATCACGAGTTGCATATATAGAAGCACCATCATTTTTAATAACAATTAAAGGTGGTATTTCTACTTTGTCATCTTCTTTTTGAACATCTATTACTTTAGCACCTTGGCTTTCATACATATATGGTTCTAAAACCTTTAATGTATCATCTATATATTCAAGAGAACTAAGTTCTCCTTCCCATAATTCAAAATCACAATTAAGAAAATCATATGTTCTTTTAATAGCTTTAGTAGATACTTCAACAATATCTTTCCACATAGAAAAATATGGTTCTTTTCCTTCATCAACATAAGCAGTTATTTTTCTAACTTCTTCCATTCTTTCTTCATCTTCTTTAGCTGCTTGTGATGCTGTTGGATAATATTCTGATAATTCTTCCTCTGTAATTTCTAATTTAGGATATTCACCCTTATAATTAGGATCAAAATAACACAAATCAGGTTTTCTTTTCTTAATTTCACTAATAACCATTCCTGATTGTCTACCTAAATCTCCTAAATGAACATCTCCAATTGTATCATTTCCTAATAATTTAGCTAGTCTCTTTAAAGATTCTCCAATATTTGCTGGTCTCATATGACCAACATGTAATGTTTTAGCAACATTTGCTCCACCATAATCAACAAATATCTTCTTTTTCTCTGGTTTATCTATTAATTCATCAAAATTATCAATAGATTTATTCATTTTCTTAATTAAATAATCTTTATTAATACTAACGTTTATAAAACCAGGTCCTGCTATATTTACATTAGTAAATCTGTCATCTAATTTAGAAACTATTTGTTCAGCTATCTCTCTTGGATTCTTTCCATACTTTTTAGCAAGTCCCATCGCAACATTAATTTGAAATTCACCCAAATCAGGTCTTGAAGAGGACTCCAAAGAAACATTATCAATTTCAAAACCAAGTTCATTGATAACATTAATAACATATAATTCACATTCTTTAATAAAACTCATATTATCCTCTCCTTCGATAAGATTATAACACATAAAATACACTTTTTAAACATAATTATTATGTCTTATTATTGTAAAACAAACACTAAAAATTTATTAAAAACATATATTTTTATACCTTTATCATATAAATATAGTGTATTTTTGACATATTTTAATTTTTATGATACAATTTATATGTGCGTGGAGCATTATGCTAGTCAAATACACTACTAGAAGATGGGGCTAAAAATCCATCAATTGTACAAAAAGATACTTTATATATTTTGCTTCTTTCGCCCAGATGGGGGCATATATATAATTTTAGATTTAAGGAAAAGATATAATGGCATATATCCGTATCCTTTTATCAAATCGAGCTAGATGAACGTACATGTCGTGAGTGGTTTGTTGGGATTTTTTGAAAAATAAACTGCAAAAGCGAATAAAAGTAGTTTCCATTTGTTTGGGAAAACCTCTAGCATGTCTTTATTATAAAGATTGAAGTACGGACTAAGTGGTGATCGAGTGGTCAAACAGGCAACTCTTGACTATCGTCTTTAAAGAGAAATCGCTTACGGGTAACCAAGAGTAGATGATAGAGAAATTCGACTCGACCAAAGCCGTAAAATTAATTTATAATAATCCATCACATTTTTTTCAAGGGAGTTAATTAAAAATGAAGAAAGATAATTGGATCATTAAAGCATTTTTAATGACTTTTTTTATAGCTTTATTTTTTAGTACTATATCTAATGTACTAATAGAAGAATGCAATAATGTATTTATATTAATTATTCTTTCTTTATTATTTATAGCAATAGGTATATTATTTGATATTATTGGAACTGCTGTGTTAACCGCTAATATTGCATCATTTCACGCTAAAAGTTCTAAAAAAATTAAAGGCTCTAAAGAAGGTGTTTATTTAATTAAAAATGCATCAAGAGTAGCAAGTATATGTAATGATGTAATTGGTGATATATGTGGCATTGTAAGTGGTTCTATTGGTGCTATGTTAAGTATATATATTTCAAATAAATTAAGTTTTTCAATAGTAGTAACAACGCT
>JAEEGI010013494.1_pt1 | contig 17327 bp, 12 predicted proteins | sample 8958751 | NCBI WGS metagenome assembly JAEEGI01 (sample SAMN16246545, study PRJNA631951) | gut metagenome | biome: gut microbiome; feature: rumen; material: KS-attached | host: Bos | place: Iran: Karaj | collected 2018-10
GAAAGGTTGAGAGAGCATCTGCGAGGGAATACGGTAAGACTGAGGTATACGTTGATACTCGCAGTCCGCTTTTTACAGGGATAACCGATGATGGCGGCACAGATCCTTCTCTTGGAACGGATGCGGGACATGAGGTTTCCACCATATGCTGGATGAGCCATTTTGATTATATAAGCAGGCTGGCACCGGGGTTTGAAGCAGTTGCGCATACAGACAACTGCCCGGTAGCGGCAGCGCAGGATACTAAGCGGGGACTGTATGCGATCCAGTTCCATCCGGAAGTGCTGCATACGGTGTGCGGCACTCAGATGATATATAATTTCGTCCGTAATGTCTGCGGATGCGCGGGTACCTGGCGGATGGATTCTTTTGTGGAGAATACCATACAGGAACTTAGGGAGCGTATAGGAAGCGGACGTGTGCTGCTGGCGCTCTCCGGCGGCGTGGATTCTTCGGTTGCGGCAGGACTTTTATCCCGTGCCATAGGATCACAGCTTACATGCGTATTCGTTGATCACGGCCTGTTACGTAAGAATGAGGGCGATGAAGTTGAGGCTGTATTCGGTAATGGCGGACAGTTTGACTTGAATTTCATCCGGGTAAATGCTGCGGACAGATACTACATCAAGCTTGCCGGAGTCGATGAACCGGAACGAAAAAGGAAGATCATAGGCGAGGAATTCATACGTGTATTCGAGGAAGAAGCTAAGAAGATAGGTACAGTGGATTTCCTGGCCCAGGGCACCATATATCCGGATGTGGTTGAGTCGGGACTCGGCGGAGAGAGCGCCGTTATCAAGTCGCACCACAATGTGGGCGGACTGCCTGACTATGTTGATTTCAAGGAGATAGTTGAGCCGCTTAGGGATCTGTTCAAGGATGAGGTTCGAAAGGCAGGTCTTGAACTGGGTCTTCCCGAGAGTCTGGTATTCCGTCAGCCCTTCCCCGGTCCGGGACTCGGTATCCGTATCGTAGGCGACATCACTGCAGATAAGGTGCATATTGTCCAGGATGCCGATGCGATATTCCGCGAAGAAGTAGCGGTTGCGGCTAAGGAGTGGCGCCTGGCCAATACCGGAGATTCTGCACAGACATCCAAAGATAAAATGACTGTGCAGGAAAGATTTGACAGGGCCATGAACCAGAATCCGCCCTGGATGCCGGACCAGTACTACGCTGCCCTTACTAACTTAAGATCAGTCGGCGTTATGGGAGATGAGCGTACCTACGACTATGCCGTGGCTCTACGCGCCGTACGTACCATAGACTTCATGACTGCTGAAGCTTCAGACATTCCTTTTGAAGTCCTCCAGCGTACCATGAGCCGCATAATCAACGAAGTCCGCGGAGTAAACCGCGTATTCTACGACCTCACCAGCAAGCCTCCGGGGACGATAGAGCTGGAGTAATACCGAGTGTCCAAGGGCAAAGCAGATTAAGCGAAATAAGCTTATATTAGATATTCTGTTTAGAAGTAAGGACGTAGAAAAATCAGGTACAGGATTCCAGCGTGTAAATGAATGCTGTAAAAGGCAGAATGTTACCTGGAATTACAGAAAAGAGGCGTATGGCTTTTTCTTTGAATTTATCAGGACAAATGTCCAGATAAATGTCCAGATAAATACTGAACTCACAGAGGCAGAGCAGATCATTTTTAATCTGATCCAGAATAATGAGGGTATCTCAAAGGCCGAGATGGCTATAAGAATCGGAAAGTCTGAAAAGACTGTCCAGAGAATCATCTCCTCGTTAATGAAGAAGCAGGTTATTGAGCGAGAGGGCTCCAACAAATCAGGCAGTTGGAAGATAAAGATATAGATATAGGGGAATCATTGATTGATAAAATGAAGCAGGATCTACCATAGTGTTGTAACAGGGAGGTGCTACAGGGGAAGACCTACAGCGTGTTCTTTGCAGGACCTGATGATTCTTCCGATTCTGAGACGTGGAACAGGATGCTTGAGACGTTTAAGGAGTATGTAGGCGAGCATGATGTAAATATCAGATATACGGACAGTCTGAATGTGATAGCGCTTTTTGATCGCAGTGATGAAGAGACTATGGCTGTGAAAGATGCGATGCGCAGAAACTGTCCGGCCATCGTGATCACGGATCTGAAATAAACGGAATGGAGAGAGATGAAACATGAACAAAGACAAACTTAAACCGATGCTTTTCAGCACTATCAAACACTATGATATGAAGCAGTTCGGCACGGATGTGGTATCCGGTATCATCGTTGCGATAATAGCGCTTCCGTTATCCATCGCGCTGGCGTTAGCATCGGGCGTGGGACCTGAAGAAGGTTTATATACCGCCATTGTCGCCGGATTCATCATATCATTCCTGGGAGGAAGCCGTGTGCAGATAGCGGGGCCGACCGCTGCGTTTGCAACCATCGTGGCCGGCATCATCGCGAAGAACGGTATGGACGGGATGATGCTTGCGACCATAATAGCCGGTATCATTCTGATCCTGATGGGTTTACTCAGGCTCGGCGGACTTATCAAATTCATTCCATATACCATAACCACAGGTTTTACCTCCGGTATAGCCGTCACTATAGTCATCGGACAGATAAAAGATTTTCTTGGGCTTTCTTATCCGGCAGGAACAGCTACGATAGAGACGCTTGATAAACTTAAGGCCATTGCAGTTAATATATCCTCATTCAATCCATATGCATTGCTGACAGGTATCATCAGTCTGGCGATACTGATAGTATGGCCGAAGATCAGCAAGAAGATCCCCGGTTCACTTATCGCCGTGATAGTCGGAATACTGTTAGTTAAGCTTACCGGGATCAGGGTCAATACCATCGGAGATCTGTACACCATAAACAGCGGTCTGCCAACGCTTCATGTTCCGAAGGTAAGTATGGCAGCCGTAAGCGCAGCGCTTCCGGACGGATTCACCATAGCGATCTTAGCTGCCATAGAATCGCTGTTATCATGCGTGGTCGCAGACAGTATGATCAACTCACATCACCGTTCGAACATGGAACTCATAGCTCAGGGATGCGGTAATATCGGATCTGCGCTGTTCGGTGGAATACCTGCAACCGGTGCCATTGCCCGTACCGCAGCTAACATCAAGAACGGCGGACGTACTCCCGTGGCAGGCATAGTTCATGCGCTTACCCTTATACTTGTGCTGGTGGTTTTGATGCCCTATGCGGCGCTCATTCCCATGCCCACCATTGCAGCCATATTGTTCATGGTTGCTTATAATATGTGTCAGTGGCGAACCTTCGTACACCTGTGCAAAACGGCGCCCAAAAGTGACATTATCGTGCTTGTATTAACATTTGCCCTTACGGTTGTATTTGACCTTGTGATCGCGATCGAGATCGGAATGCTCATGGCTGTACTCCTGTTCATGAAACGTATGAGTGAGGAGTCGGGCGTAGTCGGCTGGAAATATTTTGACCCTGATGAGGATCCTGACGGAATGAACCTTAAACCCATACCTCCGCAGGTCAGGGTATATGAGATATACGGACCCATGTTCTTCGGAAGCTCAGGCCAGATCGACACCATGAATTTCCGGGATGAGACCAAAGCCATAATCATACGAATGAGAGGAGTTCCTGCTCTTGATGCGACGGCGATGCATTCACTGGAGAACTTCTATGAGCGATGCGACGCCAGAGGGATACAGCTGGTATTCTCCCATGTGAATGAACAGCCCATGAGCACCATGCGTAAGGACGGATTTGTGGAAAAAGTCGGTGAAGAGAACTTCCGACCGCATATAGACGATGCGATAGAGTGGGCAACGAAGATTACGGAATCTGAAGAACCGGCTGAAAATAAATAGGAGAGTGAATCTGTTATGAGTGCTATTGATGTCTTTATGATCGTATCTACAATGCTTGGAGGTCTGGCCCTGTTCATGTTTGGCATGAGCACCATGAGTGATGCTTTGTCGGCACTGGCCGGAGGCATACTGAACAAATTCCTCGGCTGGGTTACCAAAAACAGATTCTTTGCATTCCTGTTCGGAGCCGGGATCACCGCTATAGTACAGTCGGCTTCGGCGGTTTCCGTACTTACCGTCGGTCTGGTAAATTCTAAGATCATTGAACTGACTCAGGCTATCGGATTACTTATCGGTGCGGGACTCGGTACCACGGCGACTGCGTGGATGCTGTCTTTGAATGCATTGGATGGCCAGTCATTCCTACTGATGATCATCAAGCCCAGCAATTTCTCTCCGATCCTTGCGATAGTATCCGTAGCGATCACGATGTTTTCCAAGTCTGAGAGCAAGCGTAGGATCGGTCGTGTGCTTTTAGGTTTTTCAGTCATGATGATGGGCATGACCATGATGAGTAACGGAGTGGCTCCTCTAAAGGAACTGCCGGCGCTCAGGAACACGCTGATGAGTTTTACGAATCCGCTGTTAGGATTTGCATTTGCAGTTCTTTTCACTATGCTGATCCAGAGTTCGGATGCTACAGTAGGTATACTTCAGGCGTTTGCGCTGTCCGTGGATGTAAGTTACGGAATGGCGATCCCGCTTATATGCGGAGCACAGGTCGGAAGCTGCATCACCGCGATCATGTCATCTCTCGGCACAGGCAATAACGGTAAGCGTACAGCATTTATGAATCTTTACTACAGTCTTCTGAAGACGGTTCCTTTTCTGATCATTTTCTATCTGACCAACAGCGTGTTCCACTATGGTTTTCTGGATATGCAGGTTGGGGGCATAGGGATCCCTCTTTTCCATACAGGCGTCAATCTCCTGGGCGCAGCTGTCTGGCTGCCGTGCTCCGGAGTGATCGTGCGGCTTTCTGAGCTGACGATCCCCTACAGCGAGAAGGAAAAGCAGGCAAAGGAGAATGTTCTTACGATGCTGGACAAACTGTTTTTGCCCAATCCGGAATTTGCGCTGGAGCAGGTTGAACAGGCGGTATGCATACTGGCCAATACTGTGGGAGAAGCACTAAAGACCGTGAGAGCCGCTGACAAGGATGTATTTGACAGGGCGGAGCTGCTGCATGAGCGGATCAGGCAGTACGGCGAGCAGATAGAGAAGTATATCGGCGAGATCACGTCCCAGACTCTTGATGAAAAAGGTACGGCTTACGGAATGCTTCTGACTAATGCAAATATCGCTTTCTGTGGGATGGGACTGATGTCTGAGAAGAATCTGGAGTATGTGCGCAAGATCAGAGAACGGGATAACGGTCATAGAGAAGGCATTAAAGAAGTTAATGTTCTCGCAGATACACTTATAGAGATAGTTGAACTGACCGTCATCGATTTCGAGACCAAAAGTCCTGCGATCTCTGATACCATTAAACTCTATCGTGAGGAATTCATGGAAATGAGCGAGATCGTGAAGAAGCGGCTGATCAGATTGCTTCACGAAAGAGACGGTATGAACGAGTTCACGGAGAAGATGACGGATTTCTATTTCACACAGGACCGTCTGTTGGACTACTGTGAGATCGTTGCCGGCGCTCTTTTAAGATATGATCAGGCCGTCTCACCGGGTGTATATACGCCACTGGCAGATGCGGAGCTTGACAAGAAGCGCGCCCAGATCAAGGTTCTGTTCAGCGATAAATATAATGTGCTCACCGGTGGGGAGTAAGGAACAGTTATATATACAGGGTGCTTAGCAACGGGGAGTAAGGACATTGATCACGTTGCCGGGGTCAGATCGTCTGCTTGTACTCGGTTGGACTGATCCCAAAGGTCTGCTTGAATGATTTACTGAAATGAAACGGATCATTATATCCGACATGAGAAGCGATCTGCTGTATCGTAAGCTCATTATCATTAAGAAGCTGTTTGGCAATTCCCATACGGTAATTGCGTATGAATTTTGAGGGCGTTGTTTCCTCAACTTTGTTAAATACCTTGGTAAGGTAGGAAGATGAGAATCCGAGTGTCATCGCAATGGTATTCAGGTCCAGATCCTCTGAATAGTGGCTTTGCACATAGTCCTTGACAAGTGTAACGATCTCTTCGGGAGTAAGAGACGGATCCAAACCGGCGTCAGACCGGATCTGCCTGGATATGTCTGTCAGTGACAGTTCCAGATTTTTAAGTACCTTATGCAGTTCTTCCGTGTCCAGGGGTTTGAGCAGATAGTCTTCGACGCCGTAGTGCAGAGCTTCTTTCGCATACTCGAATTCCGCATAACCGGTTATGATCACGCATCTTACGTGATCCATGGTGCGGTGAATTTCTGCAGCCAGCTCAAGCCCTGTCATTAACGGCATGGAAATGTCCGTAAATACGACGGAAGGCGGCTGTTTTTTTATTGCTTCAAGAGCGTCCAATCCGTTTGAATATATTCCCACTACCTTGAAATTCGGATTTTGTGCCTCTATATGTTTGGCAATATTTTTAGCGATGATATTCTCATCTTCTGCTATGATGACGCGGTATCTGTTATCATCCATGCTGTATTTCCCCTGCAGGATCGTCTGCATTCTTATCCGGAAGTCCCCCACCGATGGTAACTAATGCGCCCCCGGTGGCGTTATTGCTGATCCTGAATATGTGCTTTCCATGATAGAGCGTTTTAAAACGTATGTAAATATTCATCAGTCCCATTCCGTTTATTTCCAGATCCGGAAGTGAGTCGGTCTCATTAATATACGATATCTGTTCATTCAGATCGTCTATATCTTCGGCAGAAAAGCCGGTACCGTTATCCTTAACCGATATTTCCCAGTATATACCGGTCAATACGCCGCCTATATTGATCTTCCAGGGTGGGCGGACGCTCTTGGTTGCGAATTTGATGGAGTTCTCTACGATCAATTGAAGGCACAGTTTCGGTATCTGAAGTTGTTTCATTTCATCCGGAATATCAATCTCATATATCAGATCATCACCGTAGCGCATCTTCATGCATTCCAGATAATCCTTGGCGTGGGCAATCTCTTCTTCTATCGATACGAGAGGATCTTTGTTAGATGAAATATAGCGGAGGATACGGGAAATGGTCTGGCACATATTCGTGACTTCTTCATTCATGCCTTCATCGGCCATGGCTGATATAGTGGCCAGGGAGTTATACAGGAAATGAGGATTCATCTGTGACTGGAGCGCCAGGATCTGAGACTGAAGGCGTTGATTATTCAGAGATATCTCACGGTTCATGGACGCCTTGGTTCGCTCGTGCATTTTGACAACGGCGGTATAAAGAGTATCCAACTCGATAATGTTGGTGTTCACCTCTTCAAGAGAATCAGTCAGTATGTTTTCCTCGTCGGTGTGAAGCGCCGTGATGTTACTGTACATTTTCATAATAGGTATGGTAATGATCCTTGAAACAACATAAGACAGGATCAGGATAAGAATAACAAACAGCAGGAAGATGAAGAGATTGACCTTGAGAAAGTCCATGATCGGCTGATACATGTCATGATTGTCAATGGCGATCATGGTGACGAAGCCCGAATAGGATGATGCATTTACAAACAGACGGGTGTTATTGCTGTATGAGATATGGTGGGTAATATCATCCTTCAAATAGCCTGAGGCTGTATATGTATCATAGTATTTTGCACTCATTTCATCATCACCGGAGCTGTATATGTTCTTACCGGTCTGATCATAGATATAGATCTTCTCATTATAGGTTCCGGTATCGATATTTTTAAGTTTTGAAGTCAGGGATGACATGGAGTGCTTCACTTCGAGCACTCCCTGAGGCTTATAGAAAGTCGACTGGTATATTGAGCAGACCGTTATAAAGTTGGCGCCTTCACTGTAAGTATAGTATTTCTTAAGTCTTGGATCCTGATCGCAGAATATAAGCCTGTTGTTGTCGCTGTCCTGCAGTTTGGCGTACCACTCCATGTCCTGTACGGATACATCTTCGGAAATGGAATTGTCAAGCCCCACGCCGACGTATCCGGTATCAAGAGAGTACAGATAGATCTGATCCACAGGTCTGGAAGGACCTATTATCGCTGTCAGCAGGTCGGTCAGGACTTTGATGTTCTGCATACCCGAATAGTTGCCGTCTCCGTTGGATGCGGGTTTATTAAGATATGTGAGAAAGTGATCCTTGATCAGATTGGAGTAGGCAACGTTTTGCATTACGGTATTAACGTTGCGTATCTCTTCGTCCATAAATGTTGCTGAAGTCTGGGCATCCCGGCTTACGGTCTCAAAAGCCTGGGTTTTGATCTTCTTCGATTCGGAAACAATAAAGTAACTTATATATGCCAGAAAAATAGCTAAGATAAGAAAAAAGAAAACGAGCTGTAAAGTTGTCTGCACACTTTTTTTGTTTCGACCGGGCATAGGATATAATACTCCGCAAACTTAAAAAAACAGTTGGTAAAAAATTTACATGTTACATTCTCTTTTTATCCATTCGATGAACTGAAACGCTAATTTATAATAGGCGTAACAACAATCGATTGTCAATTTTTATACTGTTGTTTATTTTAAGGAGGGTTATATGAAAAAAAGAGTTTTAGGAACGGTTTTGTCACTATCGATGGTTCTGGGAATGCTTGCCGGCTGCGGTCAGACAGCAGATCAGGCAGCTGATACAGGATCAGGAGAGGCTAAAACGGAAACCACGGAAACCAAACAGGATGAAGCAGTGCCTACGGCAGAGAATCCTGCAGCAGCAGACAGCACAGAAGATGTTACCATCACGTTCATGGCCAGCCAGGACTGGATCCAGGATGCAGAGATGGAACTTGGCGAGAAGTTCACACAGGAAACCGGTATCAAGGTTGACTATCAGATAGTTCCTTCAGATCAGTATGAGAGTCTTCTCATGACCAAGATCAATGCAGGAGAATGTACTGATATCTTCGGAGGACAGAGTTCACAGTTCAGTATCGTAACACAGTTTGATGTTGAGAAAAATGCAGTTGATCTGTCAGGCGAGAGCTGGGCAGGAAATGTTGATCCCGCAGCGGCAGCCGAACTTTCAGTAGGCGGAAAACTGTACGGACAGCCTATACAGGATGTTTCGGCATGCTGGGCTGTTGCATATAACATCTCAATGTTTGATGAACTGGGTCTGAAGATTCCTACCAGCTACGCAGAGTTCTGTGATGTCTGCGACAAACTTATGGCAGCAGATATCATTCCTATATATGAAGCAGTATCAGACGGATGGCATCATGTATGCTGGACAGAAGCAGCTATAGCAGCAACACAGGCTGATCCGGGATATCCCGATGCACTTAACGCAAATACCGCAACTTTTGCCGGTAACGAGCAACTTACTAAAATGTTTGCACAGTTAAAGGAAATGGCTGACAGAGGTTACATGGGCGATAACTATATGTCAAACCAGCATGCTGATGCTCCCGCAGCCATAGCAAGCGGCGAGTACGCAATGGTTCTGTACAACCAGGGTCTCGGTGCAGAAGTTAACGCAGTTGATTCAAGCTTCCCGGTTGACAATATCGGTTACTTCGTAAATCCTCTGTGTGACAATCAGGCACTTAATGTGAACTACTGCGGCCCTTCAAGATTCATCTTCTCAGGCTCCAAGAATGTAGACGCAGCCAAGAAGTATCTTGAGTTCATGGCATCGGATGAAAGTCTTGCATATATGACAGAGAACGTGGGTAAGTTCAATCAGCTGCCTTATTCAAACGCTCCTTCCGCTTACTCTGCAGTTGTTCAGGATTTCTATGACAGATATCCTACCAAGGTCGCTGTATTCCAGGCGTCGGTTAAGTACTACAATCCTGCATGGATGGATATCGGTAAGGATATGTCCGCTATGTTCCTCGATGAGATGACTCCGGAAGAAGTACTTCAGGATATCGATAAATTAAGAGCAGATCAGGCAGCGGCAGCTTCCGATCCTGCATGGAACTGATCGGGTATTGAACGACTAAGCGCGGGACTGCCTGGTATTACTTAGGCAGTCCCGTTTTACGAAAAAGGTGATATGAATGAATAAAAGTAAGATATATCCGAGATATTTTGCTTTCGGAGCTCTGATCATATACTTTGTACTCTTTTTTCTGCCGGGATTGATAGGTGTGGGATATTCATTCACTGACTGGTCGGCATATTCGGATAAGCTGCATTTTGTGGGCTTTGATAATTTCAAAACGGTTTTCTCGGCAGATGAAAACTATATGAAGATCATAAGCAATACGCTGGTTTTCACGGCGGTCACAACGATCCTGAAAAACGTTATAGGTCTCGTGCTTGCGGTACTTCTTACCAAGTCGATAAAGCTGCTGAATATGCACCGCGGGATCGTATTCATGCCCTCAGTGTTGTCCACACTTATCATCGGTATGATCTTTAAATCGATATTGGATCCTAAATCCGGTCTTTTGAATACTTTTTTCAGATCCATAGGATTGGATTTTCTTGCTAAGAAATGGCTTGTGACTTCCGAACTGGCTTTTGGTTCTGTTATGGCAGTGGATATCTGGAGAGGCGTAGGATATATAATGACGATCCTTATCGCCGGGATACTGTCCATCTCTTCGGATTATTATGAGGCTGCTGCGATAGACGGAGCGAACGGATGGGACAGGTTTAAGTATATCACATTTCCCCTGATCCTTCCGACGCTTGCGACCACTACAGTGCTTAATGTTATATATGGCCTTAAGGTGTTTGATATGGTCTATGCGCTTACAAACGGAGGCCCCGGAAAAGCAACGACTGAGGTTTTATATACTGCAGTGTTCAAGAAATTCGGAACCGGCCAGTACGCAGTAGGTACAGCGCTTTCTTCGGTGATGTTCATCATCATGATATTCATAGGCATATATATGATCCGGGTTATGACTAAGAACGAGGTGGTTGAATAATGAAGATCAGGAAAACCATACAGGCGGTAATATGTAATCTGATAGCGTGGATTTTTTCGGCGATATGTCTGATCCCTCTTCTTCTTATCGTGTTCAATTCGCTTAAGGATAAAAAGGCAGCGGCTTCCATGGATCTGTCCCTGCCTGCATTACCCATCCGATGGGACAATTTTGCAACAGTCGTTGAAAAAGGCAAGCTTGCGACGTCTTTTGGCAACAGCCTTCTGTATTCCGCCGGAGCAGTGATACTGTGCGTGTTCTTCGCGGCGGCGGCGGCATATGTGTTATCAAGAAACCAGACGCGCCTTAACAATTTCCTGTATATGTTTCTGGTACTTGGGATAACACTTCCGATCAATTACGTTGCGCTGACCAAAGTACTGCAGTTTCTGCATCTGAATAATACCGCCGTTGGTATCATACTTCTGTATACCGCGATGCAGCTTCCTTTCATGACATTCCTGATACACGGATTTGTCGCCAAGGTTCCGGTCGATCTTGATGAAGCGGCGGTGATAGACGGATGCGGACCCATAAGGCTATTTTTTCTTGTGGTATTCCCACTGTTAAAACCTGCAGTGGCAACGGCGTCGGTGCTGACATTTCTCAACACATGGAATGAGTTCGTGTCCCCGCTGTATTTCTTAAACAGAACTGAACAGTGGCCCATGACTTTGTCCGTTTACAATTTCTTCGGAATGTACTTTAAGGATTGGAACCTTGTGTGCGCGGACATCCTGCTTACCAGCCTTCCTGTGCTTATTGTGTACCTGCTTGGACAAAGGTACATCGTGTCAGGTATGACTGCAGGAGCGGTGAAGGGCTAAAACAGTTATTTATGTATCTGTGTGGATAGGTTCATCGCATCAGGTATGACTGCAGGCACAGTGAAGGGGTAAAAAACTGTTATATATACGTGTTGATGAAGCGTTTTGAGCCGGGACATGATAGAATACTATTTGGGTATAGCATGAACTGGGGATACATTTGATCAGATTTTCCCGGAATAAAAAATAATACGGAAACAGAATACGTAGCATAAGGAGGAAACACATATGCTGAAAGGAATTCCGCCCATTTTGTCCCCGGAACTGTTGAAGGTTCTGTGTGAGATGGGACATACGGATGAGATCACCATAGCTGACGGGAATTTCCCGGGACACTCTTTCGGGAAGCCGGTGATAAGGCTTGACGGACACGGCGTGCCTGAGATACTCGACGCGATAATGCAGGTATTTCCCTTGGACACATATCCTGACAGGAACGGAGAGATGCTTGCCCCCTGTACGCTTATGGCTCTTGAACCCGGAGACGTCGGAAAGCTTGAGACGCCGATCTGGGATGAGTATAAGAAGATAGTCGCAAAATACGATGAGCGCGGAGCTGAGGCTTTTGAGGAGATAAACAAGTGGAAGTTCTATGACCGGACAAGGGAGAAGTCCTGCTGTGTCATAATGACTTCAGAGAAAGCGCTTTATGCAAATATCATACTGCGCAAAGGAGTTGTGTGACCTGTATATGAGGTCGGAAAACGAATGAAACCGGGGTCGTCGGCGGTGTCTTAAGGATACCGGAGATCCGTAAATTATATTCAGTGAAAACAGGAGGAGTATAAAAAATGGCTGTAAAAATGAGAATGAAGGGCGCTATCCTGCCGGGAAATTCAACAGTGGAATTGAAGGAGTTCGAGGTTCCGAAGCCCGGATTCGGGCAGGTGGCCATCAAGACCAAGGCGACAACGATCTGCGGAAGTGATATCCGCTGTATCTACAGGGAACACACCGGTAAAGGAGCGGAAGGATATATTCCGGGAATGATAGCCGGACATGAACCCTGCGGACTTATCGTCGAAGAGGGAGAGGGTCTCAGGCGTTTTAAAAAGGGCGACCGCGTCATCGTATATCATATCTCAGGCTGCGGCGTCTGCAATGACTGCAGAAGAGGTTACTACATTTCGTGTACCAGCAAATATCGCGCTGCTTACGGATGGCAGAGAAACGGCGGTATGGGCGAATACATTCTTGCGGATGAGAAGGACCTTATAGCGCTTCCCGACGAACTGACCTATAAAGACGGAGCCCAGGTAGCATGCGGATTCGGCACGGTATATGAAGCCATAGAAAAGATCGGCATCAGCGGTAATGATGCGGTTCTTGTTACAGGTCTCGGTCCTGTAGGACTGGCAACTCTGATGCTGTGCAAGGCACTCGGCGCCAACCAGCTCATCGGCGTTGAGATGAACGATTACCGTATCGATCTGGCTAAGAAGCTGGGGCTTGTCGATAATGTATTTAAGCCCGGAGATGATACTCTGGATAAGATAATAGAGGCAACACGCGGAAGAGGAGTTGAGAAGGCCATCGACTGTTCGGCATCCGATCCCGGAAGGCAGCTTGCCATACGTGCCACACATTCTTACGGGAAGATCGCATTTGTCGGAGAAGGCGGTACATGCAACTTTAATCCGAGTCCCGACATCATTCACGGCCAGAAGACAATCTACGGTTCATGGGTAACATCACTGTGGAGAATGGAAGAACTTGTTGACAGACTCGTTCGCTGGGGTATCCATCCCGATGAACTGATCACACATGAATTCTCTATAGACCAGGCAGGAGAGGCGTATGCGCTTATGGCTTCCGGACAGTGCGGCAAGGTTGCGGTAGTCTTCGGAGACCAGGAGGAGAAATAAGGAAATCGATCGCAAGCGGAATGAATGGAAAACAGGATCATTCTAAAGATGCGAGTGGATCATTGAGCAGGGAGATATTAAGATGAGTAATTTGATCGATGTTGATAAGGTACCGGTCCGTACGCTTTATACCGGAGTAAAAATGCCCGCCATGGGGCTTGGTACCTTTGGTTCGGATAAGTATTCACCCGAACAGATATCTGAAGCGGTATATGGCGCGGTGAGAGCGGGATACAGGATGCTTGACTGTGCTTCAGTGTACCAGAATGAAGATCGGATCGGTGAAGTTCTTGAGCGCTTGTTTAAAGAAGGAATTGTCAGCCGCGAGGAGTTGTTTATTACCTCCAAAGTATGGAATGACCGGCACCGCGAGGTACATAAAGCATGCGAAAAGAGCCTGAGTGATCTGAAGCTGTCCTATGTGGATCTGTACTTTGTTCACTGGCCGTTCCCCAATTATCATGCTCCGGGATGTGACGGGGATTCCAGGAATCCCGATTCCAAACCGTTCTCGGTTGATGAGTTCATGGATACCTGGAGACAGTGCGAGGAACTGGTGGATGAAGGAAAAGTCCGTGCTATCGGAATGTCCAACATGACGGTATCCAAACTTGAACAGGTGCTTCCTCTTTGCAGGATACGTCCGGCGGCACTGGAGATGGAATGCCATCCTTCATTCCAGCAGCAGGAACTGTTTGATTATGCTGTGGAGCACGAGATCGTTCCGATCGGTTTTTGCCCTATAGGATCGCCGAGCAGACCGGAACGTGACAGGACTGCCGAGGACGTTGCGGATACGGAACTTGAAGAAGTTGTGACCGTTGCAAATAATCACAATATACATCCTGCTGTAGTCTGCCTTAAGTGGGCGGTTCAACGCGGAATGTGTCCGATCCCCTTCTCGGTTAAGGAGCCTCAATACATATCCAATCTTAAGTGTACGACAGAGGATCCGCTGACGGATGAAGAGATGGAACTTCTGAAGAAAGCAGAGAGAAACTGCCGCCTGGTGAAAGGTCAGGTATTCTTATGGCCGGGCGCAGATGACTGGAAACAGTTGTGGGATTGATCTGAATACTTAAAATCGGGGGCAAAAGTTTTTGCCCCTTAATTCATTTGATGAGGTGATAATATGCTGACTGCAATAAGTCCAAAATCAGTTAAGATAACCGAAGTAAAAAGATGCGAGGATGTTCTGTGTCTGAGCTCAGATCATTGTGAGACTGTTCTGGAACCAAAGAGTTCCGGTATTGTCAGGGTGGTCAGGATTCCCGCAGAAGAAAAGTCTGAACAGGTGAAAGCGGAAGGATCCGGGAGTGATGACGGTTCAGAGGTTGGTTTAGGGACCGGATCAGACGCCGGTTCAGACGTAATGGAAAGGATCAGAACAGACAAGCCCGGAGTGACGGATACGGATGTATTTTCAGACTGGGAATATACAGAGGATGAGGACGAGATCAGACTGACGCTGCCAGAACTCAAGGTGTGTGTATATCGTGACTGCGGTTCCATAGCCTGCTTTGACAGATCCGGGAATCTGTTGTTCTCTGAACGCACTGATGCTCCTGTTGAATTCGAAGAATTCGAGACATTTAAGCTGGCTGATACGAAGCAGAAGACTAAGATCATTGAGACAGCCGACGGCAGGAAAGAAGTCCTTGAAGCACCGGAGAAGGTTTCTACCGGGAACAGTTTTCATATACGATTCAACTTCGAACTTGGTGATGAAGCATTATACGGACTGGGTCAGCAGGAAAAGGGCTTTGCATCTCTTCGCGGACGTACCTTGTATATACATCAGGGCAACCGCAAGATCGCAGTCCCGATGCTGGTATCAACAGGCGGATACGGATTTCTGGTTGATGCCTATAGTCCCATAGTTTTCAACGATAACGAGAAGGGCACATACATCTATATCGAGGCGGCTAAGGAACTTGATTATTATTTCATCGCCGGAGATATGAACGGGGTAGTGCAGGGTTACCGCAAACTCACAGGTAAGGCAGCGCTTCTACCTAAGTGGGCGTACGGATATGTTCAGTCTCAGGAAAGATATGAGTCGCAGGAAGAGATACTGTCGACCGTAAAGAAATCACGCGAACTGGGGATCGGTATGGACTGCATCGTACTTGACTGGATCAGTTGGCCTGACGGAGAATGGGGACAGAAATCCTACGATCATGAACGGTTTCCCGATCCGAAGGGAATGATAGATAAGCTTCATGAAGAGCATGTTCACTTTATGATCTCACTATGGCCGACTATGGCGGAAAATACCTCGGATCATAAGGAGTTTGAGGAGAAGAAGCTTTTTCTTCCCGCATGCTCGGTATATGATGCGTTTAAACCTGAGGCGCGTGAGTTATACTTCGACCAGCTTAAGAGGACACATTTTTCCTATGGTACGGACGCATGGTGGTGCGACAGCAGCGAACCCTTTACGCCTGAGTGGAATCATAAGATGCGTATGGAAGAAGGGGAACTGTTCCATGCATATTGCGACGAGGCAGGGCTTCGTATGCCGTATGAGTACTGCAATGCTTTTCCGCTGTATCACGCCATGGGGATATATGAGAACCAGAGAAAGGCGATGGGGGTCGCTGATATCGATGGGAAGACGGCCGAGGTTGATGATAGCAATAGGAGTACGGTCGGAGTTGATGATAACGATGGGAGTACGGCCGGAGTTGATGATAACGATGGGAGTACGGCCGGAGTTGATGATAACGGGAAGCGCGTGATCAATCTTACGAGAAGCGCATATACCGGTCAGCAGCGTTACGGCACCGTCATGTGGTCCGGCGACACGGATGCAAGCTGGGAGACATTTAAGGACCAGATCGCGATAGGACTTCACTTCAGCGCTTCGGGTCTCCCATGGTGGACCATGGATACGGGCGCATTCTTCGTTAAGAGGGGTGAGTACTGGTACTGGAACGGGAAATATGATGAGACAGTTGATGATCCTGCATACTGTGAACTGTATGTCAGATGGTACCAGTATGCTGCATTTCTTCCCATGTTTCGCGCCCATGGAACTGACTGCCGGAGAGAACTGTGGAATTTCAAGGGGGAATACTATGATGCGCTTCTTAAGGCAAACCGGTTAAGATACAGTCTCATGCCTTACATATACTCAGAGGCAGGTAAGGTCTGGCTTAATGATAAGTCGCTCATCAGGTGGCTTGCATTTGATTTTACAGATGATAAGAAGACGTGGGAGATCATGGATCAGTTCATGTTTGGGGAATGCCTGATGGTGTGCCCGGTAACGGAGCCGATGGGATTTAATGACAACCATGATATGAGATCTTATTGTGAGAATGAGAATTCAACAAGGAGTGAATGGAACCGTAATACCGAAGTCCAAGATGAAGCAGGTGCATCAAGGACCGTATATTTCCCGTCCGGGTGCGACTGGTATGATTTCTATACCGGAGAGAAGCATGCGGGCGGCACAACAGCTGCAGTCAGCGCGAAGCTTGACGAAATCCCGTTGTTTGTAAAGGCAGGAAGTCTGATCCCGATGCATAAGCCTGCTCTATCCACAGAGGAGCAGACTGATGATATTGAATGGAAGAAGTATGGCGACGGTGAAGTATCCTATGAACTCTATGAAGACGCCGGCGACGGATATGGATATGAACGGGGCGAGTACACTCTGAAGAATGTCAGGATGTGAGATGGATCCATATGTGTTTTTGTGAGGCACTGGATTGGCAATGGACACGCGGATAGAGGTTGAAGATACTTTCGCGTGTATACGAGAGAGACGTCGGACACGCAAGTCAGACTTGAAGTCTTTATGAGTGCTCCATAGTCGCAGTCGGAGCATAACATCGGGCGTTGCTT
>JAEEGI010013495.1_pt1 | contig 17324 bp, 16 predicted proteins | sample 8958751 | NCBI WGS metagenome assembly JAEEGI01 (sample SAMN16246545, study PRJNA631951) | gut metagenome | biome: gut microbiome; feature: rumen; material: KS-attached | host: Bos | place: Iran: Karaj | collected 2018-10
AATTTTTTCTTTTTTATTTTTTCCTCCATTGATTAAAAAAAACAAAAATTAAAAACATACAGCATCAATAAATTCCAAAGAAAAAAAAACAAAGAATAAATTAAAAAAAATTAATAAAAAAAAATGATAAAACCATATATTTCAAGTAGACATTTAAGTGAACATAATAGAACAGTGAGCAATGAATACATGGCAAGAAAAATTCACAATGCAAGAGCATTAGTAAATATGAAAACTCCTGAAAGTTTTTTATTTTACAAAAACCAATTTCACAGAAGCAAAATGCAAAACACAAAAAGTAAAATAAAAAATTTATATAACTCCAAAAAAAAAATTATGTTATATAGTAAGAGAATTTGAAATACAGAAAGACAACACATTCTTATTTAAACATATAATGGATATAAATAACGCAAGTTTAAAAAAGCAAATAGAATTATCAAAATTAAGAATACAACCAAAAAATAATTATATATCAGGATCAAAAAAATTAGAATATTTAAAAGTAGCACAAGAAAATCAATTAATGTTAAAAAGATTAAAAGAAAGAACCTCGTGTTATGATGTTAGTCAATGGGAAAAAGATTATGAACAAAATCAATTATATAAAAGAAATAAATGTATTTTTCCTTCAATTAATTTTTCTAAAACTCAAAGATATACTATAACAGAAGGAAATAAAAAAACAAATTATCCTCTTGGAAAAAGTATGAAATTATTTCATGAATTCGATGCTAAAGATTTTGAAGGTGTTAAAAATCTTCAATGTCAAGAAAAGAAAAAAGAAGAAGAAAGAAAGAAGAAAAAAAAATTAGAAGAAGAAAAAAAAAAACCTAAAAAATTATATGAAACTCAAGATGAAATTGGTGATTTAGGAAAATGTAATATTCAATTTATTGTATTTAAAGATAATTTCAAAATTAAAATTGAAAGTGTTGATTATCCAGAAAAAGCTTTTGAATGTATTTTTGATGACAGAGATAGTGTTGAAGAAGTTCAAAAATATTATAAAAAATATAAAGAAATGGTTTCTGATTTAAATTATGATTCTGATGATGATGTTATTACATTTGAAAATGAAAATAAACCAAAATTTCAATATGTAATTTATTTTTTAATATTTTAGAAATGTAAACAATTACCTGGAAAAAAACCAAAAAAAAAAAAAAAGGAAGAAGAAAAAAAATTAAAAGAAGAAGAACAACTTGCTTATTTAGAACCTGAAGAAAAAGATGAAAAGAAAAATGTTGATGAAGAAGAAAAAAAAGAAGAACAAGAACAAGAAGTTATATATATGGATGAAGAAGAACAGGAAGAATCAAATTTGAAGAAAGATCAAGATTTTGGAGATGAAGATGATATGAAAAAACAAAATGAAAAAGATAAGGAAGATTTGAAAAATGAAGAACAGAAAAAAATTGCTGAAGAATTAAATCAAAAATTAAAAGAACAAGAAGAAGGAAAAGAAGATAAGAAAGAAGAAGGAGAGAATAAAGAAGGAGAGAATAAGGAAGTTGAAGGAGAGAATAAAGAAGAAGAAGAAGGAAAAGAAGATAAGAAAGAAGAAGGAGAGAATAAAGAAGAAACAGAGAAAAAAGAAGAAGTAGAAGAAGTGAAAAAAGAAGAAGAAGGAGAAGAAGGACAAAAAGAAAATAATGAAGTAGATGATAAAGAAATAAATGAAATGTATATGGAAAAAGAAGAGCAAGAAGAGTATAAGCCTATAAATAAGCCAGAAGAAGAAGAAAAAGAAGAAAACAATAATAATGAAAAAGAAAAGGAAGAAAACAATAATGAAATAGATAAGGAAGAAAGCAATAATAATGAAAAAGAAAAGGAAGAAAACAATAATGAAAAAGAAAAGGAAGAAAGCAATAATAACGAAAAAGAAAAGGAAGAAAACAATAATGAAAAAGAAAAGGAAGAAAACAATAATGAAAAAGAAAATGAAGAAAACAATAATGAAAAAGAAAAGGAAGAAAACAATGATGAAAAAGAAAAGGAAGAAAACAATAATGAAAAAGAAAAGGAAGAAAACAATAATGAAAAAGAAAAGGAAGAAAACAATAATGAAAGAGGAAAAGAAGAAAATAATAATGAAAGAAAAAATGAAGAAAACAATGATGAAAGAAAAAATGAAGAAAACAATGATGAAAGAAAAAATGAAGAAAACAATGATGAAGAAAATAAGGTTGAAAATTCAAATTAATAAAAAATATTTAATTTGAATAAGTTATTATTAATTTTTAATGTAACTCCTTTAAAAATATTTAAAAAAAAATAAACAATCCAACAAAAATTATCCTCCCTATGAAAAAATAATATAAAAACCCTAAAAAAAATAAAAAAAAAAATATATTCAAAAAAAAAAAAAATGTCAACAAGCCATAGTAATACTCGTTCAAAAAATCCTCAAATATTCATAGCAAAACTATCACCAAGCATTCGTTATAAAGACCTAGAATATGAATTTAGTAAATTTGGTAGAATAAGAACACTTCAATTAAAAAAAGGATATGCATTCATAGAATTTGAAGATTATCACGATGCAGACTACGCGATTCACGAAATGAACGGAAGACGCTTAATGGGTCAGAGAATCGTAGTGCAGGCAGCTCGTGGAAGGAGACCAGATACATCTCCACGTTCACGTGTTAGACGACCAGGTCCACAGGAAACTGACATATGCTATAATTGCGGGAAGACTGGTCATTGGGCTAATGAATGTAGAGAAGCTAAGAAACCAAGGTAAAAATATTTTTTTTTATTTTTTTAGAGGAAAATTTTATGAAGATAAAAAAAGAAATGGAAGTGATGAGAGAGAGGATAGAAGAAGTAGAAGTAGATCCTTGTCTAAAGGAAGTTTATATAATAAATCCAGATCACAATCTAAAAGCCCTGATAACAAAGAAGAGGATAAAAAAATTGAAGATGAAAAAATTGATATAAATAGAGAGGATGATAGGAAAAATGAAGAAGAGAAACAAATTGAAGTTAATCAATAAAGTTTAGATATTTTTATTTTTTTTTGTTTTGAATAGATTTGTTAAATGAAGAAATTGATTAAGAGAAATATAAAATAAATTTTATGTTTAAAAATTCTTTTATTCTTTTATTTACAATTGATAGAGAAGAAAAAAATAATTTTTTAATTTTTGGAATTGTATTTATTTTTAATTGGAGAAATGTTTTATTATTTTTTATTTTTTAATATTCATTAAATAAAAATAAAAAAAGATATTTAGAATAAAAAAAAGAATAATTTATTTTTTATACAAAAGTATAATAAACCATTTAACAATTAACTATTTAAAAATTTAGAAAAAATTAATATTTATTTGTTTGATAATTATAAGGAGATCTCCTTCCACCATTAAATTGTTGATTATATTGCTGTTGTTGATTATATTGTGGTTGTTGATTATATTGTTGTTGTTGATTATATTGAGGTTGTTGATTATATTGTGGTTGCTGATTGTATGGTGGTTGTTGATTGTATTGTGGTTGCTGATTGTATTGTTGTTGTTGATTATATTGAGGTTGTTGATTAGGACTTCTCCTTCCTTGATTCATATTTGGAGTTCTCATTTGTCCATTTCCATTATTATAAAAAGGATCATTTCTAAAATCATTCATATCATTATTAAAATCTTCTCCAGAAGGAAGACCCAAAGGTTGATTACCTCTATTATTCGCATTGTTATTATTCCCAGGACTTAATCTAGGAATATTATTCCTCATATCATTTAACAATTGATAATTCCTTTCAAATCCTACTTTCTGTCTATAATCATTATATTCTCTATTAAAATTATCTAAATCTCCTTCATTCATTCCTCTGAAAATATTATGTTCTTCTTGTTCACCAGTATTCTTATTTCTTTGTTTAATTAATTTAGCTCCTCTATCATCTAACATTCTCTGATGAGCAGCTTTCTGTATTCCATTACTATTTTTATAAGCTTCCTGTTTCTCAGAAATTCTATGACCATCATCTCCATATTGTCTAATAGCTCTTGACTGATAACTTTCTTTAACAGGTTGGCCAGAAGAATAATCAATTTTACTAACATAAGCTTGAGAAATCATTGTTCCTTTATTTGCACCTCTACTATTTTGATTCTGAACATTCACCAAATTATTTTGCATATTATTAATTTGATTATTCATATCACCAAGTAAATTTTGAATGTGATTTCTTCCAAAACCAAAACCAGAAAAAACATCATCAAATGGATCACTGAAATCATCTATTCCAAAAAATGGTTTGTTTATGAAATCATTGAAAAAATTGTCCATTTGATTGTTACCGTTATACGTTTGATTTCGTTGAATTCTGTTGTTTTGAGGATTCGAATATGGATTTTGAGAATTACTTCTTTGATAGTTGTTGTTTTGTCTTTGATTATACATGTTTTTTATTATTTAATTTTCAAATGGAATTTTCTATTAAATAGTTTTTTAGAAAAAGGAAAATCAATTTTATGATATTTTTTTAATTTTTTTTTTTATTGGAATTATTATAATTAATTATTAATTTATTTATATTTATTATATAGTGTAAAAATGAAAAGGTATAATACAGGACCATTTGATAAAAATAAAAAAGGTTTTTTCAATGATAAAGAAAAACAAATAAAATGTAATAAAACAATTAAAGCTTATATAAATGAAAAATTAAAGAATTTAAATAAAACACAATTAAAAAATTCACCAACAAAAATAAAAAAATCAAAAAATCCAATTATAATAAAGTCAATAATTCCATGTTCAATAAATTCAAGTACGTCAACAAATTTAAGTGATAAATCAAAAGAATTAAATATAGAAATTGAAGAAAATGAAAATTTAAAAGAGCAAATAAAAACTTCTAAAAATAATATAAATAATTTAGAAGAAATATTAAATCATATTTTAAAAGAAAGTTATCCTTTAAGTAAAGAAGAATGTCCAAAACCAACTCCAGAAATAAAAAGATATTCAATTCCAAAAAAAGGAAAACATGAAAGAATAACAAGTTATTCAAGAGAAAAAGATGGTGAAGAAAAATATATAAAATATATTCAATCACCAGAACAAATAAATAAATATGAAAAATATTTCGATGTAAAAAAAAACTATTAACTCAAAAAAAAGAAAAAAGAAAATATAAATAAAATAATTTATTTATTCACTTATTATTTATTTCCTTCCTTTTTTAATTTATTATAAATAAAAAAACTTTTAGTGAGTTCTAATTTATTTATTTACCAGAATTTTTAAGTTATAATTATTATTATTTATCTATATAATAAATGAATAAATAACCTTTTAAATAAAATTCATCTTTCTATCAAAATATTTTTTTCTTAAATAAAGAAAAAAACGATAAATGTATTAATTATTAGTAATAAATATTAATCAGACAATAATAAAAAAAAGTTATTTCCAAAAAAAATAAAATTTTAAAACTAAACTCTCAAAAAATAAAAAAATAAAATTCCTGTAAAAAAACTCAAGGTAAGAAATTATCAGGCATTTGATTAGCATCTTGAATTCCAGGTTGTTGGATAGGTTGTTCTCCAGCTTTAACATCTAATTCATCCATAACTTTCATTCCATTAGCTTCAGCGACTTGATTAATTAATTCATTAACTTCTTGATCATTTGTAGTTCCAACATTAACATTATCAAAGACTTCATTCATCATATTACTATTAACATCTAAATCATCAAACATTTTTTCAAAATTAGCCATTGTTTCATTGATTTGAACCATATCACCAATATTCCCAGCAGAAACCATTTTCTCAGTTAAACTTTTCATATTTTCTGTCAATTGTTGGGTTTGATATGCACTTTGTAATCTTTGAGATATTGTATCCACTTTTGATGAAAGAACTTGATATCTTTTTATTTCATTTTTCTTCCTTATTGCATCCGCTGCTGCTATTTTTGCATGTTCATAATCTCCTTTTGCTATCAAATCCTTCACTTTGTTTAATAAATTCTTATGTGCTGTCTCTGCTTTCTTACTTTCTTTTGAAAATTGCTTTGCCATCATTTTAAATTCAAAAATGTTGTCAAACATCTTGTCAGATGGATTTTCAGGAGGCTTTGGTTTTGCTTTTTCTTGTCCCATTTTCTAATTAGGTATTTTTTTATTATTTTAGATTGTATATTAATTGTAGAATAATAAATTTTAAAATTATTAATTAATATAAATCATTTCAAAAATAATCATTCATTTTTTTAGAAATTCATTAATTGCTAAATTAATATCACCTTCATATCGTTCTAAAATTTCATAATTTTTATCTTCATTCTCAAAACCCATTTCTTTCAATTTCAATAATTCTTCTTTGTATTTTTCCTTAGAATGATTAATCATTTCATTCATTTTTTTCATCATTTTAGGGGAAAACATTTGTTTTCTTGTTTGAGGGTTTGAAACAATTTCTTTCAATTTTTGATTAGACTCAATTAGTGATTTAATTTGAGGATGATTCAATATTTTATTCATTGAATTTATATCTGATATAATATTCTGTATCTCTTCTACAAATATTTTATCATTTAACTTTTGACTCACCATTTGCGGATTCATTTTTTCTATTGGTGTATTTACCGTATTCTTCTTTTCTTTTTGAAATAAATTATTAAATTTTTTTTCCAAAGTATTAAAATGATTATTCTCTTCATCTTCAATTAAAATTATAGTATCATTATTTTCAATATGATATTCATTTATATATTTATTATTATCTAATTTTCTTCCTTTAAAAACTATATTTATAGATTCTATTGGAATTGAAGTTTTTTTTGCACAAGCTTGCTTCAATACTTCAACAGGCCAATTTTTATTAGCATAAACAGAATAATTTTTTGTATTATTTATCATTTTTACTTTAATATTAATATTTGGTTCAGACATAATTTAAAATTATTGTTTTATTTAACTTTTTATTTTTCAAAATTTATAAAATAAAATAAAATTTTAAATATATTTTTTTTCAATAATTAATTTGAAAAGCAGAATCAGAATTTTGATTAGTATTTGAATTAACAGAATTTTGAGAAGGTTCATCCATTCTTACAATATCAAAAACTTTTTTTCCTGAAACAGAAAATAAAAACTTCTTTTGATTAAAATTATCACTTTGATGAATATTATTATTACTAACATTACAATTATTTAAGTTTAAAATATTATTATTTCCATCATTAAAATTATTATTTTCAGTAACAGTTTTAAAGCAAACAAAATGTTTTCCAAAATTATTTTGGTTCCCTTGGTGATTATTATAAGAATAATTATAACTATTATTATTTTGTTGATTGATCCCTTTTTTCATTAATTCATATAAATAATTAATTTGTTTAATATTATCTAAAGTAGCAGTACCAGAAAAAGGATTATCAATAAGAAAAGAAAGTGGATTTTGTAAAAAAATAGGTCTTTGTCCATTTTCATCAATAATATTACTGAAATTTTTTTTTTGAATTTCATGTGTTTTTTCATGAGCACTTAAATTACTGCTTTGACTGAATCTCTTAAAGCAACCAGGAAATATACAAGCATAAGGTTTTTCACCAGAATGAATTCTTAAATGAGTTCTTAAATTAAAATCTAAAGAAAATTGCTTATTACAAATTTCACATTTAAAAGGTTTTTCTCCTGAATGAACTAAAGAATGTCTTCTTAATTTTGAATTATCTAAAAATTTTTTTTTACATACTTTACATTGATATAATTTCTCACCATGTGTTAATTGATGTTTTCTAAATGCTCCTTTGTCATTAAATATTTTCTTACAATCTTCAATTGGACATTTAAATTCTTTTATTTCTTGATATTCATTATTTTTTCTACTTTGAGTTTGTGAAGAACTTATTTCATTCATATATTCTTCTTTTATCTTTTCATGATATTCATTTACTTTTTCTACATTCAAATTTTCATTTTCTATTTGAGATTCTATTTTTATTTTTATTAAGTTTGAATTTTTTGAGTTTTCAGAATTTGAAATTAAATTTTCATGATTTTGTAAATTTTCTGTCATCCTAAATTAATAATAATTTTTTTATGATTGAGCTTTATATACTTCTAAGGCGGATTTTTATTTTTTGTATTTTTTCTTACCAGTTTTAAAGATAAAAGCTTTTATTTAGTTAAATAAAGTTTTTTATATGATTTTAAATTAAATTAAAGGTTTTTATATATTATTTTAACTTTTTCATTATATTTTTTTTAATTTTTTTCTTCCTTTTAGAAAAATTAAGATATCTTTTTATTTATTTTTTCAAATTTTCATATTTTTCATTTTTGACATTTTTTTTTGAGCCAACCATTTTTTTCTTCTTTTTTTCATTTCATTATTTTCAAAGTTATTTCCTTTTAAAAACTGAATCCACACATAAATTCAATTTATTAATTGAGTATTTATTCTCATTTTTTGTTTTTCATCTTTTTAATCAAATTTCCGTTCATTTAAACTCTCTTCAAAAGTTCCATTATTTCCAGAAGAAAAATTATTTAGATCCATTTCTAAATATTTTATTAATAATAAATTTCTAAAACATATTTTCGTTTTAATTTTATTAATTAATTTTTATATTTTAATAACTAAACATTTAGAGTTTAATCAATAGAATATAAAAAAATATAAATAAAAAAAATTCATTCATATTTTTAGTATTTTTTTCTAATAAAATGTAATTTTCATTTATTGTTTTATTAGATTTTTTAATTGTTTTGAGTTAATTTATTTGTTTTAATCATATGAAAAAAAACTAAATATAAAACCGTTTTTCTTAAAACAAAATAATAAATTTTTATTTTTAAAATTAGTTTAAAAAAACTTATTTAAAACCTACTTCCTTCAGGAGGTTGTTTTAATTTAGTAAGAGATTTATCCATTTCACTTTTAATAGCTTGTAAATAAGATTCAATAGTACAATCTCTATTCCAACTTTTTAAAATATTTAAAGAATTAGGTAAAATTTCTCCATTACCTTGATTAACACAAGGTAAATTAATTTTAGTAACAAATTTTATTTTTGGAGGAACTTTAGGATAATTATTATCACAAACAATTTTTAATTCATATAATATTCCATTATTAGCAAGAATACTTCCATTCCAATTTGTAAATGAATTATCTTCAGGATCTTCTAAACCATATGAAACAATTCCATCTCCTTCTTTTTCTAATTCTGCAAGAAGCCTAAAAGTTCTTGGAACTAATGGTTCATGAATTATAGATCCTTTCTCCATTTTTTATTTTATTTTTTTTATTTAAATATTTCTAATGACATATAATTTATTATTCTATAGTAAATATATATAAAAACATTTTACAGATAAAATATAAAGAATACATATTTTATTTATAATAATTTTGCATTATTCCACTCCTAACATTAATTCTTTAAATTCTTCAAAATTAATTCTACCATCATTATCTTTATCAACTTCTTTTATTGAGTTTTTAAAAATTTCTTCATATCTTTTTTCATTTTTTTTAAAAGCTCTAAGAATTTTTTTGGTGCAAATGATTCCTGATTTTTCCCTATCTATAAAATTAAAAGCATAATTTAAATTTTCATCAGTTAAAATAGTTTTTTTATTAATACAAGCTCTTAAAAATTCTTCAAATTCAATATAGCCATTATTATCACCATCTAATAAAACAAATAAATCATCAATAGTATCATCAACTATTTTTTTTTCTGCAAATTTATATAATCCATTTAATAATTCTTCTTTTGATAATTTACAATTTCCAGTTTCATTAAAATATCTAAATAATTTTAATATAATTTTAACCTCTTCATTATAAGGAATATTATGAACTAAAAAAGCCAAAATTAATTGTTGGAATTTAGATTGAAATTTATAATTAATTAAATTATTAATATAAACTAGAATTTCTTCATGAATAAAATTACTATATAATGATCTACCATTATAATGATAAAACCAAGGATGATTTATAGCATCAAAAGCAGATAATCTTTTATTAACATCAACTTCTAATAATTTACTTAATAAATCTTGAACATAAGAAGAACATTTAATTAATTTTTTATTATTTTTATCATATTTCCCTTTTTGAATTGATTTAATTATTTCTTTATCATTATTACCATCAAAAGGTGCTATTCCAGTTATTAACATAAATAATACTACTCCAATAGACCAAGTATCACATTTTTCATTATATTTTTTTTTCAAAACTTCAGGAGCAATATAATAGGAACTTCCAATAACTGTTTTTTCTTTTTTATTTTTTTCAAATATTTTTGCAGTTCCAAAATCAATTATTTTAATCCAAAAATATTCTTCTTTTGTTTGTATATCTTTTTCAATATCAGATATCATTATATTTTCTAATTTAATATCTCTATGAATAATATTATTTTCATGCAAATAAACTAATCCTGAAAAAACTTGATAAAATAAAACACATAATTGTCTTTCAGAATAATCTTTATTAATATATCTATATAATTCCCCATATTTGCAAAATTCTGTAATGATGTAATAATTTTCTTGGTCAATGTAAAATTCAAATATTTTAACGATATTAGGATGATCTAATTTTTTAAGTATATCAATTTCATTTTTAATTTCCATATCTTCAACTTTATTTTCTTGAATTTTTAATATTTTTTTCATTGCTATTTTATTTCCATTTAAATTATTAATTGCAGTATAAACAGAACCATAAGCTCCATCACCTGTTTTATTAATTATTTTATATTTTTCATAAGGATTTCCTAATTGTTCATCAACCAAAGATTGATTTGTTACTTCTAATTTTAATTCTTCTTTTATTATTTGAGAACCTAATTTACTTTTTTCTACTAAACTTATACTTTTTCTATTTCTTCTTTTAAATTTAACTACTGGTGACAATAATATATTATCTTCCTTTGTATTTGAACTTCTATTAGTGTTTAAAGTATATTTTTCATTCATATTTTTTAAATTTCTCATTTTTGCTCTTTTTATTATTATTGTCCCTAAGTTTGTTTTTGGATTTATATTATTTATTTTATTTCTATCTGGTGATTCAAATATTATTTTTCGATGATTTGTTCGAGGAGATTCAAATATATTTTTATTATTTTTTGGAGAAATTCTTGATTTTTGATAATTTGATAAATTTGAATTTGTTGGTTCTTTTCTTATTTTTTTTGGAATTGATGTTGTTTTTTCAGTTTTTCTAAATGTATTTTTATTAGATATTTCGGAATTTTCTTCTTTATATTTTGTTGGAATAATTATTTCTGTTCTATCTTTTGATCCACAAATTCCCATTTATTTTTTTTATTATATAAGAAATTTTTTATATTTAATTTTTTATTTTTGTATATAAATATTATTAATTAAATCTCTTATATATTAATATTATTAATTTGATTTTTTTTAAATTAAGTTTATTTACATTAATTTTTTACTTATATAAAAATTATAATATTCAATTATTTCAAAATTGATTAATAACATAAAATCATAAATTATATTAATATAATTTTTATAAATTAGAAGAATCATTTTCCAATTTTTGATTGATATTAAATTCAAACATATTATATTTATTTAATGGATTTTGACTTCCATTATTTAAATTAATTATTGATTTTTGAGATTCAACATCAAAAGATAATTTAGAATTACTTCCTAATTTACTTTGAACTAAATTACTTTCTTCATCTCTTTCTGGAATTAAGGAATTATTTAATTTAATTTCTAATTTTTTTTTTATTCTTTTAAAAATAGGTGTTGCTTGTATTTGTCTACTTTTTCTTTTCTTTATTTTTTTATTATTATTTATTGGAGTTCTGTCGCTTGAATTAATTGAAAAATTTGATTTTGTTTTAAATATACTTTTTTTTATTCTTTCATTAACTATTTTATTATTATTTTCTACTATAATAATTCCGATAGTTTTTTGTTTTGATAAAATATAATTCATATTGTCAATGATTATTTTTTGAAGATTTAATAAATTATCTAAGTCATCATCTAAATTATCTAATTTACTAAATGAAGCTTCAAAATTTTGTAAATTTTCATCAATTTTTTTTTCAACTGTATTTAATAAATCATCTACTGGAATTGAATAATTTTCTGCTATTTTATCTTGATTCACAAAATTTTTTAAATGTCTATTTAACATTAAAAAATTTATTATTATTTTTTTTAAATTTAATATTTTAAAATATTTATCTTTTTCTATATTATATTTTATTTTTTCATTTCTTAATTTAAAAAGATAATATATTACTTGAACTGATTTAAATTCTAAATTTTCATGAGAATTTAATTTTTTCATTTTTAAAAAAACTTTTTTTTCAGATTCAGTCATAATAGTATATCTCATTATATTTTTTAATATATAAGATAAAAGAATTAATCCTAAAAAAGTTGTAATAATAATTAATATTCTTGAAAAAAATGTTTTAGGATAATAATCTCCAAAGCTAATTCCAAAAGAATTCATAATTATTAACCATATTGAATTAGTAATAGAAGTTAAATTATTTTCAGCATTTTCTTTTGGTGTTTTCTTAATTAAAAAAGCCCCAAATTCAAAAGTTCTTATTAAAAGAATAGATATAATAAGAACAATTAAAAGAATAAAGAATGTATTTATAAAAGGTTTTTCTTTTAAAATACCTCTTATAGAAAAATGTTTTCCAGGTTTAACTGAATAATTAATACATATTAATTGTGATACTAAAGTTCCAAATTTTGAAAAATCTAAATTTATAAGGAAAAAAATAGAAATTTTTGATACACTTAATAAAAAATATATATCTACTAAAAATAATGGATATATCCTATCACTACTTTTTATTATATATATTGGATTTATTTTTGGAAGGTAAAATATTGAACATATAATAAATATAATTATTCTATTTAATAATGAGTAATAAATTAAATTATTTTTCTGAATTATTATTTCTTTTATTATTAATAAAATAATCATTATAATAGAACATAATAATGAAACTACTCTTAAAAAGTTTTCTTCTTTTGTTAACTTTCTTTTTTTTAATTTATTTAAAATTTTTTCATATTCATTATTATTTATATAACCTTCTTCAATAATTTTATTTGAGTTTTTTTTATTTATTAAATTATCAATAACTCCAATAATAAAATTAAATAAAAGTAAAAAAGAAATCAATACATGAAGTTTTTGTATTTTATAATTAGCTTTTCCTTCATTACTTTTATATTCAAAATTTTTAATTAATGAATTTAAATATCGAGGATCATATACTTTTTTTTTTTCAAAATCATTTTGAAACAATTTTTTTCTTTTAAAAATTTTAGAATGAAGTTTTTTCAAACCAAATTTTAAAGAAACTTGTTTAATAATTTTCTTTTTAATTGAAGGTAAAAGTTTTTGTGATTTATTATGTGTTTTTCTTTTTTGGTTTTCAAATTCTTTTTTAAAAAATGAAGAATAAGATTTTCCTTTGTCATTTGATATAATAAATGAACGTTGATTTTGATTTTCTATAGTTTTTAATGAATTTATTGAATTTAAGTTATTAATGCTTGAAATTGAATTTTTCTGTTCAATATTTTGAATTGAAATTATATAATTACTTTCATCTTTATTTTCAATTTTCATCAAAAAATTAATTTAATTATATATTCAATTTTTTAAATCAAAATCTAAAACATTTTAAAGAAAAAAATAAATGAATTTTAAAATATCATATGTCCTTAAAATTATTATTTATCAATAAAAGAATTAATATTTTCAAAAATAAAGTTTTATCCTTTTTATTTTGATTCATTCATTAAATTAATTGAATCCATTTATAATTCAAAATGGTTGTTCAATTTCCCTTTAATAGTTCATAATTAAAAAATACAAAATTTTAAAATTTCCTATTAAGAGATTTCTTATAAATTAATTAATTACAGAAACAAGAGTTGAAATCAAAGAGATAATTTTCATTTTTTCTTAAATAAATAAATTTTTTATGATGCAAATTTAAAAAGACATTTAATTAAGATTTTCAATTATTATAATGATTATAATTTTTGGTTTAATTAACAAAAAAAATTATAATTAAATATTGAAAATTTAATTTTATTTATGAATAATTTGTATATAACTTAAATATTATTAATTTAATAAAAAAAAAATAATTTCATCATATTGAAATGAAATCAATCCCAATAAAAGGATTTTCCAAAATTCAAGTTCCAAAGTAAAAATATAAATAAATAAAATATATTAATTAGATTAAATCTTAAAAAAGAAACAAAAGTAGAACAAAGCACTCATTTTCAAACAGCAAGAATTCCAATAAATGAAGGTTTAAGTTATACTTTTAGAGCCTATCATGATAAAATAAAAAAGTCAAAAATAGATACTAATAGTTTTATCTTTGATTTAAATAATACTATGAAAATAAATTTAGAAATGATTGAATGTGTTTTACCTACTTTAACTTTTAATAATATTCAAGAAAAAAAAAATTTAATTGAAAAATTACAAAAAATTAAACAACTTTATGAGAAAAGACTTAAACTAAAAAAATTAAAAAATGAAGTTCAAAGTAAAATTCTTGTTCAAAATCAAATATTAGAAGAAACAAAAAGAAGAAGTAGAGAAAATTTAAATTATTTTGAAGAAAAATTTGATGAATTATGTAATGGTTTAGATAAAAAAATTATATTTATTAAAAAATATCAAAAAAAATTCGATGAAGTACAAATATACATTCAAAGAGAAAGCGAATATTTTCCAAGATGGAAAAAAATTTTTTATGATTATGAAATAATGACTTTTATTGTTGAAAATGAAAATTTATTAATATCAAAGAATAACATTTTAAAAGGAATAAAATTATTATCTGAACAATTTAATATTATTACTAAAGAAAATTATTATTATGAATTAAAGAGAACTCAAGAAAAAAATGAGGAAAAAAAAAGTTTAAAATATAATGATTTAATAGATTTATATCTATCAAAAAATAAATTAATTCAAATCCAAATAAATAAATTAAAAAAAATATTATATAAATCAAGTACAATATATAGATTAAAGAACATTACTTCAAAAATAGAATCTAAAGAATTAACTCATTTAAATGATGAAGATAATAAAACTTTTCTTAATGCTTCTTATTTAAATTATTCGAAATTAACAGATACATTTAATACAAATAATATAAGTAAAAATTGCGCTTGGGATATTTCTTTAATCAATAAAAATGATTAATAAATGAAGAGTAAATTATATATTTTTTATAAAAAATAAATTGAAAAACATTATAAATGTAAGAATATGAATATTTACAAAAAAGGATATTTTCAATATATAAAAAGAGTTATATATCCTCTATAAATATATAAAAAACTACTTATAAAAATAGAAAGAAAAAAATAAAATTTAATTAATTTTAAACACATATTCAAAAAAAATATTTTTTATTTAAAGCATTTAAAAATAAGAAAAAAAAAAGTAAAATGGGAGGTTGTTGTGGACCCGATCGTTCAAATATAGCTGAAGAAATAACATCATGTACATCAATTTCAGAAATTCAAAATTATTTATCTTTAAAATTAAAAGATGCAAACACAGAACAAGAAGAAATAAAACAATATTTAAAGGACAAAAAGACAATTCCAACAACAATAGATATATCAGGATTTAAAGATAATGAAATTGAAAAGAGAATTCCATATTTAGATGAAATGAAAGATTGTATTTTAAGAACACATGAATTACTTAAAAGTTATCCTGATATTGATTTAAATGAAACTAAAAAAAGATTAGTTGAATTTTATAATATGTATACTTGGTTATATGATGATGAAAAAAGATATGAAAATTGGATGTTTAATTTTAAACAATTTGTTGAAACTAATGATTTTGAAAAATTAAATGTTGAACCTTCTAGAGGAACTATGCCTGTTAAAGGAAGTAAAACTTTGAAAAATTATTTGGATAATGAAGAGAAGAAAAAAAATAATGAAGTTTAATATTTTGATTTTATATTTTTTTTGATATTTAATTTTTTATTTTGCTTTTTTTTAAATTTTTTTAGTATTATTGAATTAGTTGTTTTTTATAAGAATAATTATAATGTAAAAATTAATTTATTTTTATTTTTAGTTAGTACATTTATTTTTTAGACAATTTTTAAATAGAAATTATTATTTCAAATAAAAATTGAATAAGAATAAAATGTTAATAAATTATTATACTTGATATATTTTATATATTAGGTGTTATTTTAAATATCTTTTTATATTTAATAAAATAAATTATTTAATAAAAGGAATAAATAGATATATAAAAATTAAAAATTATACAATTTTCTAAAAAAAATTTAGAACAACAAAAAATAAAAGAAATATCAAAACAAGTAATAAAAATAAAAATATAATAATTAAAAAAACATGTACAATCAAGGAGAATTACCAAAAAGACATAAATTACAAAAAACAAAAGAATACATAAAAGCAAATAATATTAGAACAAAATTATTAACATTTTGTGATAAAGAATGCAAAAAGTACGAAACAAGTAATTTGAGAATAAATTCTAAAACAACTGGAGATTATTATAAAAAATTTTTATCAAATATTGTAATAACATTAAGAACAAAAAATATTGTTTCAGTTTCAAAAAAAAAAGTTTCTTTTTTAAAAGAAGATGAAGATATAACACATAATTCAATAGATTTAATTAATAAAGGTCTTGTTTTCGAATGTAAACATCATTATAAAATATTTAAAGAAAGAGAAAAAATTGTTTTATCAAAATCTTCTCATAAAAATTCACTTTCAAGTATAAAAGAAAATCAAAGTTTAAGCTCAACAACATCTTCACCTTGTTCATGTTCAAGTGAAGATAAATCTTTTTTAATAATTAATTTAATTAAAAAAAAAGAAAATACAAAAGTATATTTTGATTATTTACACACATTATATTTTAGTTTACATAAAAATAGTTATAAAGGACAAATTATTTCTGAAATAACACTTGAACATAAAGATAATAATGATAAATGTCATGAACATCATTATAATCTTAAAAATAATAATTCATCTAATAATTACAATAATAATAATAATAATGATAATTATGAAAATTATCAATATTATCATTATGAACATTATATTAATGAAAATCTTAATAAATTTTACAAAGCAATTAATGATAATTTAGAAAGTGTTAATCATTTAAGTAATTCTTTTTTACCTAAAAGGAAATATGTTTAAATAATAAAAAAAATTCTTTTAAATTATATGTATATTGTAATATTATTTGCCTTGTTAATAATTATATAAG
>JAEEGI010013497.1_pt1 | contig 17321 bp, 10 predicted proteins | sample 8958751 | NCBI WGS metagenome assembly JAEEGI01 (sample SAMN16246545, study PRJNA631951) | gut metagenome | biome: gut microbiome; feature: rumen; material: KS-attached | host: Bos | place: Iran: Karaj | collected 2018-10
AGATGCTTCCTTGAGTGCCTGTTCCGGCAGGACAGACGGTCCTGCGCTAAAGTTATAGACTTTGTTTGCCATTGTAGTGTTCCTTTTTAGGGGTTTATGCCCGTTAGGGCTAAAAATTACGGGGTAAAAATAGCAAAATACGGTCCGTTCGGCTATATCCGTAGTAATAAAAAGATTTTATTGATGATAATAGAATTGTCATGCCGTACTCTAGTCGCAAAAAAATATGATACGGATTATAAAATTCCTAGCTTAGAAGCTATGGACAAAACACATAAAAAATATTGAAACTGATGTAAATATTTTTTATTATTGCACTGCTATTTTTTTTTTAAAGGTTGAAAAATGAATAGAGAAAAAAGAGTTATGTCAATTCGTGGTCCGATAGCTGCTTTTTTTGTTTTTTTCACGATAATGTCGGTGTTCGTTCAGGCGGCGACTGTTGATTTAGAAAAATTAAAAGCCAACTATGTCGCTCAAAATGATGATGTGCTGACAGGAACGTTGACGGGTAATTACAAGATATCCATTGTGGACGGTGCTTCGGTAACGCTCGATGGTGTGACCATCAACGGCAAAAATGATGAAATGTATTCATGGGCTGGCATTACTTGCGAGGGCGATTGCGAAATCGTGCTTGCCAAGAACTCCGTGAATACGGTGAAGGGGTTCTTTGAAAATTATCCTGGCATTTCTGTGCCGAGAAACGGTGTTCTCACAATTTCGGGATCCGGTTCACTAGATGCGAGTAGCAACGGATTTGGAGCTGGCATTGGCGGTGCTTATCAAACCAGTTGTGGGGACATTGTGATTAACGGTGGAGACGTCAAGGCCACAGGTTATGGTTCGGCTGCTGGTATTGGAGGCAGTTTGTATGGAACTGTCGGGAACATCACGATAACCGACGGCGTGACTCGGGTGATTGCGGTTAAAGGTGAATATGCTCCTAACAGCATTGGTGGCGGTCGTGAGGCTGACGGAGTAGGTGCGGTGACCATTGCCGGTGTGGTTGTTGACGGTGTCGCTGCAAGTCCATTTGAATTTTCTCCCGACAAAATTTTTGAAGTCGTCTTCGACAAAAACGGTGGAGAGGGAACGATGGATAAGCAGAAACTTGTCTATGGTTTGCGTGCTCCTCTTTCGTTAAATGCTTTTACACGAAAAGAGCATTCCTTTACGGGATGGAATACTGAATCGGACGGTAGCGGTTTTGCTTTTGCCGATGGAGATAGGGATTTGAGTTTGGATGCGGCGAGTGGTGCAGTAACGCTTTATGCGCAATGGATTGAGAACAAAGCCAATGTCGTCAATTTGCAAACTTTGTCTGAAAATACGAGCGTTCCGAATGGTGTTACATTGACGGGTACGCTTAGTGGCGAATACAAGATTTCTATTGAAGATGGAGCCAAGGTGATACTCAACGGAGTGAACATCAATGGCGTGAACAGCAGTGATTACAAATGGGCTGGAATCACTTGCGAAGGCGACTGCGAAATTGTTCTTGCAGAAAATTCTGTGAACAATGTGAAGGGTTTTTATGATGAATATCCCGGCATTTATGTGCCGATGGGCAAAACTCTTACGATTTCGGGTTCAGGTGCGCTTAACGCCAGCAGCAATGGATGGGGTGCGGGCATTGGCAGTGGTTATGAAGGAACCGCCGGGAACATTGTAATTAGTGGTGGTTCCGTCAGCGCTACAGGGTTTGATTACGCTGCTGGTATCGGCGGAGGGGGTAAGGGTACTGTCGGTGACATCATGATAACCGATGGCGTGACTAAAGTGGTTGCGGTTAAAGGAAAATACGCTCCGAACAGCATTGGCGAGGGGTATGATGGTGCTAAGTCGGGCACGATAACTATTGCGGAAATCGTAGTGGAAAATGTTCCTATAAGTCCGTTTGAATACTCTCCCGACAATAAGGACAATTTCTATACCGTCGTTTACGACGCTAACAGCGGCGAAGGTTCAATGCCTGCTCAGAAATTCATTTATGATTTGTCTTCTTCTCTTTCGACAAATGTTTTTAAAAGAAAGGGGCATTTCTTTATTGGGTGGAATACCGAAAAAAATGGTAGCGGAAAATCCTATGAAGACGGTGTTACTGTAGTGAATTTGGCTGACCAAGTGAGCAAAACTGTTACTCTTTACGCTCAGTGGTGTGACGGAAATATCTCTAAACTCAATGGGGATTATGTTGCTGAAGATGGCGATGTGCTGACGGGAACGCTTACCAGTAATTACAAGATATCCATTGCTGATGGTGCAACGGTGACCCTCAATGGGGTGACTATCATAGGCTCGAATAAAGAAGAGTATAAATGGGCGGGCATCAGTTGCCGTGGCGACTGCAATATCGTCCTTGCTGAAAATTCGGTGAACACGGTGAAGGGGTTCCATGAGGATTATCCGGGTATCCATGTTCCTAAAGACAAAACCCTTGTCATTTCGGGTTCTGGTGAGCTTCATGTACGCAGTAGCGGAAAAGGAGCTGGCATTGGCGGTGGTTATAAAATCAATAGTGGAAACATCGTCATTAGCAGCGGAACAATTAAGGCTACTGGAGGCTCTTCAGGAGCTGGCATCGGTGGTGGTGAATATGGAACGGTTGGGAATATTACGATTAGCGGTGGAACCATCACGGCCGAAGGCGGTCCAGATGCATCCGGTATTGGCGGCGCCTATAGAACCAATGGTGGAGACATTGAAATTAGCGGTGGAACTATAATGGCTACAGGCGGTTTGTATGCAGCTGGCATCGGCAGTGGTACGGAGGGAGTTGTCGGAAACATCACGATAACTGCTGATGTGGCTAAGGTAACCGCGACAAAGGGTAAAGAGGTGGCTCCGAACAGTGTTGGTGGTGGGCATAACGCTTCGCAAATCGGAACAATCACTATCGGTGGCGACGTGAAGACTGATGGAGTCAAGGAGGCGACTTATGTCTATCCTCGAACGGATTACGTTGCCGTCCAGATTCGTGAATGCGATGGCCGCACGTGTGCCATCATCGACGCCGACTACGATGGCAACGAGGGACCTGTTAGCGTCCCGGAAGCGGTCAAGGTCGATTCTATTGTGTATAACCGCAACCTCACGCCGCTTACTCCAGCGACGACTGTGCTCCCGTTCACTTTGCCAGCCGGAACAACGTATAATGCAAAATTCTACAAGCTGGATGTTGTGAAAGATCAAAACTGCTCTTGGAAAGCATCCATGAGCAATATCGGCGATGAACTTCCGCAGGCGAACAAGCCGTACGCAGTCATTTTGAATAAAGGCGAAACGCTGCTGAAGTTCAATATGCCCAAGGGCGAAAAGGCGATTCTCCAGACAAAAGAGATTGACGATCAAACGGAAGAAAACGGAAAATGGATTTTCAGGGGCGTTTATTCGTTCAAAATATGGCAATCGGGTGATGATGAATTGGATCTTGGACTTGCCTACGCCTTTGCCGGAAGCAACAAAGCCGGCGTACCCAAGGGTACGTTCGGTCGCGTGGGCGAAGGAACGTATGCAACGCCGATGCGAGCCTACCTTAGAAAAATTAACGAAAACGTACGCCTCACCAGCTGCCCGGCTGCAGTTAGTGCTAGGGGAGCTGCCTCGTACAGCGTCAGCTCCGGCCTACCCGAGATTATCGATGTCGAATTTGTCGATGAGAATAAAAAGACGACCGCCATTGGCCGCCTGAACACCGTCACGGGTGAAATCAGGATTGACAAGTGGTTCGACCTCAAGGGCCGATCTGTCGGCAACAAGGCGAACAAAGCTCGCGGCGCGTACTACGGGAAGATAATGAAGTAAGAAAAGACTCGACCCCGGTTCAGTTCATTTCTGAGGCCGGGGTTTTTATGTTTTTCCTCTCGCTGCAAAAAAATGCCCGCTTTCGCGGGCAGATAAGTCGCTGTAGATTTTAGCTAAGATCTACTTCTAACTTCTAGATTAGACTCCAAGCGCTTGAATTGCGGCCTTGTACTTCTTGAGACGGAACTTCGTCTTGAGTTCGCGGCGTTCTTGGCGATGGATGTACTTGTCGTCCATGAGCACGTTTAAAATGGCACTCTTGGCCTTGGCGGCTGTCGGATTGTCCTTGAGCGTTTCGACGAAGCGGACAAAGTCTTTTTCGCGAGCATCGTAAGTCGCATCTTCGGCGGGCACGCCCTTTTCCATGAGGTGGCAGCTATATTCGTCAATCCATGCTTGGTTTTTATGATAAGTCATCTTTTGGATGAGGTCAACCAAGTCTGCCGGAACGCCCATCTTGATCATGTCGTCCGGAGTTTTTTGAGTGGCAGACGTAATGGAATCCTGCAAAATAGCGAGCACCTGGACATCTTCTGATTCGCCTTTGTTTTTGAGGTAATCAGCGACATTCTGGAGAAAATCTATGTAGGGGCCGCCAGCCTTGTCTTGCTGGCCTTTATGTACGGAATCCGCAATCTTGTAAGCTTCTTGATAAGAGAGCATTATAAACCTTTCTTTTAAAAATATTAAGCATCGACGATGCCCATACCACAATATATATAAAGCTTGAGCTAAAAAGTGTTTGTTTTTTTAAATGAGGTGAAAAAAAAGCAATTTTTGTAAAAGTATCGTTTTTTACGTGTTTTCTTATTTAAAACGTTATGTTTACGTAAAAATCGCCAAAATTGGAATTTCACCTCGCAAAAGCGCGTTTTTATGCTTGGAAATTCTTTCCGAGTATCGCGGAGACGTTCTTGAGAATGCCTTCGGCCACGTCCGGCTTGTTCATCGAGTAAACGTGCACGTTCGTGATGCCGTTTGCATACAGGTCGATAATCTGGTCGCTTGCGTAGATGATGCCCGCCTGCTTCATGGCATCCGGATCGCTGCCGAACTTATCGACGAGCGACTTGAAACGCTGCGGCATGAACGAACCCGAAAGCTTGATGGCGCGTTCGACTTGGTTTGCGTTCGTGATGGGCATAATGCCGGGCAGTACCGGGCAGTTCACGCCTGCGTCGCGGAGCTTGTAAAGGAAGCTGAAGAAAAGATTGTTGTCAAATACCATCTGCGTCGTGAGGAAGTCCGCTCCTGCTTCAACTTTTTCCTTGAGGTGCTTGATATCTTCGGCCTGGTTAGGGCTTTCCGGGTGCTTTTCGGGGTAGCAGGCGGCGCCAATGCAAAAGTCGGGGTCTGCTGCCTTGATTTCGCGGATGAGCTCAACCGCATGGTGGTAGTCGCAGTCGCCGCGGCCATTCGCGATAAGTTCCGGTGTGAGGTCGCCGCGGAGAGCCATGATGTTTTTGATGCCGGCATTCTTCATGTCTTCGATGCGTTGGTGGATTGTTTCCTTGGTGCTCGAAATGCAAGTCAAGTGCGCAAGCATCGGGATGTTGAAGTTGTACTTGAGGTTCTTTGCGATTTCAAGCGTGTATTGGCTCACGCCGCCACCTGCGCCGTACGTGACGCTCATGAATGCCGGGTTAAGCTTTGCAATCGCTTCGGTAGCGGCTTTTACGTTTTCAAAACTCGTTTCTTTCTTCGGCGGGAACACTTCAAACGAAAGACTCATCTTGTCTTGCTTGAGGATGTCGATAATCTTCATAAAATTCTCCGTGCGGCTAAAGGCATTATGTTTCGGTAGCGATTGGGCTTGCCGTAGTTTGCCGGGTGTCGCGCTTTATGTTTATGCAAATATTTAAATTCATGCATAAATGTAAATAAAATTCCCGCTAATGGCAATAGGGATTAAGTAATTTTTTAGAGAGATTGGGGATGGATTGCTCGTAATTTGACGAAAAATCAAATTATTTGTTATATTTGAGCCACCTTATACGAGGTCATGCCGTCGTAGCTCAGTTGGATAGAGCAGTTGCCTTCTAAGCAACGGGTCGTGGGTTCGACTCCCGCCGACGGTACGAAAAAAGCCCCCTTGTGGGGCTTTTTTCGTACCGATTGGTGTCATAGGAGAATCCAAGTTCGACCTCTGCGTAAGGCGAGCGCAGCGGCCGAGCTTGCTCGGACATTGCCGAGCCGCAGCAGAGGCTACAAAGCACGGAGTGCTTTGTGACTACGGCATAAGGCGAATGTTGCGAGGCTGCTTGCAGACTCATAACTGAGCCGCAGCCGGAGCAACTTCGCTTGCGAAGTTGAATCCCGCCGACGTTCTATAAAAAGCCGGCCCCGGCACAGAGGCCGGGGTGACATGAAAAGAGGAGTAATTCCTTACTATTTCTTCAAGATGTTGTTCAGTGTTGCGCGGAGGTGGTTCATGTTCGCTTCGTTGAGCGTCTCGTAACGGTAGAACGTGCCGTCCTTCTGCACTAGATAAACGACAGGAATGTAACCCGTGCCGTATGCCGGCCCGAACTTGCTGTCGGTGTCCTGGAATACTGGAATGACCGCATGGTACTGGTCGATGAACAAGCGGATGTCGTTCTTCTTGATGCCGCCGTTCAAACCAATAGCGATGCCCGTGAGTCCCTTGGATTCATACTCCTTGATGAGGTTCTGGATTTCAGGGAAGTGCTTTTGGCAGTGCGGGCACTTGGGGCTGAAATAATAAATGAGCAACGGACGGTTGCTGAATTGGCTAAAAATAATGCCTGGATCGCTGATGCCCGAAAGATGCTTGGAAAAGTCCATGACCATGGGTTGATTAGTTGCTGGATCCACCATCAATTTGATATCGGCGACCTGCGGTTCCGGTGCAAACTGTGCAAAACACATCGCTGCAGCAAGAATAATCAAACTGAAAATGCGATTAACCATACACAAACTCCTAATTCAATAAACAAATAACCCAAATTAAACAGTTGTAAAATACCAAAAAATACGGGGACGGATTGTGATATTTTTCAAAAAATGGGAAAAAAATTGTAAAAAAACGCATTTTTGCATGTTATTTTTTTTCCTTGAGGAGTATTTTGAAATTTTGGGGCGAAAATAGCGGGTTTTCCATGAATTCCTGCTCTAGAATGCTCATGATTTCTTCAGAGTATTCGGTTTGCTTGCTGAGCAATTTGACAGCTGCGATTTTGGAATTGGGCGTACTGCCGGTGGCACTTGCAAAAGTGTCACCGAATTTTTCAAGCATGATCCAGAAGAAAATTGCGAATTCGACCTTGGTGAGGCTGTTGCCGTCGAAGAGGCTTTTGGCGTAGTAGCGGTACAGCAAGTAGGCGATGATTTTTGCGCCGTCGTTTTCTGAGAAGAGTCCGACGCCCTGACCGGTTGAGCTTGCGTCGTGTGTGCAAGATGCATGATCGATCTGCGAAAGTTCCTTGTAGGCTGAATCCCAAGCGGGACCGAAACTTTCTCCTTTGCCTAGAATTTTAATCCACGATCGGAGAATGATGTTCAAAATGTTGTCGGTGGAATTGCTGTTCTTGTGGAGCTGCGTAATGACATTCGTCTTTTCGATAAGCGTTTCGTCCGGTTCGTCGATTTCGATTCCGCTTGTTTCCACGGCGAAGTCTAGCATTTCGATAAGGCGTTCGTTGAGCGGTCGGCTTCGGTCGGCGATGATCTTGAATAGCTGGTCGCGTTCCTCAAAAATGATGTCGCGGGCTTCGCGTGCATCGTCGGGGATGTTGTCGGGGGTGTCTTCTATTTCACGTTCGATGAATGCGATAGGTGATTGGGTTGTTTCGTGGGCGGTGAGCAAAAGACGCACGGCTTCTTCGCAACACAGTCCGATTCCTTTTTCCATGATGTCGCCATAGACTTCGACAAATCGCGGATGCTCACGGCAGATGTCGCACAAACTAGATTCCCCAAGGTGGCAAATCATGTCGCAGAGTCCGTCTTGCCTTAAGAACGGGCAGCGGTCGCCTTCAAGCAATTTGAAATGCCCGTCTTCGATGTCTTGGCGGAGTCTATCGCCGAATTCTCCTTCGACGGTGGCGTACCTCTTTAAGCTAGTTTTGTCAATGTCAATTTCCCAACCGACGCAACAGGTGTCGGTGCATTTGTTTGCAATGCAGTGGAACGAGTCGTAAAAGTCGGGAATGCGAAGAAGCATGGCTTTAGTGGGCGGCTGGTTGTTGGCTGCAACCTCTCATCTAAATTAGTACGCTCCGTCCCCTTTAAAGACTACTTTGAACGTCTTGAGGATGAGCTTGAAGTCTTCGGCTATTTTTCCATCGCGGCGGATATAGTCGTTGTCAAGGCGCATCTGCCCTTCGAAGGGGATGTTGCTGCGTCCGCTGACTTGCCAAATGCAGGTGAGTCCCGGTGTCACGGAAAGGCGCATGCGGTGCCATGGTTCGTATTCCGCAACTTCTTCCGGAATCGGTGGACGCGGACCGACGATAGACATGTCTCCCTTGAGGATGTTGATGAGTTGCGGTAGTTCATCGAGGCTGAACTTGCGAAGAATGTGACCGAACGGGTAAATTCTAGGGTCATTCCTCATCTTGAATGTCTTTCCGCCAGTTTCGTTTAATGCCATAAGTTCTTTTTTGCGTTCTTCGGCATCGACGTACATACTGCGGAATTTATACATAGTAAACAGCGCGCCGTTTTTGCCAACGCGTGTCTGCTTGAAAATGACAGGTCCCTTCGGGTCGCTGATTTTTACAGCGAGAGCGCAGAATAGAAGCAGCGGGGAAAGCGTGATAAGCGCAATGGAGGTACACGTTATATCGACTGTTCGCTTGATAATATGCCTAAAACGGATTTTGTGTGGATGCACCCAGATATCAGAAAGGTTCAGTCTGTTGAGTGTGAAGAAACTTCCGTTTGTGCTGTTGAAGTCCTTCATCTTGTCATCTAATTCGATGTTGTCTTTTTCTTGGTAGCCGGTATAAAGGTAGGCTTGAAAAATAGGAGCTTTCGGTTTGTGACGGAGAGCTTGGATTAAGCCGGCATCATTCAGCTTGTGGAGAATTTCCTTGCGGATGCTTATGAGCGTATCCAAGTCCGAATTCAAGAGAATGATGCCGATACCGCTATTGTCGGAGAGGTAACCCAATACGTCAATAAAACGCAAGTGCGAAAACATGGTAAGGACGCTTATCTTCCATGTGTTTTCGACAATCTTGGACGGACGGCCCCAGCCGAGCACGTCGAACTGGTGCGAATAAATCTTGATAAACAGGAACGGCTTGCGGGTTCTATTTGCACGCAAAAACTCCTCGTTCAGCCTCGCCTTGAAAAGTCGGGTGGGATAAACGATATTCTTTAGCTTTTGTTCGTTAAGAATTGAACCGATTGCTGGATTGATGTTTTCCTGTTCCATGCGAAATAATATAGTAAATAGTTGGCTGTGGTTTGACGGAGTCCGTAAATAGGAATTTAAAGAAAAACATGTTTTGTGGAATTTTTTGAGGGTGCTTTGGTTTGTAATTGAAACGTTTTGTATCTTAATTTTAAAGAATTTTTCAAGAAAAAGTAACAAAGGATTTTTATGAGATTCGCATTTTGGAGTTCTTTGGCAATGTTTCTTTTTGCAGCCATATCGGCAAATGCCACCCTAACCCAATCGGATGGTTGTTACCTGATTGGCAGTGCTGATGACCTGTATCAGTTTAAACAGATATACGACTCCTATGATGAGGATTCTCTGGCAATGCGTTTGGACTGCGTTAAGCTGACTCAAGATATTGTAGTCAACGAGAATGTGTTGAAGGAGGACGGTTCACCCAACGCAGGGCCGTTTAAGGAGTGGGAATCTATAAGGAATTTTAGCGGGACCTTTGATGGGCAGAATCATACGATATCGGGCTTGTACCAGAAAAGCTTCGATCACCTAGGCTTGTTCTTTTATTTGAGAGGGACTGTAAAAATTCTAGGAATCGTAGATTCGTACTTTTATGTTCCGGATAGCACTTATAATAGCAGAATTGGCGCTATTGCCGCACAAGTCTATGATACTGTGACAATTGAAAATAGCTATAGTGCTGCTACGATAGAAGTCCTTTCGGGAGGGAACGGTGTTGCTGGCTTGGTCGGTCTTGTTGGTGGTTCGGCTATGCTTACGATAAAGGATTGCCATAACGAAGGTGTAATTGTTTCTACCTACGAAAGAAGTTCATCGACGGGTGGCCTTGTGGGCTATGTTGCACTTTCATCAACGGTTATTTTGTTCAATTCTTATAATACGGGATCCGTTAGTGGATATGGTGATGTAGGCGGGTTGATGGGTCGCGTTGAAAGCTCTTCAAGGTTGGATGATTGCAGTGCCAAGTTTATTATCGAAAAATGTTACAATTCGGGGGCCGTCTATGGTTTGACAACTAATGTTGGCGGCTTGGTTGGAGCGGGGCAGGGAACTATAAAGGAAAGCTATAATGTCGGTTATGTTAAAGCAGCGTCCGCTGTCGGAGGCTTGGTTGGTTCGGCTAATATAGATCTTATAGGAACTATAAATAATAGTGATACGTTGCGTATCGAAAACTCCTATAATAGGGGTACTGTCGAAACCTTCCTGCCTGAAGGAGAGTTTGATTATCCTATTGGGGGCTTTGTGGGAAGTGTCGAAAGAGTGCTCCCTTTTATTGTGAATTCTTACAATGCCGCAGATATTATCCAAAATGGCAAAGTGAAAAACGGGTTGATAGGGAAGATAGAGTATAGTGAACTTGTAATTGAAAAAACTGTAAATAGGAAAGTCTCCGACGGAACGCCATGCGATGGCGTGACTGATGTAGAGGACTCTTTGTTTTTCAATGGTGTCGTGGCAACATATTTGCACCAGAACAATGAAGTCTGGGGCCAGAAATCCATCGGTGAAGGAATGTACCCCGACTTGAGCGGAAAGGTGAACGCTTCTGTTAGTGTGTATCCAATCACATGGCATACTTTTGAGGGGGATACGAATGATTATCCTTCAACCTATACGTTGGGAATGGGATTGAAGCTTCCTGAAAATTTCGAGCGAAAAGGATATATCTTTGAAGGTTGGTACGCGGTTGCAAATCCTACGGACAAGGATGTAAAACTGGATAAAATTGGTACGACCGAGACCGGAGCCAAAACTCTATATGCCCGTTGGACAAGATTGTTGGATTTCGATGGACGTTGTTATCTGATTTCTGATGCTCAAGAATTGTACAATTTTGCATCCATAGTCAATGGAACTTATGGAGGCGAGCCTGAAAACGGAGCCTGTGGAAAGTTGACTCAGGATATCGTGGTGAACGAGCATGTGCTGACCACGGACGGAAAATTGAATGAGCAAGGAACGTTCAGAAAATGGACTCCGATGATGAAATTCGAGGGTGTATTCGATGGCGATGGACACACGATTTACGGGCTTTATTACGATGATACAGAAGATGAAGATGGTGTAGGATTTATTGGCGAAATCTATTTCGGTGAATGGGGTGTAAAGAAGGTCGAAATAAAGAACTTGGGACTTGAAGATTTTTATTTCAGGGGAGGCTATAGAGTTGGAGCCTTTGCTGGGTATGCCTATGCTAGTACGGAAGAAAGTTCCTTGACCATAACGAACTCGCATTCGAATGGTGTGGTTGAAGGTCAGGAAAATGTCGGTGGCTTTGTCGGTCAAATAGAGGTGATAACAGAGATAACGGGTAGTTACAACAGGAGTTTCGTTAATGCAGATGTTGCTGCTGGGGGCATTATCGGTTCTGTAAACTTGGAAACGAAAATATTGGATTGCTATAACATGGGTTCTGTCAATGCTTTCAAGGAAAAGTCTGGCGGTTTCGTTGGAGAGATTAATGAAACTTCAGTAGATATCATAGACTCCTATAATTCGGGATCTGTTTCGGGATTTAGCAATGTGGGCGGCCTTGTCGGGTATATTTATCATTACCAGACGCTCACTATTTTGCGTAGTTTCAATGATGGCGAGGTTCATGGAATAATGGATGTGGGCGGCCTTGTCGGAACCGGTTATGGATATCCTGTTCTCGTCTTCATTAACAGTTACAATAAAGGTCGTGTAACAGGCTCTAAAAATGTGGCGGGGATACTAGGATGGATGAAAACGGTTGACGGAAGCGTTGATGTGTTCAACAGCTACAATGCGGGCGAAATTGTTTCTGTTGCAGATTTTGGTGATGAGGTTGGTGCTGTTGCTTCGCTCGTCGGTTTTGGTGAAGGTGGCTCCTATTCGTTTGACAATGCTTTCTATTTAAATCAGGGTAATCTGCAAGCGTTTATCTTGGATTCTATGGCTGAGGGGATTTTTGTCCCCAATGTTAGAGATAGCGGTTTTGTTGCTGTCACCGAAGAAAAGCTGATGGGCGGCTCTGTAGCGGATTCGCTGCGTGGCTGGTACGAAAAGGATGGCGAGAAACCGAAAGAAAATGGCCAAGATGGCTTTGCGTGGGCTGAGGATCCTGCTGGAACGAAAATTCTCCCGCACTTGAATTGGGACAACGTAAAACATCGCGTGGTGCTTGTTGTGGGAGAGGATGCTTCGATTGCGAAAGACCATGAAGTGACTTATTACGAAGAAGGCGTGCCGGTGAATCTGCCGGATTCGCAGTATGTTTCTCGCGAAGGCTACATTTTTGCAGGGTGGTATGGCAGTAGTTCTTATTCTGGTTCTCCAGAAACATCGGTGGATGTAAGCGGAACGGACATGAAGGTGTTCTATGCCAAGTGGGAACTTGACAGTACGCTGATTTCGAGTTCTTCGGAAGTTGCATCCAGTTCTAGTGCAGAATCGAGTTCCTCCGAAGTTGTGTCTAGTTCTTCTGCGAAATCTTCTAGTTCCGCGAAATCGTCTTCGAGCGTGGCTAGCAGCTCTTCTGTTGCGAAGTCCAGTTCAAGTGCAGTGAAGTCGTCAAGTTCAAATGTGAAGTCGTCCAGTTCGAGCGCTCCGAAGCAGTCCAGTTCGAGTAAAAAGTCTGGTAAATCTTCGAGCAGTTCCAAGACGAACAGCATTGAAATGGTTGCTGTGCCGCCGCAGTTTAATGTGACTGTTCAGGGCAATATGTTGCAGGTGACGGGTGCTCGCGTCGGTGCAACGTACGCATTGTTCGACATGCAGGGCAATATGGTGCTTCGCGGAACGGCCAACAGTGCAAGCTTTAACGTGAACGTGCCCACGTCAGGTAGCTACGTGTTACGGATTGGCGATGGAAACCGCAAAGTGAGCGTTTTCAAGTAACACGAGCCTTTTCACCATAAAACCTCGTTCCTAACCACTAACCACTAACCACTAACCACTAATTACCAACCACTAATTACTATATTTACCCCGTAAAATTTAAAATGGAGACGCTATATGTTGCGTATTGGTTTAATTGGCACGGGTACCGTTGGTGGTGGTGTCATTCAGATTCTTGAACAGAAGATTGCCGAATACAAGGAAAAATTGGGAGTCGAACTGGAACTCTCCTGCATCTGCGCCAAGTCCGAAGAAGAAGTTGCTCCGTACAAGGCTAAGGGCTACAAGGTTTCGACTAATGCCGACGAAATGATTGCCGGTAGCGATATTGACGTACTCGTGGAACTCGCCGGTGGCTACAACATGCCGCGCAAGTGGATTCTTGCGGCTCTCGAAAGTGGCAAGCATGTGGTGACGGCCAACAAGGCTCTCCTCGCCAAGTACGGTCATGAAATTTTCCCGCTTGCAGCCAAGAAGGGCTTGCATGTGCTGTTCGAAGCCGCTGTCGGCGGTGGCATTCCTATCATCCGCAGTTTGCAGGAAGGCTTGCTCGGCTCGACGGTCGAACATTTGAGCTGCATCATCAACGGAACTTGTAACTATATCCTCAGCCGCATGGCCGAAGAAGGTCTCGATTTCGATGTCGTCTTGAAGGACGCCCAGAAACTCGGTTTTGCCGAAGCGGATCCGACTTTCGACATCGAAGGTATCGACTCTGCCCACAAGACGGCCCTCCTCGCAAGCCTCTGCAGCGGCCACCGCGTCGATTTCGAAAAGATTTATGTTTCCGGCATCTCCAAGATTACCGCTCAGGATATCGCAATTGCCAAGGAACTCGGCTGCTGCGTGAAGTTGCTTGGCATTTATCGCCGTGAAGGCGATCGCGTGGATGCTCGTGTCCATCCGTGCTTTGTACCGCTCACTCATCAGCTTGCTAGCGTAAACCGCGTCTTGAACGCTGTGTATCTCCAGTGCGACAACCTCGGCGAAACGCTCCAGACCGGTGCAGGCGCTGGCCGCCTCCCGACGGCATCCGCTGTTGTGGCCGACCTCGTGTCTCTTGCCCGTGCAACTGACATGGGTGATCGCAAGGCGCTCCCGATGGGCTGGTTCAACGTCGAAAACTCTGCAACGCTCGTTCCGATTTCTGAAACTAGCGCACGCTACTACCTCCGCTTCACGTCCCGTGACGCTTGCGGCGTGCTCGCGAAGATTACGAAAATCCTTGCAGACAACAACATCTCTATCGAAACGATTATCCAGAAGGACGTGAACGATCCGGGCAAGGTCTCCATCGTCGTCATTACGGAAAAGACTCTCGATAGCAAGCTTACCAAGGCTGTGGATGCTGTGAACGCTCTCTCCGAAATTGTCGAGAAGAGCCAGGTCATCCGCTTCCTCGCTTAATTTTGTTTGATTAAGGTTGTCTATGATTCGAGCTGCTACTCTGGAACGAATACTCTTAATCCTCTCGGATTTTGTAGCCTTGTCGATTTGCTTCGCCTTGGCTTTCTGGGTTCAGTTCCATAGTGGCTGGATTCCAGACAAGTTTGACCCGAACAAGACGTTCGAAAGCTACTGGCAGTATGGGCTTGTCTTGAATGTCGGTTGGCTTTCGCTGTTCGCTTTTGCCGGACTGTACCGTTCGTGGCTGCTGCAATCGAGAACGCACCAGGTTTTACGCGTCCTACGGGCGGTTGTAATAGGCGTGGTTCTTGTCATCCTTTGCCTTTTCGGTGCCGAATTCATGGGAAAGGTTTTCACGAACCAGCCGCTTAGTGAAGGCTATCTCTACGGCTCCAGGTTCCCGTGGATATTTATTTACGGCGGGCTTGCCATTTTGTCGGTGGCGGCGTTCCGCATGGTCATTTATGTCTTTTTGCGGGCTTTGCTCCGCATGGGGTATGGTGCGAACAACATCCTCGTTCTCGGGGCGACTGAAGCCGGGCGGAAGATTGCTGAAGACCTTGCGAAGACTCCAGCTCGTGGCCAGCGTGTCGTGGGCTTTGTCGATGAACGTTTCCAAGTTTTGCCGAAAACTTTTGCAGATGTTCCTATTCTTGGCAAATATTCCGACTTGCCGGAACTTGTCAGAAAGTATAAAGTCAGTGGAATCATCATCGCGCACGAAAGTTCCTCGCCGCAAGAGATTATGCGCGTGCTAGTCTGGATTTGCGAACTCCCGCTGCATATTTACATTGTGCCTGAGCTTTACAACGTTGTGAATGGACGGTTCAAGGCGAACCTCGTCTATGGCTTTGAGTTGCAAGAACTTTTTGCATTCACGATGCCGCCTTGGCAAGTGCAGGTCAAGCGCTTTATCGATATTGTTTTTGGACTTTTCCTTGGGCTGATTTCGCTCCCGATTTGCTTGCTTGCGGCTATCGCGATTAAGCTTGAAGATCATGGCCCGGTATTCTATTCGCAGGAACGCATTGGTTTGTACGGCAAGCCATTTACGGTTTTCAAGTTCCGTACGATGCGTACCGATGCCGAAAAGTTCGGTGCCCAGTGGGCGACAAAAGATGACCCGCGTATCACGAAGGTGGGCAAGTTCCTCCGCAAGACCCGCATTGACGAACTTCCGCAGATTCTTTGTGTTTTGAAAGGCGACATGAGCATGGTGGGCCCACGTCCAGAACGTGCCGTGTTTATCGGAAAGCTCCGCGAACAGATTCCGTTCTACATCAGCCGCCTCAAGATGAAACCGGGCCTCACGGGCTGGGCTCAGGTTTGCCACCATTACGATACGAGCATCGAGGACGTGCAAATCAAGCTTCAGTACGATATGTATTACTACGAGAACATGAGCTTGCTTTTGGACTTCCAGATTCTGGTTAGGACGGTCTATGTAGTCCTGACCGGAAAAGGTGCGCAATAGGAATGTGAGGTGTGAGATGTGGAATGACTAATGAAAATCCCACATTACACACTACACATTACACATTTTAATTTCAACAACAGGTGCCTAGATTATGTATGGAGATTGTACAACACCGGTATTTCCTAAAGACGACGCATTGACCATGATCCGCCTTGCTTTGGCGGAAGACGTTCGCACGGGCGACGTGACGAGCGAATGGACCATTCCTGCGGACCAGAAACAGCATGCCCGTCTCATCGCAAAAGAAGATGGCGTTCTCGCCGGCCTTCCGATTATCGAGCTCGTGTTCCAAGAACTCAAGGCGAATGCCAAGGTGACACTCCACAAGAAGGATGGCGACGTGGTGAAGAAGGGCGACCTGATTGCTGAACTCGATGGCACGACGCACGAACTTTTGACGGGCGAACGCACGCTCTTGAACTTCATCCAGCAGCTTTCGGGTGTGGCGACGGTTGCGCATACCTTCCAGGAAGCATTGAAGGGCGGCAAGACGAAGGTGCTCGATACCCGCAAGACGATTCCCGGATTCCGCACTTTGCAGAAGTATGCTGTCCGCGTCGGTGGCGGTTCCAATCATCGCATGGGTCTTTTTGACATGGTGCTCGTGAAGGATAACCACATTGCAGCTGCCGGTGGCGTACTCGAAGCGCTTGAAGTCGTCAAGAAGAACAACAAGCAGGGCTTGATGGTCGAAATGGAAGTGGAAAACTTCGACCAGCTCCGTGCTCTCCTCAACAAGGGTGTCGATGTCATCATGCTCGACAACATGAGCAACGAGATGATGGCCGAAGCCTTGAAAATCATCAAGGAAAGCGGTGATCCGTGCCTGGTGGAAGGTTCCGGCAACATGACGCTCGAACGTGCGAAGCAGATTGCAACGCTCGGTCTCGACTTCATCTCCGTCGGTGCGCTCACGCACAGCGTCAAGGCCCTCGACATTTCGATGCGGATTTAACGCGATACAAATGATGCTATGAGTTCGCTTCACTTTGCAAGTGGAGCGATTTTTTTTAGATAACACCATAGCAACACTGGATATAACTCCTTCGAAACAAACTCCAACCACCGAAATCTCCCTAAAAAAGTTATATTCCTCTAAGGAGACTGAGGGAGGTGGGTGTGAAAATCTTTCGAACAATGTTGATGTCGTTTGCTTTGGCAGTGCTGTGTTTCGCTAATCCAGCAAGCAATGAAACTTTTTTCATAAAGCAACCGGACGGGAGTTCCGTCGAAGTGCGTCAGATAGGCGACGAGTATTTCCATGTGCTCGAAACCGCTGACGGCTACATTTTGCAAAAAGATGCGCTCGGGTATTACGCCTATGCCGACGCAAAGGGCGAATCGTCGGGAATCTATGCCCGCGATGCACAGGACCGTAACGAA
>JAEEGI010013499.1_pt1 | contig 17320 bp, 9 predicted proteins | sample 8958751 | NCBI WGS metagenome assembly JAEEGI01 (sample SAMN16246545, study PRJNA631951) | gut metagenome | biome: gut microbiome; feature: rumen; material: KS-attached | host: Bos | place: Iran: Karaj | collected 2018-10
CCACGCCACCTTCTCGGCCGTGCGGTTGTCGGTCTGGGTGGAGGCGTGGAGAGTGATCTGAGAATTGAGAGTCGAGAATTGGGATTTGTATATGGACAGCAATGCCATGTCCTGTACCAGGATGGCATCAGTTCCTGCCTGTTGTAGTTCGGCTAACAGCTGGCGGGTGGCCTCTAACTCGTCGTCGTAGAGAATGGTGTTGACCGTCACGTAGACTTTGGCGCCAAAGACGTGGGCATAGTCGCAGAGACGGGCAATGTCGGACACAGGGTTGCCTGCCGACGCCCTGGCTCCAAAACGCTGGGCACCGATATAGACGGCATCGGCCCCATGGTCGATGGCCGCTATGCCACACTCCAAGTTTTTGGCCGGTGCCAGCAGTTCAAGTGATTTCATCAATGTTGTAAGGTGTCTCCTGATAGACGTAATAGTTAATCCAGTTGGCGTAGAACAGGTTGGCATGCGCCCTCCACGAGACGTTGGGGCCTTTGTCGGGGTCGTTGTCGCGATAATAGTTGCGCGGAATATCCACATCGTCACGAATGTCCTTGTCGCGGCGATATTCGTGGTCGAGGGTGTCGGGAGAATACTCCATGTGTCCAGTGATGAAGAACTCACGGCCTCCGCGAGCCATGACGATGCTCACACCGCTGTCGGCCGATTCGGCAATGAGGGTCAGGGCGGGGTTGGCCAGGATGTCCTTACGCCGTATCTCCGAGTGGCGGCTGTGAGGCATCTGGAACTCATCGTCGAAGCCCCTGAAGATGGGCAGTTGTGGGTCGAGCTTCTGTTGGGGGAAGATGCCGAACATCTTCTTGGGCAGCGGATATTTGGGCACTCCGTAATGATAGTAGAGTCCGGCTTGGGCAGCCCAACATATATATAAGGTACTCGTGACGTGGGTCTTGGCCCATGCGAATATGCAGGAAATCTCCTCCCAGTAGCTGACGTCCTCGAAATCAAGTTGTTCGACGGGGGCACCAGTGATAATCATTCCGTCGTACTTCTCGTTGCGCATCAGGTCGAAATCGCGGTAGAACATCATCATGTGTTCTATCGGCGTGTTCTTGGGTGTATGGCTTTTCAGCTTCATGAAGTTGATGTCCAACTGCAGCGGTGTATTTGAGAGCAGGCGGATGAGGTCGGTCTCGGTTGTCACCTTCAGTGGCATAAGATTCAGGATGACGATACGCAGTGGACGAATGTCCTGGGCATGTGCCCTTGCATCGCCCATGACGAAGATGTTCTCCTGTTTCAGTAAGTCTATGGCGGGAAGCCTATCGGGTAATCTTAATGGCATGGTAAATACAAATTAAACAATCTTTATCAAACATACCGACACGTTGTCGTAACCGCCGGCCTCGTTGGCGGCATGGCATAGCAGGGATGCGTCGGCATCGTCGTTGAGGAGTGTCTGCACTTCTTCATCGCTTAGCATGTCCGTCAGACCGTCGCTGCAGAGCATGAAGATGTCGCCAGGCTTCACACTTTCTGTACATTTCAGAATGTCGATGTAGGATGTCTTGCACCCACCGCCGATGCAATTGGTGATAATGTTCGAGTGCTGGGCAACGCCCATGAGGTTGTTCAGCGAATGGTCTGTAGAGAGCTGCTGTAGCTGTCCGTCGTGCAGACGATAGATGCGGCTGTCACCACAATTCATCCAGTAAAACTGGTTCTCGTAGTAGGCTAAGGCGACGAGGGTGGTGCCCATTTCACGGTAGCGCAAGGCGAAGCGACCCTTGGAGTCGATGATGTTATTGATAGAAACCAGCCAACCAAAGATTGCCTCGTTGAAATCGCCGGTCTCCAGAGCGGTAGGCATGTCGTAGTAGAAATAGTGCAGATTGGCCAGTGTGTCGCTGCTGGCCACCTCGCCGCCGTTATGTCCGCCCATCCCGTCGGCCAGTGCCAAGAGATAGCGGTTTCTGTCTTCCAGATCGACCTCGTCGGAATATACTTCATTGCGTATGAAGCGGTCGCCGACGAGCACCATGTCTTCGTTATTCTGACGGACGCAGCCTACATGACTGGCTGCATTGACAATTAGTTTCACCTCTATGTTGTTAGTTTAACTGATAATTACTTGAAGATTGACATTAGCTAACGCTACGATGTCACCGTTCTTGAGCGACATTTCCACATCGGGTTGCATGGAATGCTGGTTGAGCTTCGTACCGTTTGATGAGTGCTTGTCAACGATACACCAACCCGTATCAGAGTTGTACTTCAACTGGGCGTGTACACCTGAGACGTACATATTGTGCTCAAAGAACTGCGTATAGGGTCCTTGTCGGCGACCGATGACGGCACCGTTGACACCCTGGATACGTATATTCAGATTGCTATTGTAAAGCACCAGTGTCGGCACCCCGCCACGATGGGCCATCGGCTGGATATTTCCATTGGCCGCGTAGGTGGGAGGCGGAGCCGTCTGGGAAATGACGTTTGACACGGACATGGCACTGATGATGTGGGCGTTGGCTCCTTGGTCGCGTACTTGCGGAGAGACCATCAGTCCTCCACAATAGGTGCAACGGCGTCCGATACCCACACGACCGCAGTTCTTGCAGTAGAGCAGTGCCTGGCCACATTGGTCGCAGTAGTAGCTGTCGTCATCGATTTCTTCTTTACAACTTGGGCAGATAATCATATTGAGTCGGTAATATCTTCTGGTAAAATAATCTGATAGGTTTCCTTTGTCACCTGGTCGGGCGGCATCTGCGAAACACGCATTGAAAGCTGTTGGATGGTACGATCAAGCAAATTGCGCATTTCGCGGGCATTGCCGAACGAACCGTCCTTCTTCATCACCATCTTGAAGATGACATCCAAGGCCTTAAACTCGGCTGTAGTCGAAAGGGTATACTGGTCCCGCTGAGCCATCTTCTTGAAAATGGCCAGGAGTTCGTCCTCGTTATAGTCGTCGATATGCAGCTTGTGGCTAAAGCGACTGGCCAGACCGGGGTTCATCTGCATGAATTCTTCCATCTTGTCACGATAGCCGGCAGCAATGACGACAAACTTTCCGCGGTCGTCCTCCATGCGCTTCATCAGGGTATCGATGGCTTCCTTGCCGTATTGGTCGTTCGAGTCACTCAGGGTGTAGGCTTCATCGATAAATAGGATGCCGCCCATCGCCTTGTCGCACATGTTGTTGACAATCTTTGGCGTCTCACCCATGTATTTGCCCACCAGCGTGGCTCGGCTGGCCTCCAACACTCTGCTCGTCGGCAGGATATCCATGGAATTGAGAATCTCGCCCATCTTGCGGGCAATGGAAGTCTTGCCAGTTCCGGGATTGCCCGTAAGCACGAAGTTCATGGCCATCTGCTGAACCTTGCCGGCACCGAAGGCGGCGCGCTGCTTCATGAACATGCTTTGGACGGCCAGACGGCGGATGCTGTTCTTTACTGAACGCATGCCTACGAAGTCGTCCAGTTCGTTGAGGACTTCATCCAGCGGACGGGCCTTCTCGTTCTGAGCCATCGGTAGGTCGTCGGTGGTGATGCGATACATGTCCTCTTCCTTGAAGCCGGAATCGCTCATCATGCCGACCAACCGCTGGCTTTGTTTCTCGACAGCCTCGTCGAAGATGCGACGGGCCTCGCGGGCATTGCCGAAGTTTTTGTCCCTGCGCAGGTAGAGCTGTTCGAACTGTCGGTGGATGGCTCCCTTGGTCTCGTCGCTGATGGTAAAATTCTTGTCGGCAGCGAGGTTGAGGAATATCTCCGTCAGTTCGTCGGGGGTATAGTCATCGAAATGGATGGTCTGGGTGAAGCGGCTCTTCAGACCGGGGTTCGTGTCGATGAAGTCGTGCATCTGGTCGGTATATCCGGCAACTATGCAGATGAACTTTCCTCGGTCGTCCTCCAAACGCTTCAACAAGGTGTCGATGGCTTCAGCGCCGAATGAGTCGCTGTCGTTTGATTTCAGCGTGTAGGCTTCGTCAATGAACAGCACGCCGCCCATCGCCGAGTCAATCAGCTGGTTGGTCTTGATGGCCGTCTGGCCGCTATAGCCTGCCACAAGCTTGGCACGGTCGGCCTCGACAAGTTGTCCGCGTGACAGAATGCCCAAGGTCTTGAAAACATCGGCCATGATACGGGCAACGGTGGTCTTACCTGTTCCCGGATTGCCCGTGAAGACATAGTGCTTGCCTTGGAAGGTGTTCGACTCCCCACGTTTGATTTGCAGGTTCAGGAAAGCGGCCAAGTTACTGATTTCCTTCTTCACTGCCGATAAACCGACCAAGCCTTCCAGCTTCTTGAGACATTCTGTGTAATCAACGGACTGAGGAGCCTCGAACGGTATGTCGTCATCCTCAATCGTCATCAGTTGTTCGTTGCTTATCGTGGTGATGTCGGTATGCTGCAGACGCTGGGCCTGCTTCTTGCAGATTTCGTCGAACAGGGTACGCATGGTACGTCCGTTGGCAAAGTCCTTGCCGCGTGAGGCATACATCTGCCTGATGCACTCCCTGGCCTTGGCTTCTGCCTGGACAGACATGATGTATTTTTTCTCCTTGGCAAAGATGAGCATGATTTCGTAGAGCTGCTCGGGCGTGTAGTCATCGATGTCGAGGAAGTAGTTGAAGCGGCTCTTGAATCCGGGATTCACGCGGAAGAGGTTGTCCATCTCCATCCGATAACCGGCAGCGATGACAACGAACTTTCCTCGATCGTCCTCCATACGCTTCATCAGTTTCTCTAAAGCCTGGGCACCTTGTGCGTCGCGGTCGCCAGCTTGGCTGATGGGAGCCAGCGTGTAGGCTTCATCAACAAACAGGATGCCGCCCAAAGCCTTGTCGCAGAGGCGGTCGACGACCTTCGGCGTCTCGCCCTGATAAGGACTGACCATCTTGGCACGGTCAACCTCGACCACATGTCCGCTGTCCAGATAGCCGATGGCTGCCAGTATCTCGCCCAGCTTGCGGGCTATCGTTGTCTTACCCGTTCCCGGGTTACCCGTCAGGATGATGTGCATCGACAGCTTTTCCTGTTCGCCCAGGCCTCGTTCAGCCCGTTGCAGACTGTTCTGCACAGAGTAAGCTATCTCACGTACGGCCTGCTTCACTCCATCCATGCCGATGAAGTTGTCCAGGTCGTGCAGTATCTCGTCAAGTGTCCGTTCTTCAGGTACATATCCTTGGATGTCATCCTTCTCAACCTGGGCCGCGTCTGTTCCCCGGCTGATGAACGAGGTGAAGATGTCTTCGGCCGTCTTCATGGCGAGATGAGCATTGCCGAAGGTTTCGTCCTTCATCTTGATCTGGTACTTGAAGAAGCGTGTCAGTTGCTTGTCAGCCTCGGGGCTGTAGTGGGTGATGCCGTACTTCTTTTTCAGCTCCATCTTGGTGATGTCGCACAGCTCTTGACAGTTAGGCGTGGGCAGGCGGAACGTGTACTTGAACCTGTTCTTCACCGCTGGGTTGCTCTCCAGGAAATCGTCAAGTCCCTTGGAAAGTCCCGACATGATGACGATGGGGTTGTCGTCCCACTTGTCCATCTCCACAAAGAGCTTGTCGAGCGGATTCACCTGATTGGAATACTTGTCGGGCAGCAGCTTCTGTACGTTGTCAAAGAACAGGATGCCATTCTTTGCCTTCTTGATGTTGTCGTCCCATTTGTCGACGAAGCGGCTGTAGTCCACCGCGTCTACCATCGTCAGCTTGGGCTTCTCGATGATTCTGTGCTGATAGAAGTAGTCGCGAATGATTTCGGCCAAGGCTGTCTTACCTGTGCCGGTCTCACCAATGACAATGGCATTGACCGAAAGACGTACCTTGGCAATGTCTTTTCGCGAGTGTAGATAGGTGTACGTGTCAACAATCGTCTTCAGCTGTGCCTTCACGTCGCTCAGCCCCACCAGCTTATCAAGAATGTCCTGACTGGCAAGAGGGCTGCCACACCATTTGCAGAATTTGGCAACACTACGGTTTTCTTTATGGCAATGCTCGCAAATCATTCTACGTCCTTTTCGATTTGTTTAATCACTTTGTGGGGCTGAAGTTTCCATTTCCCGTCAAGGTTCGGGTTGCGGACGTTCATCAGACTTGGGCTGAACACCACAAATTCTGCCACAAGCAGCAGCACCATCAAGCACCACAGCAAGTAATGAAGTACGGATTCGCCTGAGATAGAGCGAACCTGGTCAGACATATCGTCAAGCATTCCGAACTTAGAACCCTTGTACTTGAACGACTTGGTCTTGAAGGTGTAATAAAGCGGTTCCAACAACGAGGACTGTATATCGTCGTCGAGCACCTCGTTGATGAGCTTGTTGTCAGCTTTCTCGTCACCCCGGAAATCCGTCATGTGGCAAATCAGCATATAAATAGCCGTCATCACCACGATACCTATATTAAATAGGGAGGGATAAGAACCGTTCAGGAACTTCAGTATGGTAATGGGTATCAGTGTCGACAAGGCTCCGAGTCCTCCCCAAAGCAGCGAAAGGATGAAACCGTAGCCCCGGAAGTAGGCTCGCGTTGCTACGATGACAGCCGTAACACCACCCAACGGCAGTCCGATGGTGGTGAATGAATTGCGGAGCAGGAAGTCACGTCCGGTAACACCGATGACGAGCACCTGCAGTACCCAGATTCCGCAGAGCGCATAGAATGACATACGCCAAGTCTGTTCCTTGCGCTTGGCGTGCTTCCATTCTTTTCTGACGCTTTCCATCTTGTTCAGGGTGGTCTCGCGGGCATTGGTGAAGCGCTTGTAGTACTGGTTCGACATGTCAATCTCGCCAAGTGCCAAGACCCACTTCTCAAGTTCGCGTTCATACGAATACTCTTCCTCGAAGTCGCGTGACGGGTCTTCATGATAGAAGATGGACAGCCACTGAGCGAAGTTGCCCTCCCTGATCTCGCTTCGCATCTGTGAACTCATGGCACGGTTCAATGCCTTTCCGTCCGTCAGCTCTGTGCCGTTGGGCAACAGATAGGTAGGCCGGACACCCAGCATGCAGCAGAAACGGTAGACGGCCGTCTTGAGGTCGTACACACCCAGACGCTCGCGGTTCTCTTCCGACGTCATGTCGAACGTCCTGTTTGCCTCTGCCTGCAGTTCAATCCATCCGTGCAGCTGGGCAAAATAGGCAAAGCGCCCGTTCGGTTCAACGATGTCGCGCATCTCAAGTTCAAAGTCTTCGTCATTCAGATGCTCCGCATTCTGTAGCCTTGCTGCCAGCAGTTTGCCCACATCCTCGGGCGTGTATGCTGAACGCAGGTCGTAGGCTGCATTTCGGTCAAGATTATAGAGCACCTTATACGCCAGGGCTTGAGAGTGAGGCTGGTCTTTCGTCAGTATCTTCAGACTCTCGCACGCCATCACATCCTCATGGCTGTACATCCACGAGAGCAGTCTGCCGTCCGTTAGGCTCCTCCACTCGTCCTCGCCTATTTGCTCATATCCAAAGGAGTGAATAATCTGGCTGATGTTCGAAGAAGGATATTTGGGCAGGAACGGTATCTCCTTGTCTATTTCGTAGACACTGCGGATGACTGCCACCCGGTAGTCAATCTTCCTGTCTTCGTCCAGCTCGTTGTTGAAATAAGAGCGCAGGCGGTCGACGTTGCACTTCGAGTGGTGCTCAAGATACAGGAACAGCGTGTCGTTGGGATTCCTCAACAGCACGGAGTAGCGTTCAATATAGCTGAGCATGGAAATCGCCACGCTGTGAACATCGTCGCACAGGTTGCCTCCTGCATCCTTATACGGATAGGTCGGCTCCATAGCATAGACCGCAGCCATGAGACCGGCATGCTGGTCGACCGGGTATTTGTTGACCACGATGTCTTTCACGACTGTAGCCAGTTTCATGTTGCCGCACGACTCCAGCCATTGGCTGATTCTGCCGTTGTACAGATAGCCCGTTGCCAGCTTTTCGTTCTCGACGAGCAACGGTATCAGTTCATGTACGTTATCGGCCACCAGGTTGCGGTCGGGGTCTACGATGAAGTTCTTGTATTTGAGGAACGGTGAACTGATGTCGACCGACACTTCCTCGCCCAGGAACCATTTCTCCACCTCCTCGTAGCCCCAACGGCTCAAGGGGTTCACGGCGGTCAGTCCCTGCACGATACGTTTCACCATCTCGGGCAGTTCGTTCAGTCGCGGCAGGCGTCCCTCGTTCTTCTGACGCATCATCACACGCTCGTTGCTGCTCATCGGGTTCTCGCCCAACCAGAGGGCGAACAGCGTCATGCCTAAGGAATAGTAGTCGGCAGCCGGTGTCAGTTCCACCACGCCGTCAATCACGTCGGAATACATTTCCGGAGCGGCGTAGATGGGGGTTCGGGCCTGTGTGGTACGATGAGCCTTGCCGTCCTTCTCGAGCATGGAAGAGATTCCGAAGTCGCCCAGCACCAACTCCTCGTGCATCTCGTCGCGGAAGAAGAAGTTCGACGGCTTGATATCCTTGTGCAGGATGTTGTTGTTATGGATATACGACAGGGCGGCAGCACCTTGCAGCGCGATTCGCCTGAACTTGTTCAAGTCGTTCCCTAAGGTATATTTGTTCAGCGTTCCTCCCTTCAGGTATTCCATCAGCTCGTAGGAGCGATGCTTTCCCTCCACGTACGTCTTGCCGAAGTCGTAGAGCCTGACAATCATTTCGAAATCGAAGGAACGGATGGTCTGCAGCAGTTTCTTGTTGACATCGAAGCTGGGATAGTAAACCTTCAGCACATACTCCTTGTCGTCCCTGGTCACCAGGAATATCTGGGCTTCACCCGAAGAGTCGCTCAGGCACCTGATGTTCCTGTACTGTAATCCCTTCAGGGTAAACGTGTTGCCCTCCTTGTCAGAACGGTTGGGCCCTGCTTCGTCTTTGAAAGTCCTGATGGTACTGTCGGTCGACGTGTGGAGATTCTGTCTGGTGGTGGCACGGAAAGTCCGAAGTTCCTCTCCAACGAACGTTCTGTCCATTTGCTGTGGATTAGGATTAGTCTTATCGGTAGCCATTATTTATTGTCGTCTTTAATCTCACTTTTCATGTTCGGTCCTAAAATTACCCATTTTCCGCCGAGTTGGGGCTTGGCACAGCCGCAGGGGCTTGAGTGCATGGCGTGCTTCCAGTTGCAAACCCACGTCAGCCGTACGCCGGCCGGCTTCTGAGCCATCGCATAATTGCGGGCTTTGATGGGCGAGGGTAGGGCAGGCAAAGCCAACCGGTCGAGGATGTCGGACAGCAATCTTGCCTTTTCTTCCTTTTGCTTTGCCAGCTCTTCCTTCGACAGCCTTTTGCTCTCCTTCTTGGGGATGACCGGATTGGGCACCCCTTTGTCCTGAGCCAGCAGCAACAACACCCGTTCGCGCAGCTTGTCGTTCATCTGGTCTCTGACGACGTCGCGCTCCGAGTTGTAAGGCAGCTGCATGTTCAGCTCCTCCAGTTCACGGGCGGCTTCTGTCAGCAGCTGATAGTCGGGCAGCTTCTTCAGGTCGGCCACCAGTGTCTTGGCTTCCTCGGTCAGCGGAGTACCACACTGCTTACAGAAGGAGAAGTCGTTGAGGGTATTGCAGACGGGGCAGACGATGCCTCCGCGCGGATTGCCGCATTCATGGCAGAAACTTTCGCTTTCGCCGATGTTTGCCCCACAGAATGAGCAGACGTCAGACTTGATATATCGGTGACAAATCTCGCAGAAGTCAGCCTCCGGGTCAATCTCGCTGCCGCAGCTCGGGCAGACACCCATCCGCAGAGGCCGGCCGCAGGAAGCGCAGAACATCGATTCGGGGTCGTTCACAGTTCCGCAATAAACACAGATAATCGCCTGGGCTTGTTGCTGCAGGGGCTGGCTCATACTCTGCTGAGTAAATCCCGCATCCCTTGCAAGCGCATCGTGCTGCATGGGCTCCATGTCACGGTTCGCCTGTTCGGGTCTGATGGTAGAATCTATAGTCATATTGTAATGATTTAGCAAAATATTTGTGCAAAGATAGGAAAAAAAACTTAAATCAACAAAAAACCGCCGTAAATTTTCATTTACGACGGCATTTTTTACGCTTATTCGATTCGATTTACCATAATTGCAGGCGCTTTTCTTTCGGAATGTACATTTTATTGCCCTCTTTCACGCCGAATGCTTCATACCACGCATCGATGTGAGGCAGGGCTCCGTTCACGCGCCAGCGGCCCAGTGAGTGGGGGTCGCTCTTGGTACGGTTGCGGATTTCGGCCTCCGTTATATTGCCAGCCCACACGCCGGCGTAAGCCAAGAAGAAGCGCTGGTCGGCAGTGAGACCGTCGATGACGGGCAGCGGGTTGTTCTTGGTGGCGTTCTTGAAGGCTGCGTAAGCCACCTGCAGTCCTCCGTGGTCGGCCAGGTTCTCGCCCAGGGTCAGGCGTCCGTTGGCTTTCAAGTCGGGCAGCACGTCAATCTGCGAGAAGAAGTCGGCGTACTTGTCCGTGCGTTCTGTAAAGTTCTTTCCGTCGCTTTCCTTCCACCAGTCGTGCATGTTTCCGTCCTTGTCGAACTGGCGTCCCTGGTCATCGAATCCGTGGGTCATCTCGTGGCCTATCACCACGCCGATGGCACCGTAGTTGAAGGCATCGTCAGCCGTCATGTCGAAGAACGGAACTTGCAGAATACCAGCGGGGAAGCAGATTTCGTTCGTGGTAGGATTATAGTACGCGTTCACGGTCTGCGGCGTCATGTACCAGTCGTCTATGTCGACGGGCTTTCCGGCCGTGTGGTCAATGTAGTAATCGTTCCAGAACTTCAGGTTCTCGATGTGGTTCTCATAGTAAGATTTTTTCGGGTCAACGTTCAGCTTTGTCATGTCAATCCACTTGTCGGGATAACCCACCTTTACGTAGAAGGTGTTCAGCTTCAGCAAGGCGTTCACTTTCGTCGAGTCGTCCATCCAGTCCTGTGCTGCGATACGCTCGCCCAGGGCTATCTGAAGGTTCTTCACCAGCTTCACCATGCGCTCCTTGGCGGCTGCGGGGAAGTATTTCTTCACATAAATGCGACCCAGAGCCTGACCCATGGCACCCTGTACCTGACTGGTAGCCCGGCGCCACAGCGGATGATCCTCCTTGCGGCCCGTCATCGTGCGGCCGAAGAAGTCGAAGTTGGCCTCACGTACCTCGTCGTTCAGGTAGCTGGCAGCGCTCACGATGACGCCCCATTCCATGTAGTCGCGGTACTCGGCGGGCTTTATCTTGGCCAGCAGTGAATTAGTGCCCTCCATGAAGGCGGGCTGGCCCACCACCAGTTCCTGCATGTACTTGCTCTGCAGTCCCTGGGCGTTCATCACCTGCTCCAGCTTCAGGTTCGGGTACTTCGTGTTGAACTCCTGCAGGGTCATCTTGTTATAGTTGGCCTGCGGGTCACGCAGTTCGGTACGGCTCTTCGACACCTTGGCCAGCTCCAGTTCCAGCTTCCATACGTTCTGCATCTTCTTGGTAGCCTGCCCCTTGCTGAATCCGAACAGCTGGAACATGCGTACGATGTGCTTCTTGTAGGCCTCACGAATCTTGGTCGTAGCTTCGTCGGTCTCCAGATAGTAGTCCTTCTGACCCAGCGTCAGACCTCCCTGATTGACGCTCAGGATGTTCTGCGAGGCGTTCTTCTCGTCGGCTCCCATGCCTGCACGGTAGAACTCGGAGTCGCCGAACTTGGCCATCTCCAACTGCACGTCGAACAGCTGCTGTAGCGTCTTGGCAGCCTCCAGTTTCTTGATGAGCGGCATGACGGGCTGGATGCCTTCTTGCTCGCGGCGAGCCGAGTCCATCGCCATTTTGTAGTAGTCCGAGAGCTTCTGCTCAATGGTTCCCTGCTGGAAGGTACCCGTTTCCAGCTCCTTCAGGATGCTGTTGATACGCTTGTTGTTGTCCTCGCCCAGACGGTCGAACGAACCAAAACGAGAGTAGGCGGGTGGCAGCGGGTTGGCCTTCATCCATCCACCGCAGGCGTACTCGTAGAAATCGTCGCCAGCCTTGGCGCTGGTGTTCATGTCGGCCAGGTTGATACCCGACTTCAAGGGCTCGTCGGCCATGGCTGTCATCGACATCACCGACATTGTTAACATCATCAGTAAATTCCTTTTTTTCATGTTGTTATGTTAATTTGTTAAACCTTCTAATTCTTCCGAAAGCTGACCCCACCGCTCCACTTCTTCGTCCAAGGCTTTCTTGGTAGAGGTGTATTCTGTCACCAGTGTCATGTCGGCCGCATTCTCGGGAATCATCAGCAGCTGGTCCAGTTCCTTGAGGCGGGCTTCCATCTGCTCAATCTTCTGCTCCGAAGCCTTGACGGCCTTCTCGGCTTTCGAGATACGGCGCTGCTGTTCTTTGTGGGCGGCGTAGTTGTTTTTGGGCGACTCGGGGATTGGGCTTTTCTCTTTTGTCTCGCGAGACGTTTGAGACGTTTGAGACGCTTGGGTTCCCAACTGGTTCAGTTCCAGAATCTTCCGCTCGTGCAGGAAGTCGTAGATGCCGCCTAAGTGCTCGCGTACACGCCCGCCGCCGAACTCATAGACCTTGGTGACCAGTCCGTCCAGGAACTCACGGTCGTGGCTGACGATGATGGCGGTGCCGTCGAACGCCCGGATGGCCTCTTTCAGCACGTCCTTCGAGGGCATGTCGAGGTGGTTGGTCGGCTCGTCGAGTATCAGCAGGTTCACGGGCTCCAGCAGCAGTTTTATCATGGCCAGACGGCTCCGTTCGCCGCCGCTGAGCACCTTCACCTTCTTGTCGGCATTCTCGCCGCCGAACATGAAGGCTCCCAAGATGTCGTTGATACGCAGCCGGATGTCACCTTTCGCCACATTGTCTATCGTCTGGAACACGGTCAGCGACTCGTCCAGCAGCTGTGCCTGGTTCTGGGCGAAGTAGCCTATCTGGATGTTGTGCCCCACTTTCAGCGTGCCTTCGAAGGGTATTTCGCCCATGATACACTTCACGAGCGTGGATTTTCCTTCGCCGTTCTTGCCCACGAAAGCCACCTTTTCGCCGCGCTTGATGGTCAGGTTTACGTGGTCGAACACGAGGTGGTCGTACTCCTTCTTCACCTCCTCACAAATCACCGGATAGTCGCCGCTGCGCAGGCAGGGAGGAAACTTCAGGTGTATGGCGGCATTGTCGACTTCGTCCACCTCGATGGGCACAATCTTCGCCAGCTGCTTCACCTTCTGCTGCACCTGCACGGCCTTCGTGGCCTTGTAGCGGAAGCGCTCGATGAAGTCCTTCATTTCGGCTATTTCTTTCTGCTGGTTCTCGTACGCCCTGAGCTGCTGTTCGCGCCGTTCCCTGCGCAGGGTGACGTATTCGTCGTACTTCACGCGGTAGTCGATGACCCGTCCGCAAGAGATTTCCAAGGTGCGGTTCGTCACGTTGTTGATGAATGCGCGGTCGTGGCTCACCAGTACGACGGCTGAGGACGAGGCTGCCAGATACTGCTCTAACCACTGAATAGACTCGATGTCGAGATGGTTGGTCGGCTCGTCGAGCAGCAGCACGTCGGGTTTCTGCAGCAGAATCTTGGCCAACTCTATTCTCATGCGCCAACCGCCGGAGAATTTTCCAGACCACTGCACCAAATCGGTGCACTGGTATCCCAGTCCAATCAACGTCCTTTCCAGTTCGGCCTCGCGTCTCTCGGGCCCCATCATCAGGTACCGCTCGTGCTCGGTGGTGTATCGTTCCACCAGCTGCATGTAGTCCTCGCTCTCATAGTCGGTGCGCTCGCTCAGCTGCCGCTCCAGCTGCTCCACGCGGGCTTTCAGGTCGGCTATGTGTGCAAAGGCTTTCTGGGCTTCCTCGCGGACGGTCGTGTTGTCCTGCAGCTTCATCACCTGCGGCAGGTAGCCTATGGTGCAGTCGTTGGGTATGACTACGTTTCCCGCTGTCGGCACCTGCTGCCCACAGAGTATTTTAAGCATCGTCGACTTGCCCGCACCGTTTTTTCCCACCAATGCTATGCGGTCGCGGGGGTTGATGACGAAATTTACGTCGGCAAACAGCGGCTTCACGCCGAATTCTACCTTTAGTCCTTCTACGGAAATCATCGTTTTTCTTAATTTGATGCAAAGGTACAAAAAAAACGGGAGGCCACCTAATTTTACATCCCAAACTTCCCGTTAAATTTTGTAAAAACGCCGTGTAGACAAGCGGTGGCGCAGCTTTTCTTAAGGCACGAATTGCACGAATTAACACGAATAAATTTATTTTGGCCTCAAGCGCCTCAAGCGCCTCAAGCGTCTCAGCGTCTATTTGTAAAACTCCCACAGCGGCAGAGCGGGAGCGGGAGAAGTGTTAATATATATTAATAATATTATATTATATATAAGGTACGCGTAGAGTGGTGTGGCTGGCCCTCTTTTGTGCAATACGAAAAAAGACGCTGAGACGCTTGAGGCGCTTGAGGCGCTTGAGGCAAAAATAATAAATCCGTGTTAATCCGTGTAATCCGTGCCAAAATAAATAAATCCGTGCAATTCGTGCCTTAAGAAAAGCTGCGCCACCGCTTGTCCACACGGCGTTTTTACAAAATTTAACGGGAAGTTTGGGGCGTAAAATTAGGCTACCTCCCGAATTTTTTGTACCTTTGCATCATCAATCAAACAGGCGCAGGAGGCGCGTGAGACACCTGTAGGCAAACCCCACCTTTGCCCTCGGCAATCACCCCCTTTTACCGTAAGTAAACTACGTTGCATGACGATGGAAAAGAAAGAAAAGTACGAGGCATTCCTGCCGCAGCTGCAGGCACTTATTGACGGCGAACACGACGAAACGGCGGTGCTGGCCAACGCGTCGGCAGCACTGGCCTCCGAGTTCGGCTGGTTCTGGACGGGCTTCTATGTGGTACGTGGCGACGAACTGCTCGTAGGCCCCTTCCAAGGCACCGTGGCCTGCTACCATATCGGCTTCGGACGCGGCGTCTGCGGCACGGCCTGGAAACAGCGCTGCACGCAAGTGGTGCCCGACGTGGAAGCCTTCCCCGGACACATCGCCTGCTCGTCGCTGTCGCGCTCAGAGATCGTCGTACCGCTGTTCAGTCCGCAGGGTGACATCAAGGCCGTGCTCGACATCGACAGCACCGAACTGGGCACCTTCGACGACACCGACCGTGAGTACTTGGAACAGGCAGCGGCCCTCATTGCCCGCCAGATTTATTGAATAAACTAACAAACCAGACACCTGAAATGAGTACGAGTTTCTCACAACTCATATCCGCACGGCTCAACATTTCGGAGAAGAATGTAGCCGGCACGCTGGCCCTCCTGGACGAGGGTTGCACCATCCCCTTCATCGCCCGCTACCGCAAGGAGCGCACGGGAGGGCTGGACGAAGTACAGATAGCTGCCATCAGCGACGCCTACGAGCGGCTGAAAGAGGTACAGAAACGTAAGGAAACCATCGTAAAAACCATCACCGACCTCGGTAAAATGACGCCCGAACTGCAGAAACGCATCGACGCGACGTGGGACGCCACCGAACTGGAGGACATCTATCTGCCCTATCGTCCCAAGCGCCGCACACGTGCCCAGGTAGCCCGTGAGCAAGGTCTGGAACCGCTGGCCGAGACACTGCTGCTGCAACGCGAACGCGACCCGGAACACGCCGCCCTCTCGTTCATCACCGACGAGGTGCCCGACGCGGAAGCCGCCATCAAGGGCGCCCAGGACATCATAGCCGAGATGGTGAGCGAGGACGAGCGCAGCCGACAGCAGGTGCGCGGAGCCTTCCGTCGCCAGGCCGTCATCACGTCGAAGGTGGTGAAAGCCAAGGCCGACACCGACGAGGCCGCCAAGTACAGCGACTACTTCGACTGGCAGGAACCCCTGAAACGCTGCTCCAGCCACCGGCTGCTGGCCATGCTACGGGGCGAGTCTGAGGGCATCCTGAGGCTCAGTATTTCGCCCGACAACGACGAATGTATCGAGCGCCTGCAGCGCAACTACGTCTACGGTCACACACCCTGCGGACGGCTGGTTGCTGAGGCTGTGGAGGACGGCTACCGACGCCTGCTGAAGCCAAGCATTGAGACCGAATTTGTCAACCTGAGCAAGGAGCAGGCCGACGAAGAAGCCATCCGCGTGTTTGCCGAAAATCTGCGTCAGCTGCTGCTTTCGGCGCCGCTGGGCCAGAAGCGTGTCATGGGTATCGACCCGGGCTTCCGGACGGGCTGCAAGGTGGTGTGTCTCGACGCCCAGGGCAACCTGCTCCACCATGAAGCCATCTTCCCACACCCGCCCGTGAACCACCGTATGCAAGCCACCGTCCACCTGCAGCAGATGATTTCGCAGTACCGTATCGAAGCCATCGCCATCGGAAACGGTACGGCGAGCCGCGAGACCAGGGCGTTTGTTGAAGAGACTCTCCCCCAACCCCTCCCTAGAGGGAGGGGAGCAGATACACCTTCCACCAGCAAGTCTGATTACTCCCCTCCCTCACAGGGAGGGGCTGGGGGTGGGTCTGTCAGTGTCTTCGTCGTCTCTGAAGACGGCGCTTCCGTCTATTCTGCCTCCAAGACCGCCCGCGAAGAATTTCCCGACGAGGATGTCACCGTCCGCGGCGCCGTGTCGATAGGCCGCCGACTGATGGACCCGCTGGCCGAATTAGTTAAAATTGACCCCAAGAGCATCGGCGTGGGACAGTATCAGCACGACGTGGACCAGACGAAGCTGAAGCACGCGCTCGACCAGACGGTGGAAAGCTGCGTCAACCTGGTGGGCGTCAACCTGAACACGGCCTCGCAGCATCTGTTGCAGTACGTCAGCGGACTCGGCCCGGCGCTGGCCAAGAACATTGTCGACTACCGCAGTCAGAACGGCCCGTTCACCCAGCGGGCGCAGCTGAAGAAGGTGCCACGGCTCGGCCCGGCAGCCTTTGAGCAGTGTGCGGGCTTCCTGCGTATTCCAGGGGCCAAGAATCCGCTCGACAACTCGGCCGTCCACCCCGAGAGTTACAAGATTGTGGAACAGATGGCCAGCGACCAGCATTGCACGGTGGCCGACCTCATCAGCAACAAAGCGAAACGTGACGCCATCGACCTGAAACGCTACGTGACCGCCGAGACGGGACTGCCCACGCTGACCGACATTGTGAAGGAGCTGGAGAAGCCCGGACGCGACCCCCGTGAGCAGATTGAGGAGTTCGAGTTTGCCAAGGGCATCGAGACGGTCGACGACTTGGAGGAGGGGATGGAGCTGCCCGGCATCGTGACCAACATCACCAACTTCGGAGCCTTCGTCGACATCGGCGTGCATCAGGACGGACTGGTAGACATCTCGCAGCTGGCCGATAAATACGTGAAAGACCCCAACGCTGTGGTCAAACTTCACCAGCACGTCAGGGTCCGTGT
>JAEEGI010013500.1_pt1 | contig 17320 bp, 15 predicted proteins | sample 8958751 | NCBI WGS metagenome assembly JAEEGI01 (sample SAMN16246545, study PRJNA631951) | gut metagenome | biome: gut microbiome; feature: rumen; material: KS-attached | host: Bos | place: Iran: Karaj | collected 2018-10
GCCTCACCAGGCTGCCTTCGGCTACATAGTTTCTGACAACCGCACATACCACTGAGATCAGCGGATACTTACCTGCGGACACGTTGGCATTGCTGGGCTCCACGCCTTCTATCTTCAGCAGCTTTATGTCTTCGTCGAAATGCTGATTGGTCACGAAGTAAAGATAGGAATAACCCAGACCGCCGGGAGCGTTGTCGTAATTGGCTACCACATCCACGATCTCACCCATGGTGGCGATGCGCTGCTCCGTTGGCGGCTCCATCACCTCGTTCTGAGGAATAACGTGGAGATAAAGCCCGGTCTGGCTGCCGCTGCCCTCGCTCCTCTGATAGGCGATTATGGGCTGATCCTTGCCGCCCAGCTCCTTCCAGTTGGTGATCTTTCCCGCGTAAATATCATGGAGCTGCTTTACGGTAAGACTGTCCACGGGGTTGTCCTTATTGGTGAAGAAAACGAAGGCTTCGTTGGCAAAGGGCACGCATTCGAACTCCACGCCGCGCTCCTTGGCATACCTCACCTGATCCTCCGAAGGCCTGAGACAGAATATCAGATCCACCTCCTTATCCGCCAGCTTTGGATAGGCGTAGTCAGTGGTGCTGCAGAAGATGTACTGCCGGGCTTCATCCCTGGGCTTATCCAGCATCAGAGCAGCCATGTGTTCATAGTAAGGCAGGAAGGCTGTGGCGCCGTCCACCACAGGCCAGTCCTCGAGAGCTATCTGAAGACTTGCCTTTTCCAGCGGCTTGACGCTGCCGCCGCCCTGCTGTCCCTGACAGGAGCAAAGCCCCAGCAGAAGGATTAGTGTGATTATTACAGAAACAGTTTTTTTCATTTTTCCCCTCTTTATTTGTTGAACAAATGTTTACAAACGCATGTTTGTGTGCTAAAATCATTTTAGCATAAATATAGACGTTTTTTGCAGCTGAAAGGACACAAAAATGCAGGAATTAAACAGCAAGGAGATGGCGGTATATCAATTCCTCCAGAAATATATAAGCGAAAGGGGCTATCCCCCCACGGTAAGGGATATCTGCGCCGCCCTCAACATTAAATCCACATCAACGGTCCATAAGATGATTGGCATTCTGCAGGACAAGGGCTATATAAAAAAGCCGGACCCTAACAAGCGCCGGGCACTGGAGCTTACGGACAAAAGCGCCCTTCAGCCAAAGACTGAGCCCCTTCCTGAACGGGAGGGTGTAACGGATGTACCTGTGGTGGGCCGCATAGCGGCAGGTACGCCCATACTGGCAGAGCAGAACATCGAGGATTCCTTCCCCCTGCCCACCAGATACCTTGGCAAAGGCAACAACTTCATGCTCACGGTACACGGAGATTCCATGATAGAAGCCGGAATCTTCGACGGGGACTATATCCTGGTGGAGGAGCAGAGCAACGCGGAGAACGGAGACATCGTGGTCGCCATGATAGACGGCATAGAAAGCGAAGCCACCGTAAAGACCTTCTATAAGGAAAAGGGTCACATCCGCCTGCAGCCTCAGAATCCTGCCATGGATCCCATCATCGTCCCCGACTGCAGGATAGTAGGCAAGGTTAAAGGCGTATTCAGATATTTCAGCTAAAAAACACTATGCATATATAAAACTCCAGCCCGGACGGGTCGGAGTTTTTTCGTGCTTTTCAGTGCAGAGCAGCCTGCCGGAGCTTAGTCCTTACCCGAGGGTATCCACCTTGCTATCTGAGCAGCAAAGCTGTACAGAGGCATGGTCTGAAGAACTATGTGACCCGGTCCGCTGACCACGGTATTGAACAGGCCTTCACCGCCGAAGATTATGTTCTTTGCGCCCTTAACAGGTACTATGTCCATCCTGACGCTTCCATCCATCATTGCCAGGTAGCCGGTATCGATTATCATCTCCTGTCCGGCCTGAAGGTCGTATTCCACTGCGGAGCCGTCGATCTCGATAAAGGCAAGACCGTTTCCGCTGAGTTTTTGCATTATAAAGCCTTCGCCGCCGAAGAGTCCGGCTCCGAACTTCTTCTGGAAGTGAACGGAGAGCTCAACACCCTTCTCGCAGCAGAGGAATGCGGACTTCTGGCAGATGACCGGTCTGTCCGGAGTGATCTGAATAGCCCTTACAGAGCCGGGGAAGCTGGAGGCAAAGGCTATCATGCCATTGCCGTTTCTTGCAGTATATACATTCTGAAACAGACTCTCGCCGGAGAACAGCCTTCCGAAGACCTTTCCTGCGCCGCCGCCAACGGTATCCATCTGCATATTGGGGCTCATCCAGCTCATGGAACCGCTCTCACTTATCATGCTCTCCCCTGCCTCGAGCTCAACGATGACTGCAGGCATGGGCTCGCCAATGATCTGATATTTCATATGGGGTCTACCTCCTGAAATAATAAGCAATAATAAACATCGTTAATATAATAACACAGTTTCTCCGTAGAAACAATAAAAGCGCAAGACATTTATGGAAAAACTCCTGCGGCTGTGATAAACTGTTGCAGCATCAGGAGAGAACAATAATGCAGAATAAAAAAGAAGTAAAAAACAAATACCTCAATCTCTTCCTGTCCACCTTCAAGCTCAGCGCCTTCACCTTCGGAGGAGGCTTTGTCATAGTCCCGCTCATGAAAAAGCGCTTCGTTGACGAGCTGGGATGGATAGACGAACAGGAGATGCTGGACCTTATAGCGATCTCCCAGTCATCCCCCGGCCCCATTGCCGTAAACGCGTCCATACTTGTGGGCTACAGGGTTGCAGGCGTTCCGGGCGCCCTCGTTACAGTATTCGGCACCGTGCTTCCGCCCCTTATCATAATTTCTATAGTATCTCTCTTCTATCAGGCCTTCAGAGACAACCCCCTGGTAAGCATAGCCATGAAGGGCCTTCTCTGCGGCGTTACCGCCGTCATTTTCGATGTGGTGATCAAGCTTGCATCGCAGGTGCTGAAGAAAAAGAGACTGCTCTATGCTGCGATAATGCTGCTGAGCTTTGCCGCTGTCAGGTTTTTAGGCATCAACATCGTGATAGTCATACTGCTTTGCATCGCAGCGGGTGCGGCAGATACGCTTCTTAAGAAAAAAGCTTCCGGGGAGGATAAGAAATGATACTTCTTGAACTTTTCTGGAGCTTTTTCCAGATTGGACTTTTCAGCGTGGGCGGAGGCTATGCCGCCGTTCCCCTCATACAGAACCAGGTGGTCGATGTCCATCCCTGGCTCACCATGGGCCAGTTTGCGGACATCATGACCATAGCGGAGATGACCCCGGGCCCTGTGACCCTCAATGCAGCAACCTTTGTAGGAATCAGGATCGCAGGCATCCCGGGCGCCCTGATCGCCACCTTCGGAAGCATAATACCCTCCTGCATCATAGTCACGACCCTCGCCTGGGCCTACTATAAATACAGGGGGCTCAGCCTTATGCAGGGCATACTCGCGAGCTTAAGGCCTGCTGTGGTGGCAATGATTGCCTCTGCGGGCTTTTCCCTCTTTACGATGGCGGTGTACGGCCAGAGGCATCTTCCGCCCGACATCCTGAGCGCGGACCCAGTAGCCCTGATACTGATAGCAGCAGGCTTTTTCGTTCTGAGAAAATGGAAGCACGGCCCCATACTTGTGATGGGCTGCTGCGGCGCCGCGGCCCTTCTCATCTACAGCATATTGTAACGACCACATAAAACAAAAGAAGGCGGAGGACCATGAACAGTTCTCCGCCTTTTTTCTCGAATTATTTCTGATAACTCATCAGTTTAGAATGCTGAAACAGCGCCGTCTGCTCTTGATTCGGTTCCGCCCATCAGCACGCCGTCTTCTCTGCGCCAGATGATCTGGCCGCGGCCCATGCCGATGTTGGAATTAACGATCTCGATCTGATGACCCTTAGCAGCAAGCTGTCTTGCGATCTCGGCAGGTACCTCTCTTTCAAGCTGTACCTTCTTGTCGCCGACCCACTGGAATCTGGGAGCGTCCAGAGCCTCCTGGGGAGTCATTCCGAAGTCTACGGTGTTCACGACTACCAGCATGTGGCCCTGGGGCTGCATGAATCCGCCCATTACGCCGAAGGGGCCGATGGGCTGACCATCCTTGGCCAGGAAGCCGGGGATGATGGTGTGGTAAGCTCTCTTTCCGCCTTCCAGGTAATTGTCGCTTTCAGGATCCAGGGAGAAGTTTGCGCCTCTGTTCTGGAGGGTGATAGCGGTACCGGGAATGCAGATGCCGGAGCCGAATCTGCCGTAGTTGGACTGGATGCAGGAAACCATGTTGCCCTGACCGTCAGCCACTGCAAAGTATACAGTGTCGCCGCAGGAGGGATCGCCTGCCTCGGGGAATACTGCCTTGTCGCCGATGAGAGCTCTTCTGACGTCAGCATACCTGTCGGAGAGCATATCTTCGACCTTGGTCTTCATGTATCTGGGATCTGCAACGAACTTCTTGGTGTCAACGAAGGCCAGCTTGATGCACTCGATCAGCTTGTGATATACATCAGCATTTTCCTTCTCATTGCCCAGATCGAAGCCCTTAAGCATCTGCAGAGCCATCAGAGTGGTAATGCCATGGCCGTTGGGAGGCATTTCGTAAACATCATAGCCCTTGTAGTTGATGGAGATGGGCTCCACCCAGTCGGGATGATAGCTGGTGAAATCCTCTTCCTCGAAGTAGCCGCCGGTCTCCTTGGAGAAGGCAACCATCTTCTTCATCAGATTGCCGCGGTAGAAGCTTTCGCCTTCTGTCTCAGCGATCTCTCTGATGGTCTTGGCATAGTCGGGATTCTTGAAGATCTCGCCGGGAAGAGGTGCTCTGCCCTTTGCGCCGAACAGCTCCATCCAGGGGCCGAAGGCCTTGGGATCCTTCTTGTATTCGGCAGAGATTCCGTTGTATTCACCCTGCCACTGGGGATTAACGTTGGTAGCTACAGGGAATCCGTCCTCAGCATACTGAGCGGCTCTTTCCCAGAGCTCGGTCAGCTTCTTTGTGCCGAAGCGCTTGTTCATCTCTACCCAGCCGCCAACAGCACCGGGAACCATTACCGGCAGCCAGCCTCTCATGGGAACAGCGCTCAGACCCTTGGCCTTTACGATGTCAGCATTGAGAGCCTTGGGGGAGAAACCGGAGGCGTTGAGTCCGTAGAGCTTTCCGCCGGTCCAGATGAGGTAAAAGCCATCGCTTCCAAGCCCGTTGCCTGTGGGTTCCAGCAGGGGCATAAGACCAGCCATGGCTACGGCTGCATCGATGGCGTTTCCGCCATTCTTCATGACCTCGATACCAAGAGAGGATGCGAGGGGCTGAGTGGATGCTGCCATACCCTTTGTGCCATAAACCACGTTCCTTACGGATGCGTACTTATGGCTTCTTCCGTCAAAATTGATCATAAGCTGTCCTCCTGTCGTTTTATAAATTATATTATCTTCCTCCCGAAAATGCAAAAACCTTATCAATCAAAGCCTTATATGATATAATTTTGTGGTTAACAACAATTTCTGAATGGAGGATCGTCATTTTGAGCGAACTAATTACCATATTTCTTCTTTTCTTCAAGATGGGAGCTGTCACCTTCGGGGGCGGATACGCCATGCTGCCGATACTCAGAAGGGAGATCGTGGAGAACCACAGGTGGATGGATGAAGAGACCATCATGGACTACTACGCGCTGAGCCAGGGACTGCCCGGCATCATTGCAGTAAATGTATCCGTTTTTATAGGATACAAGCGGAAAAAGGCTCCGGGAGCCTTTGCCGCAGCTCTGGGAGTTGTCTCCCCATCCATCATCATCATTACGGTGATCGCCTTATTCCTGGCAAATTTCAAGGATAATCTCTATGTGAGACATGCCCTTGCAGGCATCTCCGTTTGCGTGGCAGCGCTCATACTGGATGCTGTGCTCAGCATGTGGAAAAAGGGCGTGAAGGATAAATTCGGCATAGCCATATGTCTTGTGATACTTGCTCTGAGCGTATTTACTGACATCTCTCCCATACTCCTTGTGGTGGCCTGCGCGCTTCTTGGCATAGGAAAGAAGAGCCTTGACAGCAAGGGCTCCTCCGGCAGCGGGAAGGAGGCGGCAAAATGATCTATCTTAAGCTATTCTGGGAATTCCTCAAAATAGGACTTTTCGCGGTGGGCGGCGGAATGGCCACCCTGCCCTTTCTTCAGCGCCTGTCAGTCCAGACCGGCTGGTTCTCGCAGGACCTTATCACTGATATGATAGCGGTCTCCGAGTCCACGCCCGGCCCCATAGGCATCAACATGGCCACCTATGTGGGCTGCAACATCGCAGGCATACCCGGCGGCATCATCGCCACCATCGGGGAGGTGCTGCCCTCAGTCATCATCGTGATCATCGTATCAAAATCTCTGGAGCGCTTCAGAAACAGCCCCTATGTGGGAAGCGCCTTTTACGGCCTCCGGCCGGCAGTCACCGGACTGATAGCCGCGGCTCTGATCGGTGTGCTGAAGGTCGCTGTTTTCAATTTTGCGGCCTTTCAGGCCAGCGGAGCCCTTCCGGACCTGTTCGATCTTGTAAAGCTGGCCCTTTTTGCAGCTTTCTTTGTGCTGATAAGAAAATTCAAGAAGCACCCCATAGTCTACATTGCCGCAGGAGCGGTGCTGGGGCTGGTACTGCAGCTTTAAGCCCTTCATAAAAGGCATAGCTTTATACGGAAAAAGCAATTCAAATCATATATTTTTAGTTATATAATACTTTCAATCATGACAGAACAACCCAACAGAACAGAAAACATACTCTGCTGCGGCGATAATCTTATCTTTCTTGAGCAGCTGCTGGAGGACGGGTACAGGGATTCCATAGATTTCATCTATATCGACCCGCCCTACTTCACCGGAGCTGACTACAAGCAGTATATGGACAAGTGGGACAGCATGGATGAGTATCTTGCCATGCTGAAGGACCGCTTTGTTATCATGAAGGAGCTCCTCTCCCCCACCGGCTGCATCGCCGTCCACCTGGACTGGCACGCGGTGCACTATGTGAAGGTGGAGATGGACAGGATCTTTGGCTACAATCACTTTGTGAACGAGCTGATATGGAGCTATAAATCCGGCGGTGCCAGCACCAGAAGCTTCGCGAAAAAGCATGACAACATACTGGTCTATTCCAAGACCTCCAAATACAAATTCAATCCCCAGAAGGAAAAGTCATATAACAGAGGCGGTAAGCCCTACAGGTTCAAGGGCGTGGAGGAATTCAGCGACGAGCACGGCTGGTACACCATGGTGAACCACAAGGATGTCTTTACCATCGACATGGTGGGGAGGACCTCCGCTGAACGCACAGGCTATCCGACTCAGAAGCCGGAGAAGCTTATGGAGCTGCTGATAGCGGCCTACACGGACGAGGGAGACCTCTGCGCAGACTTTTTCGCAGGCAGCGGAAGCTTCGCAGTAGCCGCCGCTAAAAACAACAGACACTATATCTGCTGCGACAGTTCACCTGAAGCCCTGCAGGTACAGGTCGAAAGGCTGAACAAGATCTCATCACATTATGTTGTAAAGTAATTATGATCCATCGGCTGACGGACGAAGCAGCAAGTGCTTCGAAAGACCATGGGCTAGCGCTTAATTGAGCAGCGGCTGACTATGGAAGCCGATGCGAGATTAAAAAGCGAGGTCTTGAGAGGCACTTGCTGTTCGGAAGGAAGCCTCACCAAATAGATAAAAATTATAGAATATATATAGACCCAGGAGAAAAACATGTTAGACACCAGAAGATTTCAGGACTACAAAGAAAAGATCGTTAAGAACTGCTCGGAGATCATCGTAGGCAAGGAGAACGTAATAGAGTTGATCCTTGTCAGCTTCCTCTGCTCCGGCCACGTCCTCCTGGAGGACGTACCCGGTACAGGAAAAACCATGCTGCTCCGCTCCTTCGCAAGATCCATAGGCGGCGAATTCAAGCGTATCCAGTTCACACCGGACCTGCTGCCCTCCGACCTTACAGGCATCAACTTCTATAACCAGAAGAGCGGAGAATTCCAGTTCAGACCCGGTCCCCTTTTCTCCAATGTGGTACTGGCGGACGAGATAAACCGCGCCACCCCAAGGACTCAGAGTTCCCTTCTGGAAGCCATGGAGGAGCGCCAGATAACTGTGGACGGCGTCACCAGCCGGCTGGAGGAGCCCTTCATGGTAATGGCCACCCAGAACCCCATCGAATCCTATGGCACCTTCCCCCTGCCCGATGCCCAGATCGACCGCTTCTTCATGAAGCTTTCCATGGGCTACATGAGCAGAGAGGACGAGATGAGTGTTCTTGCAAGGGTCGTGGCCGCAGGCAATCCCGACAGACTGGAAAGAGTGGTCTCAGACGAAGACACCTCCTATGTGCGCAGCGCCTGGGAGGAGGTCAAGGTGTCTGCTGACGTTCTGAATTATCTTATGGACATAATCGAGGGCACCAGAAAAGAGAGCCACTTCGTATCAGGCGTTTCCACAAGAGGCGCCCAGGCCCTCTACAGAGCCTGCCAGGCCTACGCAGCCATGCAGGGCAGGGATTATGTGATCCCCGAGGACATCAAATACCTTGCGCCCTATGTGCTGGCTCACAGGCTTGCGGGAAGCAGCAGCGGCAGCGGAGCCATGGATTTTCTCTCCAAGATCATCGAAAAGACAGAGGTACCCCTGGAGGCCGTATAACGTACAATGGGATATTTTCTTGCATTTTTCGTACTTGTAATAGCGGTCCTTCAGCGCTTTTCCAGGGACAGGGACCTTTCCCTGCTGGATATAGTACTGGAGTCCGACAAAAAGGTAGTGGAGCCCGGCGAGGAGTTCAATCTTCTCCTTTCCATCAGCAATCCGGGCTGGTTCATCTACCCCTATTTTTCCGTTGACCTTAATCTGCCTCCTGGCATAGAAGTGGCCGACGGAAGGAGGCGCTTCACCAGCTGGCTTCTGCCAAAGCAGCAGATCAATATGCAGATCCCCTGCGTCATAAACAAGAGGGGCCGCTATCTGGGTCAGCACATAAGCCTCTACGCGGGAGACTTCTTAGGCCTTGACAGCGTGGAAAACGAGTTTCCCCAGTACGTGGACATGGTCTGCCTGCCCAAGGCGGCGCAGCTCGAGACCCTGGCCAGACTTCCCGGTGGCCTTTACGGCGAGCTGTCGGTCAACAGGTTCATCTTCGAGGACCCCATCCTCAGCATAGGCTACCGTGACTACACCGGAAGAGAGCCCCAGAAGCAGATATCCTGGAGCCAGAGCGCCCGCATGGGAAGGCTCATGGTAAAGCAGTTCGATTACACCGAGGACGCATCCGTCCTCATAGCCGTTAACGCCCAGGCAAAGGCCAGCGACCAGAGCTACGAGGAGGCCTACAGCCTGGCAAGAGCCGTGTGCGAGAAGCTGGAGGACATGGGCATCATGTACTCCTTCTGCACCAACGCCATAACCGCGGGAGACATAAACTCCTGGAACTATCTGAGCAGCGGTCTTGGGACCCAGCACCTGATGCACATACTCGAAGGCCTGGGACGCTGCGGCTACCGCTTCGCCAGCACCCTGGAAAAGATGCTGGTCAAGACCCTCAGCAACAACACCAATACCTTCGCAATGATATTCATAAGCCCTGAGGAGGACGAGGCAAGACGCAGGGAGGCCGAGCAGATAGCAAGGCGCTTTGGCATCCGCTTTTTCAGCGCGACCGCAGTACCCTCAGACGGGCAGGAAGGAAAGGAGGCTGCAAAATGATAAGCATGCTTTTCCTTAAGGGCCTTTCTGACCTTGGCTTTATATATGCCATTTTCAGCTTCGTATTCTATATCCTGAAGATAAACAGGCTGACCTTCTTTGCGGGCTGGGCGCTGCAGGCCATAGCCTATTCCCTGAGCTTTCAGCTTAAGGACAAAGGCCTGCTGAGATACCTGCCCTTCGCCCTCAGTCTGCTGCCGCTTCTTGCAGACAGCAGCAGCATGAACCTGGTCTTCCTGCTTCCGGGCATGGTCTACGGCATCTATTATGCGAAGGACGGCGCCTACTATCTTGACAGAGAACATCAGGTGACCATTTTCTCCAGGTTCTGGGTCATCGCCGCTGCAGAGGGCTTCGGCCTGCTGGTCATGGGCGAGCTGGAGATTCTGGGCGAGTGGCTCATACCCCTGTCGCTGATAGTGGTAAGCGCACAGATCCTTCTGATGAGAGCCCTCAGGCACGATCCTGTCATCTACCTGTCACCGAAATACCAGCTCACAGACCTGGGTGTCATGGCTGCCATGGCCGCGGTCGTCAGCATCATAAGCTCGGATATCGTCAGAAAAAACGTTCTTGGAACCATCAAGTTCTTCTACTTTACAGTCGTGGTCCCCATCTTGATGGTCATCATCCGTATAGTCGCCCAGCTTATCGCCTGGGTGGTGGTACCCATCGGAAGGCTCATGAAGAACAACCAGATCGAGAATAGCATTCAGATCGGAGCCAGCGATGTTCAGGAGCTGATGCAAAGGGAGGGCGGCGAATACGACCCGGACATGGCCGAAAGGATAAGATACATCCTGATCGGTCTGGGGATACTCATAGCCGTCGGCATTATAATCGTCATATTCCAGGCCCTGTCTCCCAGCAGGACAGACAGGAGGAAGCCCTCCAAAACCACGATCTCAAGAAGCTTCAGCCAGAACCGCAGAAGCGGCGCTCCCGTTGAGGGTGAAAGCGAAGCCAGCGCCCAGGTGAGAGCCCGCTACAGAAGCTTTTTAAAGCTTTACTCAAAGATGCACCTACCATGGCGACGCGCCAGCACCAGCATGGATATTGAGGAGGCATCGCTCCGGCATTTTGACAATGAAGCATTAAAGCGCATGCGGGAGATCTATATAGCCGCCCGCTACAACAACAGCGCCACAGAAGCAGAAGCCGAGGAAGCCAGGACCCTGCTGAAGACCCTGAAGGACACAGCGGAATAGATGTTTCATCAGACGAAAAACAGCGAAGCAGTAAATGCTTCGCTGTTTATTTTGCTTAAGTAAGATCCTTTACTTCAGTGTGATCTCGGTCTGGACTGTGCCGCCCTTTTCGCTCCAGGCCTTAAGGCAGAGCTTGGTCCCGGCGGGAGCCTTGATCACCCACTCCATCTTCTTCTTAGCCTTGGCGCTGGCGCTGGTGCTTATGTTTCCGTAGAAGAACGCACCGGTCTGAGTGGCGCTGTAGCCCTGCAGATGTCCGATCTCCTCCTCGGCCTTGCCGCTCAGGAGCTCGATCCCCTCGCCCTCCAGGCATACCTTCACCTTCTTGGCCTTACCTATCTTCAGAGCCTCGCTGGAGATATTGGTGGGCAGATAGCCGGTATTGCCGATGATGGCGGAGAGCTTGTAAAGTCCCTTGCTGACCTTCTCTGCCTTGGCGCAGTCGATCACCAGATTTGGCATGGCGTTGGCATAGCGGATAAGGAAGCGTGTGGACTGCTCCATGACCTCCTTGAGGAATTTGGTCGGCGGATTCTGATGGGTGAACTTATAGTTGAAGCCGCCCAGCTCCACCTTGCCGAAGGTGGGATGGTCATATTCCTTCCACTCCACATAATCTTCAGGAGCATTTTCCTTTACCCACTGCCTGCAGGCATTGAAGCGCTCGATGCTGGTGGCGAGGCTCTCCTTGGACCTCTCGTTGGCCACATAGGGCTTGCCTGCCCTCTTGGCCAGATCCCAGTACTCGATGGTATATGCGATTATGCCCTCGGACTGATAGCACCAGTCGTCAAAGGCGCCGGAATCGTAATTTGCGGGATCCTGTACGAACTCCTCGTAGATATTCAGGATCTCATAGCCCAGCTCCTCCACGCCCATCTCGGCTATGGTCTTCATGACCTTGATGTCGTCCTGGCAGGCCTGGGCAACGGGCTTGGTCCCCGGCGGATAGAGGAACATGCCGCCGCTGGTATGGTTGGTGGAAACGCCGCCGATATTGGGGTGAGCCAGTATCCAGTCTGCCAGAGCCTTTGTCTCCTCATTGGAGAGAGGATACTTGCCTGCGCCCGGCTGACGGTTTTCGGGGAACCAGCCATAGGGGAAGTTGCGGTTAAAGTCGAGAGCCCATTCCCTCTTCTTGGACTTCATGTTCTCGTCACCCTCGAACTCCTCCAGATAGCCCTCGGGGAAGATATCGTAGAACTCGCCTTCGCGGTCGCCCGGATCTCTGGGCTTCATAGCGCCTTCATTGTCCGGATCCTTCTTCCATGCGCCGTAGGGTGTGGGTATACGCATCATGCGGATGACTCCGTCGCCGTCCAGATCCTCCTCTTTGATCCCGCCCTTCACCTCGTTGTGGACCTTGTTGACGGACCTGATGGTATATGGTGTGGTAAGCCAGGTCTCGGTGCCGTCGGGGCTGATTCTGGGCACGGAATATACAGTCATGGTGTCCAGCATTTTTGTGACAGCCTTATCCTTGCCGTAATTTGTGATCAGATAGTCCAGCATGTGCATGGCTGCCATGGAGCCGGTTATCTCACCTGCATGGATGTTGCCGTCCACGTGGAAGGCGGGCTTGCTCAGAGCATCCCCGGTCTTCTTGTTGGTGACGGTGACGCCGTACTGGTTTCTGCCCTCAGCGGTGACCATATTGACCTCCAGGGTCACAAGATCGGGATACTTTTTGGCGAAGAACTCAAGATTTGATTTCAGTTCCTCGTAGTTGTAGTAGTGGTCATACTTGAAAGTAGTTTTCACTTCGCTCTCCTTTCGCATATAATCGTGCATAAATACTAAAATATGCACAATAATACATTGTTTTTGCATTTATTGTGCATATTATACCACCAGAATCGGTTTAGTCAACTAAATTATTCACTTATATGAATTAAATTCTAAATATTTGCGCCCGCGTTGCTGCCTTCCCTTCTGGCATCAAAGATCTTTCTTACCTGAGCACAGTCTCCGATCTTCCAGAAGTCCGCTGCCTGTATGCGGAAGCGCTCAGCCTCTGCCTCAAGGGGCTCCATACCGCAGGCCGCGATGAGGCTGTCCGCAGGATAGGCTATGGCCTGGGGCTCCGGCTGGTCTGCCTCCGGGCCTTCCGGGTTCTGGGGAATCACCGGTTTCAGGAGCACGCCGGCTTCGTTCATTCCAAGGCATTCGGCGCCGTTCAGGATATTCACGCCAGCCGCGTTAAGCTCCATAAGAAGGCCTTCGCGGTATAGATAAGCGGCGCCAAGGCAGGGCTCGGGAGCTTTGCCTGCAACTACCACCTGCTTCCCCTCCTTGGCAAGCCAGAGAGCTATCTCAAGGCCTGTAAGGCCGCTTCCTGCAACAACAACGCTCTGTCCTATGCTTTCAGGATGGAGCAGAGCATGCTCGTAGCTCATGGCATTTCCGCGGTGGAACTGTATCTTCATGGCAGGGCTGGCTGTTCCAAGGCTTATGGTGCTGTTTCCTGCATCTGCAGGGCTTACTGCGCCAAGGCCGATAGTGATTCTGGAGTCTTCGGAACTGTTTGCGCCAAGACTTATGGTATTGCTTTGAGCTCCTTCAGCCTGAGCCTTTTTCCTGCTCTTCTTTCCGCTCTTTTTACCCTCTTCCGCCGGCTCCTCCGGCGCTTTCTGAGCAACGCTTTCAGTGGCATTCACCCAGTAGCCGCTGGCATCCAGCCATTCGGGAAGCTTCGGTCTTGCACCCATAGCAGCCACTATAACGTCGGGCTGCAGAAGCTCCACCACGTCGTCCGTGACCTCTGTATTAAGACGGACCTCCGCGCCGGAAGCCTCCAGCCGCTTTATCATGGCTCTCCTGAGGCCCTCCAGTCTGAACTTGAAGGGCATTTTTTCCGCCAACAGCATTGCACCGCCAAGCCTGCCGGTCTTTTCGCAGAGGAAGACCTTGTGTCCCCTTTCCGCAAGACCTGCCGCAGCCTCCATTCCTGCGGGCCCGCCTCCAATGACGAGTACCTTCTTAGGCTTATCCGCCGGCTTTACAGCTCTTGCTGCCAGCTCCTTGTATGCCATGGGGTTCGCGGGACAGCGCCTTATGCGGCTGCAGTGACGCACATAGGGTACGAAGTTTTCGCTTATGCAGGCCATGCAGCGAAGACAGGGGAACACCTCGTCCTCTCTGCCCTCCTTCAGCTTGTTCGGAAGCTGCGGATCCGCTATGAGAGCTCTGCCAAGGGCGACCATGTCCGCCTTCCCCTCTGCTATGATATCCTCCATCATCTGTGGATCCTGAAGAGAGCCCACCGCAACCACAGGGGTATGCTTCAGCTGCGCCTTGATGGCCTCAGCCAGATATACATTGCAGCCCTCGGGAAGGAAGCCGTTGGGGATCATGTGCTGATTGGTGGCAGGCACGTGGAAGGTGCCGCAGGTGACGTGGATAAGATCCACCTTGCCGTCGAGAAGCTTCGCAAATTCTATCTGATCCTCCAGGGTCAGGCCCCCTTCGGTCAGCTCGGTTCCGCTCATGCGCAGCTCTATGGGCATATCAGGGCCGCACTTTTTTCTGATGTCCTCGATCACCTCCAGGGTTATCCTTGCCCTGTTTTCAAGGCTTCCGCCGTATTCATCAGTGCGGCGGTTGTTCAGAGGCGACAGGAACTGATGCAGAAGCCAGCCGTGGCCCGCATGGATCATCACGATGTCCACACCGCCAAGCTTTGCCACCTCCGCGGCATCGCCGAAGCGTCCCACTATGTATTTTATGGTCTCCTTATCCAGCTCCTCGTAGTCCTTGCCAAGATGGCCCGGACCTGCGCTGGGGCCCCAGATGGGACCATCGTAGATGGCAGGGCCGGAGCGGGTGCCGGGGTGTATCAGCTCCACCGCGCTGACGGCATTGTGGCGCTTTATGGCATCCGTCGCCGCATGAAGATAGGGTATCACCTCAGGATCATCCAGAGCTATGCAAAGGAGGTGGGAGATGCCTGTCTTCTTGTCTATGCGGCATTCGCCCATGTGAACTATGGCCGCTCCGCCCTTCGCCTTCTCCTCGAAAATGGCGATGTTCTCCGCCGTGGGATAGCCCGAAAGCGGCAGGTTGGATATATTGACCGGAGCCGCCTCTATGCGGTTTTTAAGCGTCAACCTGCCTACCTTAAGGGGGCTGAAGAGAAATGGATATTTGGATTCAACTATACGCATATTTTACCTCAGGCTCTATTTGTAGCTTTCCTTAAGCTTCTTAAATGCCGCAACGGAGCGCGCTGCCACATCCTCGGGCACGCAGAGGGCGACTCTCACATAGCCCGGCCAGCCAAAGCCGCTGCAGGGTACGAAAATGAGTCCCATCTCGGCAGCTCTTCTGCAGAAGGCTTTGTCATCTGCCTCAAGAGCCTTGACCATCATGTAGAAGGTCCCATGGGGATAGGTGCAGACGTAGCCCATATCGGTGAGGGCTTTGTAGAGCAGATCCCTGTTCTTTTTATACAGCTCGTTGTCAGAATGCAGATGCGCGCACTTCGCAAGCGCCTTCTGGAAGAGCGACGGGGCATTGCTGACGCCCAAAGCGCCTGCAGCGCCAGCTACTGCGGGATAAAGCCTTGAAAAGTCTTCATTCTCCGAAGGTATAAGTACGTAGCCAACCCTTTCACCTGCTATGGAAAGGGATTTGCTGTAGGAATAGCAGATGATGGTATTCTTGTAAAAGTTCGCGGTAAAGGGCACCTCCACATCGTCCAGCAGCACTTCTCTGTAGGGCTCATCGGAGATCAGATAGATCACATGACCGAATTCTCCAGACTTTCTTGTGAGTATCTCCCCGAGCTTTTGCAGATCCCCGGCAGGATAGATGGTGCCGGAGGGATTGTTGGGGGAGTTGATGATAAGGCCGACGGTCTTCGGTGTCAGAGCCCTTTCGATGGCCTCAAGATCCAGTCTGAAATCCGGCTCGGGAAGCTTTATCTCCAGCTTCTTCATCCTTGCACCCTTGATCATCGAATTATAGGCCGCAAAATATGGTGCCAGGAGGGCTATTTCTTCATCCGCGCTGTTTCTTATGGCATTCAGAACTGCGCAGATGGCAGGCGCAGCGCCTGCGGTCATATAGAGATTTGCTCTTGTGTAGCTTGTGCCGAAGCGCCTGTTCAGATCCTCGGCGATGGCAGTTCTTGCGGCCTCGTCGCCTGCAGTCGTGGTATAGGTGTGAAGCTTTACCTGATCCTCCTCCATCATCAGACGGATCAGCTCCTGCCTGTACTCCTCAGGCATTGGTACCGCAGGAGCGCCAAGGCTCAGATTGAAAATATTCTCCGGGCCGAGCTCCTGAGCCTTAGCCCTTCCCAGCTCAAAAAACTCTCTTATAGGGGACGGAGCAGTCCCGATAGCATACATGTATTCAGAAACCATAATATAATACCTCTCTACTCCTGAAATAATACTTTTACAGGATAATAATAACACAATTTCAATAAAGGAATATCTGTCCTAAAGGAATTTGTATTTAAGACCTGATACCTCGAGATTCTCTAATTAAATAGAAGAGGAGATCAATGAAAGATAGCTCAACTTTAAGCCTCATTGATATATTTTTCTATATATAGAATCATGTTTTTCCAGTTTTCCGCCATAATCCGGCAGGCTTCTTCTGCATTTCCGGACTTTATCGCATCAAGGATCATTTCATGTTCTTCTACAGATGCAAGTAGTATTTCAGAGATATCCTGCTGAGAAAAATAAAGTATTTCCACCCTCGAAACATGAGTTTCAAGCGTTTCGCAAAATAGTCTGAGAAAGTCATTTCCAGAAAGCTCCAGTATTTTTAGATGAAACATGTGATCCGCCTCATTTGCTTTTACCGGATTTCCCGAATCAATAGCTTCCTTCAGTTTAATTATACTGTCCTCTAATACTTGCAGAGCCTCTTCCGTGGTATTGCTTATCGCATATTTCACAGCAAGGGATTCCAAAACCGACAACAGTTCATAGGATTGTCTGGCAGAAACCGGATCTATATCAGTCACACGGCTTTCTTTTCCTGGTGATATATTGATCAGTTTCTGCTCTGCCAGCATTTGAAAGGCTTCCCTGACGGGGGTGCGGCTTACTGCAAAATACTCTGCAATCTCCTTATCAAAAATCTGTTCGCCCGGCTTTAGTGTTCCGTCTATGATCCATTCTCTCATAACAGAAAATACTCTGTCTTTCGCTGTTTTGGGAAACAGAACTGTTTTTGATGCTGGGATAGGCATGTTTTCAATCTCCTTTGGAAATCCTTAATTACATTTAAAGGTACTTGCATTATATTGTATTCTGTGCTATATATGCAATATGCGGTCATGCAATATATTGCATATCGCATACCAGGATTGATGCAGTACATTCCGTTGCTTCTATCAAAGGAGGACATGCTATGAAGAGCAGCAAGATCAATGCAGTACATTTCCCAAGAAAAACAGGCACGAATCTCTTTCCA
>JAEEGI010013503.1_pt1 | contig 17319 bp, 15 predicted proteins | sample 8958751 | NCBI WGS metagenome assembly JAEEGI01 (sample SAMN16246545, study PRJNA631951) | gut metagenome | biome: gut microbiome; feature: rumen; material: KS-attached | host: Bos | place: Iran: Karaj | collected 2018-10
AAATCGCGGCCGGCGGCCGCCAGGTTGCGGTCGAAGTCCGTCGCCGTCACGGTGATCGTCTCGTTCTGCGCGAAGCGGCGGGCGGTGGATTTCATGATGGCGAACGCCTCGGGGAGGATCTCGTCGAGGCATTTCTCAATGGCGTCATCCTCGTCCTTGACGAGCTTGTCGGATTCGGTGGCGAGGTTCTCTTTCTCGGAGACGGGAATGTCTTTCTCCATCTCCAGCTTGATTTCGGCAATCCGGTCCTCAAAGGGCTTCTCCACGGCGAAAATCTTCGCGCGAAGGGCGGCGGAACGGGCCCGGAGCTCGTCGTCGGAGAGGGCGTCGATGCCCGGATAGGCCGCCAGGACCTTGTCCAGGATCGGTTTCACCTGCTTCATGTCGCGGTCGGACTTGGAGCCGAAAACTTTCTTCAGTATATCTGTCAATGCCATATTGTCACTCTATTACTCTAGCTTACAAATATACGCATATTTCGGTTAAGATTCAAATTCCCGGGCAGAATCGTCCCATTTTTTGATATTCCGGATTATTTCGGTTATTTTCGTCTCCGGAACCGCTGAAACCTTCCCCGATCCGCGATGAAAAAGAACCGTTTTTTCCTGTATGAAGGCGTGAACTACCTCCTCCCCTTCATCCTGATTACCTCCTGCTTCGCCCTGTGGGGGTTCGCCAACGACATCACCAATCCGATGGTCAAGGCTTTCTCCAAGATCTTCCGGATGAGCGTGACCGACGGCGCCCTGACCCAGGTGGCTTTCTATGGAGGTTACTTTGCGATGGCCCTGCCCGCCGCGCTCTTCATCCGCCGTTTCTCCTACAAAAGCGGCATCCTGATGGGCCTGGCCCTGTACGCCACCGGCGCCTTCCTTTTCATCGCAGCCCGGTCTTCCGGCTCCTATTGGCCTTTCCTGGCAGCCTATTTCATCCTCACCTGCGGACTCAGCTTCCTGGAAACCAGCGCGAATCCCTACATTCTCGCGATGGGCGACCCTGCCACCGCCACCCGGCGGCTCAATCTGGCCCAGTCGTTCAATCCCATCGGCTCACTGTGCGGCATGTTCGTGGCGATGAACTTCATCCAGGCCCGCCTGAATCCAATGGACTCCGCGGCCCGCGCCACTCTTCCGGACGCCGAATTCGAAGCCATCAAGCAGTCCGACCTGGGCATCCTGATCAAGCCCTATGTCGTTATCGGCATCGTCATCGCCGTGATGTTCCTTCTGATCCTGCTGATGAAGATGCCCCGGGTCAAGGAAGAAAGCGGCAGCAGCATCCGTGATTCCCTGAAGCGCCTCATCGGCATCCCGCGTTACCGCGAGGGCGTCGTCGCGCAGTTCTTCTACGTGGGCGTCCAGATCATGTGCTGGACCTTCATCATCCAGTACGGTACCCGGATCTTCATGGAGAAAGGGATGACTGAAATCGACGCGGAAGTGCTCTCGCAGAAGTACAATATCGCAGCGATGATCATCTTCTGCTGCAGCAGGTTTATCTGCACTTACCTCATGAAGTACTTCAAGCCCGGGAAGATGCTCTACTGCTTCGCCCTGGCCGGCATCGCCTTCACCCTCGGCGTCATCTTCCTGCAGGGAGTCGCCGGCCTGTACTGCCTGGTCGCCGTCTCCGCCTGCATGTCCCTGATGTTCCCGACCATCTACGGCATCGCCCTGGAAGGCATCGGAGAAGATGCGAAGTTCGGCGCGGCAGGCCTGATCATGGCCATCCTGGGCGGCTCGGTCCTGCCACCGCTCCAGGCCCTGGTCATCGACCAGGGAACGGTCCTGGGCATGCCCGCCGTGAACGTCTCGTTCTTCCTGCCGACGCTGTGTTTCGTCGTGATAGCGATCTACGGGCTCCGGGTACACCGGAAAAAGATCTAACGGAAGGCCTGACGGGCCTGACGGATTTCGGGAAGCATCCGGACCAGAGAGCGGAAGTGCCTGAAGGGAAGGATGCTTCCGTATTTCACGGCCTTTACGAGGGTGAACAGGCAAACGTAAAGGAAACGTTCCCATAATGGCCGATTAATGTCGCACAGACGGACCAGGGAGCCCATATAATAGTTCCGGTAAATGACCTTCTCCTTCGGCTCCTCCCGATAAGCCCGGTCATGAACCGCCCGCGCAGCGGGGACAATACCCACCTTGTACCCGTGATATCTCGCCCGGTCACACCAATTGTCGTCATTCCCGTAAATCGGGAACAACCGGCTGAACACCCCCACCTTCTCCAGCGCCTCCCGCGACACCAGCCAATGGGCCGCCATAACACGAGAGACTGATTCGGGGGAACTCTCTCTTCCCGAATCGTCGCTACGCGACCCCTCCCTAAAGGGCCCCTCCCTCTTATGATGCCGAGGGTGGCACAGATTCGGGAAGAGAGAGTTCCCCCGAACAGACCGGATCCGGCCAAACTGCCGGTCCAGGTCCAAAAAACCGTCGGTCATCTGCAGCGGGCTCAGGACGGCGAATTCCGGATGGGCCTGATGGGCAGCGACCAGGGTTCCCAGGGTGGCGGGTTCGATCCAGGCGTCCTGGTTCAGGAGATAGACGTAGTCGTAACCTTTGTCCAAGGCATACTGCATGCCCATGTTGTTGGCTTCGGCAAAGCCCAGGTTGTCGGCACTGCGGACCAGCCTGGCTTCCGGGAAATGCCCGGCCACGAAATCGGCAGACCCGTCCGTGGAATCATTGTCCCACACATACAGGTCCGCCGGAACCTCCGACGCGCGGACGCTCCCAAGGCAGCGGTCCAACCAGCGCAAACCGTTGAAAGTGACGACAATGACAAGGATCTTCATGAAGTATGGATTTCGTGGTACAACTGCGTGAAGATTTCCTTGGAAGTGCGCTTCGTGAAAACGGAACGCATTACGTTTTTCGCTGTCGCATCCATGATGGCGGCGTGGCTCCCGGGATCCGACCGGTCGGCAAAAAGATACTTCAGGCGCCGGAGGGCCTCCACGCACCAGACAAAGCTTCCCAGGAGAAAATACTTGACGGGGTTTCCTCCGCTGTAGAACTGCAGCGCCCCGCGGACACGCGTGGGCTTGATGGCCGCCTCCAGCCGGGAAACCGTACCGCCTGCCAGATGGGTGATCTCTACGTCGGCATCGGACCAGACAGTATATCCCAATTCATTGACTTTATGCCCGATAGCGATGTCTTCGGGAGTAAAGGTATAGGTCTCGTCGAACCATCCCGCTTCGCGGAAAACCGCCGTTTTGATGAGGAAGCAGGCCCCGTTGACCGTCCAGGTCCGGAAAAGACCTTCCTGCATTGACCAGGGCGTCGGGACCGTCTCATCGACCTGGTGCAGATAATGCTTCACATACCGCCAGGCCGTCCAGGGAGCCCGGCCGCTCGTCTGGACCCGGCCGTCCGGGAAAACGATTTTCGGAGAAACGATGGCAGCATCGGCGGGCAGCCGGCCGAAATCGGCCAGGAGCGCATCGACGACCGGCATCCGCATCAGCGTATCGTCATTCACGATGAAGCAGTACTCCCCCGTCACCTGCCTGAGTGCCAGATTGTTGTTCTCGGAAAACCCCCGCAGTTCGCGGCTCTCGACCACCTTTACGGACGGCCAGTCCGCCCGCAACCGGGCCAGGTTTTCCTCCGAAAACAGATAAGCCACCACCCAAACTTCCAGTTCTGTGCAGTTCCGGGCAAACAGCCCCTCCAGGCACGGATTCAGCAGATCCGGCCGGTCCATGCAGACGATGACGACGCTTACCCTGGGCATATCGTACAAATATAACAAGATTTGGACGAATTCGTCCTTTGTTCCTTCGTAAAAAACAGGATTTGTCCAGATGGCAAGGACAATGGAACCTTGTATTTCCTGAATGTCGCTCTGGATCTTATTTCAGCCAGAGCAGCATGAAGCGGCGAAATCCCAGACGGAGACGATAGGATACATTCGCCCAGTTCAGTTTTCCGGGAACATTTTCCTTCCCGGTCTTCGGATGCAGAGAGTACTTGACATAGGGGACATTGCGCGCATTGAGACCTTTCCCGAACAGCAAGACAGGAACGACGGCCGTCAGATGCAGGGCAGGAGTAAAACTCAGTTGGTCACGCGTACAGCGTGAAGCCAAAAGGAGATTCCACCAGCATTCATCCAGAGCGACAATCTCCTCCCGGTTATGTCGCCTGAGCAGTATGTTCGTCTCCACAAGGCCCTTATGTCGTGGCATCCCCAGTTTCTTGATCCGTTTCAAGTGAGCGAAAGCCTCGCAGGTTCCTATCTTCTCCTTCAAATAGCAATAGCGCAGTTCCTCATACACACAGTCCCGCTCAGGATGCTCCAGAACAGCCAGATCCGCCGTGCAGGCCGATACAATCCCATAAAAACCGGCCGAAGCGATGCAGAGGTTCGCATCCATGAAAACGGAGACGTCGTATTCACCCAGAAGCAGGTGCGGATGAAGTTTGGCGTAACGCGCACGGAGAATGGGATTGGCCGATTCAAAGGGAATCGTCCGAAGTTTCCAGACGCCATCCTGTCCTTCCCTGTCCGTGAAGCAGACATAGTCGAACGAAGGATCAACGGCCTGCGGCTGCGCCAACAGGTCATAATTACCCGTAAGAACCGTATAAATGACTCTTTTCACGAATCGGCTTTAACGGATGCAAAAATAACATTTTGGAAGGAAAGCGCAAAATCCTTACCTTTGTTCTTATGGAGACAATGGCAGAATACGGTTTCGTCGTCCTTCACTACATGGCGTACGAGATGACCCTCCAGTGCACGGAATCACTATTGGATCTTTCCGCCACGGTACATGTTGTCATTGTGGACAATGCTTCCCCTAACGGTTCTGGGGAAAAGTTGCAATCGCATTTCAGGGGCAACCCGGCCGTGACGGTTCTGCTGAATGCGCGGAACGAAGGATTCGCCAAAGGGAACAACCGGGGATACAAATACATGAAAGAACATTTTCCCTGTTCTTTCATCACCGTCCTCAACAACGATGTCTTGATCCAGGACAAGGATTTTCCCGCAAAGGTCGGAAAGATTTATGAACGGACGCCGTTCGCCGTTCTGGGACCGGACATCCTGAATCCGTCTTCCGGCATCCACCAGAACCCGGCACACGAACAAGGGTTCACAGTCCGGGAACTCGAAGGACTGATCGGAAAGCAGGAAGAAAGGATGCACCATTTCCGCTGGAAACGGTTCAAATGGCGCATCAAACGAGCCCTTCATCTCTCCCCCGTACCTCCCGCTCCGGTTTTCAGGACGGAACCCCTGGAGAATGTCGTCCTCCACGGCGCCTGTTACGTATTCTCAAAGGATTTCCTGGCCAACAGGGAAAATGCATTCAATCCGGACACCTTCCTCTACTTCGAAGAAGACATCCTGCATTTCGAATGCATGCGGGACAGACTCATCCTTCGATATGATCCTTCCATACAAGTCATTCATCTGGAGGATGTATCGACGGATGCCGCCTTCAGGCGCGCGTCATCCAAGGAAATCATGAAACTCAAGGAGACCGTACGTTCCATACGAGTCCTGCTCAACCTCATGAAATCCTGACCGCCATGGCCACATCGTCCATCAAGAAAGCGGTCTACATCAATGCCGCCGCCCGCTACTCGACACTGGTCCTTGGACTGGTATTCAGCGCCATCCTTGCCCGTATCCTTACGCCGGAAGACTATGGCATCGTAGCGGTCACCGTGGTATTCACCACCTTCTTCAGCCTTCTTTCCGACCTGGGCATGGGCGCCGGCATCATCCAGAACAAGGAACTGACCCGGGAAGACATCGGCAGCATCTTCGCTTTTTCCCTTCGTCTCGCGCTGGTCCTTGCCGGAGCTTTCGCTCTCTTCTCCATTCCCCTGTCCCTGTTCTACGGCAATCGGGTCTATATTTCCGTGGGGCTGCTGCTGTCCGTTTCCCTCTTCTTCAACACCCTCAACGTAGTGCCGAATGCACTGCTTCTGAAGCAGAAGGAGTTCAAGAGCGTGGCGTTCCGCATCCTCTGCGCATGCGTCGTTTCCGGAATCATCGGAATCGTGCTGGCCTGGGCCGGCCTCAAGTTCTATGCGCTGGTCGTGCAGTCCATCGTGAATTCCGCCTTCATCTTCGGATGGAACTATCTCTCTACCAGACCGCCGATTGCCCGGAGAGTCAACAGGGAGAGCCTGGATAAAATCCGCCGTTATTCAGGCTTCCTCTTCGGTTTCAACCTGATCAATTATTTCGCCCGCAACACCGACAACCTTCTCATCGGCAAGGTGATGGGGCCTGCGCAGCTGGGCTTCTATGACAAAGCCTACAAACTGATGATGTACCCGGTGCAGAATCTGACGCATGTGATCACACCGGTATTGCATCCCATCCTCTCGGAACATCAGGCCGACAAATGCTTTATCTATGAGAAATATCTTCAAGTAGTCAAGGTGCTGTCCCTGCTGGGCGCTTTTATCACACCGTTCTGCTGGTTCACCAGTCCGGAAATCATCCGAATCATCTACGGTTCCCAATGGGAAGCCGCCATCCCCTGCCTCAGATGGATGTCACTTGCCATGTGGGCGCAGATGGTACTGGCATCGTCAGGCACTATATTCCAAAGCCTGGGTGACACAAAACGTTTGTTCATGAGCGGTTCTATGAACGCCGTCCTGGTCGTGCTGTGTATCGTTGCCGGCTTGCTGGAAGGCAGTATCACAGCCGTTGCCAGGAATGTGGCACTGGCATACAACATCCAGTTCGTCGCCACCTTCTACATCCTGGTCCATCTTTCCTTCGGCCTGCGCTGCCGCGATTTCCTGAAGCGCCTCGTTCCGGATCTGTGCATCATGGGCGTCGTTGCCCTCGCCGGTTACGGAGCAAGCCTTCTCCCCGGGCAGCCGCTCGTGCTCAGTTTCATCATCAAAGGCGGCATCATGGGCGCTGCCTACGTAGCCGCACTTCTCGCCATCAGACAACTGAACCCCCTCTTATCGCTCCTGTTTCGCAGATAAGAAGGGGGCTCCATCATTCCGGACCTGATCCGGAATCTATTCCGGCTTGTAGGAATCCTTCAGGGCCGTGGTCTTGTTGAAGACGGCCTTTTCCGGCGTAGAGTCCTTGTCTTTCACGTAGTAGCCGGTACGCTCGAACTGGACGGCGATGCCGGAGGCATCCTCCAGCAGGGCGGGCTCGGCATAGCCGGAGTTGACGATGAGGGAATCGGGATTCAGGAAATCCTTGTAATCCTTGTCTTCGGGGACCTGGGACATGTCGGCCAGGGTGAAGAGACGGTCGTAGTTGCGGACTTCGAGTTCCTTCGCGTGCGGGACGCTCACCCAGTGGATGGTGCCCTTGACGGAACGCCATTCGCCCGTGGTCGGATGCGTGGAAGGATCGTAGGTGCACTTCAGCTCAACGATCTCGCCATCAGCATTTTTGATTACCTCATTGCACTTGATGATATAGGTATACTTGAGACGGACTTCGCCGTCCGGCTTGAGGCGGAAGAACTTCTTGGGAGCTTCCTCCATGAAGTCTGCCCGGTCGATGTAGAGTTCGCGGCTGAAGGGAACTTTGCGGGTGGCCCCCTCCGGCTCGGCCGGGTTCAACGGGCAGTCGAACCATTCGACCTGGCCTTCCGGGTAGTTGGTAATCGTCACCTTGACGGGATCCTGGACCACCATGTAGCGGTTGGACCGGGCGTTCAGGTCCTGGCGGACACACCACTCCAGGAGCTGGATGTCCATCAGCTGGTCGCGCTTGGAAACGCCGATCTTGTCACAGAACATCCGGAGCGCCTCGGCGGTGTAGCCACGGCGGCGGACGCCGCACAGCGTAGGCATCCGGGGATCGTCCCAACCGCTCACGAGCCCCTTCTGCACGAGCTCGAGGAGCTTGCGCTTGGACATCAAGGTATACGTGAGGTTAAGACGCGCAAACTCGTACTGATGAGAGGGATAAATCCCCAGCGTCTCGATGAACCAGTCATACAGCGGACGATGGACGTCGAACTCCAGCGTGCAGATGGAGTGGGTGATATGCTCGATGGAATCGCACTGGCCGTGGGTGAAGTCGTACATCGGATAGATGCACCACTTGTCGCCCGTCCGGTGATGGTGCGCGAACTTGATCCGGTACAGGAGCGGGTCGCGGAACATCATGTTCGGGTGGGCCATGTCGATCTTCGCCCGGAGAACCTTCTCCCCTTCCGCATACTTGCCGGCCTTCATCTCGCGGAAGAGCTTCAGGTTCTCTTCCGGCGTGCGGTCGCGCCAGGGGCTGGGCGTGCCGGGCTTGTCCACGGTGCCGCGGTTCAGGCGGATCTCCTCCTGATTCTGGTCGTCGACATAGGCGAGGCCACGCTGGATGAGTTCCTCCGCCCAAGCGTAGAGCTGGTCGAAATAGTCGGACGCATAAAGCTCCTTATCCCACTGGAAACCAAGCCATTTGATATCCTCCTTGATGGAGTCCACATATTCGGTATCCTCCTTGGTCGGATTGGTGTCGTCATAGCGGAGGTTGGTCTTTCCGCCGTACTTCTGCGCGAGACCGAAGTTCAGGCAGATGGACTTGGCATGACCGAGGTGCAGGTAGCCGTTCGGCTCCGGCGGAAAGCGGGTGACGATGGCATCCACCTTGCCGGATGCGAGGTCCGATTCAATGATTTCTTCGAGGAAATTGAGTTTGCGTTCTTCCATGGTTTCGTTCCATTATAACGTACAAAGATACATATTTTAAATTATTTTTACTAAATTCGCAGGTTACTAAAACGAACCTAGTATGGGATTATTGCACGCGAGGCTGGCGAAATACGACCTGCCGCAGAAAATGATTGAAAAGGGAGTATATCCTTACTTCCGCGAAATAGAAAGCAAACAGGGTACGGAAGTCGAAATGGAGGGACATCAGGTCCTGATGTTCGGATCCAACGCCTATACGGGCCTTACCGGTGACGAGCGCGTAATCGAAGCGGGCGTCAAGGCCATGAAACAATACGGCTCCGGCTGCGCCGGTTCCCGGTTCCTCAACGGAACCCTGGACATCCACGTCCAGCTCGAGAAGGAACTGGCCGCCTTCGTGGGCAAGGATGAAGCCCTGTGCTTCTCCACCGGCTTCACGGTGAATTCCGGCGTCATCCCCCAACTCCTGACCAAGGACGACTTCATCATCTGTGACGACCGCGACCACGCCTCCATCGTGGACGGACGCCGGCTGTCCTTCGCCAAGGGCCTCCATTACAAGCACAACGACATGAAGGATCTGGAGCGCTGCCTGCGGCGCTGCCCCAAGAATTCCGTCAAGCTCATCGTCGTGGACGGCGTCTTCTCGATGGAGGGCGACCTGTGCAAGCTTCCTGAAATCGTGGAACTCAAGCACAAGTACGACAACGTCGTCATCATGGTGGACGAGGCCCACGGCCTCGGTGTCTTCGGCCGTCAGGGCCGGGGCGTCTGCGACCATTTCAACCTGACGAAGGATATCGACATCATCATGGGGACTTTCTCCAAGTCCCTCGCCTCCATCGGCGGCTTCGTCGCAGCGGACAAGATCATCATCAACTGGCTCCGGCACACCGCCCGCACCTATATCTTCAGCGCCTCCGCCACTCCGGCCGCCACGGCCAGTGCCCTGGAGGCCCTGCACATCCTCCAGAAGGAACCCAAGCGCATCAAGGCCCTCTGGGAGGTGACCAATTACGCCCTGATGAAGTTCCGCGACGCCGGCTTTGAGATCGGCGACACCGAGAGCCCGATCATCCCGCTCTATGTCCGCGACCTGGAGAAAACGTTCATGGTCACCAAGCGGGCGTTTGACGAAGGTGTCTTCATCAACGCCGTCATCCCGCCTGCCTGCGCCCCGCAGGACACCCTCGTCCGCTTCGCGCTGATGGCCACCCACACCAAGGAACAGGTGGACCGGGCCGTCACCGCCCTCACCAAGGTGTTCAAGGAACTAGACATTATCAAATAGCGATGATCCAGTCGATGACCGGCTACGGCAAGGCCGAAGCCACGCTGAAAAACGGAAAGCTGACCGTAGAGATCCGTACCCTCAACGCCAAGAGCGCGGACATCAACATCAAGACTTCCATCCTCCCCAAGGACAAGGACATTCCGGTCCGGAAAAAACTCGCCGACCGTCTGCAGCGGGGAACCATCGACTTTTTCCTGACATTCGAGGCGTCCGCCGGCGAGTCCGCCCGCCCCATCAATGCCGAGGTACTGAAGGCCTACTACAACCAGGTTCTCGCCCTCCGGCGGGAACTGCCGGGCTTCACCGCCCCGGGTGACGAGGCCAACAGCGAGCTGCTCGCTTCCCTCCTCCGTCTCCCCGATGTCGTAGACGCCAAAAAGGCCGACGCCATCGCCGACGAAGACTGGCCGGCCGTAGAAGCCGCCATCGACGAGGCACTGGACCATCTTCAGGCCTTCCGCAGCCAGGAGGGCGCCGCCCTGTACAAGGACGTCACCGGCCGCGTGCAGAACATTCTGGACCTGTATGACCAGGTCGAATCCCTCGAAGGTGAACGGATCGAAACGGTCAAGGCCCGCCTCCTGAAGAATCTCGAGGAACTCGCCCAGAAGCCCGATCCCGCCCGCTTCGAGCAGGAACTCATCTTCTATCTGGAGAAGTACGACATCAACGAGGAGAAAGTCCGTCTCCGCCAGCATTGCCGCTATTTCATGGAGACCATCGACGGCGAACCCTATCCCGGCAAGAAACTCGGTTTCATCATCCAGGAAATGGGCCGCGAAATCAATACTACCGGTTCCAAGGCGAATCATGCGGGCATCCAGAAACTGGTTGTCCGCATGAAAGACGAATTGGAGAAAATCCGGGAACAGTCGATGAATATCCTATAGGCGGTAGTCGATCTGACCGACATAGACACCCATCCACCCATCCTGGACAACCGGGGTGGGTATTCCGTCCAGGTTCGGATGGTACTCCATCTTGTCCAGGAAGGTATGGGAATGACCGCCCACAAACAGGTCGATGTTCCGTGTCTTCGCGCACAGGATGGGATCGGTGATGTCACCGGGGTTGTGTTCGGTATAGCCGATGTGCGTCAAGGCGATGACCAGGTCGCACTTCTCCTCCAGCTTCAGCAAGTCCGCATATTTCTGGACCGTCTCGTACAGCGGGAATTCGGGCACCCGTTCGGCGATGTCGCCGGCGACCATCGACTTGAGGTCGCACAGGACACCCAGGACGCCGATTTTCATGCCGGCCCGTTCCAGGATGACATAAGGCTTGACATATTTCCCGATCTCGAAGGGCGAGAAGTCATAATTGCATACCACGACCGGCATTTCCAGGGAGGAAAGCCGGTCACCCAGGTCCTCCAGGCCGTTGTCGAACTCATGGTTCCCGAGGGTGATCACGTCGTAACCCATTGCATTGAGCGCCTGGATTTCCAGCTGGCCACCCAGTTCGGAAAAATAGGTCGTTCCCTGGCAGAAGTCTCCGGCGTGGAGCAGGAGTACGTTCTCCGGCCCTTCCGCCTTCCGGACACTGTCTACGAAAGCGGCCCTTTCGATGATTCCGCCCATACCGGCATATTCCCCGACTTTCTCGGGCTCGAAATGGCTGTGGGTGTCATTGACATGGAGGATCACCAGATGGCGCATCTCCTTCTCCGCTTCCTTCCCGGCCTGCCAGCAGTAGCCTACCGCCACGGCAAGTGCCAGGGAAAGGCAAATGAAAATGATTCTTGCAGTCTTGTCCATTGCCTATTCCTCCATTACGACGCGTCCGTCTTTCTGTCCATCCAGCACTTTTCCTTCCGCCTCCATTTTCTGAACATATTCCAGCATCACGTCCCGGATGAGAACGGGCGTCAGGACCACATCCTCCGCCAGGGCGCCAATGGCGATCTGGTCGCCGCCGGACAGGAGGAAGTCGATGGTCGTGACGTTGTACAGCTTGTCGGGATCGATGGGCTGGCCGCCCACTTCCGCCTCCACGAGCTCGTGGGCCTTGACTCTCACCTTGCAGCCGCTGACCGCCTGGAAGGCCGGCGTCTTGGCCAGTTGCTCCAGCAGGCGCTGCAGGTTGTTTCCAGAGACCTTCGCATAGCACATGTAATTCTTGAAAGGGAACATGGACTCCATATCATCCAGGGTGACAGCCCCTTCGGGCATCGGCACACGGATACCGCCGTAGTTCGTGATGGCGAAATCCATCGGCACGCCGAAATAGTCGCTTCCCTTGGCCCGCAGGGCATCCGCCACCATGTTGGCAAGCGGCAGGTCGGGCTCGTTCCGGAGGTTCAGCAGCATATGGGTGCTGTGTCCCACCACCTGCTTGAGACGGGCCATCCTGGGCTGCGCTTCCTGGAGGAGCATCGCCACTTCAGGAGTTGCCCCCTCGGTGAAATGCTTGCCGTTCGGTGCGACATAATCGTCTTCGAACGTACCCAGGGCCGTTTCCATGTTTTCGGCGTTCACCGGAACGACGCCGGTCCGGCTCCCGTCCATCGGCACCCGCTTCCACTCCATCCTCGCCCCCGGCTGCGCGCAGGAGACCAGAAGCAGGAGAGGCAGGACAACTAACTTTCCTTTAGCCATTTCCAGAGGTCTTTGAAGGTCGATTTCTTGCCGTACATCAGGATGCCCACCTTGTAGATCTTGGCGGAGACCCAGGCGCAGGCGACAAAGGTGAGGATGAGCAGGCCGATGGAGAGGATGAGCTCCCAGGTAGCCACGCCGAAAGGAATGCGGGCAAGCATCACGATCGGAGAGGTGAACGGGATCATCGAGAACCACCATACCAGCGAGCTCTCCGGCGAACGGAAGGCATAGAAGGCCACGAAGAAGCCGATGAGCAGCGGGATCGTAACCGGAATCTGCAACTGCTGCGTATCCGCCTCGTTCTCCACGGCCGAGCCGATGGCCGCGAACAGCGACGCGTACAGCAGGTAACCGAAGATGAAGAACAGGAAGAAGGAAACGAAGATCTGCGTATAGTTCAGGGAGCTCAGCGTGCCCAGGATTGCCTGCATGCCGGTCGGACCTTCCGCCACGGCGGTGGTATCCGTCAGCGCCTGCAAGTCAAGCGTATTACCCATACCGGTGCCCATCGTGGACATTTCCTGGATTTGCTCCATCTGGGATGAATCCATGCCGCCGGTCAGCTTGTCCATGCCGACCACGCCGCCGATGATGCCGATGATCAGGACCGTCAGGACGATCCACAGCAGGAACTGGGTCAGGGCCACCAGGGCCACGCCGATGATCTTTCCGAACATCAGTTCCGTGGACTTGACGGAAGAAACGAGGACCTCCACCACACGGGAGGACTTTTCCTCGATCACGGAGGACATCACCATGCCGCTGAAGATGGCGATGAACATATACAGGCCCATGGCGAGCAGCATCGAGATGATCATGTATACCTCGCTCTGGGAGATAGTCTCCTTGCCCTTCTCATCCACCGTATAAGAGGTCAGATGGATGTTGGAATGCACGTCGGCCAGGATCTGGTCCAGTCCCTCGATCCCGTAGGAATCGATCCGGTAGGCCTCCACGGCGTCGTTGATGCGGTTTTCAATCACTTCAGCCGTTTCCATGCCCATCGGCTTGTCGGCATAGGTGGTCGCCGTCACCGACTTGGTGGCGCTGTCCAGCGGGGAGATGTACAGGAGGATGTCCGCGTCGATGTCGGATAGGTTGTTCTTCACCGCTTCCGGATCTGTCTCGCTGAGCTGCGTGAAGGTAAGCTGCTTGGTGTTCTCGAGTTTCTCCATCACGATGCCGGAGTTGTCGATGACCGCGATCCGCTTGGAATCGCCCTCGGTCCGGAGCATGATGAAGATCATCACCGCATACATGGCGGCGAACAGGATGGGGACACCGAAAGTGGTCAGGAGGAATGACTTTTTCTTGACCTTGTTCAGGTATTCCCGCTCGATGATGATGCCTAATTTCTTGAAATCCATACTACTGGTCCTCCCCTTCCGTTACAAGTTTGATAAAGATGTCGTTCATGCGCGGAACGAGTTCCCGGTACGCATTGATGCGGATGCCGCCTTCGATGAGTTCCGTCAGACGGGCGGATGCCTTCTCGCGGGAAACAACCTCCGTCTTGCGGACAAAGTCCTCGGTGTACTCAATCTCCACGTTGTCCTCGCCGAAACGGTGACGGATGTCGTCCGTGCCACCGGTGATAACGAGCTTGGCCTTGTTCAGCAAGGCGATTTCGTCGCAGAGTTCCTCCACCGACTCCATGTTGTGGGTGGAGAGGATGATGGTCGCGCCCTCGTCCTTCAGCCGGAGGATTTCCTTGCGGATCAGGTCCGCATTGACCGGATCGAAGCCGGAGAAAGGCTCGTCCAGGATCATCAGGGACGGCTTGTGCACCACGGTAGTGATGAACTGGACCTTCTGGGCCATGCCCTTGGAGAGTTCCTCCACCTTCTTGTTCCACCAGTCCTGGATGCCGAAGCGGACGAACCACTGCTTCAGTTCGTAGGCGGCTTCGCGGGAAGACATGCCCCGCAGCTGGGCGAGGTACATCGCCTGGTCGCCGACCTTCATCTTGCGGTACAGGCCCCGCTCTTCCGGCAGGTAGCCGATATGGGCGACATCCTCGGCCGTAATGGGATGTCCCTGGAACAGGACCTCCCCTTCCGTAGCGAGGGTGATACGGTTGATGATGCGGATCAGGGTGGACTTTCCCGCCCCGTTCGGCCCCAGCAGGCCGAAGATTTTCCCCTCGGGGATGGAAAGCGTCACCTTGTCCAAGGCGACCTTTTCCCCGAAGTGTTTGCTCACTTGTTTGACTTCAATGATGGACATCGTTGCTAAGTTTTCAGCAAATATAGAAAGAATTTATTGATTTGCAATAATATTTTATTAAATATTCAAGATTTTTGTCGTCAGTTCCACCAGGAGTTCCCCCGGGTCGGCCTCACCGGCCTCGCCGCCCTTGCCCTTGAAATCATACTCGTTCAGAAGCGAAATTACCCGCATGGCTTTCTGAAGCGGATAATTGCGGACGGCAGCGTCGTATTCCTTGTAAAAGTAGGGATTCACGCCCAGGACCTTGGCCTTCATAGCGCTGTCCCCGCCCTGGCCGGCCTGGACGAGGGCGTTGTACTTCAGAATCCGCTGGAAGTGCAGGAAAAGGGCACTGACGGTCATCGGCAGGAAGAACTTGGGGGCCTCACCCAGATAGCGGGCGACCTTCGCGGCTCGGGGCGCATCCTTGTAGGAAAGGGCCTTGGTCAATTCAAACACGCTGAACTGCCGGCTGATGCCCACATTCTTCTCGATGTCCTCCGGCGTGATGTCCCGGACCCCCTCCGGCAGATTCTTGAGCATCTTTTCCGTTTCCACGGCAATCTTCCCAAGGTCGGTACCGGCTGCCTCCACCAGCAGCCGCACGGCTTCCGGGTCGATATTGAGGCCGCGGTCGCCATAATAGGAGGATACCCAACGTTCCGCCTCATAATCCTTGAGCGGGAGGGAATCCACGACCACCCCCTGCTTCAGGACCTCCTTGTAAAGGGCCTTGCGCTTGTCTGCCCTCGCTCCATGCATCAGGAGGACAAGAACAGTGGAGTCCAGGGGCTTCTGGCAATAGAGGGCCAGGTCCTCCAGCGTCTTCATCGCCTGGGCTTCCTTCACGACGACCAGCTGCCGGTCCGCCATCATCGGGAAGCGGCGGGCGGCAGTGATCACGGTGTCGGCGTCCACGTCGGCCCCGTAACAGATGGTTTCATTGAAGTCCTTCTCCCAGTCCTGCAGGCAGTTGTCGATGATGGCCTGACACACCAGCTCCGGGTAATAGGGTTCCTCCCCCATCAGGAGATATATCGGCTTGAAGACACCCGCCTTGATCTCTTCGATGAGATTCCGGACCTGCCGGTCCGTTTCCACGTATGATTTTTTCTCAGCCACTATCGTAATTCAGAATCCGTATAATTAAATCAATGATTTAACAATGATATTTGTCTCCTATAAAACTAATAAAACTACTTTATAAAATCTTTATAAAGCCGAGAAGAATCATAATCATAGAATAATAATTTACCAGCAACAATATGCGGGATGTCATTTTCCACATGACTCTTACACTCAAAAGTCAATGAAAATCTTACGCCATCTTTTTCTATAATATCAAACTGAAACCATCCTTGTTCATAGTTTTCCTTGAATGTCGTCAAATCCTGAATACCTTGTAAACTGAATTGATTCTCCACAGCTCGTAACCAACGCCATCTTTCCTTGTCCCGCCAGAGGCTATCTGTGTACTGGTTCTTTAACTCACTCTTATCATAATAATAACGTTTTCCATTACGAAAACAAGTAGTGTCTTTGCTCTTGATATGTAGAAGAAAATCAATATCGCGTTCTTTGTCGACATTGTTTCCTCGAATTTCGCATAGAAAACGAGCACAAAGAGTATCAAGTCCACCCCATTCCAAATAAATACTGTCTAATCCATAAAAACCTTGATTAAAGTCATATTCTCTATGAGGATGAAATGTTGTTGCCCTGCTATTAATTTCTCTGGAAAACGATATGCCATCTACTGTTCCCTCAATACTCACATAAATCTTTTTCTCAGAATGCCTCCCCTTATTGCAGGAGACCACCATGAGGCACAGACAGACTGCCATCACAACACTAATCCTTTTCATGGTTTTCCTTGTTTAGCGCATCAATATACTCATTGACAAACTTTGTCTCTTCCACACTAATCCCCAAGTCTTTCAAATCTTGCTCTGATAAGGCAAGAACGTATTTACCCTGAACTTGAGTGTATACACTACTTCAGTTCAAATTCCACGGTTCCACGGATATCCTGCGCTGAGGCGGCGACGAGCGCCCGGAAGACGCCCTTCTCCGCCACCCAGGCGTGTTTTTCGGCATCGAAGAAGCTCAGGGCGTCCTTGTCGATGGTAAACTGCACGTCGGCCTTCTGGCCGGGTTCGAGTGCGACTTTGGCGAATCCCTTGAGTTCCTTGGCGGGACGGCCAACCGAGGCCTCCACGTCAGCGATGTACAGCTGGACCACCTCGGAGCCCGCCACGGACCCCGTATTCTTCACGGGAACGGTCACCGTCACGGTTCCGTCTTCCTTCATCGACGTCTTGCTCAGGGTCGGTTCGCCGAACTCGAAGGTCGTATAGCTCAGGCCGTGTCCGAACGGGAAGAGGACGCCGCCGTGCAGGTCGTACCAACGGTAGCCCACATAGATACCCTCGGTATACTCCATATCCAGCACCGGCAGGCCGTCGAGCATGGAGTCGCGGAGAATGCCCGGATACTGCGCCTCGGTCTGGACCGGATTGTCGGCATAGGAGACCGGGATGGTGAAAGGCAGATGCCCGGAAGGGTT
>JAEEGI010013506.1_pt1 | contig 17315 bp, 12 predicted proteins | sample 8958751 | NCBI WGS metagenome assembly JAEEGI01 (sample SAMN16246545, study PRJNA631951) | gut metagenome | biome: gut microbiome; feature: rumen; material: KS-attached | host: Bos | place: Iran: Karaj | collected 2018-10
GTGGAGAACGCAGAGGACAAGAAAGGTCAGCTGGTTCTGTCACACAAGAAGGCTCGTCTGTCGAAGTCTTGGGAGCGTGTCAACGCTGCTATGGAGAGCCAGGAAGTTATCAACGGTTACATCAAGTGCCGCACGAAGGGTGGTATGATTGTCGACGTATTCGGCATCGAGGCCTTCCTGCCCGGCTCACAGATCGACGTTCACCCCATACGCGACTACGACCAGTTTGTCGACAAGACTATGGAGTTCAAGATTGTGAAGATCAATCAGGAGTTCCGCAACGTTGTGGTTTCTCACAAGGCTCTCATCGAGGCTGAGCTCGAAGCTCAGAAGCAGGAGATCATGTCGAAGCTCGAGAAGGGTCAGATTCTGGAAGGTGTCGTTAAGAACATTACCAGCTACGGTGTATTCGTAGACCTGGGTGGTGTTGACGGACTGATCCACATCACAGACCTCAGCTGGGGCCGCGTAGACGATCCTCACAAGGTGGTTGAGCTCGACCAGAAGATCAATGTCGTTATCCTCGACTTCGATGAGGACAAGAAGCGCATCGCTCTGGGTCTGAAGCAGCTCACTCCGCATCCTTGGGATGCTCTGGATGCTAACCTCAAGGTTGGTGACCACGTGAAGGGTAAGGTTGTCGTTATTGCCGACTACGGTGCATTCGTTGAAATTCAGCCCGGCGTTGAGGGTCTGATCCACGTCAGCGAGATGTCTTGGAGCCAGCACCTGCGTTCAGCTCAGGAGTTCCTGAAGGTTGGCGACGAGGTCGAGGCCGTTATCATCACTCTCGACCGCGACGAGCGCAAGATGTCTCTTGGCATCAAGCAGCTGAAGGAAGATCCCTGGGAGGCTATCGAGGTTAAGTATCCTGTTGGCAGCAAGCACAGCGCCAAGGTTCGCAACTTCACCAACTTCGGTGTGTTTGTTGAGCTCGAAGAAGGCGTTGACGGTCTGATTCATATCAGCGACCTCAGCTGGACCAAGAAGGTTAAGCATCCTTCTGAGTTCACTCAGGTTGGCGAGCAGATTGACGTTATCGTACTTGACATCGACAAGGAAAACCGTCGTCTGAGCCTTGGTCACAAGCAGCTCGAGGACAATCCTTGGGATGTATTCGAGGCTAAGTACACTGTTGGTTCTATCCACGAGGGTAAGATTGTTGACCTGATGGAGAAGGGCGCTGTTGTACAGCTCGACGAAAACGTGGAAGGCTTCGCTACTCCGAAGCACCTCGTTAAGGAAGATGGTTCTCAGGCCGCTCAGGGTGAGACTCTGCCATTCAAGGTAATCGAGTTCAACAAGGACAGCAAGCGTATCATTCTCAGCCACAGCCGCACCTTCGAGGATCCGAAGCGTGAGGAGAAGGCTGCTGCCAAGAAGGCACGTGCTCCTAAGAAGGACGACGCACCAAAGATTGAGAACGTAGCTGCAAGCACAACGCTGGGCGACATCGACGTACTGGCTGAGCTGAAGGCTAAGATGGAGAAGGGCGAGTAATCTACTCCCTCTCTAAAATATAAATAAGGTATGTGCGCGAGACTGTTCTCGTGCACATACTTTTTGTATAAACAAACATTTAGACTTGATTTATATCAATAAAATAGCAAAACGTAAGCGTTTGCGTTATTTTTCTATCAAAATGTTTGGTGTTTATTGGTTTTTGATGTAATTTTGCAACCAGAAAACAAAGAAACAAAGATTTTAATAGTTATAATAACCATTTTAAAGAAAAAAGATTATGAATGCAGCAAAAGTTGTAGAAGATCTGAAACAGAGATTTCCTAATGAGCCGGAGTACATCCAGGCAGTGAGCCAAGTTCTTCCCACCATCGAAGAGGAGTACAACAAACACCCCGAGTTTGAGAAGGCCAACCTGATTGAGCGCCTTTGCATTCCCGATCGTGTTTGCGAGTTCCGTATCACATGGGTTGACGACCAGGGTAAGGTACAGACCAACATGGGTTACCGTATCCAGCACAACAACGCCATTGGCCCGTACAAAGGAGGTCTCCGCTATCACAAGAGCGTTAACCTGGGTATCCTGAAGTTCCTCGCCTTCGAGCAGACTTTCAAGAACTCACTGACAACCCTGCCTATGGGTGGTGCCAAGGGTGGTTCAGACTTCTCTCCCCGTGGCAAGAGCGATGCTGAGGTCATGCGTTTCTGCCAGGCATTCATGAACGAACTGTATCGCGTAATCGGTCCTGACGAGGATGTACCTGCTGGTGATATCGGTGTTGGTGGTCGTGAGGTTGGCTATCTGTTCGGACAGTACAAGAAGCTCACTCACCAGTTCCAGGGTGTGCTGACCGGTAAGGGTCTGAGCTTCGGTGGTTCACTCATCCGTCCTGAGGCTACTGGTTACGGTTGTGTATACTTCCTGACTTCTATGCTTGCTACCCGCGGCATCGAGCTGAAGGGTAAGAAGGTGCTGATTTCTGGTTCAGGTAACGTAGCTCAGTATGCTACCGAGAAGTGCCTGCAGTTGGGTGCTATCCCCTTGACACTCTCTGATTCTGACGGTTACATCTACGATCCAGACGGAATCGACTTCGACAAGCTGGCTTATGTTAAGGAGCTGAAGAACGTTGAGCGCGGACGTATTAAGGAGTATGCTGAGGAGTATCCTAACGCTGTTTACCATGCTGGTGAGCGTCCTTGGCACGAGAAGGCTGACATCGCTCTGCCTTGCGCTACCCAGAACGAGATCAACGGCGAGCAGGCTCAGGCTCTGATCGACAACGGTGTGATTGCTGTGGCTGAGGGTGCTAACATGCCTTCACTGCCCGAGGCAATTAAGATCTTCCAGGATGCCAAGATCCTCTATGCTCCTGGTAAGGCTTCTAACGCTGGTGGTGTATCAGTATCAGGTCTTGAGATGTCGCAGAACTCTGAGCGTCTGAGCTGGACTGCCAAGGAGGTTGACGACTATCTGAAGCGCATCATGAACGACATCCACGAGAACTGCGTGAAGTACGGTACACAGGCTGATGGCTACATCAACTACGTGAAAGGTGCTAATGTAGCGGGCTTCATGAAAGTGGCTAACGCTATGATGGCACAGGGAATCGTATAAAACGACACAAAAACTTCAATTTATATTAATTAAGGTGCGATTTTCTATCGAGAATCGCATCTTTCTTATTATTTTTTACTAACTTTGCAAGCTGTAAATAGTAAAATGTCAAATTGTAAATTGATTTATGCTTACACTGAAACTCATTACAGAGCAGACAGAACGCGTGATTAGCGGACTGGAGAAGAAACATTTCAAGGGTGCCCGTGAGGCTATCGATGAAGTATTGGCAGTCGACAAGAAACGTCGCGAGGCCCAGCAAGAGCTCGACAAAAACTTGAGTGAAGCCAAAAAGATGGCTGCACAGATAGGTGGTTTGATGAAGGAGGGTAAACGCGATGAGGCCGAATCCATCAAGGCACAGGTGTCGCAGATGAAGGAGACCAACAAGCAACTGGAGCAGCAGATGAACGACGCTCAGGAGGAGATGACGCGTCTGCTGTGCCAAATCCCCAATATTCCCTACGACGAAGTACCCGAGGGTGCTGCCGCTGAGGACAACCACGTGGTGAAGTCAAACCTGAAGGAGTGCACCGACGCTGACACTGTCGGCAACTGGGATGTTAACCCCTCGTTGGGTATCGCTAATTCCCTGCCCCACTGGGAACTCGCCAAGAAATACAATCTCATCGATTTCGACCTTGGTGTGAAGATTACAGGTGCGGGATTCCCTGTTTACATCGGCAAGGGAGCCCGTCTGCAGCGCGCGCTGATTAACTTCTTCCTCGACGAGGCACGTAAGGCTGGATATACAGAAATCATGCCTCCAACAGTAGTGAACCAGGCTTCTGGTTACGGTACTGGTCAGCTGCCCGATAAGGAAGGTCAGATGTACCACTGCGAAGTGGATGACTTCTATCTGATTCCAACAGCCGAGGTACCCGTCACAAATATCTATCGTGACGTCATCCTCGACGAAAAGGATCTGCCTATTAAGAACTGCGCTTATACCCAGTGCTTCCGTCGTGAGGCAGGTTCCTATGGTAAGGATGTTCGTGGTCTGAACCGCCTGCATGAGTTCTCGAAGATTGAGATTGTGCGTATTGACAAGCCCGAACACTCAAAGGAGAGCCACAAGGAGATGCTGGAACATGTTGAGGGTCTGCTGAAGAAACTTGAGCTCCCCTACCGCATCCTCCTGTTATGTGGTGGTGATCAGAGTTTTACGAGCGCCATATGTTATGACTTCGAGGTCTATTCTGAAGCTCAGGGACGTTGGCTTGAAGTTTCTTCTGTTTCGAATTTCGACACCTATCAGGCCAACAGACTGAAGTGCCGCTATCGTCGTGAAGATACCAAGAAAACTGAGCTCTGTCACACGCTGAACGGCTCTGCTCTTGCTCTGCCTCGCATCGTAGCAGCCCTGCTGGAGAACAACCAGACAGAGAACGGCATCAAGGTGCCTGCAGCTTTGGTTCCATACATGGGTTGCGATATCATTGACTAATTTATTCATCTAAAACTAAATCAAATGGACAAAAATCAAAAGTATGTCATCACGATTAACCGTGAGTTAGGAAGTGGAGGCCGTACTGTAGGTCGCAAACTGGCAGAAAAACTGAATGTACCTTTCTATGACAAAGTGCTCATTAACGAGCTGAAAGAAAAGTTCAAGCTCTCCACCGAGGAGGTTGAAAAACTAAAGGGCGGCAAGCGACAGTGGTGGCGCGAGTTCATCAATACAGCAATGTATCTTGGACAAGGCATGAACGAAACACTGTACTACCAGCGCATGACTGGAAAAGAAGAGCATCTGCTTACCAGCGGCGATATGTTTGAGGTAGAAAAAGAAGTGCTCAAGAATGTAGCTTTAGAAGATTCATGCGTTATTGCCGGCCGATCTGGATTCAGTATTTTCGCAGATCATCCCAACCACCTCAGCATTCTCATTGAGGCTCCTCTGGAACATCGCATCCAGCGCATCATGAGCAAGCAGGACCTGAGCCGCGAAGAAGCAGAGAAGGTCATCAAGAAAGTTGACGAAATGCGCGAAACCTATGTCAAGAAGTATACTGGCACGTCACGTTATGACACTCGTAACTACGATCTCGTCTTCAACATGGAGGGTAAAAACGAGGATGAAATCGTAGAATTGATACTTCAGTACATCGGATAGAACGAATAAAAACATCAAGGAGACTATTTCAGAATGCCAAATAAACTGCGATTTATTTGGCATTTTGCTTAGTTTTTTATACCTTTGCAGGCAAAATGCAAACCAAACAAAAGAATTATGAATAAAATCGTAAGGAAAGAGCAATTCTCGGAGAAGGTTTTTCTCTTTGAAATCGAGGCACCACTGATTGCGAAAAGCCGTAAGGCTGGCAATTTCGTCATTGTGCGTGTTGACAAGAAAGGCGAGCGCATGCCCCTGACCATCGCTGGTGCAGACATAGAAAAAGGTACCATTACACTAGTTGTTCAGATGGTAGGTCTTTCTTCAAAGAAACTTTGTGCACTCAGTGAGGGTGATTTTGTAGCTGATGTTGTTGGTCCGTTGGGTAACCCTACTCGCATCGAGAACTACGGAACCGTGGTTTGTGCAGGTGGCGGACTGGGCGTAGCTCCCATGCTGCCCATCATCCAGGCCCTGAAAGCCAAGGGCAACCGTGTGCTCAGCGTCATGGCTGGCCGTTCCAAGGATCTTATTATATTGGAAGATAAGGTACGCGAGTCGTCTGACGAGGTCATCATCATGACCGACGATGGCTCGTATGGCGAGAAGGGCGTGGTGACTGTCGGTATCGAGAAGTTCATCGAACAGGAACACGTAGACCAGATTTTTGCCATCGGTCCTCCTATCATGATGAAGTTCTCGAACCTCACCGCCCAGAAGCATAACATCCCCTGCGAAGTGTCGCTGAACACCATCATGGTCGATGGTACGGGTATGTGCGGTGCCTGCCGTCTGACCATTGGTGGCAAGACGAAGTTCGTCTGCATCGACGGTCCTGAGTTCGATGGCGCCCTGGTTGACTGGGATGAAATGTTCAAGCGCATGGGAACCTTCAAACGCGAGGAGCAGGAAGAATTGGCACACTACGAGGAACACCTTGATTCTGGTAGTGTGCTCGACGGTTCTGCCGTCGAGAAAACGACTGACATCGTCATGGACGACGACCCCACCAACGACACCATCGAGGTGCTGACCGACCGCAGTGCCGCCTGGCGCGACGAGCTCCGCAAGAGCATGAAGCCCAAGGAGCGCACAGCCATCGAGCGTGTAAAAATGCCTGAGCTCGACCCTGTCTATCGTGCTACTACGCGTACCGAGGAGGTGAACATCGGACTTACCAAGGAGATGGCAATGACAGAGGCCAAGCGTTGTCTCGACTGCGCTAAGCCTACCTGTGTCGAGGGTTGTCCTGTGAATATCAATATCCCGTCGTTCGTCAAGAACATCGAGCGTGGCCAGTTCCTGGCTGCTGCAAAGGTGCTGAAGAACACTTCTGCCCTACCCGCTGTCTGTGGCCGTGTTTGTCCTCAGGAAAAGCAATGCGAGAGCAAGTGTATCCACCTGAAGATGAACGAGCCCGCTGTGGCTATCGGCTATCTGGAGCGTTTCGCTGCTGACTTCGAGCGTGAGAGCGGCAACATCAGTCTGCCTGAGATTGCGCCCTCTAACGGCATCAAGATTGCCGTTGTGGGTTCTGGTCCTGCCGGACTGTCGTTCGCTGGTGATATGGTGAAGAAGGGCTATGACGTCTACGTCTTCGAAGCGCTGCACGAAATCGGTGGTGTACTTAAGTATGGTATCCCCGAGTTCCGTCTGCCTAACAAGATTGTCGATGTTGAAATCGAGAACCTTGCAAAAATGGGTGTTCACTTCCAAACCGACGTCATCGTTGGCAAGACCATCAGCGTAGAACAGCTTGAGGCTCAGGGCTTCAAGGGCATCTTCGTGGGCTCTGGCGCTGGTCTGCCTAACTTCATGAACATTCCTGGTGAGAATAGCATCAACATCATGTCTTCGAACGAGTATCTTACCCGTGTGAACCTCATGGATGCTGCCAACCCGACGACCGATACACCGCTGAATCCGGCAAAGAGCGTGCTCGTAGTTGGCGGTGGTAACACAGCTATGGACTCTTGTCGTACCGCCAAGCGTCTGGGCGCTGAGGTGACCCTCGTATATCGTCGTTCAGAGGTTGAGATGCCAGCCCGTCTCGAAGAGGTGAAGCACGCCAAGGAGGAAGGTATCAACTTCCTGACGCTGCACAACCCCATCGAGTATATTGCCGACGAGAACGGTGCTGTTAAGCAGGCTGTGCTTCAGGTAATGGAGCTGGGCGAGCCCGATACATCAGGCCGTCGCAGCCCGGTACCCGTTGAGGGTAAGACTGTTACGCTCGATGTCGACCAGGTCATCGTAGCTGTAGGTGTATCACCTAACCCGCTGGTTCCGAAGAGTATCGAGGGACTGGAATTGGGCCGCAAGAACACCATCGCCGTCTCTGAAGAGATGCAGTCTTCTCGCAGCGAGATTTTTGCAGGTGGCGACATTGTGCGTGGTGGTGCTACGGTTATCCTCGCTATGGGAGATGGTCGTCGTGCTGCACAGAACATGGATAATTACCTACTGTCAAAATAGTGTGCTTTGCGGTTCACCCGCAAAGAATATATTATGAACGGACTTTATACCATCATACTGCTCATACTAAGCAACGTCTTCATGACGCTAGCTTGGTATGGGCATTTAAAATTACAGGAGTCGGGCACCAGCAGCAACTGGCCACTTTTGGGTGTCATCGTGTTCTCCTGGGGCATCGCCTTTTTTGAGTACTGCTGTCAGGTGCCTGCCAACCGACTGGGGTTTGTAGAAAATGGCGGTCCCTTCAATCTCATTCAGTTGAAGGTCATTCAGGAGTGTATCTCGCTGGCCGTCTTCTGCATCATTGCCAATATCATGTTCCAAGGTACCCATCTGCACTGGAACCATATTCTGGCATTCTTTCTCATCATTTGCGCCGTTTACCTGGTGTTTATGGACAAATGATAAAGCAGCGAGGGCAAAGCCAAGCATGCTTGGACTTTGCCGAGTCGCGATGGAATTCGATGAAATCAAATGACACTCGACGAACGACTTTGGAAAACGTTTAACAAAGCGTTAGGACAATACCAGCTTATTGACGAGGACGATAAAATCCTCGTCGGTTTGTCTGGTGGCAAGGACTCGCTATGCTTGCTCGAATTCATGGCCCGTCGCTCCAAGGTACTTGTGCCCCACTTTACCGTCGAGGCCCTCCACGTCCGTATGGAAAACATCCACTACGAAACCGACACTTCCTACCTGCAGTCGTTCTGCAACGAACTGGGCGTCCCTCTCCACATCATTACCACCCGCTTCGAAGAACGCATTCCTCATTCCTCATTTCTCATTCCTCATTTTAAGCAAAAGCCCCCCTGCTTCCTCTGTTCCTGGCAGCGTCGCAAACAGCTCTTCAACCTTGCTCAGCAACTCGGCTGCACCAAGATAGCTCTGGGGCACCATCAAGACGACATCATCCATACCGCCCTTTTGAACCTCACCTTTCAAGGTCATTTCTCCACGATGCCTGTTAAGTTGAAAATGAGGAAAATGCCACTCACTATCATCCGTCCGCTGTGCTTGTGCCAAGAAGCTGATATTCAAGCCTATGCCGATGCCCATCAATATAAAAAACAACTCAAACAGTGTCCTTACGAACACGATACCAACCGCACTACCGCTGTCGAGCTCTTTGCCCACATGGAGTCCATGAATGAAGAAGCCCGTTACTCCATATTCCATGCCCTCGAGGCAGGCGGAAAACTCACAGAATATTAAATAAATTTAATTGTCAATTCCTAAATGAACAATATCAATAATTAATTCGTATCTTTGCCTATCAATGAAGATACGAACATTACTGATAATGGCCCTGTTGTTCCTTACGCTACCCGCATTGTCTCAGAAGCGCAGGGTTAAGCAACTGACGCCCGAGCAACTGGAACAGCAACAACGACAAGAGAAACTTGACCGTATGATGGCCAAGACACAATGTATCATGTTTATTGATAGTATCGTGGTCAATAAGCAAGAGTTCCTCCAAGTCTACCATCTGGCACCAGAAGTCGGACAGATAACTCGCTATCAAGATTTCTTCAATATCCGCAAACAACCGAACGCTTACGTCTATGTCAATGAATTAGGGTCAAAATGCTTTTATTCCATCGAGCAGGAAGACAGTACTATCCAACTCTTTTCGAGCGAGAACATCAACAGCCGTTGGTCGCACCCGAAACCATTGTCAGGAATTAACGACGATCACGAGTTCCTTCGTGTCAACTACCCCTTTATGATGGGCGACGGACAGACATTCTACTTTGCTGCCGAGGGCGGTGAAGGCTTGGGAGGGTACGATATCTATGTCACCCGCTATGATGCAGATGACAAGCAGTTCCTGCGTCCCGCCAACATTGGCATGCCTTTTAACAGCGAGGCCAACGACTATCTTTACGTCATCGACGAATACTCTAATCTCGGCTGGTTTGCTACAGACCGCAACCAACCCGCTGATAGCGTCTGCATCTATACCTTCATCCCCCCACAGACCCGTCAAACATACAGTGCTTCAGGGTTCTCCCCTGAAGAAATAGCAACCTTCGCCCGTATTGACCGCATTGCAGACAGCTGGACGGACGAGACAGCACGCCAGGACGCCATAAAGCGGTTACACAAGGTAGCCGGACAGGAAGCAGCCGATATTCCCGCCACCGACTTCCATTTCGTTATCAACGACCACATTGTCTATACCCGCTCATCCGACTTCAAAGCCAGTGGTAACCTTCAGCGTTTCCAAAAACTGACGGCCCTTAACCGGCACTATGAACGCATTGTCAACACCCTCAACCATGCTCGTGACTACTTTGTCACAGCCAGTGAGAATGAACGCGAGGTGCTACGTCCTGAAATTCTTGCCAGTGAACAAAAACAGCACCAGCTATTCGTTGACATCCATCATTTGGAAAAGACTATTCGCAATACAGAAATCATTTATCTAACTAAAAACAAATAATACTATGGCAAAAAGGACATTCCCCGAGTCCGAGCTGATTATCAATGGCGACGGCTCATGTTTTCACCTTCATCTGAAGCCCGAATTCCTGGCTGACAAGGTGATTCTCGTTGGCGACCCCGCTCGTGTTAATACCGTTGCAGCCCACTTCGACAGCATCGAGCATGAGGTTAGCAGTCGCGAGTTCCACACCATCACTGGTACATATAAAGGCAAGCGAATCACTTGCCAGTCTCACGGCATTGGCTGTGATAATATCGATATCGTTGTCAACGAACTCGACACGCTGGCCAACATCGACTATAACACCCGCGAGGAGAAACCCGAACACCGCACGCTGACAATGGTACGCATCGGCACCTGCGGCGGTCTGCAGCCCTTCACCCCCACTGGTTCATTCATCGCTTCTGTCAAAAGCATCGGCTTTGACGGCCTGCTGAACTTCTACGCAGGACGTAACGATGTCTGCGACCTGAAGATGGAGGAAGCCTTCAAGAAGCACATGGACTGGGACCCTGTCAAGGGAGCTCCCTACGTTGCTGTGGCTAACCGCGAACTCATCGACCGCATTGCTGCTGACGACATGGTCAAGGGCTATACCGTGGCTTGTGGCGGCTTCTATGGTCCGCAGGGACGTCAGCTTCGTGCTGCCGTCAGCGATCCTGAGCAGAACAAGAAGATTGAGGCCTTCGAGTACGAAGGCATGAAGATCTGTAACTTCGAGATGGAGTCATCGGCTCTTGCGGGTCTTGCCGCACTTCTTGGTCACCATGCCATGACCTGCTGCATGGTTATTGCTAACCGCTATGCCCAGAAGATGAACACAGACTACAAGAACTCGATTGATACCATCATCCAGAAGGTCCTCGACCGCATCTAAACGGTTAATGGTTATTGGTTAACAGTTAATGGATACAATTTGCGCATTAGCAACTGCTCCTGGTGGAGCGTTAGGCATCATAAGAATCTCAGGAGAACATTCTCTTGAGATTCTTTCCCGTATATTCACCAAGGACCTCACCGATGCCCGTCCCAACACCATCCATTACGGACATATCCTCGCCCCCGAGTATGATGCGGTTCTCCCGCATCATACAGAAGTCATCGACGAAGTCCTCGTCTCCGTCTTCCGTGCCCCCCACAGTTATACCGGTGAAGACTCCGCAGAAATCTCATGTCACGGTTCACGCTATATATTAAAAAAGGTACTGGAGTTGCTGGTGCAAAACGGCTGCCGTATAGCTCATCCTGGCGAATACACCATGCGCGCCTACCTCAACGGCAAGATGGATTTGTCGCAAGCAGAAGCCGTTGCCGACCTCATCGCCTCCACCAACCAAGCTACCCACCAGATGGCCATGAGCCAGCTGCGAGGTGGCATTTCTTCTGAGCTCTCCCGACTTCGTGAACATCTGCTGAAACTCACCTCTCTGCTCGAACTCGAACTCGACTTCTCCGACCACGAAGACATTGAGTTTGCTGACCGGAAAGAGCTCAAAGGTCTTGCGAATAAAATCAACAAACACATCACTCAGCTGGCACACTCCTTTGAGATTGGACAAGCCATCAAGCAGGGCATTCCAGTAGCCATCGTTGGCAAGACCAACGTAGGCAAGTCGACCCTGCTAAACGCGTTGCTCAAGGACGAACGAGCCATCGTTTCCGACATCCACGGCACCACCCGTGATACCATCGAGGACACCATCGACATCAACGGCGTAACCTTCCGTTTCATCGATACCGCAGGCATCCGCCAAACGTCAGACGTTATAGAAAAGATAGGTATCGGCCGAACCTATGCAGCCATTGAGAAAGCCCGCATCGTGCTCTGGGTGGTCGACGAAAAGCCATCACAGGAAGAGTTAAATAAAATGCGATTATCGTGTGAAAATAAGAAACTTATAGTTATAAGAAACAAAATCGACAAGGCCGAGAACAAGGCTTTTGCATTAGTTAAAATTCCTTTAATCGAGATTTCCGCCAAGCATGGCAACCACCTAGCCGATTTAGAGCAGGCCATCTACCAGTCAGCAGACATTTCCTCCCTTTCCGACTCTGAAGTCATCGTTACCAACGCCCGACACTACGATGCCCTTACCCGTGCTGCCGACCATTTGCAACGCGTCGTCAAAGGTCTGCAAACGCAGTTAAGCGGAGACCTCCTCGCTGAAGATCTTCGCCTTACTTTAGACATTCTCTCTGAAATCACTGGAGGTCAAATTACCCCCAACGAAGTATTAGGAAATATTTTTAAAAATTTCTGCGTGGGAAAATAATTGATTATAAACAACTTAGAATAACTTAGATAAACTATTACTTAAACCCCTCATTTCGAGGGGTTTTTGCATTTTAACACTTCCAAGTTGCTTTTTGTTGTTCCAAGTTATTTTAGTTATTTTTGTACCGTTTTTCTACCCCGTGGCAAAAATGGTGCTCTTAGGGTACGACATTGGTGGAAACAATTGAGACGTAGTGAGAATTAGCCAAAACGACATTCGTGGAAACCATTGAGACGTAGTGAGACACTATGAGACACAGTGAGACGAAAACAGGCAAAAATAATGGTGAGCTAAGAAACGTAGGTCTGCAAATGGAAATAATTAAAAAATGTGAGTGGTGTTCCCAAAATTATGTCGCACACTCAAAATTATCGAGGTTCTGTTGCCGTGAATGCTCTGACAAAGCATATAAAAAAAAGCGCATACAGGAAAAGGAAAAAGGAATTACAAAAATGACGGCTGTCGATTTCGAAAGACAGTGTGATTACTGTGGACAAACATACGTTGCCCACCGTCTTACCTCACACTATTGTTCGAAGCAATGCTGTAGGTTGGCCTATAAAGTCAAAACCAGAGGAGATAAGCTGTCTAAGAAGGTTGTTGCTGAAAGGAAGAAGCATGTTGCTACCAAAATCCGGGATTTGGGGGCAAAAGTCTTTCTGACACCTTCTGAAGTAGCTCACCTCCTTGATTTGAGCAGGGCTACTATATATAGGTATTTAGCTGAAGGAATAATCAAATGCAAACAGTTCAAAAGAAAGACACTCATACGCAGAGCCGACATCGAGAGTCTTTTCAATGAGGAATGCGAATATAAACTGAAGCATACGACTCGCATCATTCAACCTCTTGCTGAGGAAACAAGAGACTACTATACATTGCGTGAGATTATGGGTAAGTTCAATGTTGGAAGGAAGTTCGTCTGGAACAGATGCAAGAAGTACAATGTTGAGAAAAAGACCAAGGGACGTACAGATTATTATAATAAGCGTGAGATTGACAAATACTTTGCAGACCTACTTGCGGAGTTCAATCCTTCGGAGTATTATACTATAGATCAGATGATGGAGAAGTTCAACATGACCCACGATTCTGTTATTGGTTTTGCCCAAAGGCATAACTTGCCACGAGTGAAGAAGCAGAATTTCGTTTATTACTCCAAGACACATGTTGACAGCATCAAGATTGAAAATCGTCCGTTGGACTCATTGTATTATACCGTGTCAGAGATCATGGAGAAATATGGGATGACTCGTAGCCAGGCTAGATACAGTATAGCCTATTATGATGTTGAACGCATCAAGAATGGAAGACATATTGCCGTTTTGCGCACAGCCTTTGACAAAGTTTACAATGAGAGAATTAAGAAGAATGGTGCTGTTGCTGAGACTATCGCCACCAAGCCAAAGGAAGACAAACCAAGTGCTTTTGAAGAGAAGGTCGAGAATGTTCCTTTCGTTTCCATTATAGAAACCGAATGTAAGCCGGTTAATGAAGTGGAATATGGCTTGATAAAGGGTTATCTGAATGCTGAGCAGATTTCTGAAAAGTATAAGATTACAAGGGAATGGGCCAGCTATATAACCAGAAAGAAGAATGTACCCAAGATTTATTCATGTGGTCTTTACTTCTATGAGGAAACGGCAGTGGACGCCATCTGTAGAAAATACGAAAGCCCTGAAGGTATTGAAGAATGGTACACTTCAGACGATGTGGAACGAATCTTCAACATGACAGGAAATCAACGCAACAGTTTTGCTTTCAAGCATAAAATTCCCACAAAGCGAGAATATGGCATCATGTTCTATTCCAAATTGCACATGGACTTCGCTAAGAACCCAGGTTCCAAGTTCGCCGGAGAATACTATAAGGTGGAAGAAATCATAGACAAGTATAAGGTTGACAGGGAAACTGTCTATAGTGTTACCCGGTATCACAAGATACCCAAGGTGCGCGATGGAAAGATAGTCTTGTTCCTCAAATCAGTCGTGGATAAGGAGTTTAGTGAATGGATAGAAACGCAGAAAAAAGCCAATGACCACTAATTACTCCTACTTACTGCCAATTATTTGATGATGATTTATATCAGCATTGAATCATAATAGATCTTTGCACCCAAATTATAAACAATTAAAAACATTTTAGATTATGAAGTATTGTAAATCAGTCACACTAAGAACAAAGAAGCTGGCACATGGCAAGCTGTCTTATTATCTGGATTACTATCCTGGTTATCGTAACCATGACACAATGAAAGTCATGCGCCATGAGTTTATTGGCATCTACATTTGGGAGAAGCCCAAGGACAAGCAGCAGCGCCTTTACAACAAGGAAATGGCCAAGAAGGCAGAATATGTTAGGTGTCAGCGGTACGAGGCCATCTTGAACGAGCGGTTAGGCATCATTGACCCGAAAGCTCTCAAAGGGGACTTCCTTGCCTACTACGAGAAGGTAACGGCCACCAAGAACCCGAAATGGCAATTCGTCTTCGCGCATTTCAAGAACTTCGTCCAAGGCAAATGCAGTTTTGAGGAAGTGGATGTTGACCTTTGCAGGAAATTCCAGGATTATCTTCTGAATGCCAAAGGTCTCGCCACTGGTGAACCGCTTGCCCAGAATTCCATTGCCGGATATTGGTCAACCTTCAGAGGAATGTTGAGAATAGCCTATCGTGACAGGATGATCCGTGAGAATGTCAATGATTTCCTTGACCGCATCAACACAGTCGAAGCTCCGAAGGAAACCCTGAGTCTCGACGAGCTGAAGAAACTTTATCAGACTCCATGTGACATTGACGTTCTTCGCCGTGCAGCTCTTTTCTCTTGTCTGACAGGATTACGCCGTAGTGACATCATGGCACTTGAATGGAAAAACGTAATGACTTATACGGATGGTGGACATTATCTTGACTTTACAGCCGTGAAGACAAGAAGGGAAAACATTGTGCCCATCAGCAATGAGGCCTATGCCCTTCTTGGAGAGGAGAGGAAAGGCTTGGTGTTTGTCGGACTGAAGCGTGAAATGACCTATGCGCCTATGAAGGAATGGATAAAACAGGCCGGTATCACAAAAAAAATCACGTTTCATTGTTTCCGCCATACATACGCTTCGTTGCAGATTGAACTCGGTACTGACCCCTATACTGTCCAGAAGCTGCTTGCCCATCGTTCCATCGGCACTACGGAGATATATACCCGTCATGCAGACCCCAAGAAACGAGAAGCTGCGGACAAAATATGTTTAGGTATGTTAAAGGACGATTCTGGCACCAAGAAAGGCGGAAAGAAGAAAAAGAGCTAGAACGAAAAGCAAGAGCCAAACAAGTGAAAAAGAGACAAGAAAACGAACTTTTCACAACTCACAAAACTCTTAATTTCAGCACTTTAAATTAAGTTAAGTAATATCGTTTTACTCTGAAATATTCATAGTTGTTCGGGATATTCTTCCTAACTTTGTGGTCAAAATCAAAGCAATTCGTAATGATTATGGCTAACAAGTATAGGGAGAATATCTTTTTATTCACCATCACGAGTATCATCACAACGACCACCGTTGTACTGGTAATCCTGCTCGTTTTCATCCTCACAGGTCTGCTTCCTGCTGTGGGCAAACAGACAATGAACGGGATTATCGTCTGTAGTCTCGCTTCCGTTTGTACACTGGCAATCTATGTGGTAGTGCTGAAACGGCATCCTGTCAGTAAGGCTATCGATACTTCCATGCAGACATTCATTCCCGTTGTCAATGATGCTCAGGCCGCTGAGGTCTATGAAGCCATCCGTCAGCAGCACGAGTTGGAGAAAGCCAATATCGACAAGGCCATATTAGCAGCCATCAAGCTATACATCGACCTCACGCTTAGCCCTTACATGAAAGACACATCACTTTCCTTATTATATAATAATGTATATCTCTGGCATCACGATAAGGAAGCCGTCCTTACTCCAGTTGATGCTGATGGCCATCTTTCCACACTGGATCTTCGCCACATCGCATGGAATATCGGTGAACGATGCGGCTGGAAAGGTGAAGAACGGGCGCGATTCATCAAACAGAGCTTTCCCATTGAAATGAAAGACCTTGAAATCGAGACCATCCGAAGGAACCTGCGCCAAAAAGGAACTGCCAGGATTCTGCTTGACGTGCCCGAAAAAGACAGCTTCGAGTTCCATTATCCAGATAAGGCGATACTCCTACCCCATACAGCATAATTACTTTATGATTACTCGAAACTTACTGATGTAAGCGTTTGTCAGCATCAAATCAGTTCGTTCCTTTGCACCATCGTTCAAAAATTGAATCACATGGAAAAAGAAGAACTGACATTTGATGAGCTGCCTTCGGTCCTGGCTCTTGTCCTCCGCAAGGTCGAGGGAATAGAGAAGAATGTGGAAAGGATCCAGGCAGCAGTCGAGAGGACAACCACACAGCATAAGGATGGTCATACGCCGATGACTCTTTCCGAGGCATGTGAATTCCTGAAGATGAAGCGTTCCACGATGTACTATCATCTGGAGAACGGAAATATCCCTGCAACGCGCAAGGGAAAGAACTATATCCTGTTCAAGGATGAGCTTCTGAAGTGGGCTGAGTCTGGCAGAATCAATGATGTACCCCTGACGTTTGAGGAACAAGCTGCAGCTATGTCCAGCGACTTTAAAAGAAAGGCAAATCCAAGATATTAAGTCACTTAGCCGTGTCTCAATCCACCCGAAAAGAAAATAAAAAATACGGTGCAGATAGACTGCACAGAACACTCGTATCTTTGCACAACCAATTGGAAATAACTGCAAACTTGAATGCAAGTAAAATCATACCCATAACCCACCATGAGTACCTGGCAGGTATTAAAGTGTGGGTGTTTTCAATGAATGGCCTCACTGAAACGAGGCTTAATGTTTAATTTTTAATTTCACAAAA
>JAEEGI010013507.1_pt1 | contig 17314 bp, 17 predicted proteins | sample 8958751 | NCBI WGS metagenome assembly JAEEGI01 (sample SAMN16246545, study PRJNA631951) | gut metagenome | biome: gut microbiome; feature: rumen; material: KS-attached | host: Bos | place: Iran: Karaj | collected 2018-10
GCGCCGTACACCAGCGAATGCGTCCCGCAGGAGTTGTTCCCGAACATGCCGCCGAGGCAGCACCGGTTGCTGGTGGACGTTTCCGGCGAGAACAGCAGGCCATACGGTTTCAGGGCGAGGTTCAGCTCGTCGCGCACGACGCCGGGCTGCACCCGGGCCCAGCGCTCCTCCGCATTGATTTCCAAGATCTTGTTCCAGCCCCTGATGTCCACGACGATCCCCTTCCCCACCACCTGGCCGGCGAGCGAAGTGCCGGCGGCGCGGGGAATCAGGCAGGTCCCCCGCCGCCGCGCTTCGGCGACGAGTTCCTGCACGTCCGCGACCGTTTCGGGATACGCCACCCCTTCCGGCATCTCGCGGTAGGCCGATGCGTCAGTCGCATAGGCCAGGCGGTGCAGGCGGTCGGTGAGGATGTCGGGCATTCAGCGGGATTCCGGTTTCTCCAGTTCGAAGATCTTGTCCATCAGCCGCCACTTGGCCGTGGACGGGGCGGAAGGGTCACAACCCTGGAACTGCGCCACATAGGCTTCCCATTCCGCCTGGCGCGGGAGCGTGGCCAGCCGGGCGTTGTCGGCGACGAAATCGAAGTCGTCCACCGTGTCCATGATCATGAAAAGGCGGGTGCCGAGGCGGTAGATCTGCATGTCCAGGATGCCCACCTCGCGGATGCCGGCCTGGATTTCCGGCCAGACGTGCGCATGGGCCTCGCAGTACTTGTCGATCATCTCCGGATCGTCCCGGAGTTCCAGGGTCTGGCAATAGCGTTTCATGGCTAGTCCCGCTTGAAGATGTCGCGCGTGTAGACCTTGTCCGCCACGTCGTCGAGGGCGGCGTCGTAGCGGTTGGCGATGATGGCGTGGGCCTGGGCCTTGAAGGCGGCCAGGTCGTTCACTACCCGGGAGCCGAAGAAGGTGATGCCGTCCTGGAGCGTAGGCTCGTAGACGATGACCTTCGCGCCCTTCGCCTTGATGCGCTTCATGATGCCCTGGATCGCGGACTGGCGGAAGTTGTCGGAGCCGGTCTTCATCGTGAGGCGGTACACGCCCACGACGACTTCCTTCTCCTTAGCGGAGTCGAAGGCGCTGGAAGCGGTGTAGTAGCCCGCCTTCTCCAGCACGCGGTCCGCGATGTAGTCCTTGCGGGTGCGGTTGGAGTCCACGATGGCCTTGATGAGGTTCTCCGGCACGTCGTTGAAGTTCGCCAGGAGCTGCTTCGTGTCCTTCGGCAGGCAGTAGCCGCCGTAGCCGAAGCTCGGGTTGTTGTAGTGCGCGCCGATGCGGGGATCCAGGCAGACGCCGTTGATGATCGCCTGGGTGTCCAGGCCTTTCATCTCCGCATAGGTATCCAGCTCGTTGAAATAGGACACTCGCAGCGCCAGGTACGTGTTCGCGAACAGCTTCACGGCCTCCGCCTCGGTGTCCCCCATCAGCAGGACGGGGACGTCCTCCTTCAGCGCGCCTTCCTTGATGATGGCGGCAAAGGTTTCCGCGGCCTCCTTCTCGGGAGCGTCGTATCCGACGATGATCCGGGAGGGATACAGGTTGTCATAGAGGGCCTTGGATTCGCGGAGGAATTCCGGGGCGAAGAGGATCTTCGGGGTGACGACGCGGAAAGATCCGTCGGCGAGCCGCTCGCGGTAGGAGAACTTCTCCCGCGCGGCTTTCGTATAGCCCACCGGCACGGTGGACTTGATCACCATCACGGCGTCGGGATTGACCTCCAGGACCAGGTTGATGACCTCCTCCACATGGGAGGTGTCGAAGAAGTTCTTCTTGGGATCGTAGTTGGTGGGGGCGGCGATCACGACGAAGTCCGCATCGCGGTACGCGGCGCGGCCGTCGAGCGTGGCGACGAGATCCAGGGACTTCTCCGCCAGGTATCTTTCCAGGTATTCGTCCGCGATCGGGCTCTCCCTCCGGTTGATCTTCTCCACCTTTTCGGGAATCACGTCCACGGCCACCACCGTGTGCTTCTGCGCGAGCAGCGTGGCGATGGACAGGCCCACATAGCCGGTTCCGGCGACAGCGATTTTCATAGCGAGGTTCGGTTGTTACAGTCTTCCGTCTACAATGTCCCGGTCCAGGAAGCCCTTGACATCATAGACGACGCCTTTTTCCTTCAAGAGGGCCTTCACGTCGAGACCTTCGAATTCCCGGTGCGCGACGGCCAGGATGACGGCGTCGAACGGTCCCTGCGGGAGTTCGTTCGTCACGTCGATGCCGTACTCCTGCATCACGTGCGCCTGGTCGGCCCAGGGGTCGTAGACCGTGATCCGGCGCGTGTATTCCTCCAGCGTGTGGTAGATGTCCACGACCTTGGTGTTGCGGATGTCCGGGCAGTTCTCCTTGAAGGTGATGCCCAGGATGAGAATCTTGGCGTCCTTCACCATCACGCCCTTCTTGTTCATGCACTTGATGGTCTGGTTCGCCACGTAGGCGCCCATGCCGTCGTTCAGGCGGCGCGCATTGGACATCACGCGCGGCAGCACGCCGTACACCTGCGCCTTCTGGATCAGGTAGTAAGGGTCCACGGAGATGCAGTGGCCGCCCACCAGGCCCGGGCTGAGCTTGATGAAGTTCCACTTGGTGGAGGCCGCCTCGATCACGTCGTGCGTGTCGATGCCCATCGCGTTGAAGATCTTCGCCAGCTCGTTCATGAAGGCGATGTTCACGTCGCGCTGGGAGTTCTCAATGATCTTGGAGGCTTCGGCCACCCGGATGGACGGGGCCTTGTGCGTGCCATTCACGAGGACGGAGTTGTAGACCGCGTCCACGTAATCGGCGATTTCCGGCGTGGAACCGGAGGTCACTTTCTTGATCTTCTCCACGGTGTGCTGCTTGTCGCCCGGGTTGATGCGCTCCGGGGAATAGCCCGCGAAGAAATCGACATTGAACTTCAGGCCGGACACCTGCTCCACCACCGGGAGGCACTCCTCCTCGGTGACGCCGGGATAGACGGTGCTCTCGTAGACGACGACGTCGCCCTTGGAGATGACCTCGCCGACGGTCTTGGAAGCGCCCCACAGGGGCTTCAGGTCCGGACGGTTGTTCTCGTCCACCGGCGTCGGGACGGCCACCACGTAAAAGTTGCAGTCCCGCACCTCGTCCAGGTCCGCCGTGCAGCGGAAACCGTGCTTGCCGATGGCTTCCTGGAGAAGTTCGTCGGAAACTTCGAGGGTGGCGTCGTGGCCCGCCATCAGCGCTTCCACGCGCTGGCGGTTCATGTCGAAGCCGATGGTCGGATATTTCGTGGAAAACAGGCGTGCAAGCGGCAGGCCGACGTAGCCGAGGCCGATCACGCAGATCCGGGTATCTTCAATTGCCGTACGTTTCATATAACCTTTTCTGAATTAGCGCGCAAAGGTAACAAAAATCTCGCGTTTACGCACGCGCGGGACTATAAAATGCCATGATAGGTCCGTTGGACCTCCTCGTAGGAGGCGAGATTGCCGATGTCATAGCGCCGGCCGGGCATCTCCCAGGCATGGACCGGGGTCTGCGCGGAGAGCCAGGCGATGAAGCTGCCAGGGGCGTCCACGCCGCAACCGCTGTCGATGCCCACCTGCACGAGCGGCACGTCGCTCCGGCGGTAGAAATAGAACGGTGGGCAGCACCAATGGCTCTTGGGGCACGCCGGTTTCTCCTCCATCTCCAGGATCAGGTCGTTCTCATCCACGAGGGCGACGCCGGTCTTGTGGAGCTTCTCCTCCGAAGGCTCGTAGTACCGCATGATGCAGGAAGTTCCCTTCTCCCGGGCGTACTCAAGGAACCGTACCAGGCTGAAATCCAGCACGTTGTCCCCGGCGATGACCAGCAGGTCGTCATCCAGGCCCAGCGTGTCGATGGCGAACTGGATGTCGCGCACGGCCCCGAGCCGGGTCTCGTTCGACGACGTGCCGTCGTCGAGGACGGTAACCTTTTTAGAAGTGGCCCACTCTTCGAAGATCGGGGCGAACTTGTGGTTGGAGATGACCACGTACTGGTCGACCAGGCCGGCGCTGTCGATGTCGTCGATGAGCCAATCCAGGATGGTCTTCTCCCCTACTTTCAGGAGGGGTTTCGGGAAGTTCTCGGTGAGGGGGTAGAGCCGCGTGGCGTAGCCGGCGGCGAGGATCAGGCATTTCATAAGTTCAATCCGTCAGCGCTGTCACAGATATAGACGCCGTATTTGTCGGAGAGGCGCGGGAAATCCTTCAGATAGGCCGCGCTCACCTTTTCGGCGATTTCATCGGCATAGGCCGGGTCGATGAGGGCCATGCAGCAGCCCTTGAAGCCCGCGCCGGAGAAACGGCCGCCGTAGATGCCGTCCGTCTGCCGCATGATCTCGTACAGGCGGATCTGCTCCGGGGCGCCGGATTCCCAGTTGTGGATGCTGCTCCAGCCGGATTCGAAGGAGAGACGGCCATAGGTCTCGATGTCGCCGCGGCGCCAGGCTTCGGCGCCTTTCTCCACGCGTTCGAACTCGGTATACCAGTGCTCGCAGCGCTTGCGCCAAGGCTCCGGCAGGCGGTCCTTGTACGTCTCGTACACCTCCCGCGGAACGTTCCGGGCCATCGCGTCCTTGAACTTGCCGTACTCCATCCCGGCATAGGCCTGGAGGGCGTAGACGCCGCTGCGGAGCTCGTCCACCCGCATGTTGTACTTGGACCCGGCGAGGCTGTGCTCCAGCCCGGAGAAGAAGATCGCGATCCGGTAGGGCTTCATGGTTGGATGCTCCGGAATCAGCTCATACTGACCGTCTTTCGTATCCAGGTACAGCAGGTGATGCGCCTGGCTGAGCACCTCGCAGCTCTGGTCCAGCTTGCCCACGGACACGCCCACGTAGTTCAGTTCGGCGTCGTAGGCCAGGTCGATGAGTTCCTGCGCGCTCAGACGGATGTCGTTCACGCGGCACAGCGCCGTCAGGAAGGCGATGATGACGGCGGCCGACGAAGAGAGGCCGCCGATGGGCAGCGTGCCTTCGATGACGCCGCAGATGCCCACCTTCAGCCGGTGCTCGCGCTCCAGCGAGAGCGTGGCGCCGCGGAGGTAATCGGCCCAGTCCCCTTCCTTCCGGGGCGGGACGTTCTCGATGTGCCACTGCGCCCGCTTGGGGAACTGGAGGGAGGACATCTCCACCACGCCGTTCTGCTTGGCGCCATACACGATGTGGATGCCCTTGTCGATGGCCAGGCCGGTGATTTTCCCGAGGTTGTGGTCGGAATGGGCCCCGATGGGGCAGATGCGGTAGGGACAGAAGGCGATGCCGTCGTAGTCCCGGCCGTAGATTTCGTAGAATCGGTCTTCGCAGCGCATGTTATTTCAAGGGGTTAAGGTCGCTCCGGTACCATTCGATGAACTTGCCGATGCCCTCGTGCAGCCGCACGACGGGCTTGTAGCCGATCTCCGCCTCGAGCCTGGCGGTGTCGGCGTTGGTCTGGTAGACGTCGCCGGGTTGCATGGGCAGGAACTCCTTCTTCGCCTCCACGCCGAGCGCCTGCTCGATCTCGGAGATGAAGTCCATGAGTTTCACGGGGTGGGAGCAGCCGATGTTGTACACGCGGTACCGCAGGCCGTTCGCATCCGGCTCCGGCAGGTGGTCCAGGCAGCCGATGGTGCCCGCGACGATGTCGTCGATGAAGGTGAAGTCGCGGATCATGTCGCCGTGGTTGAAGACCTTGATGGTCTCCCCCTTCGAGATGGCGCTCGCGAACAGCATCGGCGCCATGTCCGGCCGGCCCCAGGGGCCGTAGACGGTGAAATACCGCAGGCCCGTCATCGCGATGCCGTACAGCTTGCAGTAGCTGTGGGCCATCAGCTCGTTGGACTTCTTGGTCGCGGCGTACAGGGAGACGGGGTTGTCGACCTTGTCGTCCTCGCTGTACGGCACCTTGGCGTTCATGCCGTAAACGCTGGAAGAAGAAGCATATACGAGATGCTTCACCCCGAAGTTCCGGCAGGCCTCGAGGATGTTCAGGAACCCGACCAGGTTGCTCTGCAGGTACGCATACGGGTTCGTGATGCTGTATCGGACGCCGGCCTGGGCGGCCAGGTTCACGACCTTGTCGAACTTCTCCTCGGCGAAGAGCCTGTCGATGGCCTCCTTGTCGGCCAGGTCCATCTTCCGGACCTCGAGGCCGAAGGCCCTGCACCGGCCTTCCTTCAGGCGGATGTCGTAATAATCGTTGTAATTGTCGATTCCGACCACCTCATCCCCGCGCTCCTTGAGCGTGTACATGAGCTTGGAACCGATGAAACCGGCCGCGCCGGTCACGAGTACTTTCATAATCTGCAGTTTATTACCAGCCCACGTAAACCGGGCGGGAAACGGTGAGCCGCTCGCCGGTGAAGGTCAGGAGACCGGTGGCGGCGTCGCGGGCGTACACTTCGACCGCGTCGTTGTCCCGGCAGCAGACCAGGACGTAGCGGCCGTTCGGGGTGATGTTGAAATTGCGCGGATGGGGGCCGGTGGCCGTATAGCCGACATAGTTCAGCAGGCCGCCGGGACCGACCTCGAAGACGACGATACCGTCGCCGCGGAGACGGAGCGACGCGTACAGGAACTTGCCTTCGGGCGAGAAATGGAGGTCCGCAGCGCCGCGGGCGTCCATCCGGTCGGCCTTGATCACCTGTTTCTCGGTCAAGGAACCATCGGCATAATCGAAGACGGTGATGTCACCGGAGAGCTCGCCGATCACGTACAGATGCCGGCCGGAAGCGTCGAACAGCAGGTGACGGGGGCCGTAGTCGGCATGCAGGGTTGCGGCGCGGCAATAGTTGCGCACTCCCCCGGCATACACGTCCAGACGGCCGATTTCATCGGCACTGAACTCACTGAAGAATAGATGCTTGCCGTCCGGAGAGAACACCGCGCAATGGACATGGGGCGCTTCCTGGCGGGAAAGGTCGGGGCCGCCGATGCCCGAGACGAGCAGCGAATCCAGCGGGGCGATGCCGCCGTCCTCCCGGATACGGTAAGTCGCCAGCGTGCCTCCGGAATAGTTGGCGACGGCGAGCAGGGTGCCGTCCGTGGAGACGTAGCAAGGGTCTTCGCCGCGGAAAGAAGATTCCTTCGCTTCGCTCGGAAAGACATCGGCCGGCATGACGCCTGTCGGCTGGGAATTGATGAATTCAAAGCCGTTGCCGCCCCAGCGCCACGCCCAGACAGAGGCGGTGGTGTCGTGCATCTCGGAGACGGCGTAAACCTTGTTGCCGCACACGGTCAGATAGGAAGGGTTGGGCATCTCCGCCTTGGCGACAGGGCCTTCCGCGACGAACTCCCCGGCCCGCTGGTCGAAATCATAGGCGTAGAAGCCGTCGGAATAGGTGCCGACGAACAGCGTGAGGATGTCCGGACGGGTGCAGGAGGCCGCCAGCAGGAGGGCAAGGAGAATGAACAGATTTCTCCACGCGCTGCGCTTGGTCGAAATGACAATCATACCAGATTCAAAAGATACTGTCCGTACTGGTTCTTGCGCATCGGGAAGGCGACTTCCTGGAGCTTTTCCCGCGTGATCCAGCCGTGGCGGAAGGCGATTTCCTCCAGGCAGGCGATCTTGAGGCCCTGCCGCTTCTCGATGACCTCGATGTAGGTCGATGCTTCCGCGAGGGACTCGTGGGTGCCGGTGTCCAGCCAGGCGAAACCGCGGCCGAGCGTCTGCACGAGCAGTTCGCCGTCGGCCAGGAAGGCCTGGTTGACCGAGGTGATCTCCAGTTCCCCGCGGGCGGACGGTTTCACCGCCGCGGCGACATCGACCACCTTGTTGGGGTAGAAATACAGGCCCGTGACGGCGTAGTTGGATTTGGGCTGAGCGGGCTTCTCCTCGATGGAGATGCACTTCCCTTCCGCATCGAACTCCGCGACGCCGTAACGCTCCGGGTCGGACACCCAGTAGCCGAAGACGGTTGCCATCCCGCGGTCCGCATCGGCCACGGCCTGCTTGAGCTGCGCCTCGAACCCGGCGCCATGGAAGATATTGTCACCCAGCACCATACAGGCCGTATCGTTCCCGATGAACTCCCGGCCGATGATGAACGCCTGGGCGAGGCCGTCCGGCGACGGCTGCTCCGCATAGGAGAACTTCACTCCGAAATCCGAACCGTCCCCGAGCAACCGCTCGAAGCCCGGCAGGTCGTGCGGGGTGGATATGATGAGGATCTCCCGGATGCCGGCCATCATCAGCACGGACACCGGATAGTAGATCATGGGCTTGTCATAAATCGGCAGGAGCTGCTTGGACACGCCTTTCGTGATGGGATAAAGCCGGGTGCCGCTGCCGCCGGCGAGGACGATTCCTTTCATAAAGATGCGAGAACTAGATGCTGAAATAAAGGTTTATTTCCGGTTTCCGACCAGCCAGGGGACATATTTGATGCAGAAACGGATAATCGGTATAAAGATAAGAAGAATCGCCAAAGCCACAAGAATGTCCGCCGGATTCTTGTCGATGAAATGGCGATAGAAAACAATCAAGTAACGATGGAAGCCCAACGTTACAATAGATCCCACGGCCAATGTCCGGATCCAGCCGACCGGGAAATCGAGCAGCTTGGACACGAAAAAGAGCAGCGCCGTTCCGGCCATCCCGCCCAACAGGCACAAGGCGAGATGGTTCCCGAAGATGAAACGATAGAGGAAAACCTCACCGTTCGCCTGCACGATGAAAAACAGCGCAGCCGTGGACAGGAGCATTCCGGCGATGCACGCCCACCACGGCAGCGGTTTCTCCGCAAAGCCGCCCGCCTTGACCAGATGACCCATCACGAAAAACGGGTATGCCGGCAAAACGCAAAGCGCCGCATTCCTCCAGTCATGGGCCTGTACCGTCGAAGCGAGGAAGAAGGCGGCCACCAGGAAAACGACAGCCAGCAGAATCCGGAACCCGTTCCTGCGCACGAAGAAACTGATGATCTTGAGCAGGATCAGGGTGTAAATGAACCAACAGACATCCAGGAACCGCTGCTCCCCAGCCAGCATGCCCAGCGGGAAAAGAAACCGCGCTGTATCCAGTCGATGGTGCAGCAAGTCGTTGACAATCAAATACGTATTGTTCAGCACACAGATGGCCAGCATAGGCATGGCCAGCTGCAACCACAACTTCCGCCAGAAGTCGGATGCCGGCTGGTTTTCCTTGAACAGGAATCCGGAGAGGACGAAGAAAACCGGTACATTGAAAGCATAGGCATACTGATACCCGTAAGTGAACAGATGTCCGTAGATGATGAAGAACATCCCCAGCACCTTCATGACATCGACCCAGTGGAGACGGGGACGGGTGGATACGGCGGTTGCGTTCATAAGGTAATCACTTCAGTCCGGGTCCAGTCGACAGACTGTTCGGCGGAGCGTAAATCGACAGACGGGAATTCAGCCAGGTAGCGGCGGAGTTTCTTTTCCGCCCCGGCCAGGCCGTAATAGGACTTGAATTTGCGGGCCAGACTCAGACCCGGGACCATCGGCTGGCCGGGATCCAGGTCGCGCGGATGGATGTAACTGATGCTGTAATCCTGATGTTCCCGGGTCCAACGGCGCAGGAGCGGATAGGGACAAAGGCGGAAATAACCACCTCCGGAGAATACGAAAGAGCGGCCGGACAGGTGCTTCAATGTAATCGGAAACTCCTTGATATTGAATCCGTCACCTTCTACGAGCACGGGCTTTTCGGACGGGAATCCCGGCCAGCCGCCGTGCGAGGCGTGCGCCGGGAAGATGGAACTGTCCACGGCAATCCCCTCCTCCGCCAGCACTTCGAAAGCCCAGGACTCGGAAGGCCGGATGGAGAAGCCGGGGGCGCGGAACGTATCGACTTTCTGCCCGGTTATGTCCTCCAGGCGGCATACGGAGGCGCGCACATCCTCCTGGAACTGTTCCCGGGTCTGCTGCCAGACCAGCTGGTGGTTTTCGGTATGCGTGCCAATGGGATACCGCTCCGCAACCTTCCGGACAAGTTCGGGATAAGTCCTTGCAATCCAACCGATTACAAAGAACGTAGCCCGCGAACCCGTATCCTCCAGGATCCGCAGCAGCCGTTCCGTATTCCCGTGAATCCGGACCTCGTAGCTCCCCCACTGCGCCTCGGTGCGCGTCGCATCGTGGTCCAGCAGGTGGAACCATTCCTCCAGGTCGAAAGTAAGGATCCGAAGCGGTCCGTCAGGCTTTAGGGACATATCGGCCCGTGTACATGTAATCCAACAATTGCTCCTTGGTCAAGTGGCCGATGCCCAGATAATCCAGGTCATAGCGGGTTTCCTCGAAGAAGCTCTTTTCGTGCATCGCCCCTGCCAGCACGATCATCGAGTCGATGACCGGCGTGGGGACACCGAACTTCACGCCCAGGTCGTGATAGATCTTGCAGCCGACCGGGACATCCTCCGTAATATAGCGGTGGTTGATGTCGTTCGGGCCTGTATTCCCCTCGTCACAGGGCTTGTCCAGCGGGAACACGACATTGTCTTTCCCGTTCTCGTCCAGGCCCATGTATTCGGCCGTCAGGATGCTCCGGCGGGAGAAGAACTGTTCGTACGCATAGTAGGGGCTCTGGATGCCGATGGCATCGGCAATCGCGCACTCCTCCTTATAGAAACGGTATTGCACCCGGCAGATGGACGGGCACAGACCGTGGGAATACATCGAGTAGGAATCCGGCGCGTTGCCATAGACCAGGGACCAGTTCTCCATGCTGGAAACGCCCAGCAGCGAGGCCGGCACATGGATGACCGGGTTCACATTGGAAAAGCCAATGTCCAGCATCGTGTCACCCCGGACCGGGCCTTCACCCTGCGTCACGGAATCCATGCAGGGAAGATACTTGACCGACTCCATGAAGTCATCGATGTCCGTCATCGGCAAGCAGGCGCCGCGCAGGGAAATGGCCCTGTATTTCACGCCCACATGGTTGGTCCAGAAGCCGAAAATCTTCTCGATCCTGGTACCGTAAGGAGCTGAACTCCAACCACCTACGACGACATCCTTGGTACAGCCTGCCTCCCGCATGAACTTGCGGAGCAAGAGGCTGGCGTAGTTGTCCGTAAAGGTATGGATGAACATCCCGTCCTCCAGCAGCGGAACGAGGGCCCTCAGGTACTCTTCATGGGAAAACGCGGGAATGGAAAGGATGATCAGTTTCGCACCCGGGACCACTTTCGCCATGTCCGTGCTGACAACGTCAGGGAAGGCCAGTCCCGAGCGAGCGAAACCGTACAGATTCCGCTGGATGCCGTCCAGCAAGATTCCGGTCCGCTCGATACGGGCCAGAGACCGGGCGCTGCGGGAATAAAGCCGCACTTCCCGGCCAGCCAGCTTGCAGTCGGCAGCGCAGGTCTTGCCCACCGCGCCGCCACCCAATACGGCGATGGGACAGTCAGCCAAAAAGGATAAATCTCTCATATCAGTTCGTCTTATTGTCTTTTTTCCAGCATTTTACGACGATAATCCTTCACCCCGCCCAACAGGAAAGCGAACCAGGGAAGCGGATCATCCCAGAAGAACATCTGTTCCTTGACATGCCGGTACCCCAGCTTCCGAGGCTGCCTTGAGAAGCGGTCAGGCGACGAAAGAAACCACAGGAAATCGGTCTGAAGGATGCGCAGGCAGGTATCGGTTGGGATCGTTGGCATGTCCGTAACCGGCAGGCCAAAGGCATCCTCGAACACCTGAAGGGCATGGTCGATGCCGCAAAGATACCCCAGGGCGATTCCGTGGACGGGTCGGACATTGATCTCGATGACCTTGCCTTTCCCGTCCCTGTGGTCAATCATCAGATCGATGCCGATGACCCCCCGAAGGTTCATCCGCCGCACCAGTTCCCTGCAAGTACTGTCGATATCATCCCGGATAAGCAGGGCGTTCAACGTACTTGTCCCTCCTTGCTCGGGATAGAGGTGCTCGCAAATATACAGGTAAGAACTCTTGATTTCACCTTCCCGATCCACGAACAGATTCCCCCCCATCACGAAGCTACCCTCCGGAATGCATTCCTGGACAACGTAATCCGCCAGGTCCAATTGCCGTTTCTTCAGATACATTTCCATCTCGTCCGCGTTTTCGAAGCGATGGAAGCCGCGGGCGCCGTACATCCGTCTCGGCTTGATAATCACCGGAAACGGGATTCCACTGTGGCGCACACTGTCCATATCAACGGCATCCGTCAGCGTCTGTGGACATGGGAGCCTGTTCTCCATGCATACCCGCATGACATTCAACTTGTCATTGGCAGCATCGAAAATGACCGGGTCATTCGCATAAATGATCGCATACGGGGCGAGTTCCTCCTTATGATGGGACAAGATACGCGCCGAGAAGTCAAACAGAGGGAACACCAGGTCATAATGCCCCTCTTTGATGAGGCGGACGATATACTCTTCCGACTCATCGGGACGTTTCATGTCACAGATTCCCAGAATCTTATGATCAGGGAGACGGGAAGCGTACCCGCAGTCCAGCCTGGAACCGCACAAAATGCTCACTTCGCATCCAAGGTCCTTGAAACCCCGGATAAAAGGAAGGCACTGCTTGCAGTATCCTTCCAAGATCAGGACATGCTTTCCCGTCCCAATCTTATCTGTCAGCGGCTTGGCCATGAAGTCTTTTCCAAATGATTGAACAGAGATAACCCGTCAAGAACCAGGCATGGGTGACATACCATTTCATCTCCTTCCAAACCGTCGTGTTCCGGAGCATCTTCAGCCCTCCCAGCCCCATTTTCTGCAGAGGACCCCGGTCCAGCTCATACTCGCCCAGATACAGGCGGAAGGCGGCGCCGACGCCGATGAAGACTACGCCGTCCTCCACGAAGGGAAGGAGCCGGGCGGCCAGGATATCCTGCTTCGGGGCCCGCAGGGCAGTCCAGACGATCCGGGCGCCGGAATCCGTGAGCCGTTTCGCAATTCCCTGTAAATCATAATCCTCCAACGGAGCGAAGGGCGGAGAATAGGCGCCGGCGACCACACTCCCCTCGGACAAGGCCTTCGTCATCACCGCATCCAGCGTTTCATCGGTATCGCCCAGGAAAAACTGCGGGACACCGGCTTTCAACAGGGCCGTGAACAAGTCCAGTCCGACCACGCGTTCGACAGGGAGACCCCAGGCCTTTCCGCACCAAACCAGCGGCGTCCCATCCGGAACGTTCAGGAGCGAATGCTCCATCACGTCCAGATACGTGGAATCCCGGTTCGCCGCGACCACCGTCCGCATGTTCGACACGCACACATAGCCCTTCTCCCCCGCCGCGACGGCAGCGAGGATCCGGTCTCGTGCATCGGAGACGGAAGTGACATGGACGGGAACCTTCCCGATCCTGTAGGACTCAGGCTTTGTCAAGGTTCTTGGGATGGACTATCCGGTACGTCAGGAAACGGATCGCAAGATAATAGATGAGGATGTCCGCGACGAACAGGACATTCACATTCACGTACATCGAGAAGAAGGCGTCAAGCAGGACCAGCAGGATATCGGCTGTCAGCAGCGCGAACAGCGCCTGCCGGGGCGTCAGTCCCAGTTGAAGGAGCTTGTGATGGATATGGTTCATGTCCGGCTTGAAAGGATTCTTGTGGTTCTTGATCCGGTATATGACGAGCCGGACCACATCCAGCATCGGAATCAGCAGGGACGTGAAGGCGATCGTGAAGTATTTGCAGTTCCGCGTAGGGCCGTTGTGGCCGATGAACGTTCCAAGCCCCAGGATAAAGAAACAGAGAATCAGTCCCAGTGTCAGGGAACCCGTGTCTCCCATGTAAAGCTTCGTCTCCTTTTCCGCTTTGCCGAACACGTTGAACAACCAGAAGGCGCTGACTACGCCCAGGATGGTCAACGATGTCATCGCATAGACAAACCGTCTTTCGTAGATGAAGATGGCGCTGAAGCAAGCCAGGGACACGATGGCGATGCCGGACGCGAGTCCGTCGATACCGTCGATTAGGTTCAAGGCGTTCATCACGAAGACCAGCAACAGCAACGTCAGCGGAATCCCGACCCAGTCCGGGATCTCATGCACGCCGAACAGTCCGTAAAGATTCCGAATCCACAAGCCGGCAAAGACCAGGATCAGGGCCGACAGGAACTGGAAGGCGAACTTGGTCTTGTACCCGATGTCGCTCAAGTCATCGGCCACCCCGACCACATAAAGGACCATGGCGGCGCCCATCAGGTAGGTCACCCGGACGAACAGGACGTTGTCTGAAAAATTGGCGTGGACCAGATCGAACCGGTACAAGCTGCCGATGGTGAAGGCGATGACGATGATGATGGTGGGAAGGAAGGCCATGCCTCCTAGCCGCGGCACAGGGATGGTATGGACCTTCCGGACACCAGGCTGGTCGAACACCCGGTTGTGATAAGCGATGCGGAGCAGCAGCCTGATCATCGCCGCACCCAGCAGGAAGGCGGAGACAAAGTCCAGGGCAAGAATCAGATAGGAAGACTCCATCAGGCAAACAGGGCTTGTTCAACCAAGTAACACAGGATATGGCCGATGAGCGTCTGGCACTCCTGAATCCGGGGCGTCACGGTGGAAGGGACGTGGATCACATAGTCGTATTCGTCCATCGGGCAGGGATTCGCGCCCACGATGGCGATGGTCGTGATGCCCTTGGCGCGGCAGGCCGGCAGCGCATTCACCAGATTGGGCGACTTACCCGAGGTGGAAATGCCGACGAACACGTCGCCCGGGCATCCCTGCGCCTCGACTTGGCGGGCGAAAAGCCGGTCGAAGCCGTAATCGTTGCCCACGGCCGTGATGATGGACGTGTCCGTGGACAGCGACAGCGCCGCCAGGCCCGGCCGGTCGAAGGTGAACTTGTTCACCAGTTCCCCGGCCATATGCTGCGCATCCGCCGCGCTTCCGCCGTTTCCGGCCCAGAGTGTCTTGTGGCCGGCCTTGTAGGCCTCGACCATCACGTCCGCCATCTGGGCGATGGTCTCCATGAGCGCAGCGTCGGAGAGCAGGGCCTGCTTGACACGGACGGACTCGTCCAATTGGGATTTGATTATTTCCAATGTATTCATATCGAGTTGATTCCTCTTATTAACTCTTCAACGCACGGCTCGAACCTGTAGGGAAGCAGGTTTTCCCGGAGGAAAAGTTCCCTGCCTTCCGGAATCGAATCCAGCAATTGTTTCAGTCTGTTTGTCAACTGTTGTACATCCATCGGATCTACCAGATAGCCGTTCTCCCCATCCCGGACCAAGTCGGCCGAGCCGGCCAGACGGGAGACGACCACTTTCGCTCCGGCCATCAATGCCTCACCCGTCACGGCGCCATAGGGTTCCAGCGTGCTGGGGAGGACAAGGACATCGATGAGATTGTACCAGGCGAGCAGGTCATCCCCGAACTGCATCCCGGTGAAAAGGGCGTCCGGAGCCATCGCGGTCAACATCTCCCGATCAACGCCATCCCCGATAATCACCAGTTGCGCGCGCTCCTTAAGTGGTTCAAAGGCCCGGATCAACATCGGAATGTTCTTCAGCCCAACCAGCCTTCCAACATAGGCGACGATCGGTTTCGGTCCGGGGCGCAACCGTCCGGACAAAGGCAGAAGACGCGCCAATTCCCCACGGACCCGCCCCTCGTCGGCGATGAGGGGAACCCACAAGGATTTCAGGCCGAAATGCTTCGAATACCAGTCCGCAACCGCGGGGCCCAGCGTGATGACTCCATCGAGAAAGCGGGGAACGATACGACGAGAAATACGATGAAACCGTCCCAGGTCATTCCCCTGAATCATATCCAGACTGTCATCACACAATGAAAGGACCTTGAAACCGAATCGTTTCCGAAGAACAGCCATCTGGATGGCGATACCGGAAAACTCCGGAACGATGACGTGTGAAGGGCGCTCTTTCCGAAGCAACGAAACGGGAGATTTCAAAAAGACTTTACCGGCAACTGTACGAACGGGATAATCTCCTTCCTCATACCGGATAATCCTAAATCCCGAATCGGAAAGGACCCGGCACAAGTCATCCCGATAAGAGACGGATCGGTTGGTGATATAAAGGTCAGACATAAGACCGCAGTATTTCGACAAGTCTTTTTTCGAAGCAACCGGCCGTAAACAACCTCCTGTATCGGTCTCGACCGGCACGCCCCATCCGCGCCCGGAGCGCTTCGTCTTCCATCAGGCGTCTCAGGGCGACGGCCAGGCCGGCCGGGTCCCCTTTCCCGCAAAGGATGCCGGTGACGCCGTCCTCCACCTCGTCGGGAATGCCCCCTTCGCGCGTGCTGACCACCGGCAGGCCCGCCGCCATCGCTTCCAGGACCACCAGCGGGAAACAGTCTTCCCGGGTCGGATGGACGAGGACGTCGGCCTCCGACAGGACGGCCTGCTTGTCCGGGCCATATTTCGCGCCCTCGTAAACGACGGATTCGCCCAGGTCCCGTTCCGCCACCCGGCGGAGGAAATCCTCCTTCGAAACCGAGGCGGAGGGAGCGCCGACAAAGCGGCAGCGGAAAGGCAGTCCTTCCGTGCGAAGGATGGCGCAAGCATCCAACAAATCCTCGAACCCCTTGTCCGGCAGCAGGTTGGAGAGGAAAAGGATCTGAAATCCGCCGGCGGCGGGCTGCCTTTCCTCCATCGGGGGAAGGTCCAGCCCGTTGGGGCAGACGGCCATCCTTTCGGCCGGGACATATTTCGCGACATCGGCGCGAAGCGCTTCAGAGAGCACGATCACGTCCGTTCCGTCGAACAGGCGGCGATAAACCCAGTTATCCAGAAGGCGGCCCGAACGTTTGGCAACGCCCTTGTTATGGAAATGAAGCACGCGTCTGCAGCCGTATCTCCTTGCCAGGCGGACGACGCCATAGTCCTTGAATAAGGCGGGAAGCGTAGACGTTGGAGTGACATACATCAGGTCGGGCCTCCATTCCTGCAGTTCCCTCCGGACTTGACGGAGCAGGCGCGCCACAAACAATAGTTTGCGTATGCGGCCTCTGCCGATTTCCTCCAGGGTGGACGAGGAGGATAAGTTCAGGAACCGGCAATCGAACGCGTCCGTAATCATCCGGCTGCCACGGATCTGCGCACCCATTACGGCCGCCCCGTGGACGGGCGGCGGCATATGCATCACGAACAGGATCCGGGGCTTGCTCATCTGAACCGCATGGACAGTTGTTTCGCCCTGAAGAAGAGCGGATAACTGAAATTGAGAAGCCACGCCGCCAGCCTGCCGGACTTCATCGATGAAACGGGAAGAGGCAAAGCGTTTTCCAGATGCGTCAGTACGCTCACTTGAGCCGGCGTGCGTCCGGTCAGGACGGCAACCTGGGTTATCCCCTGGATAATACTCAGGCGGACCTGGGCACACAAATCCTCACTGGCTATCATTTCCGGGGCTTTGAAAA
>JAEEGI010013509.1_pt1 | contig 17311 bp, 18 predicted proteins | sample 8958751 | NCBI WGS metagenome assembly JAEEGI01 (sample SAMN16246545, study PRJNA631951) | gut metagenome | biome: gut microbiome; feature: rumen; material: KS-attached | host: Bos | place: Iran: Karaj | collected 2018-10
AGCAAGACCGAAAAGAAAGCCATGAGCCGGCCCGGTTCGCTTTCAGGTGGGTCGCTTGAGGCTGTCGGCGACGACAGTCCTAGATAGATGATCATCCACGACATAACCCGGCTTACAGTCCTACTCTCTTAAACTTATACAACAAGCAAAAGAAAAAGCTCAGAATCTGTTTTCATGATTCCGAGCTTTTTTACTAATAACTTAGTTTATTCACACAACCAAATATTCAGGTTTACTTTTCTTGCGTTTGATCGTTGTACTGATATGATAATTCTTTTCAACATTTTCCGAAGCAATAATATAATCAATTCCGCTGCTGTCTTCTATCGCGCTGTCATAACCCTTGGAATAATCAACAAACATCTCTCTTCCGACACAGGCCAGATCCATTTTCATGCCCTCAAGGAGTTCTGCCACTTCTTTTTTGAATTCGGAATACTTGTCATCATCTATCTCATTTCCCTGATTAAGCCAGAAATCGTAAGTGTAGATCTGTCCGTCCTTTTCAATGTAAAGTCCTATTGTTCCGGCCTCTGCATTTCCGATTATGCTTATGATCTTTGTATCAATCCATTCTTCGATTTCAGACAAAGCATACAGATTACATTCATTTAAATTATTCCAGTCATCCTTTATATGTATCTCATATTTCTCCGGTTCAACATCCGCAAAATCCTGTAAAAAATTCAAAAGCTTAATATACATCAAGCGATCTGCACTCGCTATACTTGCTTCTATAACTTCGCCCATAATAATTCACCCCATTTCTTCTCGATGTGCACTCCTGAATATAGCCTTATATGCACATCTCTTTTTTTGCTGTTTTTTTCTTAATGAGTTATTAACATTTTAACACAAATTAGGCCATTAATGCAAACACACGCATATTTCCCTCGTTACACTTTCCTTTATTCTCAATAGTTTGCGTCGAATCCAGTCTCCAAGCATCCTTGAATAAAATGTTATTTTTAATTTGACATACAACTCACTATATGCTATCTTATCTATGGAACTTTTTTATAATATTTTTTCCACAACCACATAGCTTCGGCTATGTGGCTTTCCTTATTTATGGGGAAATTTACGATGATGAAATGCGAAATTATGAACATCTCGAAGACATTTACGAGTATAGTGAAGGTTACCGGATCACCGACGATCCGGATAAATAAAAACAAAAAAACTTCTCCAATGGCGTGCAAATACAGCCGTGGGGAAGTTTTTTATCATCTTCTGCTCAAGATCAAATATACAACAAAGAAAATAACAGGCAAACAGCAGCCTATTATATCCGCTGTTTTCCCCTTATTCAAAGAATCGTCCTTATACAAAAACTGAGTTGGATTCTCGGGATTGATAAGAAGTTCTACCGTATCCCCAATCTCAAAAGATACAAGATTGGAATAATAAGCCGAGTCTATTACCAAAAGATTTGCAGGATCGGCAGGCATGAAAACAGGCTTATATATCATGCCTCCACGGGATGTCTTTTTCTCAAGAATGTCAACAACTCTTACCGATAATTCCTGCGTACAATTCTTTTTTCTTTCACTCCACTTTTTATATTTAGCCATGCATATTGTGAGCCATACTGCAAAATATAAAAGTCCGAACACCAAATAAATTAAACCTACAATCATACAAAAACCTTTTTACAAAAATTTCAAAACCGGCTCTTCACATACCGTTATAAGAAATCGTTATCTTATCACTTCCATCGGTTGTCTGTGTCACCAGCACCTTCTCTTCACCTGCTTTTACAGTAAAAGTTTTTGGCGGTGTCGCGTTAAGATTAATGCTGCCATTTTCATTTGGTTCTATCAGACCTCCATCAGATGTAAATACAATTTCGTTATCCGTGATCTTTTTTACAACAAGCTCTGAAATTCCGCTGTATACAACTTCACCGACATCTATAGACTCATACATATCCACAGATTCATCCGACGCACCCGCTCTTCTTATCTTGATACTCAGTACATAATCAGCCTCAGCCATTGCTGCTCCTTCTTCCGCTTCATAAGTGGACTTCGGTCTCGCACTGTCTTTTGCAACAGGTTCCGCACTATCAATCTGCCACGAATTATCCATAGGTTCTTCGGATGCCGCCTCTTCCATGGCTTCCTGCGCCGGAGCCGCATCCGCACTCGCATCTCCCATAATAGAAGAACTGTTGCTATGACTGCTGTCACCTATAACACTTCTTACAACAACTCCGCTAAGTAAAAGAACCAGTACCGCAGCTGCGTAACTCGCCCATCTTCCGCGAATCTCCCTGTCAAACTTACGCACTTTCTTATTTTCAATTGCATTATCTATTGAAATTACATTATCGTTACTCTCTTTACCGTCACCTGAATTTTCCCCGTCCAACTCGATCTCGATATTATGAAGGATTCTGTTTTTCATGTCTTCAGTAACGACAATATTTTCCATTAACTCATTGTATTTACCCAAAGTCATATTCCTCCTTCAAAATTTTCTTTAGCTTATCCCGCGCTCTTTTTAGATCCGATCTGACGGTCGATTCTTTTTTGTTCAAAATACCTGCAATATCGGCGGTGGAGTACCCCTCCTGATAGTATAGATGAACCACTGATACATACTTCTCAGGAAGGGATTTCACAGCCTCCCATACAAAAGAGAGTTCCTCTTTTTCTTCGGAAACCAGTCCCTCCATGAGTTCGTCGGTTTCCCTTATCTTGTTATACTTTATCTTATTTTTGCTAAGATTGATGGCGACTCGTAAAAGCCATGCTTTCTCGTGCTCTTCATCATTGTATTCCGAGCCCGATTTCAGATACTGTATAAGCGTATCCTGCAAAATATCCTCCGCATCTTCCATATTGTGAAGATAAGAATACGCCGCCCGAAGTATGGCATTTCCGTACTTCTCCAAAAGAGCCGCCGCTCTGTCTCTATTATTCTCCATGTCATCACCTGTTATTCACAGAAAAACAATTTCCCATGATATAAAAACACTAAATCAGCGCTTCCATGCACATTACAGATAACATAGATATTATAACATTTATAGTTCTCTCTTAGCCACCATCCTTACAAGCTGGATAAACTCATCCTTGTATTCATCCCTCTTTCCGATCTCGGAATATGTATTTATTACATGATCGAAGCTGGCATCACCCTTATAATCACTGTCTGAAAGAATAAGTGAAAACTCCGCAACGATCTGCGCAAATTTCATATTGTCACTTGCATCTTTGACATCCGAATCAGAAACCGCATAGCTTGAAAGCTTTGACTCAGATCCTTCGGGCTCCTTGTATCTTACATTTACAGTCGCATACTCATCGCCGTAATCCTTCTTGTCGCCATCCTGATACTTGAGATTGATCGCTTTCTCGCTGTATGCTGTTGTGATCTCATACAAAGCTATAACGCTGTGTCCTGCGCCGACTTCTCCGCCATCCTTCTTGTCATCGTTAAAATCAGCCGCATCAAGCTGTCTGTTTTCATATCCGATAAGTCTGTAGCTGTTAACCTTCTTGGGATTAAACTCAACCTGTATCTTTGCATCTTTTGCAACAGTAACCATGGTTGCGCTCATCTCTTCCACGAGAACCTTTTTTGCCTCCATCATGGAATCGATATAAGAATAGTTACCGTTTCCACAATCCGCAAGTCTCTGCATGCTTGCATCCTTTATATTTCCTGTTCCAAAGCCGAGTACCGATAAAAATACACCTGTTTCTTTTTTCTCTTTAATAAAATTCTCAAGATCGTCGGGATCTGAGATTCCAACATTGAGATCTCCGTCTGTGGCCATGATGACTCTGTTTACTCCACCTTCAACAAAGTTTTCTGCAGCTATCTCATATGCTCTCTCCATGCCCCTTTGTCCGTTGGTGCATCCGTTTGCAGTAAGGCCGTTGATCGCTCTTTTTATCTCTTTCTTGTTATTAAGATCCTCACCCTCTAAAAGAACTTTCTCTTCTCCCGAATATGTAACAATAGATAATCTTCCCTCACCTGCATAATTGTCAACAAGCTCATTAAGACTCTTCTTGAGAAGAGGAAGCTTGTCATCAGATTTCATTGAACCGGAAACGTCGATAAGAAATACAAGATTGCTCACAGGGATCTCTTCCGTATCCATACCTCCCGTCTTAAGTCCGACAAACATCATCTTGTGATCCTTATTCCAAGGGCACTCCGAGATCTCAGTAGTAACCCCAAACACATCACCGTTCTTAGGTGCATTAAGATCATATGAAAAATAATTCAAAAACTCCTCAGGTCTTACAGCATCGGCAGGAATACTCTCCTTGGTATATCCATCTTCGATCATTCGTCTTACATTTGCATAAGATGCAGTATCCACATCCATAGCAAATGTCGAGAGCGGGTTGGCGCTTACAAGTGTAGCTCCGTTTTCATCAGGCTTTTCATAAGTCTCATTATTCTCAGGTTCAAAATACTCATAGGGTTCTTCACAGCTATTGTATTCTCCCTCCATAGGTTCTGCTGCATTTTTGCAAGCTTCATCAGTAGCTTGATTCGAATAAGACGGACTCTCCGCCTCAGTAGCCGGCGCAGTACTAGCCCCGCCGCATCCAACGAGTAAACTTGTTGCAAGCGCCATGCTCACGATTCCATTTAAACCTTTTCTGATTGTCTTTTTCATAATTTTCCCTCCGTGCAGCTTTTTGTTATAATAATTTGGCTGCTTTACTTTATAAACAACAGAGGAATGAAAAATGTTGCAGAAAATAAAAAAAAATAAAAAAAATTTTTTTATTCTCATATCAGTACTTGTTCTACTCGTGGCAATCCCGCTGTTCATCAGGCTTTTCCACGATGACAGCAAACCTTTAAAAAGATATCTGACAGATGAGATTCCCGAAAAAGATGCAGACATAAATATCGCGATCGACGTTGTCTCCCCATCATCAACCAAGATAGAATCGGGTGATTACATGGGTAGCGGCAATATCTGGGCGATTACCGAAAAAAGTATAAAGATTGTCACCGCATCTCACGTCGCCGCAGAAGATAATTGCACTATTACCTTCTTTGACGGCGCAACCTGTGAAGGCACGGTAACTTTCAGAGATGATGTAAAAGACATTGCTCTTATCGAAGTCGACCGCGCTTCAAATAATAGCGCAAACAAAAAAGACGTAGCCTCTTACAGAAGCGTACGTCCTTCAAAAGAGCTCCCCGATTGCGAGGAGCAGATATTCATAATAGATACCCTGACAAATACATCCTCAATGGGAATCGTCGATACTCCCTCGGTATTTAATCCAATGATCGGTCACGACGTTATCTATTGCATGTGCGATGTCGAGGAAGGTATGTCAGGAAGCGGACTTTTTGATGCAACCGGAGAATATCACGGAATACTCCTTCAAAAATCAGACGGAGCCTGCATCTGTCTGCCTGTCAGTGATTTTAACCTTCCATAAAAAGGCCGAAATCATAAGAACCGAAGCGTTCTCATAATTCCTTCATCGAGGCCAAAATGAGCTTTCCATCCGAGATTCTCAAGCTTTGCCGCATCAAGGACCGAGTTTTTCATGGGATTAAAGCTCTTTTTCTCCTCGTCCGTAGGAATCTCAAATACAACTTTAACGCCGCTAGCTTTGGCAAGACACTCAGCCACATCACGTATCGTCACAATTGAATCTTTGTTTGAGATATTATATGCTTCGCCGCATTCTCCATTTAATAACACGCTCAAAAGAGCCGATGCACAGTCAAGCATATAACAATACGATCTAAGCTGCTCGCCCTTACTCTTCATGATGATATCTCTTCCCGCAGCCGCATCAAGTGTAAATGCAGCAGATGCCCTGCTGTCTGTAGGATTTATCGTAGGCCCGTAGATATATCCCGGCCTTACAATAACGGCATCTACGCTATATTCATCGATATAGCTTGCACACAGGCTCTCAGCCGCCCTCTTTCCCGAAGGATAACATGATCTTGAACTAAGGATATCGACATATCCATATTCATCCTCCGCTATCTCGCCTCCGGCATCATAGGAAAAGCGCTCTCTGTTTCCGTAGACTTCACTCGATGAAACAAATAAAAGCCTGCTGCCCTTATTCTCAGCCGCAAGGTCCAGAAGAGCCTTAAGTCCTATTATATTGGACAAAAGAGTCTCAACAGGCTCTTTTAAGAATCTCCTGTTGTCCGCATTACTTGCTCCATGAATGATATAATCAGCCGTAACATCAAGCTTTTCTGCACTGTTAGCGTCATATTTAATAAACTTATAATTACCATCTTCAAGAGCACCTCTAAATCTGTCACTGCATCTTTGCTCATTTCTTCCGGCTAACACAAGCTCTATGCCCGCATCTTTTTCCCTGTTTAAAAGAGATATAATGTCAACCACAGGTGAACAGAGCATCCCTGTCGCACCTGTGATAAGAACTTTTTTCTTATAAAGTTTGTCTATTCCGGGAATGCTGCCGGCTACGAGCCTGACATCATCCCAATATTCCTTACAATATTTCATTATCGTCAAACCTTGAAGCAGCTTCCGCCTACAAATTCTCTGCAAATAGAGTTTCTCGGAAGCATTGAACTGTCCACACTTACAAAATAGTCAAGGAACTTAAGGAGTCTTTTTGCCTCATAATACTCGGGCTCCCCCTTTTCTATCGAGAAAAGAAGCGGCTCCGCAAACGGCTTTATTACCGCAAGTTCATATATCTGAGCCGAGTTAAACATCTCATCAGCCTCTTCCTGGAACGGGAAGATATTCTCTTCTTCACCCGCTCTGACTGAAGCCCACATGCTTATGGTCTTCTTTGCGGAAGCTCCTCTTGTCCTTGCATCTCTTACGATTCTTCTAAGAAGTCTTCCGTCTGTTGTAGGAATTCTGTTATGTGAATCGATGCTGAGCGTGGTAAGTGCACTTATATAAATCTTAAACTTGGACTCTGCGGGAAGTGCATAAGACATCTTCTCGTTAAGTCCGTGAATACCCTCGATAACAAGAATATCGTTATCTCCGAGTTTAAGGAAATTGCCGTTCATCTCTCTTTTTCCCGTGATGAAATTAAACTCGGGAAGTTCAACTTCTTCTCCGCGCAAAAGAGCTGACATATCTTCATTAAACTTCTCAATATCCATAGCTCCGAGACACTCGAAATTATAGCTTCCATCCTCGTTAAGAGGTGTCAGCTCTCTGTCTACAAAGTAATTGTCAAGGCTTATTGGATGCGGCACAAGTCCGTAAGTTCTAAGCTGAATGGACAATCTGTTCGCAAAACTTGTCTTTCCCGATGAACTGGGGCCTGCTATCATAACAAACTTAACATCCTTGCGCTCCTGGATTTTCTGCGCGATCTCACCTATTCTTCTCTCCTGAAGAGATTCCTGAATAAGTATCATCTCATTGATCCTGCCCTCGCAGACGCGGTTGTTGAGGTCGCCGACATTGTCGATTCCCATCATTCTTCCCCACTCGCTCGCAAGCTTCATAGTATTAAAGAGCTTTTCTCTTGGCTCAGACATAACAAGTTTATCCGGATTCATCCTTGAAGGAAGTGTCAGCATGATGCCGTCGCCATGTCTTGAGATCTTGTAATGCTCAATATATGAAGTGTTCGGAAGCATATAACCGTAAAAATAGTCATAAAAATCCTCAAGCTTGTATATATTGATCTCAGAACTTCTTCTGTATTTCAAAAGGGCAACCTTGTCCGTCATTCCCATCTTTTTAAAGAGTTCTATCGCATCATCTATAGGATAAACACTCTTTGTGATAGGAATCTTCTTGTCGATAAGCTCCTGAAATCTGTCAGAGATCTTTTTTACAAGTTCATCCGTAACCTCTGCTCCGTGAAGTGTGCAATAATAGCTGTTCGAGATAAGAAATTCTATCTTTGCGGCAGAAGCCTCATCTTTTCCGGCAACATCCCTTATTGCCTTTACAAACATCATGACCGCAGTTCTTCTCATAGTCTTATGACCTATGTTATCCCCAAAAGTAAGGAAGGATACTTCCCCGTCCTTTTTTACTTCCTTCATAAGTTCTCTTATCTTTCCGTTAAAAAGAACCGCCGCGATCCTGTATTTACACTCCGATTGATACTCTTTTGCTATATCCTCGAATTTCGTGCCTTTTTTATATTCTTTTGCTACATTATTGATTGTTATTATAGGCATACCGCTCTCCTTTTAAAAATCACCGCATTGTCTTTAATGCAACATCCAAATCCGAAAGTTCGGTGACAATTTCCCTTACCCTGTCTGCGTGTCCCTCTTTATCAAGGCTCTTCAATATGGATTCGCATACTTTTTTGCCATGAAGCAGATACCTTTTCAACGTCTCATCTCCATTAAGAAGATTGCACTCTCCGTATCTGTTGCATATCCTAAGAAGCTGCTCTTCCCCGATATCCGCATCTGTCTTTTTGATAAGCTCAAAGGCTTTATCAAAAGCTTCTTCGCAGTAAGATTCTGAAGATGTCCCCTTTTCCAATCTTACCTTCATGGGAAAATAGAACTTTCCGTCTTCTTCAATTACCTTCTCATCTGTTATCACATATCCGCTGTCTCTTAGAAACTGTCTAAACTCGGCTATATCGGACTGAGGCTGCAAAACGGCCGTATTTATTCCAAGCTTTTTAGGGTTTCCCTCTTCGAGGATCCTTCTCATGAGATTTCCACCCATGCCTGCGATCACAAGTGCATCGGCTTCTCCGGGTTCAAGCTCTTTTAATCCGTCCGAAAGTCTCGTCTCTATGATATCCGAGAGTCCGTATTCATCCACATTTTCTTTTGCTCCGGAAAGCGGACCGCTTCTCACATCCATGGCAATGCAAGACTTCGCAATGCAATGCGTGACAAGATATATGGATACATATCCGTGGTCGCATCCGACATCAGCCGCTCTTAATTTCTCAGGGCCTCGAAGGAGCTCTGCTATCTCCCTCAAACGGACGGACATCTTTAGCGCCACGTCATTATTTATGTCATTATTCTTATTAGTCATATTCATCAATCAAGATAATCCTTGAGCTTGCGGCTGCGGCTTGGATGACGAAGCTTTCTGAGTGCCTTTGCCTCAATCTGTCTGATACGCTCACGGGTTACGTTAAATTCCTTACCTACTTCTTCAAGAGTTCTTGCTCTTCCGTCATCAAGACCGAAACGGAGTCTTAATACCTTCTGCTCACGCTCTGTAAGAGTTCCGAGAACCTCAACAAGCTGTTCCTTCAAAAGTGTGAAAGCTGCTGCATCTGCAGGTACAGGTACATTGTCGTCCTGAATGAAATCACCAAGATGGCTGTCTTCCTCTTCACCGATAGGTGTCTCAAGTGAAACAGGCTCCTGTGATATCTTAAGGATTTCTCTTACTCTCTCAACAGGCATGTTCATCTCTTTTGCAACTTCCTCAGGGATAGGCTCACGTCCGAGTTCCTGAAGGAGCTGACGGCTTACACGGATAAGCTTGTTGATAGTCTCAACCATATGTACAGGGATACGGATTGTTCTCGCCTGATCGGCAATAGCTCTTGTGATAGCCTGTCTGATCCACCATGTAGCATATGTCGAGAACTTAAATCCCTTACGGAAATCGAACTTCTCTACAGCTTTGATAAGTCCGAGGTTACCTTCCTGAATAAGATCGAGGAAAAGCATTCCTCTTCCCACATATCTCTTGGCGATACTTACAACAAGACGAAGGTTTGCTTCAGCAAGGCGCTTCTTCGCCTCATCTCCCTTATAGATAGCCATCTCGATCTCGTCAAGCTTGCTCTTTGAAAGCTTTGTTCCGTTCTCCTTGCTCTCTGCAAGTTCCTTTTCAGCTTCAAGTCCTGCTTCCATCTCTTTTGCAAGATTGATCTCCTGATCTGCCGTAAGAAGCGGAACCTTACCGATTTCCTTAAGGTACATTCTTACAGGATCTTCAATACTGATTCCGTCGGGAACAGAGAGATCGATATTCTCCATATCAACCTCATCCTCTTCGGAGAGCATCATGTCATCATCATCCGGGATGTCATCTTCGTCATTGTCAGAAACACGAAGGACATCGATTCCAGAATTCTCAAGAACTTCAAGCACATTGTCCATCTGCTCTTCATTTAAGCTGAGCTCTGCGAAGAAATCGCTTATCTCTGAATACTCAAGAACATTTTTCTTCTTCTTTGCAAGAGAAAGAATTTCTTTTATCTTCTGAGTAAAAAGTTCTCTTGTAGCATCATCGATAACTTCACCCTTTCCATCCTTTGAAGCAGCCTTTTCATCAGCTTTCTTTCCGCCCTTTTTGGTAGTTTTGGCATCATCTGACTTCTTGGAAGCCTTCTTGGTCTCTGTAGCCTCCGTAGGCTTCTTTGCAGGCTTCTTGGCTGTCTCTTTTTCTTCTTCCTTCTTTGCAGATGCCTTCTTTGCAGGAGCCTTTTCAGTTTCCTTCTTATCCGCATCCTTCTTGGCAGGTGCCTTTGCAGACAACTTCTTTGCGGGAGTCGCTGCCTTTAAAACCTTCTTTGTCTCTTTTTCTGTAGTATCCGTAACCTTCTTTGTCATATTGTTTTTCCTTTTCTGTTTTTATTGTATTTGCAAATATTCTGCGTAATGTCTGATAAAAATGTCATTTTCGGGCGATCAGTCATCGGGTGAGATATCGGCATGCGCCAGTTTCTCAAGATCTTTTTTGCCCTGTATTGTCTTTGTCAAAAACTCGGGATCGTCAGGTTTTAGTTCTCTCTTCTGCCGTTCGTATCCTGCGGATTTTACTCCGTAAATGATATCTCTGAACGCTTTTTTCCTCTGGTCCCTCGTTTCTATTTCGATGAGATTGGTGTTGAACATCTCAGCGACTTTGCTGTGCTGTTCTTCATCTGTAAATCTATCCAAAATAGCCGCCGGTGAAAAATTGCCGCGCTCCATTCCCTCAAAGAGCTCGTTCGCAACACTTCTGTAGAGCTCGTCGGTAAAGTCATCGGGAGCTACCCACTTCTTTACCTTAGGGAAAATAGCCGGTTCATCCGTAAGCCATGTAAGAAGAAGTCTCTGATTCTTCCTCGCGCCGTCTTCGGGAAGATTCTTTTTCTGAATTCCGCTCTTTGGTTTCTCCGCGGGTCTTACAATTCCGCCCTGCGAAGCGTAATGAGCAACAAGTCTTCTCAGATCGTCAACAGCTATATTGTACTTGGCTGCTACAGCCTCTATATAATTCTCTCTCTCGAGAGCTTCTTCAAACTCACATAATTTCTTGGCAAGAGCCCTATGGAACTCAGTCTTTGACTCAGGATCTGACATATCATGTCTGGACTGCATGACTCTTACTTCGAAAAAGAACGTGTTCTCGGCATTTCGTATTCTCTCTTCGAAAGCTTCTTTTCCCTCATTCTTGATAAATTCATCGGGGTCTTTGTGTGGCCTAAGGTCAAGGACTTTACCCTTGAGCCCCGCCTCCTTAAGAATTCCTATTCCACGAAGCGCCGCTTTTGTTCCAGCCTCGTCACTGTCGTATGACAGTATGACTTCATCGGTATAGCGTTTAAGTATCATGGCCTGTCCCGCAGTAAATGCAGTACCGAGCGATGCAACAGCCATATTAAAGCCGGCCTGATGCATGGCTATAACATCCATGTAGCCCTCGCAGATTATCATGTAGCCCGCTCTGGCATTTTTGGCATAGTTAAGGCCGAACAGGTTTCTGCTTTTATCAAATATAAGTGTTTCAGGGGAATTTAGATATTTGGGCTTACCGTCGCCCATAACACGTCCGCCGAATCCTATTACCTTCTGCGACGCATCCTGAATCGGGAACATTACTCTGTTCCAGAACTTGTCATGTGTCCCCATCCTCTCATCATGAGAAGCAAGTCCCGCGTCAATTATCTGGCTGTCGTTATAACCAAGACTCTTTAAGTGTTTCACAAGATCGTTACTTGAGATATTGGCATAACCAAGCCCGAAATGCTGCATGGTCTCATCGGAAAGCTGTCTGTTCCTGAAGTACTCCATGCCTTTTTGTCCGCTCTTTCCTCGCAGCTGGTAGTAGTAATACTTTGCGGCTTCTTTATTGATATCAAGAAGAATCTGCCGCTTGTCTCTCATGGCTCTTGCTGCCGGCGAATTGTCTTCGTCGGGCAGTTTGACGCCCGCTCTCTCGGCAAGCTGCTTGATAGCCTCTTGAAAAGTTAAATTGTCATATTTCATCAAAAAAGTGATGACATTCCCGCCTGTTCCGCACCCGAAACAGTAAAACATCTGCTTATGCGGCGATACTGAGAACGAACCTGATTTCTCATTGTGAAAAGGGCATAGTCCGAAGTAATTCGAACCTTTTTTCTGCAAATGAACATACTGCCCGATCACATCCACAATATCGCTGCGGGAGCGCACCTCTTCTATTATTTCATCTGAGTAGCGCAATTTAGGTCTCCTGAATATTTTGTTTTTCTATTAAAGTACTGTCCATGAGCGCGGAACATATACTTCTTCAAAAACTGAAACTGCATATCTGTCCGTCATGGAACTCACATAATCACAGACAACTCTCTCTTTGGATTCACCTGCTGCCATCATTGCTTTAAGGTAATCCGGGAGTTTCTCCTCATGATCAAGATAATGATGATAGAGGATCTTTATCATAACTTCTACCTTTCCCTCCTGCCCCTTGGCCTCGGGATTGGTATACACTCTTTCAAACATGAACTTCCGCAGCTTCAAAAATGCGTCGTATATTTCCTCCGACATCATGATATCGTCCTTATCCATGCTTGTTGCGATTATGTCATGGATAAACGTATCAAGCCACTCTCCGTTGGTATGCCCTATAACCTTGGCAAGTTCCTCAGGAACGTCGCTCTCTTTCATGATTCCGCCACGGATCGCATCATCCATATCGTGATGCATATATGCGATCTTATCGGAAAGTCTTACAACCTTACCCTCAAGCGTTGAAGGCGTGAGATTAAGCTCATGATTGAGGATACCGTCTTTAACTTCACGTGTAAGATTAAGTCCCTGTCCGTAGTTCTCAAGCTTTTCAACTATCCTAAGACTCTGCTCGTTGTGCCTGAATCCTCCGGGAACAACCGCATCAAGCGCTCTCTCACCGGCATGCCCGAAAGGAGTATGCCCAAGATCGTGTCCAAGCGCTATCGCCTCCGTAAGATCCTCATTAAGCATTAGAGCTTTGGAAATAGTCCTCGCATTCTGCGATACCTCAAGAGTATGCGTCATGCGGGTCCTGTAATGATCTCCGTCAGGCGCCAGAAAAACCTGTGTCTTATCTTTTAATCTTCTGAACGATTTGGAATAAAGAATCCTATCCCTGTCTCTTTGAAAGCAGGGTCTTATATCACAAGGTTTTTCAGCTTTTTCTCTACCTTTGGAATTCATGCTGAGTGTAGCATGTTTGCTTAAGATCTGTGTTTCTCTTTCTTCTAGTTGTTCACGAATTTTCAATTTTCGTCTTCTTTCTATTAGAATTTTTTGAGTTGCAAATCTTTTTGTAGGAAAATGAAACCCACATCTATAATATTCGACGTGGGTTTCGTAAATCCTTTTTTATTTTTAAAAAAATTATTTTTGTAATGCAAAGCGTGCTTCATACTGTTCATTTATCCACTCAACAGCCTTTGTAAAGCCATCTTCGCTCACTTCAAAATTCTCACTTGTCATAAGTGACTTATCGGTCTTACCGTAAGAATACGGTTCAGGCCACACTGTAGCCATCAAAGTCGCCGGCCCTCTCTGGTCAACGGGAACAAACTTTACATTTTCAAGAGGTTCTCTTGCAAGTCTGTATCTCATTCCCTTATAACTCCCAAAATAAGCCTCTCCGTATTCATAATGCATTAAATTAAAAAATTCTTTTCGCTCTATTGCCATGTTATCAAAACTCAACCTTACCTGTATCAGTATGATTTACCACATAATATGCAGCATTGTCTGAAGGCTTTATATATACCTGGATTTCTTTGATCGATGTAGCCTTATGCCCTTTGCTCACATAATCTTTTTTTGCCCTGTCGATTATATCCGCAGTCTTTATCTCATGATGGTTGTACTGAACAAATACTTCTTCCTTACATGTGGTCTTGGCCGCTTTTTCTTTTGCCTTGTTAAGATAGGGCTCTGCCTTTTCCTTGATATCCTTGATGTAAGGCTCTGCCTTGGTTTTTACATCCGAATATACAGGCGCAGCTTTACCTTTGATATCTTTTATGTACGGTTCGGCTTTTCCCTTGATATCTTTAAGATAGGGTTCAGCCTTCTGCGTGTACGGCTTGGCAGCTTCCTTGACATCTCTGATGATAGGTCCTGCAGCCTTTTTTGCTTCCTTTATAACAGGCTCAGTTGCCTTGGAAACTTCTCTTGCTATCTCTTTTATCTTCTCTTCTGTAGAATTCATACCCATAATGTCTCCCTTCGCAATTATCTAAACCCTTTCATAAGATTGGCCATAGGTCCCACCGCGGTCTGAAGATCGGTGATTGCCTTATTGAGCCCCTCAAAATCAATTTGAGATAAAGATGTAACCGCATCCGTAAGTTTTACGGAATTATTTGAAACCAATTCATTGAGATTATTCGTCGCTGTCGTGATATCCTCCGTCATCGTATCGATATCATCAAGCGAACTTCCGGCCTTAACTGCGGCATTGTTGATATTTGTAAGCGTTGTCATCGCCTTCGGGACAACGATCAAACATGCTGTAAATACAGTCAAAAACACCCCCGCCAGACAACATGTCGCTATCCTTTGAAAAAAAAGTCTTTTCTTTGACAGATCTCGCATCTCGGCAAGAAGGCTCTCCGAAAGATTGCCTTGCATTGCAGTAGCCGTAACATTATCCGTAGCTTTTTCAGCCACAATATCCACAACATTCTGCGGTTCCATATAACAGATCCCCCTTTCATATACTCATAATACAAAATTGAAATCATTTTACATATATGATACCACTTAATCCTATAACTGTTACTCTTTTTATTTATTCTTGAATGTATAGCTGTTCTTTCTTATAAAACTCCTTACGTCAGTTTTCTTAAGAAGTTCGGACTTTGTATCCTTATCGGGTGCTTTTGCGAAAATATATGCAAAGTCAGACTTCTTGTATATCTCCCACACCTCATCTATTGTCTTGCCTTCAAACTTGGTGCCTTTGAAAAGACTCTTCCACATCTCTCCCCACTTCTCTTTCTTGAAGTCCGACATACAGCACACTTCAAAGAAATCGCGGATAATATCACGACTGGATGAAGATGTTTCCTTATCAAGCCACACCAAAAATCTTACAGAACTTTCGCGTGTCTTCTGAGTATTGGCATCGGGAAGAACCCAGTTCTTGTCATTGTATCTTCCGTCTTTGTATGCATAAATATATCTGCAATAATCTGCAAATACTTCCGAATATTTTGGAAACTCAAGATTATCCCTGACAAACCCGCCATGCACAATGTGCGCAAGCTCATGTGTAAGAACATCGAAATGATCATAGTGCTTGTCCAAATACTTATCATGAAGGTGAATCCTGTTCTTCTTTGAATTAGCCGAAGCAATTTCATAACCTTCATTTTCAATCGCTATCGTAACATCTGTTGTAGCATTTTTATAATCTCCGAATCTCCTGTACATCTGAGGATATACTTCATAAAAAAGATTCTCTATATGATCGAACTGTTCAACATCTGTATATCCGTCCCACTTGGTAAGATCAATGGTAAGTGAATACTTTATACCATCAATTGTTTTGCTTGTCTTAAGCATCTTACCCGACTCATCAAGATCGCTCCTCTTCGCAAGCGCCGCTTTATTATCATCATTTGAATTCGCGTGAACATCAACAGGCGCAACTGTAGCCAAAACAAGAGCAAAAATCAATATCTTCGCTAAAAAACTTTTTTTCTTCATGTACTTCTCCTTGTGTCTAAAAAAATCTATTAGCGCTTAACCCTATACACAAGGATAACATGTTTTTAACATATTTTAACTTTCCCAAAAGGGAATTCGCAGAAAGTTCATATTTATCTAAATGATACTGCTTATTTCAATATGCTGTACTAATGTATTATCTTTATCACACGAGTCTCTATGTAAATGCGTTTTTTCTGTTTTTTCCAATCAAGAATACCTACTCATCTGGACTACTCTCTTTTTCCATTCACAAAACTGCTTCAAGTTTCTTTTTTACAGTTTCAAAATCAAGCGGACTTTCTGCACATTCCGTAGATATAAGCAATGTATCACCAAGCACTAATCCGCTTTTCTCATATGCTATCAGCTTTTTAAGATTCTTAACCGCATAGTCAGGATCGTCAACACGCCCCAGATGCTCCCAATAAATTGTTTTATTCTTTCTTGCGCTATACAATGCAAAGTCCGGAAAGACATGTCTTTTATCCTTTAACACAAATTCCGGCTCATATACATACGGTACCTTCATGCTATATAAATAATCTGCAATAATCTTCTCTGATTTGGACCTGACCGCCTCCCCTTTAATTGTTTTATAAGCAACAGCCATTTCTACAGAGTTCTTTCCACCATTAAGCTTGTTGTACCATTCTTCAATTCTCATTTCTTCCGTAAGCTGTATCGGGCTTATCATCTCTTTTCTTCCGCGACACAGACCCATGTATATTTTATCGATTATTTCAATATCATATCCTTTTATAAAAATCTCCATCCTCTTCATCAGCGATTTTAATTCACGCAAAAGCTTCTCGTCATAATCTCTCTGAAGCAGGAGGCGTATCACATCTTTCCTCTCAGATCTTATATACTCTCTTTTCTTGTCACATTTCTTGCGAAAATAGTATTGCGGAACACCGCGGCAGGATGTAACTAAAATTTTGCCGCCTTCAAAGCCTTTATATCTCGCTTTCCTTTTCTCAAGCGTATTGATCATCCCTCGAATTTCATTAAATTGTTCAATTAACTCATTTTTGTAATCTATCATTTATACTTTTTCCTTTCTGAATTCTGTATGATGCTTATTATTTGTCTTTTTGTCTTTTTGTCTTTTTGTCTTTTCGTCTTTCTGTCTTTCTACACCGTATATATCTTCTGCAACTCCTCTGTGCGGTGCTCTTTTGCCTTTCTGCACCGTACATATCCTCCACAGCTTTCCTGTGCGGTGCTTATTCGCCCTTTTGCACCACACACATTCTCTGCAGTTCTCCTGTGCGGTACTAATTCGCCATTCTGCACCGTACACATCGTCCGCAGCTCCTCTGTGCGGTGCTCATTCGTCTTTTTGCACCACACACATTCTCTGCAGCTTTCCTGTGCGGTGCTCTTTTGCCTTTTTGCACCGTACACATCGTCTGCAGCTCCTCTGTGCGGTGCTCATTCGTCTTTT
>JAEEGI010013515.1_pt1 | contig 17310 bp, 18 predicted proteins | sample 8958751 | NCBI WGS metagenome assembly JAEEGI01 (sample SAMN16246545, study PRJNA631951) | gut metagenome | biome: gut microbiome; feature: rumen; material: KS-attached | host: Bos | place: Iran: Karaj | collected 2018-10
CAGACAAGACCTCTTGCCAGAGTAATTACGGTTACAAGCGGCAAGGGCGGCGTAGGCAAATCCAATACCGCCATCAATCTGGCCGTTCAATTCAAAAAAATGGGGCAGAGGGTTATTATTCTCGATGCGGATTTCGGACTTGCCAATATTGAAATTATGTTCGGTGCCGTTCCCAAGCACAATCTTTTTGATTTGATTTACAAAGGCATGAAGATGGAGGATATAATCACCTGGGGTCCTTCGGATATCGGCTTTATTTCCGGCGGTTCCGGTATTGCCGGAATGTCTAATTTAAGCAGGGAATACCTCTCTTACATAATTCAGAATCTTGCTCAGCTCGATGCAATGGCAGACATTATTATTGTTGATACCGGAGCGGGAATTTCCGATGCGGTTTTGGAATTCCTCGTTGCAAGCGGCGAAATTCTTGTTGTAACCACACCCGAACCGACGTCCATCACGGATTCGTATTCATTGCTTAAAGCTTTATCGCACCACGAGAGATTTTCCGCCGAAAACACCAATATTAAAGTTATTGCCAACCGTGTTACCTCGGAGAATGAAGGCAAAACTCTTTTTAATAAATTAAATACCGTAGTATCGAGATATTTAAAACTTCCTATCTGTTTTTTGGGCAGCATTCCTCAGGATGATGCGTTGCAAAAAGCGGTCATGCAGCAGATGCCCGTTTCCATTCAAACACCCAAATCAAAATCTGCTTGCGCATATGAGACCATTGCGAATATACTTATGAATAGGGAGATAAACAAAAATAACAAAAATAGGGGTATGGCTGCTTTCTTTTCACATATTGTTGCGGCTAAAAAATCTGTATGAAAGAAAAAGATACCGGTTTATTGTTAAGTAAATATATTGCTCCTGGCTCAAAGATCGAACTTGAGGCTATCGACAGGGTTCTTCAGGAAGACGGCAGTTATCAGCGAAAAAAATTCGATTCGAAAGTAGTCGATGTCATTGATGAAGACCGCCTTGAAATACTTATGCCCATGGAACAGACAAAACTAGTTTTGTTACCCGTAAACGGTGAATACGATATTCATTTCTTTACGACAAAAGGTTTGTTCCAGTGCCTTGTCAGAGTTGTCAACAGATATAAAAACGGAAATCTTTACCTTCTTGAGATTGAACTTATTTCAAATCTTCAAAAATACCAAAGAAGAGAATATTACAGATATTCCTGTATGCTTCCTCTTTCGTTCAGACTTCTTACCGAAGCCGAAAAGAAGGCGGTTGACAACAAGAGAAAGATACTTTTTGACGAGCTTCCGATGATTGAATCGCAGATTGTGGATATATCGGGCGGCGGTATGAGATTCGTCACAAACGAAGTATGCGAAGTGAATGATTACATATTTACCGATTATGCTTTGGCAAACGGCAAAAGATTCAATCATGTTGCAAAGATTCTTGCGGTTAAACCCCTTGAGCATTCCGCCAAAGATCCGAGGTTCGAATTAAGATGCCAGTTCGTCGATATTTTAAACGGCGAAAGGGAAATGATTATCAGATACATTTTCGAAGAAGAAAGAAAGAAAAGAAAAAGGGAAACGTAAGATTTTTACAAAAAACAATCCGAAAGGGTTGTTTTTTTATATAAAATATACAATAGAATCATTATAAATTCTACATCAATAAAGTGACAATGCATACATGAGTAATCCAACTTGTGATATAATAGCAGAGTAGTTTCGGAATCTATATTTTGAGGTCAACGGCATGAAGAGAATTATTGCTATTGCCTGTTCGACCGGAGGACCCAAAGCTCTTCAAAAATTGATACCAAGCCTCAACTCGAATCTTAACTGTCCGGTTTTGATTGTTCAGCACATGCCGGACGGTTTTACGAAGACTTTGGCTGAAAGGCTCGATTCTTTGACTGACATAAAAGTCAGCGAAGCTGAGGACGGAGAAATTATTGAAGACAATCATATATATATTGCCAAAGCCGGTTTCCATTTGAAGGTGGCATTTAAAAACGGATACCACAGGATAGTGCTTGAAGACGGTGAATTAAGAGAAGGCGTTAAACCCTGCGCCAATTATATGTATGAATCTTTATCGGATTGCAGATATGATGAAATAATATGCATCGTGCTAACCGGTATGGGGTCGGACGGTACCGAAGGTATTATCAATCTTAACAAAAAAAAGAAAATCAAAGTTATCGTTCAGGACAAGGATACAAGCGTTGTTCACGGAATGCCCGGAAGCGTTCTCAAAACCGACCTTGTCTGTACCGAAAGTCATATAGAGGAAATTGGAAAAGAGATAAAAAAACTAATGGAGGAATAGACTATGGATGTCAGTCAGTATCTGGACATTTTCATTGACGAGACCAAAGAGCATTTGCAAAATCTGAATACTCATATTCTCGAACTCGAACAGGACGGCGAGAATATGGATACCATCAATGAGATTTTCCGCGCCGCACATTCCTTAAAAGGTATGGCGGGTACCATGGGTTACAAGAGAATGCAGACTCTAACTCATGATATGGAAAATGTTTTCTCTGAAGTAAGAAACGGAAATATTAAGGTTGATTCCGATATGATCGACCTCCTCTTTAAGTGCCTTGACGCTCTCGAGGAATATTTGACGACCATTCAGGAAACCGCGGACGAAGGCACCAACGACAACGAACCCTTGGTTAAAGGTCTGAATGACATTCTTGAATCAAAGAATGCCAAAGAGGAATTCAAGGAAGAAAAGAAGACCAAAAAGTCCGAAAAGAAGGGTAAGAAAGAAGCCAATGACAAAGCCAAGGAAAAATGGCATGAAATAAAATTGGAAGAATCGGTCAAGACCGTTATAAGGGAAGCCGTAAAAGATAATTTTAAGGCATACGGTCTTTCCGTTTATATTCAGGAAACCTGTCTTCTTAAAGCGGCGAGAGCATTTCTTGTTTTCAAAGCTCTCGAAGAGCTCGGAGAAGTTGTTGTTTCCAATCCTTCGGCCCAGGATATCGAAGACGAATCTTTTGCGTTTGATTTTTCCGTGATTTTCTTATCCGACAAACCTCTCGATCAGATCATCGCTGCAATTAAAAACGTTTCCGAAATCGAAGAAGCGATAGGCGGCGAAATTGAAATCGAAAAAGAAGAAGAGGTTCAGGAAATTGAAGAAACCGTAAACGAAGGCGTTCCCGCAGTTGCGAACGACAGCGCAAATCAGAACGCAAAAGCACAGGTCGGTCAAAAAGCAGCGCCAAATACCGCTGTTGCCGATAAGAAGAATTCCGGAAAGCCCGTTGTTAACAGAACGGTACGTGTAGATATCGAAAAACTCGATTCCCTTATGAATCTGGTTTCCGAACTCATTATTTCAAAGAACTCGCTTGTATCCGTTGCGGGAAGCGTTGTCGGATCTTCGAATATCGCTTTTAACGAACAGATTGAATATCTTGAAAGCGTAACGACAAACCTTCACGAATCGGTTATGAAGGTTCGAATGGTTCCCATCGAAAATACAGTCAACAAGTTCCCCAGAATGATCAGAGATCTTTCTAAGAAACTCGACAAAAAGATGGAACTTTACATGACAGGTGAAGATACCGAACTCGACAGAACCGTTGTTGATGAAATCGGCGATCCCCTGATGCATCTTTTAAGAAATTCCGCGGATCACGGCCTTGAAAGCGCAGAAATAAGAGCCCAGAGAGGAAAGCCCGAAGTCGGCTCCATTTTCCTTGATGCATATCAGGACGGAAATAACGTAGTTATCGAAGTAAGAGATGACGGTAACGGCATCGATATAGACAAAGTTAAGGCAAAAGCCATCGAAAAAGGCAAGATTACCCAGGAAATGGCTGATTTAATGTCTGACAAGGAAGCCATCGATCTTTTGTTCCAGCCTTCGTTTTCGACTTCCGAAACCGTTTCCGATATTTCGGGAAGAGGTGTGGGACTTGACGTTGTTAAATCAAAGATCGAAGCGTTAAGCGGAGAAATAGAGGTTAAAACAAAACTCGGCGAAGGATCGACATTCATCATCAGACTTCCTCTTACTCTTGCAATCATTCAGGCGTTGATGGTAGTTGTCGGTAACGAAAAATATGCAATTTCCCTCGGTGCCATTCAGACAATCGAATCCATTAAGCCCGACGATATCAAAAAAGTTCAGGGCAAAGAGGTAATCAATTTAAGAGGTGCGGTTATTCCTCTTGTCAGATTAAACCGTATTCTGGACCTTGAAGAAAAAGAAGAGACAAAGAGAGATTTGATAGTCCTCATCGCAAAGAAGGGGGACCGTCTTGCCGGACTTGTTGTCGATGAACTCATAGGTCAGATGGAAATCGTTATCAAGCCCATGGGCAAATATGCCGGAAGCACAAAATTTATTTCCGGTGCAACGATTCTCGGCGACGGCGAAGTAGCACTCATTCTTGATGCGAACGCTTTGATATAAGGAGGTAAACATGGAAGAATTGGCTCTTGCGAGTGAAATCACTCAATATATAAAAATACGTCTCGGCGATGAATATTTCGGCATTGACATCAAATTTGTCGACAATATCGTCAGAATGCAGCATATTACAAGAGTGCCCAAATCCGCCTCTTATATTAAAGGTGTAATTAATCTTCGAGGCGAAGTAATTCCCGTATTTTCTTTGAGACTTAAAATGGGTCTTGAAGAAATCGAGGAGACCAAACAGTTTAGGATTATTATTTTGAAAGTCGAAGGGGAATCCGTAGGAATAATAGTCGATGAAGTCAGAGAAGTTTCAAATGTTTCTTCCGACGATATCGAAAAAGTATTTCACAACAATGCGGAGGGAATTCAAAATTTCCTTTCCGGTGTGGGAAAAACGGAAAACGGGTTGATTTCACTTTTGGACATAAATGAAATCTTGAATGAAAAGGCTCTTTGATTGGAGAAAATATGGCAAAAATTGATTTAAATTCCGAAAACAGTGTATACTTTGACGTTTTAAGAGAAATCGGCAATATCGGTTGCGGAAACGCCACCACGGCGCTTGCACACATGCTTAACAAAAAAGTCGATATGTCTGTTCCCAGAGTAAGGCTTCTGGATTTTCAGGAAGTCGGTTCGATTCTCGGCGGCGAAGAACAGATTATGGCCGGAATATATCTTATGGTTGAAGGAGATATTACGGGTTCCATAATGTTTCTTCTCGAAAAAGAATCTGCAAGAAATTTGATAGCGATGCTTATGGGAACAACTCCTTCTGACGGTGAATTAAACGAAATTGAACAGTCGGCATTAAAAGAGATCGGAAACATTATTACGGCATCCTATCTCAATTCGCTTTCGACTCTTACAAATTTGTCTATTTATCCTTCAGTACCTGCATTAAGCATAGACATGGCAGGAGCGATTCTTTCCGTTCCGGCTATAGAGTTCGGGCTTATAGGAGATAAAATTCTTCTTATCGAAAACGAATTTTCCGAAGGAATGAACGGATTTTTTATCCTTGTTCCGGATTTGGAAAGTTATGATAAGATTTTCGCTTCAATAGGAATGTAAAGTAATAATGGGGAATTAACAATGTCAGAAATCATTAAGGTAGGAATGGCCGACCTTAAAACATGCAAAGCACCTGACGGCGTCACCACATTGGGACTCGGTTCCTGTGTCGGTATTGCCATCAGAGATCCGATTATGAAAATCGGAGGACTTGCACATGCAATGCTTCCGGATTCGACCAGAATTAAAAACAATACAAATTCATACAAATTTGTGGATTCCTGTATCGAAGAGCTTGTTAACGAACTTGTAAAACAGGGCGCTTCGAAAAGCAGACTTCAAGCCAAAATAGCCGGCGGAGCCCAAATGTTCGCATTCCAGAACAAATCTGAAATGGTTCGTGTGGGCGAACAAAATGTTATGGCATCCAAAGCCAAGCTTGCGGAGCTGGGAATTCCCCTGCTTGCCGAGGATACGGGACTTAACTTCGGTAGAACCGTTGTATTTTACCCGGAAACCGGAGATTTTGTCATAAGAGCCGTGGGTAAGGATGAAAAGGTGATTTAAATGAAAAAAATAAAGCTTTTACCTGCTTTTGTCACATTGCTGGCCGGCGCAATTACGAGTATTTCGATGTATGTGACGAATCAGGACCTTATAACCACTTTGCTTGTATTGTTTATTGTACTTTTTGTTTTTTATTTCGTCGGAGTATTGGCGATGAAAATAATTGTCGACTTCATGAAGAAAAAGGAAGCCGAGGAACCAGTATCCGACGAAGGTCAGGTTCTCGAAAAAGAAACAAAAGAAAATGTGGAAAGTTAATCGGGGAATATAGGGAATGGACGAGATTACAAGAAAAAATTTATGGGATGATTACAGAAGACTGAAATCCGACGCTGCAAGAGAAAAACTCATTCTTGAGTACGTTCCTCTTGTTAAGGTCGTTGCGGGAAGATTGAGCATGTATCTCGGATACAGTGTTGAATACGAAGACCTTTGCAGCTACGGAATATTTGGTTTGATTGATGCCATTGACAAATTTGACAAAGAAAAAGACGTTAAATTTGAGACTTATGCTTCTTTGCGAATCAGAGGCGCCATTCTTGATCAAATCAGAAAACTCGACTGGATTCCAAGAACCGTGAGACAGCGTCAGAGACAGCTTGATACCGCGATGAGAGAACTTGAAAACGAGCTCGGAAGACCTGCTACGGATGACGAAGTCGCAAAAAGAGTAGGAATCAGCGAAGATGAGCTTGTTGATTGGCAGACTCAGTGCAAAGTCAGCAATGTTGTTTCATTGAACGAATATCTTGAAACGGGTGCTGATATTTCAAACGAGTCGGCCGGTGCCAGCCGTCATTTCGATTCTCCCGAAAGTGCTTTCTTAAAAGACGAACTTAAAGGGAAATTGGTGGATGCGCTTGATATTCTTACCGAAAAGGAAAAAAGTGTAGTAGTCCTTTATTATTACGAAGAACTTACTCTTAAGGAAATCAGTAATGTATTGGATGTTTCCGAAAGTCGTGTATCACAGCTGCATACCAAAGCTTTGAACAAAATGAAAGGCATTCTCGGAAAATACACCATGATTTTTGATTAATACTGAATGAGGGTCACGTATGAACGGTTATTTCCAACTTGAATGCACACCGCAGGAGACGAATTTACTGATTTTTAAACACACCGGAGACGGTGTTCCTTTGAACATTAACGAAATTGCCGAATATTTAAACAAAAAAGGCATACCTTTCGATATCGCGGAACTGAACAAGAAAATAATGCAGATTCATGATAAGGGAAAGGTTTTTCTTGATGACGTAAAAAGATATCCCGAAAGAGAAATGATAGTTGTAAGCATTTCTCCCGATAAAATGACTGCCACAGGCAGATTTTATCCTCCCAGTGTCGGAGGAAATCTTTTAAGCAGAGAAGACATCGTTAGCGATCTCAATTCCGCCAAAGTTACATACGGAATTGATTTTGCCGCAATAGATGCTTATATTGCGAACAGGGAATACTGCAAGGATTTTGTTCTTGCAAAGGGCAAGGAAGTAAGACACGGAAGAGACGCTTCGATAGAATATTTCTTTAATACCGATTTACGCGCAAAACCTACGCTTAACGAAGACGGAAGCGTGGATTTCTTTAATCTGAATACGGTTAATCACATCAAAAAAGGCGATATTCTCGCCAGACTTACCAAAGAAGATCTCGGAGAAGGCGGTTTGGACGTTACAAACGGTTTTGTTAAACCCAGAGACGTTAAAAAACTTACGCTTAAATTCGGACGAAATGTTTTGCTTAACGATGACGGAACTGAGGCATATTCCGAAGTTTCGGGTCATGTTATGCTTGTTGAAGGCAAGATTTTCGTATCAAACGTTTTTGAAGTCGAAAACGTTGATGCCTCCACGGGTGATATAATTTACGACGGTTCGATTAAAATAAACGGAAATGTTAATTCCAATTTTACGGTCAGGGCTACGGGAAATATCGAAGTTGCGGGAGTAATCGAAGGCGCCAGGGTTCATGCCGACGGAGACATTACCATCGCGAGAGGAATAAACGGCATGGGCAAGGGAGATATCTCCGCGGGCGGCAATATTATTGCCAAATATGTCGAAAACGCTAAATTGACGGCCGGCGGATATGTTCAGTCAGAAGCGATTATGCATTCTAACGTATCGGCCAGAACCGAAATCATCGTAGACGGTAAAAAGGGAAATATCAGCGGCAGTTTCGTCTCCGCAAGAGACAGCGTATCCGTAAAGAGCCTCGGTTCACAGATGGGAAGCGATACCGTTGTTCAGCTGGGTCTCGATCCCAAGATGAAGGAGAGAATGGATTTCCTTAACGCCGAAGTGGAGAAAATAAACAAGAATCTCAATCAGATTCTTCCGGTTCTCGATGCTTTCAAACAAAAGATATCAAAGGGTTTAAAACTTACTCCCGATACGGTTAAAAATATCAAGGATATGTCCGAAGCGGCATCGAAGCTTATGAAACAAAGGGAAGATTTCGGTCAGGAACTTGAAGAAATAAAAGAATCCATGGTTTCCGACACGACTTCTCAGGTTGTTGTAAAAGATGTTGTTTTTGCGGGAACGAAAATCTGCATCAACGATATCCAGATGACAGTTAAATCGGACTGCAGATTCTGTCGTTTTTACAGAGACAGAGGCGATATTAAGATGACTTCATTATAAAGAGGAGCAAAAATGACTTTACTTGAAATACTTTTACTTATAACGGGTATTGCTTGTTTGGTTGCAGGCTTCTTTATTCCCGAAAAGAATAAACCCAAAAGCGCTTCGGAAGAAAAGAAAGAAGCGGAGCATATAAAAGAATTAATCGAAAAAGAAGTCGACAAATACAAGGATACTTTAAGATCCTCACTTGAGGATGAAGTATCGCAGTATATGGACAAAGCCGAGAGAGGGCTTGAGAGATTATCAAACGATAAAATCATGGATGTTACCGAATACGGCGATACGGTGCTTAAGGATATTAACAAAAACCATGAAGAAGCCGTTTTTCTTTATAATATGTTAAACGAAAAACATGATGATATATTAAAGAGCCAGGCCAAGATCGAAAGCACGTCGAAAGAAGTAAAAGATACTCTAAAAGCAATCGAAAACGCAAAAGATGAGGCAAATGCCGATTTTGCAAAGAATAAATCCGCTTTGATGATTGAACTCGAACAGAAAGAAAACGAAATCGAACTTGAAAAGAACAAATTGAGTGCGATGGAAGAGGAGTTCAACAAAAACAGACAGAGCGCATCGACTTTGAGGGAGACGCCAAAGAGGGCTCCCAAGAAAAGCGTCAGAAGATCCTCTGATTCCGTCAATTACGCAAGCAATCACAATGAAGAGATTCTTCGCCTTTACAAAGAAGGCAAGAGCAATGTTGCGATAGCTAAGGAATTGGGAATAGGCGTGGGTGAAGTTAAGCTTGTAATCGATTTGGCGAAAATGTAGTGAGTGGACGATGAATCTTAGAAGTTACTTAAAAGGAATAGGTGTCGGCATTATCGTTGCCGCGCTTGTTTTGATAATAGCAGGAAAAATAAATAAAGCCGCTATTTCAGACGATGAAATAAAAAGGCGTGCAAAAGAGCTCGGAATGATTGAAAGCACGACTTTAAGCGAGCCTCTCGGAAATAAGAGTTCACTTAAAGATTACGAGGAAATACCGGGTAATATAGAAAAATCCGTTTCCGACAATTTATCTGAAAATGAAAACTCATCCGATATATCAATTGACAATGCAGGTATATCTGAAAAAGATTCGAAAGAAAACGACGCTTTAAACGAAGAATCTTCGACTGAAACAAAGAATGATACTTCCGATACAAACAAAAACGAATCGGATGTAAACACATCGGAAATAAACGAATCGGATAAAAATGCATCGGATAAGGACGGAGATAAGAATTCAGATAAAGGAAATAACGAGTCAAATAATGACAAGAACACCGACATGGGAGAAACCGTACGTGTTGAGATTATTTCAGGTATGAGTTCCGAATCTGTTGCTTCGGCTGTCAAAGCCGCCGGTCTTGTTTCGGATGATATCGAATTTAATTCCTATCTATGCTCGAACGGATATGACAAAACGTTGCGTGTCGGATCCCATGAGATTAAAAAGGGCGCGGATTTCGAAACCATAGCCAGAGCCCTTTGCGGAGAATAATCGGTAAATATTTTTAATACAAACAAACCCCTTGCAAAAAGGGGTTTTGTTATGTTATAATTCAAGCGTTGCGCTAAAACACACGTATGCTGTTATGAGGATTGGTGCCCATGCGGTTGTCCTTGATGTTGATGCATACGGAGGAAAAACCAAGGAGGAAAATTAAATGAGCGTTATTTCAATGAAACAGTTACTCGAGGCAGGTGTGCACTTCGGACACCAGACAAGAAGATGGAACCCCAAGATGGCTCCTTATATTTATACCGAGAGAAACGGTATTTATATTATCGATCTTCAGAAGTCTGTAGGAAAAGTTGACGAAGCATACAATGCAATTTCAGAAATTGCACAGGCAGGAGGAACTGTTCTTTTTGTCGGTACAAAGAAGCAGGCCCAGGATGCAGTAAAGAGCGAAGCAGAGCGTTGCGGTATGTACTATGTTAATGAGAGATGGCTTGGTGGTATGCTTACAAACTTCAAGACAATCCGTTCTTCAATCGAAAGACTTAAAGCCATCGAGAAGATGAGCCAGGACGGAACATTTGAAGTTCTTACAAAGAAGGAAGTTGCCAAGCTTCAGAAAGAATGGGACAAGCTTGAGAAGAACCTTGGCGGTATCAAGGAAATGACAAGAATTCCCGATGCTATCTTTGTAGTAGACCCCAAGAAGGAAAAGATTTGTGTTCAGGAAGCACATTCACTCGGCATTACTCTTATCGGTATCGCTGATACAAACTGCGATCCCGAAGATCTTGATTATGTAATTCCCGGTAACGACGATGCAATCCGTGCCGTTAAGCTTATCGTTGGCAAAATGGCTGATGCCATCATCGAAGCTAACCAGGGTGAAATTATGACAGATGTTGAAGCTGAATCCGCAGAAGCAGACGCAGAAGAAGCAGAAGCATAATTTCTAAAGTAAACAATTAACTTTAAATTAAAATCAGGAGGATAAATAAATGGCAGCTATTACAGCAGGAATGGTTAAAGAATTAAGAGAAATGACCGGCGCAGGCATGATGGATTGCAAGAAAGCTCTTACGGAAGCTGACGGCAACATGGATGCAGCCGTAGATATACTTAAAAAATCCGGTGCGGCTAAGATGGAAAAGAAAGCCAGCAGAATCGCAGCAGAAGGTATTGCAAGAGTAGCTTGCGACAAGGGCGTTGCAGTTGTTGCTGAAGTTAACTCCGAAACCGACTTTGTTGCAAAGAATGAAGTATTCCAGAGCTTCGTACAGGAAGTGGCAGACAATGCACTTGCTTCCGGAAAGAACGGCGGCGCAAACGGCGAAGACGTTCAGGCTCTTCTTGACGGCGGTCTTCAGGAAGTATTCGCAGACAAGACTCTTAAAATCGGCGAGAAGCTTTCCTTCAGAAGATTCGAAAGAGTTACCGGCGACGAAGTTGCCACATATATTCACGGCGGCGGAAAGATCGGCGTACTTGTAGCTGCAAACGGTGCAAGCGGCGATGCTGTTAAGGAAGCTCTTACAAATGTTGCAATGCAGGTTGCTGCAATGAACCCCACATATATTTCAAGAAACGATATTTCCGCAGACGAACTTGCCAAGGAAAAAGATATCACACTTGAAAGCGCATTAAACGATCCTTTCACATTACCCAAGCCCATCCTCGGCAAATTGATTGATAAGGCCGTTAATGACAATATCTGGAGTGATGAAGACAAGGCAATCTACGAAGAGAAGAAGAGCAATATGCAGTATCTTCCCAACTTCCTTTCGGATTCCGCAAAAGCAGCACTTGCACAGATTGCTCTTGATGACAAGGCTAACATTTCTCAGGACAAGATTTTTGCAGGCCTCGTAGAAGGACGTATTTCAAAACACTTAAAAGAAATCTGCCTTCTCGATCAGGTTTATGTTAAAGCCGAAGACGGCAAACAGAGCGTTTCCGCTTATCTTAAGAGCGTAGATGCAAATATCGTTATCTCCAAATTCGTTCGTTTCGAAGTAGGCGAAGGAATGGAAAAGAAGAACGAAGATTTCGCAGCGGAAGTTGCGGCTCAGATGAACGCATAATCAGAATTCTTTATATTAAAATGCCATGTTTTACGACATGGCATTTTTTATTTTGCAAATAAAACCGGACGGATTAAAAATCCGACTTCGCTCCGGAATATTTTATATTTTTACGGATAACATCAACATATTGTGGTCTTGTTTTTCAGGTAAACAAATTTGGGAAAATTAGGTTTGAATACGCCTTTTTCTTGTGTTATGATTAATTTTGCACAAATTTGCTTTTATGAATATTTTCATTAATATTTTTTATCTTTTTCAGGGAAACGTTATGAATTCTAATGATTCTGTTTTATACAACGAATTCAAAAAAAAACGTGTTAAGCTTTTTAAAAGGCTGATTCTTTTTGTGATTGGCTTTTTTATTGCTCTTCCCAATGTTTTAAGCATTTTCCTTATTATCTCCCTTCATAATACAAATTCATCCCTGGACAAACTTTCCAATGAATTAAATATTTTAAAGAATACAAGAACCGAATTGATTTCATCGGAAGAAAACAAAACGATTTTACCCGAAGAAAACGAAATCGAAGAAGATTATGTTTTGAAAGTATTGCCCGATTCCAAAGAATACGAAGGTCAAAAAAGAGTTTATCTGACTTTTGACGACGGTCCGAGCAGGTATACAAACGAGCTTTTGGATCTTTTAAACGAATACGATGTCAAAGCCACATTCTTTGTAATCGCACAGGACGGTTATGATGACGAATACAAAAGAATCATAAACGAAGGACATACACTCGGCATTCATTCGTACAAGCATGTATATTCCGATGTTTATTCGGACATTAGCGGCTTTAAAAACGACGTTGATTCAATTTATGATTACATCGAAAGCATTACCGGAGAGGCTCCGCTTTTTTACAGATTCCCGGGCGGAAGTTCAAATACGATTTTTAAAGGCGATAAAGATGATTTAATTGATTATCTTAACGATAAAAATCTTGTTTATTACGACTGGAATGTTACAAGCAAGGATGCAACAAACGGCGGACTTTCGAAGAGTCAGATTGCAAACAATGTTTTAAAAGGCATAGAAAGCAATTCCGAAGCTGTGGTACTTATGCATGATGCAAACGATAAACATTCGACTATAGAGGCTTTAAGAATCATATTCGAAAGCCTTAAAACAAGGGATGATGTTATTTTCCTTCCGATTACGGAATATACCGAACCCGTTCAGCATGTAATTAAAAAATCTGAAGAATAAATGGTGGTAAATATGGGCTTTTTTAACGACTTAAAAGAAGATCTTGCATCAGCCGTAAACGAACTTACGGACGAAAAAGCGGAAAGAGATGTTGCTTTGTCCAAAGAGCATTTAAAAGAAGAATACGGCAAAATCGAAAAGAAAGAAAAGAAGAACAAAAAAGAAAAGAAACCCAATTCTAATCTCGAGAGAGAGATTCAGAATATCTTAAACGGTATCGACGAAAACACGCCGATTGAAGATATTTCCGAATTCGAAGAAGAGAATGATGAAGAAACAATCGAGACCGAAGAAAATGTTGAAATAATAGATGAAACCGAAGTAAGCAACGAGGAAGTTTACGTGGAAAACGAAGAGACCCAAAATGTTTCCTTCGCAAACGAAAACGAAACGCTTACGGTTATAGGTGTCGGAACAAGCATCAAAGGCGGCATTGAAGCCGAAGGAAGCGTTGAAATCGACGGCATAGTCGACGGAGACGTAAAGGCAGGCGGAGAACTTATAGTAAACGGTACGGTAATAGGTAATGTCGAAGGCCTTATTCTTTCTTTAAACGGCGGTAAAATCAAAGGAAATGCCAAAGCATATAACGGAATTTACATAAGCAACGATTCAGTATTGATCGGAGATATCGAATCAAACGAAGCCGAAATCGGCGGTGCCGTAAAAGGTAAAATAGATGTTAACGGCCCGGTTGTTCTTAAAACCGGCGCCAAAGTTTTGGGAGATATCGACTGCAAATGCGTACAGATCAATAACGGAGCCGTTATAGAAGGCAAATGTTCGCAAAAATATGCGGATATTTCTCCGAGCGCTTTCTTTGAAAATCTGTAAAAGGTTATACTTCAATAATATTCGATTAAGTATTATAATAATGGTATAAAACAAATCGAGGTAATTTCATGAGAATTCTACTTAAATTAAGCGGTGAAGCGTTAGCCGGCGAAAAGAAATTCGGCTTTGACGAAGAAACCGTAAAAAAGGTTGCCGTTCAGGTAAAAGAAATACACGAGAGAGGAACCGAAGTCGGAATCGTAATCGGCGGAGGAAATTTCTGGAGAGGCAGAACGAGCGAAAATATTGACAGAACAAAAGCCGATCAGATAGGAATGCTTGCAACCGTGATGAACTGCATTTACGTATCCGAAATATTCAGATCCGTCGGGCTCGAAACAAGCATTTTAACACCTTTTGAAGTAGGATCTTTTACCAAACTTTTTTCAAAAGACCGTGCAAACAAATATTTTAAAAGAGGAAACATAGTATTTTTTGCCGGAGGCTCGGGTCATCCCTATTTTTCAACCGATACTCCGACGGTACTTCGCGCGATTGAAGTTGATGCGGATGCGGTTCTTTTGGCCAAATCGATTGACGGAGTCTATTCCGACGATCCCGCAACGAATCCCGATGCCGTTAAATACGACGAAATCAGCATTGACGATGTAATCGCCAACAATCTTAAAGTTGTCGATATGACTGCATCGATTCTTGCAAGAGACAATAAAATGGAACTTTGGGTATTCCCTCTTAACGAAGAAAATTCCATCGTAAACACACTTTACGGTGAATTCAAGGGAACCAAAATTACGGTAAACAAATAAATTTCAAAGATACAATAAATCTTTAAAGGGGGCTTTATGAAAGAACAACTTGTAAGCTATGACGAAAAAATGAAAAAAACCATCGAACATCTTTCTTCCGATTATCAGACAATTCGTGCGGGAAGAGCAAATCCCCATGTTTTGGACAAGGTTTTCGTTGATTATTACGGAACAATGACACCCATTCAGGGTGTGGGAAACATTTCCGTTCCCGAACCGAGAGTAATCCAGATTGCTCCCTGGGAGAAAAAGATTATCAAAGACATCGAAAAAGCCATCATGGCTTCGGATGTAGGAATTACACCCACCAACGACGGTACGGTTATCAGACTCGTTTTCCCCGAATTGACGGAGGAGAGACGTAAGGATCTCGTTAAGGATGTAAGAAAGAAAGGCGAGGAAGCAAAGGTTGCCATCAGAAATATCAGACGTGACGGCAATGATGCTTTCAAAAAGCTTTCGAAGACAGAGATTTCCGAAGACGAAATAAAGGATCTTCAGGACGAACTTCAGAAAATCACTGACAAATTCATTAAGGATATTGACGGACTTATTGAAGAAAAGGCTAAGGAAATCCTTACTGTTTAAAAATACGCATTTTTGTGCTATAATAATTCAGATATAAGCGTTCAATGTGATTGAACGCTTATAATTTATGTATGTGTTTTTTGCATATCTGACATTAATTTATTTATATTCTCAGAGGTTTGATAAATGGATAATTTGAAAATTCCCAATCATGTTGCGGTAATCATGGACGGAAACGGAAGATGGGCCAAAAGCAAAGGACTTCCCAGAAAAATGGGTCATGTTCAGGGCGGCAAAAATGTAGAAGACATGCTCTATGTATGTGATGATTTGGGTATTAAATATTTTACCGTTTATGCTTTTTCGACCGAAAACTGGAAGAGAAGCGAAGAAGAAGTATCGGCTTTGATGACGCTTCTTCGTTCCTACCTTTCATCGGGTTTTAAAAAGGCCGCAAAAAACAATGTCCGTATAAGGATTATAGGCGACAGAACCCGCCTTGCTTTGGATATCCAAAAACTTATCGAAGATCTCGAGGAAGATTCCAAAAACAATACCGGTTTGCAGTTTCAGATTGCCATAAATTACGGTTCGAGGGATGAAATAAGAAGAATGATGCAAAAAACAGCCGTTAAAATCAAAAACGGCGAACTAAATCCCGAAGACATCGACGAAAAATACATTTCGGACAATCTTGATACCAAGGACATTCCGGATCCGGATTTGCTTATAAGAACAAGTGGCGAAGAGAGAATTTCGAATTTTCTTTTATGGCAGATAGCTTACAGCGAATTCTATTTTACAAACTGCCATTGGCCGGATTTTGACAAGGATGAGCTTATAAAAGCCATTGAGGCTTACAATAAAAGAGACAGGCGTTTCGGGGACGCAAAATAACAGGAGATTACAAATGTTTTGGAAAAGACTATTAAGCGGGGCTGTTATACTTTTACTTACGATGGTATTCGGTCTTATGGGCGGACCGTTTCTTGCACTTGCGCTTGCGATTTTGTCATCCGCGGCATTTCTTGAATATACAAAGGCCAGCAAAGTCAGAGAGGAAGGACACAGGATTAACGGAATCGAAGTAATCGGATTGATTACGATTTTTCTTTATTATATTACTCTTTTGTTCTTTGAAGTTTTTACTTTCATGCCCCAGGAAGTGGTGGACTGGTTTTTTAATTCAAACGGGTTCTTTACCAATTACACCATAGTATTCCTCTGCATATTCATGTTCGGCGTGATATGCATTCTTTGCGCATATATTTTCTGTTATCCCAAATTCCATGTCAATCAGGTTGCGGGCGGTATTTTTGCACTTATTTACACATCTTTGATGATGTCGTTTATTTATTACACAAGGGAGAGCGAAAACGGTATTTATCTCGTGTGGATTATATTCATAACTTCGTGGGTTTCCGATACATGCGCTTATTTTGTAGGCTCTGCTATCGGCAAACATAAAATGACGCCCAATCTTTCTCCCAAAAAGAGCTGGGAGGGCGCGATAGGCGGAATAATCGGTTCCGGTATTGCCACTGCGGGCTTCGGACTCTTTTATATTCATAAATTAAACCTTTCGTTTTATTATATTCCGATTTTCGCTCTTATCGGATGCGTGGGTGCATTTGTTGCAATGTGCGGCGATCTGGTAGCTTCTGCCGTTAAAAGAAACAATAACGTAAAAGATTTCGGAAATGTGATTCCCGGACACGGCGGATTATTGGACAGATTCGCTTCCGTTCTTTTCACGGCACCCATGATTTATTTCTTTATT
>JAEEGI010013516.1_pt1 | contig 17309 bp, 9 predicted proteins | sample 8958751 | NCBI WGS metagenome assembly JAEEGI01 (sample SAMN16246545, study PRJNA631951) | gut metagenome | biome: gut microbiome; feature: rumen; material: KS-attached | host: Bos | place: Iran: Karaj | collected 2018-10
TTGAAGATTTTTGATTAAGAGTAAATTTTCCGTTTTAATCTAAATTTTTCCTTTTTATACCGCAAAAATACAACGTGAAAATAATTTGTCAAGGAATTTTTTCAACTATTTTTCATCATAGGGGATAAGCCGTTGGATCTCAACAAGAAAAAAAAGCATGAAATTTTTGAAAATACCAATTAAATTCAAAATATTCTGCTTTAATCTATAAAATTCCGTTTTATTTTGAATTTTATAAATAATTGAGGCGGTGCTTGCACCGCCTCAACCAATCAACTAAAACCAAATCATTATGAAAAAAAAGCACTTACTTTATTCTTTCAATATCTTTTCGTGGTAGCGCGCCCCGTCTTTCATGGTGACGCGTAGCATGTATACCCCGGAGGTCATCGCGCTCATGTCGATGCTTTCCAGACCGTTTGGTTTGGTGCCGACCAAACGGCCTGCAAGGTCATACAGCTCAACGCTCTCGGGCTCATCGCCGTCGTCGAAGCGGAGGGTCAGATGGTCTTTCGCGGGGTTGGGGTATTGAATAAAGGGCATTGCTGCGGCAGTGTTTTCTGAAGTTTTGCTCGGATCGTTGTCGTGGATGATGTAGATGTGGAGTTGGGTGTGGATTCCTTGATAGGATACTGCGCCCACTGCAATGTCGCCATTGGCTAAGACTTTTAGATTGGCTCCAACGCAATAGGTGTTTACCATTTCGGGCAACTCGATGTTCCAAACAACATGCAAAGATTCGTTCAAGCGAGCCAGTTTTATTATTGGATTGATATTATTTGGATAAAAAGGGAAAGTCTGATAAGTATGATAAATGGTGTTTCTGTCGACTACTACCGTATTGATGGGGATGTTTATCACAGAAGAAGGGGCTTCAAGCGGATTGATAGATACAGGATGGTTGTTCCTGTCATATTCGATTAACGAATTTTCGAAGTAGTCTCCAGACAAACGAATGTTTGTAGCCAAAAGATAACTGTTCTTGTCAATTGGTACGATGTGTTCTCCTAAGTTATAATCGCAATAGGCGTTTCCGTCCAAGTAACTATATACAATAGTGTCGGTCAGATTGAGGTCCTCATCGAAGAGGTAGGCGATGTTGGGGGAGGGTTCGGATTCTTCATGGATGTAGCCTCCCAATTTGTAGAAGCGCAGTGGCGCCTCCTTGAAGATGCCAAAACTTTCATAGTGTAATGCACTGTCGGCAGGAGGTGCGTAGGAGAAGTGGAATGGAAGGATGCTGTCGGTTGTTTGTGAGGCTATATGGGTGCCATCAAGTCCAAAACGTTCAAGGTGGAACGTATCGCCAATCCAATAGGAAACGATGAGGTCTCCATTAGGTGCAATGCAAGAGGCATCGATGATGAGCCTTCCCAAATGGAAACCGCTCAGGACGGTATCAGTGACAGTGTTAATGATGTTGAGGTCGGCATCGATAGTGGTCATTTTCACTGCAAAAATGCTGTCGGGATAATTTGCAACAAATTCGGAAACGAGGAAGGTGTCGGACATATTAGGGATCTCGTAGAGCTCCCATACCGATGCTGGATTTTCTGGAACGAAAGTGACCGAGTCAATTAACTCGCATTCGGAAGAAGCTTTGCAGATGTGGAATCCTGATGTCCCAAAGCTGTTCGAGAGGCAGATAATACCCGATAGTACTGAACCATCAGAGCAAGTTGCAAGGGAGTTGTCTGTAAACGCTTTGCCGAAGCTGTAGTTGAATTCGCCAACGATTTCCTGCCCGTAAGAGGTGACGCAGACGGCCATCAGCAGGCCGGTGAGGAGGGTGTATAGTTTAGCTTTCATGGTGTCTGTTTTTATGGGTTAGCAATTCTGTTTGTCTGTTTTGTCTTATTGGGGCGGCACGAGAACCGCCCCAATAGTACCAACTAAAACCAAATCATTATGAAAAAAAAGCACTTACTTTATTCTTTCAATATCTTTTCGTGGTAGCGCGCCCCGTCTTTCATGGTGACGCGTAGCATGTACACCCCGGAGGTCATCGCGCTCATGTCGATGCTTTCCAGCCCGTTTGGCTTGGTGCCGACCAAACGGCCTGCAAGGTCATAAAGTTCAACGCTCTCGGGCTCGGTGCCGTCATCGAAGCGGAGGGACAGGAGGTCTTTCACGGGGTTGGGGTAGAGGGTGTAAGGCATTTCGCTGGCAGCCATTTCAGCTGTGTTGGTTGGGTCACCGTCGTTGATGAAATAAATATATAGCCGGCTATACGAGTTATGCATGGATGCTACACTTACAGCAATGTTGCCATTCGGCAAAGTGGTCAGTGTATGTCCATAAGCAACGTCATTTGCCATAGGAGGTAGAACGACGTCCCACACCACGTCTAGATTTCTGTTCAAGCGAACCACTCCAATGGAGGGGTAAATGTTATCAAAAGCATAGTAGGTGTGATAGATGGTGTTATCGTCAATCACTTGTGTATTGATAGGCCGGCTCCGTCCGTATGGTGTGTGTTCAATCTTGGTAAAAGCTATGGGGTTGTGATACATGTCGTATTTGACCAACGAGCTGTAAATGTTGTCATCGGGATAGCGGATCTGAGTGGCCAAGAGGTAAGTGCCGCTCAAAAATGATTTGGCAATGGGGGTGATGTGTTCTCCACCAGGCCAAGTTGAAGTGTTGACTCCTCCGGCATAGTTACAATAGGTGTTCTCTTCCAATTCGCTATATACCAAGGTGTCAGTAAGGTTGAAGTCTGCGTCGAAGATGTAAGCAATGAGGGGACGAGGTTGCTCCCCATAATCAATCCAGCCTCCCAATTTGTAGAAGCGTTCTGGCGATTCGGTGAACAAGCCAAAACTCTCATACCGTAAGGCACTGCCGGCAGGTGGATTGTAGTTGGGGTTAGGATTGTCGGGAAGGATTTCGGCGGTCTCAGTGGAGGCTATTAAGGTGCCGTCAAGACCGATGCGCGCAAAATGGTACACATCGTCAATCCAGTAGGTGACGATGAGATCGCCGACGGGAGAGATGATCATGTAATCCTGCATAAATTCCCTAGGATCAAAGCCGTTGAGGATGGACGTGGTGACAGTTCCAGTAATGTTGAGGTTGGCATCAATGAAAGTCATTGTAATGCTGAGCGTGCTGTCGGCATTGTCGATGATATAATTTGGAAGAACAAAGGTGTCGGGTGTCCTTGGTATACCGAGAATTTCCCAAGCAGAATCAAAGGTCGTCGAATCAAGCAACTGACCTTCGGGGGAAACCTTGCATACGTGGAAAGCGGGATCTCCATAAATGGATGGGCTGAAGCAATAGATGCCGGACAGCACAGATCCATCGGAGCAGACCAAAAGGTCGTTGTACGAGAACATCTTGTTGCAATCGTAGCTGAATACGTTAGTGATTTCCTGTCCGTAACTCGTGATGCAGGCGGCCATCAGCAGGCCAGTGATAAGGGTGTAAAGTTTTGTCTTCATAGTTTTAGTTTTTTTGGGGTGAATGATTCAGTTAAAATTGTTTCATGTTATTAATTTGATGGCCTGACCAGAGATTCTGTTGTTGAATTTCAATTGTAATTTTTCCGTTTTAATTGTTTATTTTGTTGTTTTATATCGCAAAACTACAATCTGAAACGAGTTTTGTCAAGCTTTTTTTTCAACTATTTTTCATCATACGGGATAAGTCGCTGTATGTCAGTGGAGAAAAAAATGCAGTTTTTGTGAAAGATATGAATTTAAGAAGAATAATTCTGCTTTAAATTGAATTCTTCCGCTTTAGATTCTATTTTGGAATTGGGGCTGGGCTGTTTTTTCCTGCGGCGGTCTGTAGGGCTGTCACACCGTGGCAGCCGCACACATAACGATTACAAAACGGCAGCCGTAATACGACAACCCTACAGACCGCCGTCTTACAGCCAACGACAACCTTATCCATTCCCGCAGAGAATCTCTTAATTCCCTTCAAAAACAATCTGGCTCAATTGCTGCTTGTCGAAGACCTGATTGGCCACTTCAAGGATGTCGTCAGCCGTCACGGCTTCTACCTTGCGAATGATGTCGTCCATGTATTCGATAGGCTCGCCCATGATGAGTGAACGGGTTGCACTCAGCAACTCATTCATGCCGCTTTCATAGCTTAAAGCTACCTGCCCGATGAGTTGTTGCTTGGCGTGATGAAGCTGCAAGGTACCTAATTTTTGGGTGCAGAGCTTGTCCAATTCCTTGTGGACCAACTCAATGGCACGTTCCAGCGAATCGGGATCGACGCCCATGTAGACGTTGATGAGACCGACGTCGGAATAGGCTGTGTATTGCGACTCGATGCTATAGGCGAATCCGTATTTCTCGCGGATGTTCAGGCCGAGACGCGAACTCATGGCCGGACCGCCAAGCACGTTGTTGAGCATGACGATGGGCATACGCAACGGACTGCTGAACTTGGGTGCAATGTTGCCTATAATACAGTGGCTCAAATGGTTGTTGCGCTTATCGGAACGGTTTTCGGTTGTATAGCCTTTGAAGGTTTCGCGTTTCTTATTTATAATATGTGCAGGTTGGTCACCGAAATAAGTCATGGCCATTTTCACGAACTCCTTGAAGCTGATGTCGCCGATGCTGGCCAATATCATCTGGTCGGTACTGTAGTTGTGCGCCATGAAATCTAGGATGTCCTGACGATGAAATCCTTTTACCAATTCCGTGGTACCCAATATGTTGCGCGCCAATGGATGTCCTTTGAAAACCATCTCCTCAAACAAGTCATAGATCTCATCTGAGGGTGAGTCGAGATAGGAGTTGATCTCGTCCAAGATGACTTCTTTTTCCTTGGCCAGCTCGTTTTCGGGGAAAGTAGAGCGGAAGGCGATGTCGGCGAAAAGGTCGAGACTGCGTTTGTAGTGCTGCTTGAGGAAGGTGGCTTGTAGGCAAGTCTCTTCCTTGGTGGTGAAGGCGTTGAGGTCGCCGCCCACATTGTCCAAGCAGCTCAAGATGTGGTAAGCCTTGCGGTTTTTCGTGCCTTTGAAGATAGTATGCTCCACAAAGTGGGCGAGGCCGTTCTCGTGGGCGAGCTCGTCGCGGGTGCCGGTTTCCACCATCAGCACCAAGTGAGCGATTTCACCTTGTTTTTCCTTGTGAATCAGCCGAATGCCGTTGGGGAGGACGGCTTCGATGTAGTTGTTTTCCTGCATCACTTAAAAATTGGGCTGCAAAGATACGATAAACGGAAAACATTTCTAACTTTGCAGCAACTTTTACCCGATTCGCGTCATTGCGAGGAGGAACGACGAAGCAAATCGAAGATTCAACGAAGTTAATCCAGACAAAGAAACTTTATTATCTGGACTGCTTCGTTCCTCGCAGTGACGCAATACAAAAAACGGACATTTAAACTCTTAATATGAAAAAACTACCTATTCTCTTTTTGACGATGCTGCTCTGTATGAGCGGCTTTGCTCAAGCTACCATCGACCCGCTCTTGAGCGAGGAGATGAACCGCCGCAACGATGACGAGCAAATCAAGGTTATTGTGATTATGAAGTCACAATACGACCGTACACAGTTGAATCGCCGTGCCGACTATTTCGTTACTCGTGCCGAACGACGCGAGTTTGTGGTCAACGAGCTGAAGAGTTTTGCTGCCAATTCGCAGTACGACCTTCGCCGTTCGCTTGTCGAGATGGAAAGCAACGGTATGGTGACGGAGCCCACAGTCCTATGGATGGCCAATGCCATGTATTTCGATGCCACGAAAGCGGCTATCCGTGACCTTGCTTGTCGCAACGACATTGAAATTATCGGATTTGCCATGGAGCATAACTGGATCCCTGATGGGGAAGAAGCCCAACAGGCATCCGCCACGCGCGAAATCACGCAGAATGTCCTGCAAGTTGGTGCCAACCAAGTGTGGGACTTGGGCTATACAGGCGAAGGTGTTGTGGTGGCCGTCATCGACACGGGCGTCAATTACAACCATGTCGACGTAGCCGACCATCTTTGGGATGGCGGTACGGAGTTCCCGCATCATGGCTATGACGTGAAGAACCACGACAACGACCCTATGGACGACCATGGGCACGGCTCGCATTGCTCGGGCACGGTGTGTGGCGATGGCACGGGAGGTTCGCAAACGGGTATGGCACCCGATGCAACATTGATGTGTGTCAAATGCATAGCTAGTGATGGCAATGGCGGCGCCCAAAGCATCTCCGAAGGCATACAGTGGGCCGTGGAGCATGGCTGCGATATGTTCAGCATGTCACTGGGCTTGGCCAATTCATCGATTTCTGAACGTACTTTGTTGCGTCATACCTGCGATGCTGCTTTGGATGCTGGTGTCGTGGCCGCCATCGCTGCGGGTAACGAAGGCGACAGCCAAGGCCAATATCCTATTCCGAACAACGTGCGTGTGCCTGGCAGTTGCCCTCCACCCTATATGGACGATATACAAGGCGAAAACCCTGGCAACCTGAGTTGCTCGGTATGTGTTGGCGCCGTCGATTACAACGATAATGCAGCCTATTTCACTTCGCGTGGCCCAGTCACATGGTCGAACACTGAGTTTGGCGACTATCCTTACAATCCAGGCATCGGCCTTATCCGTCCTGATGTATGTGCCCCTGGTGTCAACATCAAGTCGTTGAACTATGCTACCAACAGCGGCTATACCAACATGGATGGTACTTCGATGGCTACACCTTGCGTGGCGGGCTGCATGGCTTTGATGCTGAGCAAGGATATCGACTTGTTGCCTTCAGAAGTCTGCCGCATCCTTGAGGAGACTGCTGAGCCTTTGGCTGATGGCAAGAGTAACACCTATGGCTTCGGGCGTGTCAATGTTTTGGCCGCTGTCGAAGCCATCCAGCTGGGTGCCATCAAGTTTAATGCCTTCGAGATCCATGACCCTCAGGGTAACAACAACCACAAACTCAATCCGGGCGAGTCGGTCATCATGTCACTTACTATGGATAATGTGTCTGAAGAAGCCGTGAACAATGTCTCTGTCATCCTCTCCACAGACAATCCGAATGTCACCATCATTAACAATGAAGCCCAGTTCCCGAACTTCGCCCCCAATCAAACGCATACGGTATTGGATGCTTTTACTTTCTCGGTCAACGATCAAGTGGTGGCTAAGCAGAAGATAAAGTTTAATGCGGAGGTGTTGGTCAATTATGAGCCGCTGTCACGGTTTACCATTAATGTTATGGTTTATGACCATATGTTGCAATTTGGTGCCTACGCGGTGTTGAACGACGATGATGACAATGGTCTTTTAGATCCGGGCGAGACCGTAGACCTTCGCATTATGGTCGACAATGCCGGAAACGAATTGGCGCAGATGGTTGTGGGTACGCTTTCCACCGATTACGACTACATCACCTTGAACGAAACAGAGAAAAGCTTCAGCACAATAGGCGCAAATCTGATGGGATATGCCGATTACAGCGTTACCCTTGCCCCAGACACTCCTGAAGGTTTTGTCATCCCACTCAACCTCACTCTTGTGGATGCTAACGATAGGGCTACTGAACTGACTTTCAACTACAAGAATGCTTGTAATGTCATTTTCAGTTTACATGCTTACTTCGGCTTCGGATGGCATGGCAACTCTTTGAGCGTGAGCTATTCCGACGGCACGCCTTCTGAGCAAATGACAATCAGCAATGGCTCTTCGGCTACCTATACCCGTGAACTGAACTCTGGGTCAACCATCAGCCTTAGATGGAATAACGGCCAGTGGCCTCAAGATTGTAGTTTCGAGGTGATGTACGAAGACGGCACAGTCATCTATCAGAATGAAGGTGGCTTCAGTGGTTCACAGACCTTTACCATCAATTGTGCTGGCGGTAGCGGCACTACGGAATTCTGCGCCCCGATTCGGAACTTGGCCTATGAGGTGGATGATCACGATGTCCTGTTGACTTGGGATGCGCCTGAAAACGGCACACCAACGACTTATGAAGTGTATCGCGAGACCGTACTACTTGCCACCACTACTGAGCTGGCTTACACCGATGCCGACTTGACGGAAGGTGTTTACAACTATTGCGTCTATGCTGTATACAACGGCTGCCAGAGTGAGTTTGTCTGTATAGAGGCCGAGGTGACGTTTTGCTCAGGCGTGCAGAATTTGCGCTACACTGTGTTCGATGAAGATGAAACAGATGATAAAGTGACCATAGAGCTTTTTTGGGGAATACCTACGTATAATACAGGTTTGATAGGATATGAGATTTATTTGGATGGCGAATTGGTTGTCAACACTGAAGAGTTGTCCAATACGATTGAAGTTGGGCCAGGGGAATATGATATTGTTGTGAAAGCCGTTTTCGAAACTTGCGAGATTGATAAACATATTTCAGTTTGTATCATGGGCGCTGTCGAGAACTTGACTTATTCGCTTGATGGACACACTGCTACCTTGACTTGGGATGCAATAGAGGGGGTAAGCCAATATGCTGTATCCATTGTCGGTGAGCCTGTCATTGTTGATGGCACTTCTTACACCGCTGATTTCGAGGTTGGTTCGAAAACTGTTTATGTCGAAGCTGTTGCCGATGGGTGCTATGCGATTCGCGCCAGCGTGGATGTGTGTGTGGTTGATCCGGTAACGGAGTTGACGTTTGTAGATATGGATGAAGCAGGGCTGTTGCATTTCACATGGAACCACTTCTGGAGTGTTGAGTCTTACGAAGTGACTTATAATGGAAATACTACTCAAGTTGCGTCTGACTGGCCTAATATGGAGGAATTCTCCTTTGAGTCGGTTGTCGGTGAAAACAGCTTGTGCGTGAGAGCCAAATCCATATTTGACTGTTATTCCGATCCAGTTTGCATAACTCAAAATGTTTGTGCCGCTGTCGATGGTTTCGATTATTCCTTCGAAGGCAATGTGGTCACGGTGACTTGGAACGGTGATGCTGATGCTTATCTCATTACAGGTGATTTTATGGATACCTCGGTTTATGTAGAAATCAATAGTTTCGTATACCCATTGGAAGGAGGAGGAGATTATCATGTAATGGTGAGGCCAATATATGAAGAAGATTGCGTGGCCTTAATGACGGACTTTGGGTTTGCCGTCACCAACACAGCTCCCGAAATCCGCATTACCGATGTGCATGAGGGCGTGATGTCCACGGCTTGGAATGCCGTTGAAGGTGCTATGGCCTACAACCTCTACCGTGATGGCGAACTGATTGCCGAGGACCTCACAGAAACGAGCTATAACGATACTGAAATGGTTATCAACGCGCAACACTGCTATGCGGTGGCATCGGTCTTTGAGAAAGGCGTTTCCGACAAGTCGACAGAGGTTTGCGCTAACTATTTCAATGGTCTTATGGAGAACGATGGCGAAGTCAACATCTTCCCCAACCCGACATCCGACAAGGTGACCATCCAGTGCGCCGGCATGACGCTGATCGAGGTTTATTCTGTCGAAGGCAAACTGGTACAACGCATCAAGGTGGAAGGCGATGCCTATCAGTTCGATGGGTTGGAGAGTGGTATGTACACGATTCGTATATACAGGGATGAGGAAACCTTTGTCCGCAGAATTGTGAAGATATAAATGATTGTTGGGCTCCCGCACGCGGGAGCCCAACAATAAAACCTGTTTTTATTCGTTTGTCTTAAAAACTTAATTTTATGCGCAGATTCTTTTTACCCGTTTTGCTTTTTTGCCTCGGTTTGACCCTCAACGTGTCAGCCCAAATGCCCAAAGACATCATGAAAGACCCTATTCCCGTGGCCATGTTCCAGGCGACGTACGCCTTCCACATCCCTGGCCTCGACACCAAGGATCTGTATGGTGTCAGTCACAACGTGGGCGGTGGCTTTGCCTATAAAACTGAATCCAATTGGCTGTTTGCGGTCAATGCCAACTACATCTATGGGCCAAAGGTCAAGGGTGACCGTGTGGAGATTTTTGGCGAAGCCATTACCAATGATGCAGGTGAAATCGTAGGCAGCGGTGGCAATTTTGCGCTTTTGGAACTCAACCAACGTGGCTTCCATTTTCAAGGCGAGGTAGGTAAGCTGTTTTCTTATGGCCCCAATCCCAACAGCGGCTTTTTCGTGCAAGGCGGTCTCGGCTATCTGTGCAACCGCATCCGCATCGACTATCAGCAATCTTTGCTCAACGTGCCTTTGCCAGTCGACAAGGACTATCGTTTTGGATACGACCGCATGCGCGGTGGCATGGCGGCGCATCTTGAGGCGGGTTATCTGCTGCTCAACGATACCCGACTGCTCAATTTGTCAGTTGCCCTTGAGGTGACTTATGCCCGTACTCGTGACCTCCGCGACTACGACTTTCGCGTGTTCACCAACCATGAAACAGGGGTGATGGAACCCGTAGGCTATACCGACCCGAACAAGCGCTACAACGACTTCTATTACGGCATCCGCCTCACTTGGAGCATCCCAATCTACGAGCGCAAGCCGCAAGATTTCTATTATAATTAAAATGACAAGAGACTACGAGACTACGGGACTGCGAGACGGACAAAGTCTCGTGCTCCGCAGCCCCGTGTCAAAGTATTGGCCATAGTGAACTTATTATATACCATAGGTATCCTGTTGTATTCCCTCGGCGTGAGGATTGCCGCGCTGTTCGGCAATGCCAAGGCCATACAGTGGGTAGAAGGACGCAAGACACAGAGGACGGCCCTTCGACAGGCTCAGGGACCTGCTTCATCAGAATGGATTTGGTTCCATGCTGCCTCTTTGGGAGAGTTCGAACAAGGCCGTCCTGTCATAGAGGCATTGAAAAAAGAGTTTCCCCAGTACAAAATACTGCTGTCGTTTTTCTCGCCTTCGGGTTACGAAATCCGCAAGGACTATCCTTTGGCCGATGAAGTGCTTTACCTGCCTTCCGACACACCGAATCACGCTGCCCAATGGGTGCATCGCCATCATTTCGTGGCAGCATTTTTCATCAAGTACGAGTTTTGGTTCAACTACATTCGGGCTTTGAAGGACGCTGGCATCCCCTTGTTCTATATCTCGCTCATCCTGAAGCCCGATTCCTATTTCTTCCGCTGGTATGGCACTTGGTTTTTCCGTCAGCTTGATAACGTTACACATTTCTTCGTGCAGGACGACACCACGGCACAGCTTTTCCAGTCCAACGGCTTGACAAACGTCACAGTGTGTGGCGACACGCGCTTCGACCGTGTGGCGGCCATTGCCCAGCAGGCCAAGCCTTTCCCTGAGGTCGATCAGTTCATAGGCGGTCGCCACTGTATCATCGCGGGTAGCACTTGGCCGCCTGATGAGAAGCTGTTGGTGGATTTCTTTAAGAAACTACCCGACGACTATTGCCTCATCATCGCTCCGCATGACATCTCCGAGTCGCATGTGGCTCAAGTCAAGGCTATGTTTCCCGACAATCAGCTTTATACTGAACTTGATGTCCAAAAGCATTCAAAGGCTTTAGTCATCAACACGATTGGCATCTTGTCGCAATTGTATCAATATGCGCGGTTTGTCTACATCGGAGGGGGCTTCGGGGTGAACATCCACAACATCCAGGAGCCGGTCACATTTGGTTGTCCTGTTGTGTTTGGCCCCAAATACAAGAGCTTCAAGGAAGCGGTCGACTTGGTGAGCTTGGAAGGGGCTTTTTCGGTCAATGATGCCGCCGAAATGACTGCCGTCTTCAGTCGGTTGATGAACGACGAAGACTTTTACGTGAAGGCCTCCAAAACCTGTCGAAACTACCTCGATTCCCAAGTTGGGGCGACGGAAAGCATCCTAAAAGGCTTCAAAAAAGCACTTTTTTCATAAAAAAAGCCGCTTTTTTTTGGATTGTTGATTTTATTGTCTAATTTTGAAGGCTGATTTCTTGTTGAAATTCAGCTTAGTAAAAAACAATGCCTATGCAAGACAATCCTTCGACCCTACAACTCCCTCGCATTGGACTTAGCCAAGGCGACTTCAATGGCATCAGTTATGAGGTCATGTTGAAGACCTTTTCAGATGCTCGCATGTTCGAAACTTTCACTCCTGTCTTGTATGGACAATCGAAGGTTTTTTCTTATTACAAGAAGAATTTCGGCATGGAAAGCCCCAACTATGCTTTGACCCGTGATGTGCGGCAGGCTGGTGACAAAAAGTTCAACATCATCAACATTGTGGAAAACGAGTTGAAGATTGAACCAGGAGCGCCTTCCGATATTTCTGCCGAGATGTCAGTGCTTTCAATGAAACGGGCTGCTGACGATCTGCAAAACGGTTATCTTGATGCCTTGGTGATGGCGCCCGACAATCCTTTGGTAGCGAAGAGCAACCGCGATTTCCTGCTGTCGTTCCATAAGGAAGCTGATCCTTTGCAGGTGTTGGTGAGCGGACAGTTGCGTATTGCTTTGGCCACGAGCGACGTGCCTTTGCGTACTGCACTCAACCAAATTGACATTCATTTCCTCGTTTCCAAGCTCGCCACCTTGTCGCAGGCATTGAAAACGGATTTCGGTATCAGCTCGCCGAAGATTGCCGTCATGGGCGTGAATCCGCATTCGGGCTCGACTCCAACGGGCGATGATGAGAATGTGGTGAAAGCCGTGGGAGATGCACAGCAGAAGGGTCTCTTTGCCTTTGGTCCATTCTCGGCTTCGCAGTTGTTTGCAGCAGGCTGGTGGAAGAAATATGATGCGGTGATGGCCATGCATTATGAGCAGGGCGTGTTCCCGATGAGGTTCCTGTCGTTGGAAGGCTATGCCTATTACTGGGCGGGTCTGCCCGTGGTGTGTGCCGCTCCGCTGCATGGTCCGGCTTACGACATCGCCAATCAGAACAAGGCTGTGCCAGACTCCTACCGCAAGGCAGTATTCCTCGCCGCCGATGTGGTCAGTCACCGCAGAGAGCAATAAAAAAGGAGGCCACAGCCTCCTTTTTTATTGCTCTCCACTATGTCTTACTTCACAACGAACTTGATGGTCTTGTTGAAGCCATTGGCGCTGATGGTGCAGAAGTAGATGCCGCTCTTGAGGTCGATAGTGAGGGCGTTTTCACCTGTCTTCAGGCTCTTGTTGAACTGCTTCACAGTCTGGCCAACGAGGTTGACGATGCTGATGTTAGCCTCAACATCTTGGGATGACTTCACAACCACATAGTCGGTAGCGGGGTTGGGATAGATGTCGTAAACCACATCTTGGGCTTCGTGGTTTTCAGGAACGTTCCATGAATAATTTTGGATTTTGACGGCATGGATGATGTTTTCAGAGGCTTGGTTTTGGTTGGGACCGTCACCCCAGTACACGCCAATTATGTCATCGCTCATAAAACCGAACCAGAACTTGCCAGGAAAGTGGGTGTTGGGGACACTCACCGTGAAGAGGTTCTCTGAGTACAGGAACATAAAGTTGACTTCTTCGTCGGTGATGTCGTCAAAAGCTTGGTCCCAATAACCATCGTCAATACTGCGGTAACTCACGAAAATGCTTCTGTAGTAGTAAGTGCCATTGTCGTCGAGACGTCTGACGCAAGGTGACGAGAAGGCGCAGGCGAGGTTGCCATAGGGGTCGCAAGACAGGGCAGGATGGCCTGAAGCACCATAGAATCTCGGATGATAATCATCTTCGGCGTAGAAATGGTCATTGTCTGCCCAAGCGTAGCCTTCGTACATCGGGATGAAACCAATCCATTTGGTTGAGTCGGGGTGCATCTGGACATAGCCAGGCTCCTCTGGGATAGGCCACCACAGACGGGCAGCATGGTGAGGGTTGCCGTCTTCCGACGCAACAGGACCTTCATAGGTGTCGTTCCAATAAAGGATACCGTCGACGGAACGGCCGGACCAGTAGGAATAGTAACCTGGGTCAGTGTCTTCAAAGTGTGCCATCTCAAAGGTGTTGAGCGCTACGTGAACGACGTTGTTGTCGTCGATAACAATGGCTCCATTCATTGGTCTGAATAGCGTGTCTGTGTAAGCCAAATTCGGATCGTCCAAGCTGATTCCTTCGTACGGGTCTTCCCAAACTCTTCTCAGATTCCAGGTCTCACCGTCATCGGTCGATTTGCACAGCCAGACGCTGTTGGTCAAGGAACCAGAGTAAAGGATGGCTACAGTGTGGCCGTTGGCGGCAAGGGCATAGTCGTCGCCTGAGAAGGCACCCGATTCATAACCGACTTGAGCAAGGGGACCGTAGCTGATATCCCAGTTTTCGGCATCTTCCGAACGGAGATAGACTTGGTGATTGTAGATCTCACCGCTGTTGTCTTGGTATTGGATGTCGCCGACGACGTGGATGATGTTGTGGTGGTCGCCCGAAGTGACCACTCTCGGCCATGTGGCATCCTCATCGTAAGGATAGTCTTCAGGGTGCGTTGGGAGCTCGCCTCTGTACTCCCATTCGCCTTCGCCGGCAATCTCTCTGGTCCAGCAGCGCATCGGGGTATGTGAGATGAGGATTTCGCCTCTATCGCCCCACTGGGCGATAGTAGGCCAACCTGTTCTCATGGGTTCGACACGTCCTTCAGGCATATCACCCCATTGGCCCGTTTCAGCATTGTAGAAGTTGTAACCGGTACCACGGTCAGAAGCCGACTGGTTGGGTTGGTGTGACATTGTGGCCACTATACCGACCGAGCCGTTATCCAGCTCATACATACGGTTGGAGCAGTAATGGTTGGACTGTAGGTCGTAAGTGGTCAACATGGTTTCGTAGTCATCAAGGAATCCATACCTATTGACAACGACACTCTTTGCGGTTTGGGGAGCGAAATTGGCCATTGCGGGATTGGTTTTTTCGTTACCCACGGCAACCTTCTTGGCGTTCACCGTGAATTGACGGATGTCGTTCTTGGCAATACGCTGTTGTGCAAATGCACTAAAGCCTAATGCGAGGCTCAACGATAGTAGTAGAATTCTTTTCATAGCGTGTGTTTTTAATAGGTTAATAATTTAAAGTCTCTGTTTAGGATGCAAATATAAAGCATATTTCGATGATTGTCAATAGGAAGTGTCGTTTTTATTTCGTTTTCCAGTGGTGACAATAAAAAAGGAGACTCGAAAGTCTCCTTTTTTATTGACTAATTCAAAGGGGAATCTTACTTCACGACGAACTTGATGGTCTTGTTGAAACCATTGGCGCTGATAGTGCAGAAGTAGATGCCGCTCTTGAGGTCGATGCTGATGGTGTTTTCACCCATCTTCAGGCTTTGGTTGAACTGCTTCACAGTCTGGCCAACGAGGTTGACGATGCTGATGTTAGCCTCGACATCCTGAGAGGACTTCACAACCACGTAATCGGTAGCGGGGTTGGGATAGATACCATAAACCACATCCTTGGCTTCGTAGTTTTCGGGAGCGCTCCACATTTCGGCATCAGGATTGAGTTTGATAGCGTGGATGGTGTTTTCTGTAGCATTGTTTTGGTTGGGACCGTCACCCCAGTACAGACCAATTTGGTCATCGCTGTTGAAACAGAACCAGAATTCACCAGGAGTGTAGGTGTTGGTGACGCTCGATGTGAAGAGATTGTCGGAGTAGAGGAACATGAAGTTGACATCTTCATCGGTGAGATCGTCAACGATTTGCTCCCAATAACCCTTGTCAACATTGCGGTAGCTCACGAAGATGCTTCTGTAATAGTAGGTGCCATTGTCATCAAGACGTCTGACGCAAGGTGAGGAGAAGGCACAGGCAAGGTTGCCATAGGGGTCGCATGACAGGGCAGGATGACCTGAAACGCCATAGAATCTCGGATGATAATCGTCTTCGTTGTAGAGTTTGTCATTATCCCATTCATAGCCTTGGTACATCGGGACGTAACCAATCCATTTGGTTGAGTCGGGGTGCATCTGGACATAGCCGGGTTCTTCAACAATAGGCCACCAGAGACGTGCAGCGTGGTGTGGGTTGGGATTGGCAAAGTGCTCTTCCAAGGAAGTGCCAACATATTCCTCGTGATAGGAGTCAGCGATAGGACCTTCATAGGTGTCGTTCCAATAAATAATACCGTCAACGGCACGGCCGGACCAGTAGGAATAGTAACCAGCATCAGTATCTGACCAGTGAGCCATTTCCATTGTGTTGAGAGCTACGTGAACGACATCATTGTTGTCGATAACGACAGAACCAGCCATAGGTCTGAACAGGGTGTCTGTGTAGGCCAAATCGGGATCGTCCAAGCTCAATCCTTCGTATGGGTCTTCCCACACTCTTCTTGTAGTCCAAGTCAGACCGTCATCGGTTGATTTGCACAGCCAAACGCTGTTGGTCAAACAACCTGAGTAAAGGATGGCTACAGTGTGACCATTGGCTGCGATGGCGTAGTCATCAGCTGAGAAGTTTTCTGATTCAAAACCGACTTGAGCAAGGGGACCGTAGCTGATTTCCCAGTTCTCGGCATCCTCCGAACGGAGATAGACCAAGTGGTTATGGGTTTCGGTGCCTGAGTATTGGATGTCGCCAATCACGTGGATGATGTTGTTGTTGTCGCCCGAAGTGGCCATTCTCGGCCATGTAGCATCTTCATCATAAGGATAGTCTGCAGGGTGAGTCGGGAGTTCGCCTTTGTACACCCACTCGCCTTCGCCGGCAATCTCTCTGGTCCAGCAACGCATGGGCGTGTGTGAGATGAGGATTTCACCCTTATCGCCATAAGGGGCGATGGTAGGCCAACCTGTTCTCATGGATTCGACGCGTTCTTCAGGCATGTCTTGCCATTCTGAACCGTTGTAGAAGTTGTAACCCGTACCACGGTCAGAGGCCGACTGGTTGGGTTGGTGTGACATTGTGGCGACCACACCGACAGAGCCATCAGGCAGTTGATACATACGGTTGGAGCAGTAATGGTTGGACTGTAGGTCGTAGGTGGTAATCATAGTTTCGCCGTCTTCAAGGTCATTGTATCTGTTGACGACGACACTCTTAGCGGTTTGGGGAGCGAAATTGGCCATTGCGGGATTGCCTTTCTCGTTGCCCACTGCAACCTTCTTGGCACTTGTTGTGCTTTGACGGAGTTCGTTCTTGGCAACGCGTTGTTGCGCAAATGCACTAAAGCCTAATGCAAGGCTCAATGATAGTAGAATTAATTTTTTCATAGAGGTGTGTTTTAAATAGGTTAATAGATTAGTCTATATTTGGGGTGCAAATATAAACATATTTTGATTGTTGTCAACAAAGAGTGCTATGTTTTTTCGTTTTGCGGTGGTAACAATAAAAAAAGGAGACTCAAAAGTCTCCTTTTTTTATTGACCAATGTCAAGGAAATCTTACTTCACAACGAACTTGATGGTCTTGTTGAAACCATTGGCGCTGATGGTGCAGAAGTAGATGCCGCTCTTGAGGTCGATGCTGATGGTGTTTTCACCCATCTTCAGGCTCTTGTTGAA
>JAEEGI010013519.1_pt1 | contig 17307 bp, 22 predicted proteins | sample 8958751 | NCBI WGS metagenome assembly JAEEGI01 (sample SAMN16246545, study PRJNA631951) | gut metagenome | biome: gut microbiome; feature: rumen; material: KS-attached | host: Bos | place: Iran: Karaj | collected 2018-10
AGAGCTGTTTTTAATTCCTCAAATTTCGAATTAATTGCTGAAATCATTGTTTCTTTATCCATGTTGTGTTCCTAACATTCGTATTCCATCGTCTATATAATTCCGATATAAAAAACTATATTTTTGTATATTCCGCTCCCGTCTCTGTCCACTGCGGAATAATTTGCTGTCCAAGAAGCCTTATTGAACTCTCTCCATAGAATTGAAGGATCGTAGGAATTCCTTCAACAAAGAATTCATCCTGTGATTTGGGTGACAGATGTCTTTGTACACCCTCCGGATCTTTCATCACATTATCCTGAATCGTGAAAGAGAACCCATGCTCTGCATTTACGAAAGTTCCTTCCATTGCATTATATGCCGGTATCTCTACGCGATGGATCTCAATAAGTCCCAACATCTCATCCTCGTAGGCTTTCCAATTGTTTTCAGAAATCTCAATCCTTCGTTTGTCAAACTTCAGAGTCTCAAATAAACTCTCGGCTGATGTCGCATAATCCTTTAAGAAATCATGGAATGCCGTAACATCCTTTTGTTTACTTTGGTAATACGGTTCATTTTTATCCCGCTCCCATGTGGACACCAGATCTTGCTCTCCGCGTTGCTCCTTAAGAAATTCAATGGAATCCTCTGTATGTTTACGATACAAATAAATGAGCAAAGGATTTAGCGGTTCTATGCGCTCTGCGATATTCCGCACGAATGCCTCAAGCCTTTCATAAGGTGCGACCTTCAGTAGATATGTAAAAATCTGATACTGAAACAAACTGCTATCTAAGATAAAGATCATATCTTCATCTTGCACGGCATTCCTTGCAAATGCTTCCCATTTTTCCAATGCCTGAAGTTCATAACGATCCAGTGTGCCCGGGAAAGCATCATATCGCAGAAGTTCCTGATACCACGCCTGCTTTTGAGCGTCCTCCCGCCTTCTGCCAATGGTCTCCTGATCAATTCCCACGGTAGTTTTCCGGATCTCTGCCACCTCATCAAGAAGCGCTGCCACTTCCGAATATTTCATTTTGAAGTTTTGGTACTCTTCCCTGGTCATACAGCTTTCCGTGAAAAACAAGACCGGATGGGGTTGAGAAACCTCATGAATCCAGTGAACCTTTTTACCATTGCGCATAAGTTGTTCATAAAGTTTAAAAGAATTTGTCGATTTACCCGTTCCGGGGAGTCCCTCCAACATTATTAATCTATTTCTCATTTTTATCTCCACGAATCACGATTTGTCCTTCTAAAGTTATCATGAAAAAAAACTACATGATCAATTCAGATAAAGAATGTATCTTCAAATACGGTGTGTCAACATCTGATGAAGGATTTGCTGCGATCAAGATCGGTGTAATCCCTACTGATGCGGCACCTTCAAGATTCACGGGACTGTCATCAATAAACACGGTTTCTTTTGCATTACATCCGCATTTTTGAAGCGCATCAAGATACATCCGTCTGTCGGGCTTGAAAACACCCAGTTTAAAACTATATGTGGCAAAAGAAAAGTACTGTTTTACACCCAAAGTCCTGAGCTGATTATCAATACTAGGCCATGTGTCAGAGATAATTCCTAAACGAAATGTCCCGGAAAGGCTCTGAAGTACTTGTTTTACATCCGGATAAATCACGTAATTATCCATATTAATTGCACGATCTTCAGCCACAGTCTCTATCTCATCAGATGTCATTCCGAGTTTCAATTCATCTGATATGATCTTATAATATTGATACAGATTTGCGATTTCTTCCTTCTCATCCCGGATAAAATGATTCTTCTCAAGGTATGTCATCCCAACATTTCTTGCCTGTCGGATCTGATCTTCTGCACAGCCTTTTATCCTCTCGCCTGCTACTTCATTGAATTTACAAGTAAACATCCAATCTCCCGAAGCAGGATAATCAATCGTATATCCAACATCAAAAAATATCACTTTCTTTCCTACCAATACTTTATTCATATACTAATTTCCAATCTGATCACTACACCGTTCATATCATCTAATTCGTGGTCAATTAAACTGAAATTCAATGCACCACTTTTTTCAAAATACACTCTCTAAAAGTTTTTATATCGCATAGAAATATATTGAGCCTTAAATCCAAGACTTTTCCAAAACTTAAGACCGGTCTCATTATTCGGCAGTACATCCACATCTATCTCAGTGGTATTGAGATTATCTAACAACATACAAAATGCCTGCTTGCCATAATGCTTACGCCTGTACTCTCTGTCTATATAAAACTGCCGCAGATATAATGGGGAAGACGTATGTTTTATCAATGCATATCCTATCGCAATCCCATCTTCCGCGAAAATATATGCATTATAATCGCTACTGAGAAATCCTCGCATTCTGTCTGCCAGTTCTTCAACGTTCATAGGATTATTACTTCCCTCATCTTCAATCAGATGCTTATTCATTAATGCCAAAGATGATATATCTTCCATTGAGCAACTTATAATTCGCATATTATACCGATGTCCCCATTTCTATCAATTTTTCGTCCAAATCATAAAATCGTATGACTTTCTATCCCCAACTGTGAGTCGTAAGTTTGTTGACATATTTCACTTCGGATAAAGCCTTTCTAAAAATCATATCCGTCTCATCTCCCAAAATCTTTACTTATTTCATCATGTAGAGCCCAAGCGGATGGTATGTCCTCAATCTCGCCATGAATACATACTCTACCCTCGTCCGGACATTTTGCATCAAATGCTTTTGCTCGACTATCTCCATAATCAAGTGAAGCTCCATTCTGTAACGCATAGACCGAAGGGTAAATGTAATTCCAAAGTTCATGGCATAAAGGAGGACACAAGTCCTCTACTATAAACTCTTGGCCTTTCTTGAAATACCCACATCTACATTTACTTTCTGTAATTGTAAGTTTTACTTTTGGCATTGATATTTTCTCCTCAAATTCCGATTTGTCAGACTCATTAGACATGTCCATAACATCTCTTAGCCGTTATCCGGATAATCTGTCCCATAATTGTACTTCCACATAAGCATACTTGCCGAGTGATTCTTTGAGAAAAGCGTCAACCGAACCATTAAATGCCCCGATGCGTTCAAGCAGAATTTTCTTTGTAAGAACATTCGGTTCATTTCCGTGAATCATCAATGCACAGCTGTCTCCCAGTGTAAAGCTGACCTGATCATCAGGAATATCATCAAGATCAATAACAATCTTATCGCTGCTGTCAAACCATTCTTTAAGATATTCACACTCTAAAAGAGCAAATGAATAGGGATGCTGAAGCTTTGGATTTCCGCCTAACTCTATAAACTTATCGCGAACAAATGCATCTGCTTTCTTTCGGGCCGGATAATAATTCTCGAAGTCGGCAAAACGGCCGAAACTGGTAGTGTCCGGATGCGCATCAGAAAGCATCTTAGCTATATGAAACGCTTCCTGTTCAGGAAGAAGCATTATGTTTTTCCACGGGTCTGTTCCCGGATAATAGTAATGTGTAATAAATAGTTTATCCATAAATAAATTCATGCAAAAACATCTAAATCTCCTCGATTACAGATGTGCCTTCTTCACCCATTGTCCATTTCCATTTCTCGTAAAACCGGAGTTTCCCATTTTCCATCTTAGGTGTGGAATCACATGAACCTGACTTTAGTTCCCCATCAACATTTATATGCTGATAGTTAAAATGCAGATTGTGTTTCTCATCCATGGTTCCGATAAGGTATCCCTTAACTACGCTTCCACCTGAGTACTCTGCCCAGATTACATTTTCCTTTTGGTGATATCCGAAGACTGTCATATCAGATACTTCACCCGATTCGGAATTCTCAACTGCTGTAAAGAATCTTCCATCAACCGAAAACTCATCGTTATCATCGGAGAAGAAAGTCTTACCTTTCTCATAAGCTCTGGCTAAATTGCTATCCCAGTTATCTTTCCTTTGGGGCTTCTCTCTTGATGTGCTATCGAAAACGACAAACTCACCTTTCTTCACACGGTTAAGGAGCCTGTCTCTGAACATTATTCTCTTCATGCCATCGAGAAATCCAAAGTTTTCCAGTGTATCCATGGGATGCCCTGCCGAGCAAAGAATCATTCCCTTCTCAAGCATCTTCATGGTTTTCTCGCCATATGCAAATCCATATGACCATACTCTGTCAAACCAACCTACAAGTTTTGCCGGAGCTTCTGTCCAGAAAATAGGATAGATAAATACAATGGCATCGGATGAATTGATCTTCTCCTGCTCCTTAAGCACATCCTCTGCCACATCGGGAGTGTTTCTGTAATTCGCTTCCCTTAAGTACTCCTTCTCAGTTATGTCTGATTTGAAATCCATTGCATACAAGTCGGAAAGGATATACTCATTTCCGGAATCAGTAATGCCCTTAATAAATGCGTCCCTGATATTTCGTGTAAACGAATCCTCAGATGGATGACAATATACGATAAAAACCTTCATTTTTCTCCGCCTCCAACTTATACGTATTATCGCAAAACGTTATAAAGATTTTATCATAGCTATTTACTATTGCATACAGTAACATTAACCCTAAAATATAAAGAATTTATAAGGAAATAAAAAGGCCATGCTTTTGGCATGGCCAGGAGTAAATGGAAGGTAAAACTCCTTAATTATTTGTTTAATTTCTTCATGGGTTGTCCCCAAAGTTCCAGGTCTTCTCCCTTGTAGCTAAAGTAGCGGCCGCAAGTTGTCTTTACCGGAGCAATACCGGCCAGTTTCTCTGCATCACTCTTGTCTTTTGTAGCAAGGTTTTCATCCTGGAGAACATTTCTGATTTTACAAAGCATAACTTCTGAATCGTCCATGGGAATAAACTGCTTAACTTCCAGTTCGAAAATGACAGGTGAATTGTTGAGGATTGGAACCGAAAGGACAGCTCCCTTTCCTATATCCAAATCAATCTTCATCTTCTCCTCTTTGTATCCGCTGACGCAACCAAGATAGTCAGCTTGAGGCAGCATCTCTTCGGTAACCAGACACGCCGAGAACACTTTATCCCTGTGGATATTGTCAAGAGTCAGCTTCTTGCCACCTATACAGCACATAACGCCAAGCTCGGTATCCCACATGTAACTGAACCAGCAGAACAGACCGAAATCTGCCTTCCCGTTCTCATCATATGTGCCATACAGAAACAATGTCTGCGGGCAAAAATCATTATTTGGCTTCACACTAATTTTATTCACGTTTATACCCCCGTATAATAGTATTTTAGTCAGGAACTATTTCTTGTCTGCTTCGCGGACATTACTTAATACTCTCAGCAGGTAATTCTCAAGCTCTTCAACTTCTTTCTCTTCGAAGCCTTGGAAGTATATGTCTGTCATTTCCTCAGAGACTTTCTTATACTGCTCCTTACAGTCGCGTGCTTTGGGCCCGAGATAAATCTTAACAACACGCCTGTCCTCTTCGGATCTGACTCTTGATACCAGTTCTGCTTCTTCCATTCGATCAAGCATGCTTGTCAGAGTACTGTTTGCAAGGCCTGTCTTAACCGCAATTTCATTTGCGGACAAACCGTCCTTCTGCCAGAGGGCATCCAAGATTTTGCCCTGTGGACCATTGAAGGTATCCGCTCCTGATTCTGCCAAGAGCTTCTCAAATACTCTTCCGCCTATTAATCGAATTTGAGCAATGTAATCACCGCTTCGAGATATTTTCATATTACAGTTCCTTTCCATATAGAATATTACTATATAGAAATAAATTATGCAAGGTTTTTTTATCGCTTGCCCAATCAAGAATAATATCCTTATCATACTTATTAAGATTGTCAGGAAGCTCGGTCCTCTTGAAAAATCTGTGTTCCACTACTTCCTCCGGATCATTAGTAATGTCCCCTTCATATTCCTTCGTGATAAAAACGATGCCCGGTCCAAAGCATATATCTCCGTTAGGATATTCTATAATGCAATCCTTTCCTGAGAGCAATTTAAATAATTCAAGTTTGCCCAATGTCAAACCGGATTCCTCTTTGGCTTCCCTTCTGACAGTCTCCTCAAAGGTCTCTCCCATTTCCATGGCTCCACCAATGATAGCCCAGCACCCATTGTCACGCCTTTTCTGTAAAAGGATCTCGCCATTTTCATTTTCAATAATAACGCCGCATGCACAGGTCATTATCGGAGCATGTCCAACATACTTGCGCATTTCTTTGATATAACCCTCACTCATTTCTTTGAATCTACACTCCTTCTTTTAATTTACATAGCAAATGTCGTTGACTTATGATTATTTCATAATGTAGTATAGTCTCATCTGGCATAAAGGTGCCATATTAGGAGATGTTTATATGTTTGAAATTACTTTTTTGATGATGTTTATTTTAATTTCGGTTCTTTGGATTGCGACAAGATGCATTGTATTTTCTAAATCTAAAAAAATAGATATAAAAAGGGAAGCAAAACTTTTACTTGTATATATTTGTCTGATTGTCATAGCCAGATTTGTCTATTTTCCATTTCATCATGTTAATGGGCATATCGGAGTGCTTGAGTTTAATTGGTCGCGAATTATCCCATTTAAAATGAACTTAATTCCATTCACATTTGTCGTTGATAGATACGATGGCTGGCAGGTTAACATTATTGGAAATATAGCTATGTTTATACCTGTCGGTATAGTTTGGCCTGCTTGTTTCGATGAATTAAAAAAAATAAACAAAACAATTCTGGCAGGCGCCGGATTCACTTTGTTTATTGAGATTTCGCAGCTATTATTTTATGACAGATGTTCTGACATCGATGATATCATTTTAAATACTACAGGCGTCTGTATTGGTGCTTTAATCTATACAGCAGTACGCCGTACTCATCTTTCCCGTTCTCAGTAAATCCTATGGATTTCCAAAATCGAACCGAGTCTTCTTTCTCGCTGTTGATTTCATAATATGTTGCTCCGCCCTCTTTTGTGTATCGCTCCAATACCTCGAAGCACTTATGTCCAAGTCCTTTATTTCTATATTCCGGGAATACCCAAAAGTCCAGAATAAAGCACTTTCCATCCTCACTCGTATATGTATTGTACTGGGCAGCGCCTATCTTCCTTTCGCCACTAACAAAGTAAATCATATGATGCCTGTCTACTGCTCGTTCCATATGATTCCTTATAATCCCACGATACTCTTCTCCGGAAAAGTATTCTTTGTCTTCTTCATCACTTATAATTCCGTCATCAATAAGATATTTGAAATGAATATTCCAGAATTCATCAATTCTTTCAACGGGTATTTCTTCAACTAATATTTCACCGCACACCTTTTATACTCTCCTTATACAATTACAGCGCAGCACAATTATGCCGCGCTGTATAATACTTTAGTTAATAATATCAAAGTGCCATTACATATACCTGACAAGGATTCCATTCATCCCACAAAGTCGGGAACACTTCAAACTCTTTGAACCCAAGGGACAGATAAAAATGATTGGTAGCATCATAATCTTCGTATCGTCCCATTTGAACCGTCTTGACCTGCATAAATGAGTATCCTAGTCGCTTGGCCATTTCTTTTGCCCGTTCAAAAAGTTTCATTCCAACACCTTTTCTGTGATAGTCCTTCAGAACTCCCATAACACAAAGCTCAACGGTTTCTTTACCTGTCTCTTTAAGGCAAAGAAAACCTATTGGTTTTTCCGAATCATACGCTGCGAAGAATGGCTGAGCAGCACTTTCTTTTATGTACTGTTCCCTGGCTTCAGGAATTCCAAACCAATCAGGAAGAGCTTCAAGTATTGTCCTGGAAATCTGCTTTTTTTCTGCCACATCTTCTACGCAAATAATTCTTATGGAACCAGTACCCGGCTTCTCATTGTTATTCTCAAACCGATAAACCAAATTATAGCTGTCGGGAACATCATCATCAATGTAGCCGGTATCAACAAATCCCGCTTTTTCATAGACATGTATTGCCTGCACATCCTCCATTTTTACGCAGACTTCCACGCAATCATATTTCTGTTCCTTTTTAAGGCCTTCAAGGATGAGATTAAGCGCCTCAAATCCATATCCTTCGCCTTGGTAATTCTTGTCGATCATGAACTGCTGCAATTCATAGCATGCGGGTTCATCATTCATATCTCTCACCATAGCAAGTCCAATGGGCTTCTCATCAACAGCAATTCCAATAACTTTTGCTCTGGAATCGCGATATACATACCCTCTCGCTAAGATGCCGATATTGCTTGCCAGATAGTTTTTTTGACTTTCGTCAACGGATAGCCTGGCAAAATCCATCCAGTTCTCCTCACTTAATTCAATTAAGTTTACCATTTTTAATCCTCCGATTTTTTATTGGAGGGTCAAATCTCGTGGGCCCTCCACACACGATTTATCATCTTCATAATAAAAATCACTCCTTCCTGTCCTTTTCTTTATTTTCAAATCATATGATGCGTCATTTCGTAATCACTTGCACAATATGATCTGAGTAACCCATTAATTCAGCACGCTCTGCAGTTGCAATAAGGTACTGAATCCACTCAGCGTATGATTCGCCAGACATGGAGTTGACACTCTTACTGATAATCTGAGATATACCATCCTGGGCAAATCTGCATACTTTCTTGGCGTTATTTTCCAAACAAACAGCATCTATCAGTTCGTCTACTGAGCTGATTGTATCAAGAATCCTTGATGAACCGGTGTTATCCGTCACAAAAGCACTTTCACGATCATAACCTATAGTGGTTAGTTCACCCGCTGGATCTTCCGACATATACACCTCATGTATCAGTGGTGCATCTTGCAAACAGAAGGCGATAAACACAGGGGCTCCGGGTTTAGCAATCCTGAGTGCTTCTTTGCATGCTCGTTTTCGTTCATCAAAATCCTTTATACTATAAATTGGTCCCATAGCCAGGACTAAATCATATGCATTATCATTTAAGAAATTTAAATCCTTTGCATTTCCTTCAAACACCCTAATGTGATCATTCCCGAAAAATTCCTCTTTCATCTGCTTGACATACTCGGGTGTTAGTTCTACAGCATCAACTTTATAGCCTTCAGCAGCTAGCGCTTTTGTATATGTTCCGCCACCTGCTCCCACATCAGCAATATAATCCCCGTCTTTAAGATATTTATGCAAATAATGCATAGTCACTATAAATTCTGTCTCATTAGCCCTTGTATATGATAGCCGCTTTCCTTCCGAATATCCTGAATATTGCGCTATCACTTTCTTATCCTGCTCAGTCAATTCTTTACCCATGGTCTCAATTCCCTCGCTTTTCCTTTTCGGTTCTGATTTGCTCCATCATGTATTTCGCATAGTCTTTTGCGCTGCTCATATCATATGACAGGTCCGTTCCAATTGCATATTCCTCCAATGCATTATTCAACAGGGAATAATACACCTCAGGAATATTATCAAGTGCCCATTCACCGCCCTCTTTCTTGGAGAGGACAAGACCGTCTTTCAAATATGCAAGCACTCTGGCAAGATTCAAAATCAAATACATCGGATTATCAGTAATTTCTTCTTCTGCGTCAGCAATATCATTCCAAATAGAATCTATGTAATCCTGTACCGAAACATCAGCAAAAGTATCTTTAATCGATGAACCATATAGGCACTTGCCCCTATGGTTTATGATTGTAAAATGTGCTGCAAGATCTCTATCTTCGCCCTTCATTTTGGAAACATAATCATCGGGGTCATTTTTGTACCAGTCAATATGACCAACTGAAAAATGAAGTTCAAATGGAGTCGGATAAACAAAAGGGTTGCAATAGTTTTGTTTTACAATACTCATTTCAATTCCCTTTGCCGGTCCATTTTGATTCAATTCCACCACCATATCCATAAAAGATTTTTTAACAGCATCCGGCATGGAATTCTTCACTACAACAATCAGATCAATATCGCTCTTTGCCGGATTATAGCATCCCATAACAGCGGATCCATGCAGATATATTCCTACCAGATTATCCTGTAAGATTTCTTTTGACTTTTCAACAAAACTGTTTATAACTGTATCCATTTATCGTCCGTGCAGATTTGCTTCTGCTCTCCGTCCTTAATACTGTACGCTTACCCATAAAGCTTCTCAGCTCCATTGTCTGTTTCTCCCCCTTATCAGTTCTTTTTCCAATCAAGAATGGTCTTCTGTAATCTTAACTGCATCAGTTTCTACCCATGCAGGTCTGAATCCGCTTTTAATGGCAATGTTTTGTGACATGATATTAGCTGCTGCAGTTCCGTAAAAAGGTGTATCGCCCATCTCAATGATCTTGTTCTTTAATAGTGTCACCAGGTAAGTGCCAATTCCTCTTGACCTGTATTCAGGAAGCACATCAATTCCAACCTGCTGCCAGTGCGGCGCATCCTCCGAGCAACCTGCCATTCCCATAATAATATCTCCATCGGTAGCAATGACTACGATCCTGTCAGGCCGTACCGGGCAAGGCTCTGGATATGCAATCGCATTGGGAAAGCGCGGATCTCCGTAGAACTGCTTTATTTCACTATCATAAAGCCACTTCACCTGAAAACGTTCTGGTACGGTTACATCAAGGCAGGGCAAAAACATATGATGTGTAGAATTCATCTGATAACCATACTGTTTCAGCTCTTCGTTTAGCTTTAGAAGATTATCAAGTTCAAACAGTCTATGCCCCTCCACATCTTTGATAAAACCGTGCAAGAACTCATGCAAGCATTCATTAGCCATGATCACTGTGCTTGCTCCAAGTGTCGCCATTTGCAAAAAAGGCATATCCGGGCTGTAGCTTCTTCTGCCATCATTCCATTCTGATTTTGTGATGATGATCTCACCCTTCTTCAAATCTTCCGGAGTACAGTTATAATCAATAGCTATCTGCTTAAAAAGCTTTTCATAATATTTTTTAAACATCTTTTATCATCCTTGCTTATCTTTTTCACTTATGATTTTTTGCAAATTCATATACCTTCTCAGACCATGCCCAAATATTGGTGCAGTCGTTTTCTATGTAAAATACTCTATCTTTTAAATTAGCTGGAATGTATGATTCTAGTATATTTCTTTTATCTAATGGAATAATAATTGTGTGAACCCAATCTGACAAAACCACTTCGTCTTTGACCTTTAGCGGCAAGACGCCCTCGAAAGTGGCATTAGGATGTTTTACGATTTTATCATATTTGAAGAAAAATCTCACTCCCGGAGTAAAATTTTCGCTCAAATCTTCATCAGTTGGAAAGTGCTTCAGTTTTCTCTCCATGACCAGTCTGTCCCCGGCCTGACAATTCCCCCATGCAAACATTACATAATCAAAATAGTCTTCCGGATCATTTGCTGCATTTCTGCTTTCTGCCTTTAATACAGATGCCGGAACACCTCTCCATTTAGTAGGTGCTCTAAGCGCTCCGCACTCGAAAATACTGATTGCATTTTCAATAGGAGCAGTATGGCATATGAAATCTGTCATGCAGCCTTTATACTTAGGACAGGCTACGCATTCTGCGATCTTATCAGGAACTGCAACACGCTGTCCAAAGTCATAAAGCTTCCTATAATCGTCAATTGCATTTATGATCTTTATATCCGCTTCAATTTGGCAGTCTCTGCCATTGTCACGTTCGTAGCGTTCAAAATCCAGTATTGTCTGAATTTCCCATTTTGAAATGTCAGGATATGATGACAATTTTTTATAAAAAACTCCGTCCCAACATTCAGTGCAATCGAAATCGCCTATTTTAATCAACATGTATGATCCCCAATTTTTCTACCATTGTTTCGTTGTTCTATAAAAATTATTTTTAAGATATATATGATTGTCCCTTGAATTATGAGACATTTAGAAAAAACAGATTTCTAATTAGCGATTATAATAAAATATGCTTATACTCTTCTAACAAATCATGTGAATACTCTTTTTTTATATCAGACTCTCTGACAATCTTCCAAAGAGCTGCAGCAGCTTTCAGCCTCTCATTGAATATACCGGTCGCTTTAAGCCCATGAGCCTTGCAAATCTTGATAAGTTCGTCTCTATACCAATAGTATTTGCAAAATTCTGTGTAGTCTTTTATGTTGTTAAATTCAGGTCGTTGCACTATTTTAAATCCGTCCATATGTTTGCTATAAGTAAAGTTATTATTTGATTCCTCGAACGATCATTGTCAATGAAATAGAAGTATCCCATTGTTTTATTCCCTCGTGATACAAACGAAGTCTCTCATCATACTTAGCATTGACAGCATCAATCACTTTTTCGTCAGCTTCATGATGTGAAGATTTGATTGCCTCTAAATCGTTATGCCTTTGTGATTCAATCATGGCTTCTGCCATCTGTGTTGAATATTTAGGTGCATCCGGAGTAAGATCTATGACTGCATATCCAGTCGTAACTTCTGAAAAACCATTTTGTTCCATCGACGCTGGTAATTCTGCTTCAGACATAGGATATTTACAAATACCATACTTTTCAAATTCGTACTCGGACTGAGGAAGGCTTTCCCAAAACTCTTTTTCTTCTACGGTCATTTCTAAACATGGTGCCTGACAATTCAATCCTTTTCTGGCAGAAAGACACAAACATATACCACCTTGCTTTAATACCCTTCTTTGTTCACCCCAAAATGCAATTGGTTCCACATGTTCCTGAACCGTATTGGAAATAGTTATATCAAAAGAATTATCCGCAAAAGGAAGATTTGTAGCATCACCTTCCATAAAGGTGACTCCCGATATATTATTCTGAGCAAAAGAAATAAAGTTGCTATCTCTGTCAATCGCAGTAATTTCTGCCTTCGGAAACCATCTGTGAAGTGCCTCTGCAAGCGCTCCAGGCCCGCCACCTATCTCGAGAATTTTAAGATTTACGTTAGAATCCAACTTAAATACCTTGTTATATTGTTCAAAGAAAACATCATCAAATCTAAGTTTTCTACTTAAATACAAGGTCATTATCCCTTGCACATATTCTGACCATATATTGTTCATTTCTGATCTGCACACAACCTTTCTTCTAATATTGCGAATTATAAAAAAGATGTAAATCATCGGTTTTCCAAGCATACCATATAATGATAACATACTACAAATTAATTCATGGCGATTTATCTAGTTTTTATCGTACCTTAACGTGACTTTGATATGCTTCGCAATGGCATAGACATCAAATCATCTGCCTGGACAAAAAAGATGATTTCCTGTCTTGCGTTATTTTCTGATATTGTTTTAATATATAAATCATGAAATTAAGAAAGGTGGTAACACACATGGTTATGTTCTTAAAGTTAAGAAATATCTAATAGCATGAAACTTATAGAATAGTTTCATGCTTCGATCAACTCGAAACGAAAACTATTTTTATAAGGAGAATCCAAATGATATTTCAAGACAATATAATTAAAGAGTATTTACGCAACGTTTATTTTATTTCAGGCACTGCTTGCGGCGGCAAGACAACAGTTACTAAGGCGCTCAGTGAAAAATACGGCATTCCCGTATATATTATTGATGATCAGTTCACAGTTCATCAGCTTATGTCAGACAAAGAACATCAGCCCTCTATGAATACCCGATTCAGAGATGCAGATGAGTTCTTTGGAAGAAGCGTAGAAGAATACAAAAACTGGCTTTTGGGAAATAAGAGAGAGCAGCTCGACTATGTACTGCTTGATCTTATCAAGCTTTCGAGAGATCAGATCATTTTGTGCGATCTCCACATCGTTGTAGAAGAAGCTGACATAATTACAGATCCTTCCAGAATTGCTTTCATGATTTCCAAGCCTGAGAATATTGTGGATACATATTGTAACCGTCCGGATCACAAACCGTTCAGCGATTTCATCCACAGTGCAACTGATTACGAAAAAGCCAAGGCAACCTGCGAGCAGACTTTGACTGAACTAAACATTGAAGCATACAACTATATCAAGCAGAGCGATTACTTCTGGGTTGAGCGTGATAATAGCAGAAGTGTTGAAGATACTGCTGCTTTAGTTGCGAATCATTTCGGATGGCGTCTGCTGGATGATCTGTCTATCGAAAAGGTCGATAAAGGAACCGATCTTGCAAATGAACTCCTGTCTTTTATAGAGAACTGTTCATGGACTGAAGCCAAAGATCACATTGCAGACCTTGTAAGGAACTGGGAATTTACCGATTGGGAGACAATGTTTGTTGCAAAGAGCGAGGGCAAAATAATCGGAATGGCATCCGCCATGAAAGAGGATTATTATCCCCTGCCTGATATTTATCCTTGGATATCCTGTGTATTTGTATCCGAAGAATACCGCGGACAAAGGATCAGCGGAAAGCTGATCGATCATGCAAATGAGTATCTGAAAGAGCATGGATTTAGAAAAAGCTATATCCCTGCACCTGTAGAAAATGTTGGATTGTATGAGCACTACGGATATTCGTTTGTAAAAGAGATCACTAATTACGGCGGCGGTGATGATCTTCTGTATTCAAAAGATATTTAATAATTCTTTTTACAAAATAAGGATGTGCATTTTAAAAGGATCGGAATAAAATCCGATCCTTTTCTATATTCATCTCCCAACTGTGTATTTTTCTTCTGCAACTACCTCAAAAGGCTCTTTCTTGAAATTGAAGCAACTGACGGCATTGCAAGCGGATAACATATTTTCCAGCCTCTTTTTGGTCAAAGGAAATGTTACCAGGTCCAGCGCTTCATCTCTGCGAACCCATTTTAGATCCAGGCTTTCATCACTTGTGACAAAGTCTCCGCCTGTGTATTTGCAGGAAAAATCTATATTAACTATGTCTTTCTGAATGTTTTTACATACTCCTATGAAGCCGGTAATTTCAACGTCTACGCCGGTTTCTTCTTTTACTTCTCTGATCAGTGCATCCTGAAGTGTTTCACCTGGCTCAACCATTCCGCCGGGATATTCCCATCCTCTAGTGGGACTTTTTAGTAAAAGAATCTCGTCCTTGTCATTGCATACAAGACCTGCTACAGAAACAAAATGTGTATATTCCACTTTTCGGCCTCCTAATTTTCTTTGAGCTTTGCGATAAATTCCATCATTTCTATTTCTGTTTTTTCCGGATATGGAAATCCGCAGCTATCTGCAACCATATTCCCAGCTTTATTCCAAAGCGTCGCCACCGCATTAAATGCGCTCCAGATCTGATCATAGTCAGCGCTCGGATAAGTCTTTTTGTAAAGAGCAAAAAGCTCGTCCTCAAGTAATTCTTCAAACTTACTATCTAAAACGCCCATATCTACAGGCTTACCTGATTCCAGGTATATATGCCATCTAAGCATTTTATTTAGAAGATCCCTGACTGCTACGTTAAGATAAAACATTGCGGATGGAAGCTCTTTTCTCAAAGTATACTCAGCAAATGTTTTCATCACCCACCAGAATTCATTGCAGGTATTATCGAATATCTCTTTAGTTGGCGTATCTGCAAATATAGTCTGTGTTTCCTCAAGGCGCTCTATTTCAGGAAGTATATTATCTTTGTCCAGAATTTTTTGATAAGTATCACCTATCCAAACATTTTCATAAGAGTTTTCTCTATTGAACCTGCTAAGGAATGTATCTTTGTCCATGGTGTTAATGACAAGAGTAATTCCGTCCTCAAATACCATCAGATGAGCTTTGGCACCTGGAAACATCTCCGGATAGTTCTTATCACCTCTGTATAGCAAGACTCTTTTCCCAAAGCATGTTTCGAAAGTTTTGTCATCATCGTATTTTTCAATATCATCTACGATGAAACAAAACTGATATGAAAATAAATACTTCCTGATCGGAAGTAAATCTGTTCTGATGACTGCTCTGACAGCGTCATCTTCTCTTGCTATATCTAAAACAATATCTAGTATTTCTTTTTCTGTTCTCATATGTTACCTCTCTGATATAAATAGCCATAAATGAGGCTTTTTGCAATTTCTAATGCATCCCACCTAATATTTCATATCCAGCAAATTCATCACCAACTTAACCATGATATCCAACAGATATAATCACATCAAGCGCATAAAACTGAACCGGCCTATCTGCATTTGCAATGTGCATTTTTTTCACATTGCTCTCTTTATCCAATTCACCTTCTTTGAAAACATTGTTCACATGACGCGTTATAACTGTTCTATAGTAAAAAAGAGCCGGGAGCAAATGCTCTCAGCTCTTGATAATACTGGATTTCCATACACTTGTAAATCACTTGGAACTACTCACCAGTTACTCCATCTCAATAGTTCCCGGCGGCTTAGAAGTAAGATCATACATTACTCTGTTAACGCCCTTAACTTCGTTGATGATACGAGTCATGCATATCTGAAGTACATTCCACGGGATCTCGGCAGCTTCTGCTGTCATGAAGTCAGATGTTATAACTCCGCGAAGAGCGATAGCATAATCATATGTACGCTCATCTCCCATAACACCTACGCTACGCATGTTGGTAAGTGCAGCAAAGAACTGTCCCTTGCCCATGTCTATGCCTGCCTTCTCAAGCTCTGAGCGGTAGATATAGTCAGCATCCTGGACGATTCTAACCTTCTCAGGAGTAACTTCTCCGATGATTCTGATTCCAAGTCCGGGACCCGGGAATGGCTGACGGAATACGAGTTTTTCAGGTATTCCAAGTTCAAGACCGACCTGTCTTACTTCATCCTTGAAGAGCATTCTAAGAGGCTCGACGATCTCTTTGAAATCTACATGATCAGGAAGTCCGCCTACATTGTGGTGTGACTTGATAGTAGCACCCTTGCCGATTCCGGACTCTACTACGTCAGGATATATAGTTCCCTGAGCCAGGAAATCAACTGCTCCTATCTTCTTAGCTTCCTTCTCGAATACATTTATGAATTCTGCACCGATTATCTTACGCTTGGTCTCAGGATCTGTCTGGCCTGCAAGCTTCTCATAGAAATAATCCTGTGCATTGACTCTGATAAAGTTAAGTTCATAAGGGCCTTCCGGACCAAATACAGCCTCAACCTCATCGCCTTCGTCCTTACGAAGAAGCCCATGATCTACGAATACACATGTAAGCTGCTTGCCGATAGCTTTGGACAGAAGAACTGCACATACAGAAGAATCAACTCCGCCTGAAAGTGCGCACAGAACCTTACCATCGCCAATCTTATCTCTAAGCTCCTTAACTGTTGTCTCAACAAATGAAGACATCTTCCAATCGCCAGAGCATCCGCATACATTACGAACGAAGCTACTGATCATCTTGGTTCCCTGAGGTGTATGAAGTACTTCAGGATGGAACTGTACTGCGTAAAGCTTCTTAACAGCATTCTCCATAGCTGCAACTGGGCAGTTTCTGGTGTGACCTGTGATCATAAATCCTTCCGGAGCCTTAGCAATA
>JAEEGI010013520.1_pt1 | contig 17305 bp, 14 predicted proteins | sample 8958751 | NCBI WGS metagenome assembly JAEEGI01 (sample SAMN16246545, study PRJNA631951) | gut metagenome | biome: gut microbiome; feature: rumen; material: KS-attached | host: Bos | place: Iran: Karaj | collected 2018-10
TATCAACCGCTACGGCGTGGACGCTCTTAAGTATTTCCTGCTCCGCGAGTACACCTTCGGGCAGGACGGAAACTTTACCAACGAAGTAATGATAAACCGCATGAACTTCGACCTTGCAAACGACCTGGGCAACCTGGTGTCGCGCACGGTCACCATGATAGAAAAGTACTGCGGAGGAATAATACCGGCTCATAACGAGGCGGCCGCGGAAGCTCCGGACGGCGAGCTTAGAGACACCGTTCTGGCTTCCTGGAAGGGCGTGGAGGCTCACATGGACAAGTTCGAGTTCAACTACGCGCTGGAGTCCATATGGACAGGCATACGCCGCACAAACAAGTACATAGACGAGACCGCTCCGTGGGTGCTTGCCAAGGATCCGGAGAAGAAGGCCCGTCTGGACGAGGTAATGCACAACCTGGCGGAGTCCCTGCGCGTTGCATCCGTGCTGATCTACCCGTTCATGCACACCACCGCGGACAAGATCCGCACTCAGCTGGGCATAGCCGGCGAGCCCGCGTGGGAAGACGCCAAGGTCTACGACAAGCTGGGCGGCGAAAAGGTGCAGAGGGGCGAGGTGCTCTTCCCCAGACTGGACCTTGCCAAGGAACTGGAGGCGCTCGAGGAGCTCAAGAAGGCTGCCGCGGGCCCGCAGATAAACTACGAACCGTTTAAGGAAGACATAGAGTTCGACACCTTCGAGAAGATAGACCTGCGCGCAGGCACCATACTCTCCGCCGAAAAGCATCCGAAGGCTGACAAGCTGCTGGTGTTCCAGGTGGATCTGGGCAGCGAGAAGCGCCAGATAATCTCCGGTGTCGCGGCTCACTACAAGCCGGAGGAGTGCGTAGGCAAGAGGGTAATGGCCGTGGTCAACCTTAAGCCCAGGAAGCTTCGCGGTCTGGACAGCTGCGGAATGCTGCTGTTCTCCACGGATCCGGAAGGACACCTGCACTTCGTTTCGCCGGACGACGCCCCGGGAATGACCATAAACTAGCGGAGGATACGCCATGAACATGATCTATCTGGTGTATGCGGGCATTATAGTATTCGTTCTGAACATTATATTTAACAGAACGCTGCATCTCATGACCCAGAAGGCTATGATAGCTATCTATTTCATCGGTGCGGCGCTGATCTTCATCGGGATAGTAGGTTCCGTGCTGCTTTAGCCCGCAGTGCAGATGCATGGCGGTCCGTGCTTCTTTAGGCGGCAGGGCAGATGCATGGCGCCCTGTTGCAGACAGTTTGCCCGGCAGCAGCGCCGCGTGTACGTACAGCATGTTGACGCGCAAGCGATCATGTTAGATAATAAAGTGTAAGTCAATACAAAAAGTACAAAGACAAGCAATAACTCTGCAGGAAAAGGAGGTACCCATGGGACTTTTTTCCGATCTTCTAAGCAAAGCAGGAGACGTTAAGTTAAACGATCTCGCAAAAGACCTGAATAAGGCGGTAAAGGATCTCGGCAAAGCGGTAAACGAAGCCGCCGAAAAAGCCGGAATAGATCTTAAGGAAGTTACAGAAAAAGCAAAAGCCGCGGAAGCAGAAAGAGCCTCTCAGGAGAGCACCTTCGACGCTAGTCCCGCAGCAGAAGAAGACGGTCCGTCCGGTTTCTCCTGGGGTCCGGTAATGCCGGCCGAGGAGAACCAGTACAATTACGGCGGCACCTATCTTCAGTATTTCGACCACATTTTCGCGGACGATTTCCCGGGATACGAGGTAAAGCGCGAGCCCGGATACGGCGGAAAATCAACGGTCTACACCCTTGCCGACGGCGGCAGGACCGCGCTTATAGTGGAACTGCTTCCGAGCAGCAGCGAGTCGGTAAAGCTCCGCCAGAGCTGCAGACAGCAAGGCATTCCGTACCTGCGCTTCTATTTCGACCACGACGGCTGGTGGAACACCAGAGCCTACGTAAACGACAGGGTAAGGAAAGCGCTCGGGATCTGATCCCGGCAGCATAAAACCGAAAAAAGGCAGAAAGGGAACGCATTGCGCCTGCGGCGGGTCAGGCACGGATCAGTAAGAAGCTTCGCAGGCAGCCGGTCCGTGTACGATCTGGTACATCCCGGAATTTTCCGGGCTTTAAAGTCTTCTCTTTCTGCTTTTTCTTTACGGATACAGGCGTTCGATCTACAGATGACCATGCTCGACAAGCTCCGGGACCCCGGTACCTGGAACGATTTTTACGAATACAAGACGCATCTGGCATGTCCCAAGGCGTTTGCGCGGCAGCTCCGCACGTTCACGGACACGGAAGGCTATATGCCGGTCTGTGAGAGCATAGCGCGGGGCGAAGGTTTTCCGCTGCCGGAAAAGTCCGTAATAAGCAAGCTGAGTTCGCAGAAGAAGCGCACGGTATACACTTATCCCGATGCGGAGAACACCGTCCTTAAGCTGCTTACATACCTGCTTCTGCGCAAGTATGACGGGCTGTTTTCGGACGGACTTTACTCTTTCCGCCCCGGAAGATCGGCCAAGGACGCCATCCGCAGGCTTATAAAAGTGCCGGGGATAGGCTCCATGTGGTCGTACAAGGTAGACATACACGACTATTTCAACTCGGTTCCGGTGGACAGGCTGCTGCCCATGCTTAAGGAGGCGGTCGCGGACGATCCGGAACTGTACGATTTCCTGGCTTCGCTTCTTACGGAGGAGCGCGTGCTGGACTGCGGGCAGGAGATAATAGAAAGCAAGGGCATAATGGCAGGCACACCGCTTTCGGCCTTCTATGCGAACCTGTATCTTAAGGACCTGGACCGCAGCTTTGCGGACAGAGGGATACCGTATTCGCGCTATTCGGACGACATCATAGTGTTTGCGGCGACCCGCGAAGACGCAGAGGCATATACCGCTGAAATAAAAGACTATCTGAGGGACGCGGGGCTATCGGTAAACCCTGCAAAGGAGCACCTGGCAAGCCCGGAGGAAGGCTGGACTTTCCTTGGATTTTCAAGGAAAGACGGCGTTACGGACATAGCCGAAGCTACGCTCCTTAAGCTTAAGCACAAGATGCGCCGCAAAACGAGGGCGCTCAAGCGCTGGGCGGAAAGAAACGGCCGCAGCGGAGAAAAAGCAGCGTCGGCTTTCATACGTGTATTCAACCGGAAGCTGCTGGAGACGTCCGGCGACAGCGAGCTTAGCTGGAGCTACTGGTTCTTTCCGGTGATAAACACCGTAAAAAGCCTGCAACTGATCGACAGTTACGCGCAGGACTGCCTGCGATACCTAATAAGCGGTACCCGGACCAAGGCCCGCTTCAACGTAAGATACGAGGATCTTAAGGCTCTGGGCTACAGGAGCTTGGTCCATGAGTACTATGCCTTTGCGGACGCGGAGGAAAAAGATGGAAGAAAAGGAAAAGACATTCGTGCTTGATTACGATCCGGCGCTGGAAGAGAAAAAGCCGGAACCTGTGCCGCTGCTTAAGATAATAAGCAGCGCGCTCCTGGAAGACGGCCGGCTGCCGGACGGTTTCTCGCTGCCCGAAAAGAACGCGGAAGAAGGCGGGATCTCCTGGGCCGACGGCGCGCAGGACGGCGTGCTTATGTATCATACGGAACGAAGTCCCATGACCCCGGAGGAGCAGTCTTTAATGGCAGACGCTGTGTGGGCCGTCTCCACCGGCGAGGACGAAAAAGCGGACGAGGCGTTCGGAAAGCTCCGCGATACGTGCCCCGTGCTGTTTTTCGCGGAGGAGCTTCAGAACTATCTGCTGGATAACAAAGATACCGTTTCCAGCGAGACCGTCTACCGCTATGCGCGGCGCTGCGCGGAAAAAGCTGCGGACAAGGATCTTGTAAAGATCGGCCTTACTTTGCTCCAGCTCTTCGAAACTAAAAACGACCAAAAGCTCTGCGCAGAGATAAGAACGCTTGCGGTCTGCGGCGAGTTTACGCTGTACGCGCTCGAAAGCATGCTGGACTGGCCGGACGCTAACGCGGAACTGTTTGCGCTGGCGAAAAAGACGTACGGCTGGGGACGGGTCCAGACCATGCGTTTCCTTAAGGCGGAAAATGACGCCGTAAAGCGCTGGGCGCTTAAAGAAGGCGTAAACAACGGCGTGCTTCCGTGCTACACGGCACGTGCAGCCTGGGAACTGTCGGGCGCGGACAAGCTGCTGGACGGACCGCTTTCTGCGGAAGAGTTCGGCTGCATCAGGGACATCATCGACGCGCTCTTGGACGAGGACGCCGTGTACGGAATATCGCGGATAAACGATCCGAAGGGCGTCATCAGGCGCTTTCTGCACCGCGCTCAGTCGTTCAGGCTGGGACCGGACGATTACAAGGTCATAATTCAGATAGAAAAACGCTGGGCCGGCGACAGCCTGATACCCGCGATGTGCCGCGACCTTAAAGAGCACATGTAGATGGCTGAAAGCATTACGGCTGCAGACGGCGGCCGATCGATGACGGAGGAATGAAATGGACAGACTTACAGACTACATAGCATGGCTGGGAGACGTAAGCTTCGACGCCAAACCGCTGAACGAGGTGGACGCGCTTATCATGTGCGTAATCTCCTACTTCGATCTGGGACCGGCCATGGACCCGAACGGCGGAGTCTTTTACCTTAAGGACTGCGTCCGTGTGGAGAATTCCGGAAAGCTTGGGCTTAAGATAACAGGCGGGGATCTGGGCAATTCCGACATCTTTAAGGCTGCGGCGGAGTCCAAGCGCTTCGGCGAGCTGGTGATAACCCGCTTCGTGGACCAGCTGGACCCGGAAAAGGACCTGCAGTTCTCGGCGGTGGTCTTAAGCTGGAAGGATAAGTTCTCCTTCATCGCGTACCGCGGAACGGACGACACTCTGGTGGGCTGGAAAGAGGACTTCATGATAGCCTACACGCAGACTCAGGCGCAGAAGCTGGCCGTTACGTACGCCAAGGCGGCCATAAACGAGACCTCCGCGAAAAAGAGCGGCAGGATGCCGGCTGCGCTGATGGGCAGGAAGAGCAGGAACGAAAACAAGCTCTGGTACATAGGCGGCCACTCCAAGGGCGCGAACCTTGCAATGTACACGGCCTGCATGCTTTCGGACAGGGATCTGGCCAAGGTGGAGCGGGTGTTCGTACTGGACGGCCCGGGCTTTGCGCCGGAAGTGCTGGGGGAGGACCTTCTTGACCGCATAGATGCCAAGACGACAAGGATTATACCCGAATACAGCGTAATAGGGCGCCTTATGGAGCCGAAACTGACCGACACACGCATAGTGCAGTCCGCGCTGGACGGTTTCATGCAGCATTCGCTTGCGTCGTGGGGAGTGTATCACGGCGGACTGGCGCTGTCCGAGATGACGGAGCCCAAGGACCGCTGGATAAACGAGACTCTGCGCAAGTGGATAGAGGGCATGCCGGTGGAGACCAGGAAGACCTTCGTAAACGAGTTGTTTGCGGGGCTTATGGCAGGCGGTGCGCAGACCGTTCCGGAGCTTATGAGCGGCGGCCTTGCGGGGCTTGAGTCCGTGCTTAAGAGCTTCTCCGGATTCAGCGATACCACTAAGGAGATACTGTCGCAGCTAAAGAGCGCGGCGATCGCGGAGCTTAAGGACACTACGCTTTCCGGGATAAAGGAGGCGGCGATGGATACTGCCAGCGCTGCGATATCAGGCATAAAGGAGGTCGCGAAAGGCGGCGCTAACGTTGCCATAGAGGGCGCAAGCGCGGCATTCGACAGCGCGAAGAAGGCCATTGGAAACATCCTGAACATAGAGAGGAAGCTGGACGCGGAGATAGCGGCGTCCGAAGCCGGCACGGAGCCTGCGTCCGAAAGCACGGAGTAAAGGTTCGGAGAACGGATCTTTGCAGCGGCTGTTTAGCCGTAAACTGCAATCAACGGCGTAATAAAGACAAACAGGTACAGGCCAGTGCTCTGCAGGCCGGGACCGATCAATAAATAAATAACCGGCGCATGCGCTGTGCTCAGGGACACGCTCCCGCTTGGTTGGGAGCCCACCAGCGGTACTAAGCTCTGTCTAAGCCTTCCGGCTTGCCAATCGCTAAGTACCGGGATCCCAAACAGTCCCTTGATCACAGCGCATGCGCCGGTCTTTTTATTCCGCAGAACGGTTGCTGCCTTTAGTGTAAAGACTTTACCTGCCGGCGCTTTACAGCCGGGTCATCTGAGAGTCAGCGTGCCGGCGAGCAGCTTGGCGGTGTGACCGCCGGGGAATTCTATCGTTTTGCCGCCGATGTTCTTGAGCACGGCGTTGTAGAGCGCGTTCAGATGCACCGCGGAGATGCCCTCGGTCAGGCCCAGACGGGCAAATTCGCTAACGATGACGCGTTTAAAGACCGCCGGCTCTAGTGCGCGCAGCTTTGCGGCGTTCAGTTCGACGGAGCTTAACAGCGGCTTGGGAGTAAGGCTCTCCGGGAAGGTCTTGTCTTCCGGCCTTGGCATGCGGGCCTCCAGAACTTTTTCCGAATCCACCATTGCCCCGGCTGCAAGGCTGCTAAGGGCGCTGTCGTCCTCGGAAGCGTTGGCCGCCAGGCGGACCAGCGCTTCTTTTATGTTCGGGTTGAAGCTGTTTTCTATTGCCGGGATAAGCTCCAGGCGGATGCGGTTCCTGGTGTAGTCCGTCTCCGCGTTGGTGTGGTCTATCCTTGGCTGCAACTGATTTTCGGTGCAGAAGGCTTCTATCTCCGTGCGCGGAACGTCCAGAAGCGGCCTAATGATTGAAATATCAAGCTCCTTGGCTTTGCTGCGCAGGTCGTCGTCGTTTATTCCGCCGGCCACGCGCATAAGGGCGTCGTCCAGGCGGCTCTCGTACTGTATGCCTGCCAGCCCGTGGACTCCGGTGCCCCGGACGATGCGCATCAGCACCGTCTCGGCCTGGTCGTCCATGTTATGGGCAAGCGCCACACGCACTCTCTTGAACGGAACGGGCTTTCCGTTGACCTTCCTGTACAGATCCACTGCGGGGCGGCCGTTAAGCTCCTTGCCGGTGAGGATCCCGTAGGAAAGGAAAGCGAAGATCTCGCGGCGCACCAGGCGTCCGGCTTCCTCTTCCGTAAGGTGTCGCCTCTTGGCGTAGCCCGGAACGTTGGCGTTGGCTCCGATGCACGACACGCCGTTGTCGCGGCTGTAGTTGACGCACCAGAGCGCGTCCTCGTCCGCTTCTTTGCCGCGTATGCCGTGGTTGATGTGCACCGCCACCAGCTCGAAGCCCATCGAGGCCCTGAGCTGACGGAGCGCGTGGAACAGGCACAGCGAATCCGGGCCGCCTGAGAATCCCAGCAGCACGCAGTCGCCCGCGCTTATAAGCTTGCGTTCCTTTATGGTGTTTTCGACTTTCTTAATAAGATCCGTCATTTTCCGTACCGAAGCGGTATTCTGCCGCGCCGGGCATGTCCGCTGTTACTTGTAATACCGTTCTACTCTTGCGCCGATGGTGGATAGGACTTCGTGCATGCAGGAACCCTGGACTTCCGCAACGTCGTCCGCCGTCTGGGCAAGATCGCCGGAACGTCCTATAAGGACTACCTCGTCGCCCACTTTAACGGCGTCTTCGGGTCTACCGGCCTTTTCCGCCTGCAACTGAATTTCAGTTATGTCTATCATCATCTGATCCATGCAGATGTTGCCCACCATCGGTACCTTATGTCCCTTAACAAGCACGTATCCCTTGTTGGACAAGGACCTGCTGAGGCCGTCCGCATAGCCTACACCTATCGTCGCAATGGACCTGGGCCCGTCCGCGATGAACTTTCTGGAATACGACACCGCGTCGCCCTTGTCGATCCTGCGGATGACGGTGACGGCGGTCTTCCATTCCATTACCGGCTCCACGGGCAGCTTGGCGTCCATGGCGGTATTGTAGCCGTAGATGAGCGCGCCGCAGCGCACCGCGTCGAAACGCGCCTGCGGGTACTTGCCTATGCCGCCGGAGTTGCTGATGTGCCTGAGACCCGGGTCTATTCCAAGCTTTTCCAGATGCGCCAGCACTTTTTCGAAGCGCGACAGCTGCAGTTTCGTGTATGGGTCTGCGCCTTCGGATGTGTCGTCCGCGCTGGAGAAATGCGAGAAGATGCCTGTAATTCTAAGGCCTGCGGGCTTTTGACCGGCGTTTGCGCATTCGTCCGCCTGCCTGTTTCCGCGATCATGTCCGTATTCCATAAACGCCTTGGCTATGGCGTCCAGATCCTCGTCGGTCTTGCTGTCGAAGCCTATGCGGTTCATGCCGGTGTTTATCGCAAGGTGCACGTTCAGCGGCTTGTCCAGAGTTTCGGCAGCCTTTGCCAGAGCTTTAAGGTTGTCCGGGCTTGTGCAGGCCAGCGTAACGTTGTTCTCCGCGGCAGCGGCCGCGTCCTTGGGCTCCGTATTTCCGAGAACTATTATGCTTCCGGCTATTCCGCCGTGCCTTACTTCCAGGGCTTCGTCCATGCAGGCAACGGCAAAGCGGTCCACGCCGAGCTCCGTAAGCTTTTCCGCCACCGGTATCACGCCGTGTCCGTAGGCGTTGGCCTTTATTACCGCGATGATCCCGCAGCCCTGCGGCAGCACTCCGCGGACGGTATTAAGGTTCTTTTCCATTAGACCGAAGTCGGTCTGAAGCCATGTGCGCATGTTACCTCCTTGTTCCGGGCATCCCGGACTTAACTTGTTCCGGCTTTGCCGGACTTACGTAGCTCCGGGCATCCCGGACGCTATCTTGCCGGCCGAGCCGGGTCTATTCCGTAGAATTCGCAGGCGTTGCGGTAAGTGACTTCCGCAACTTCCTCTACGCTTATTCTTTTAATTTCCGCGATCTTTTCCGCCGTAAACTTTACGTAGGGCGGTCTGTTCTGCTTTCCGCGCATCGGAACGGGCGACAGGTACGGCGAATCCGTCTCTATCAAAAGGTCCGAAAGGTCCAGCGCCTCCACCACTTCCACGTTCCTGCGGGCGTTCTTGTAGGTGACGGGGCCGGCCATGCTTATCTTTGCGCCAAGCTTAACGTACTGCCTTGCCATCTCCGCGGAGCCCGAATAGCAGTGCATCAGCACTTTTACCGGCGCCGGGGCGCTGATCTGCGCACATCCGGATGCTTTGCAGCATTCCTCAGCTTTAAGCGGCGCTTTGGAGAAGATCTCCTCGCGGAGAATGTCCATGGTGTCGCCGTCGGCGTCGCGCGAGTGTATGCAGACCGGGGCGCCCAGCCTGCGGGCTTCCTGAAGCTGCCTGCGGAACCAGTGCTGCTGAAGCTCTCTGGGCGGATTGTCGTCCCAGTAGTAGTCCAGACCGATCTCGCCTATGGCCACCACCTTGGGAAGATTGTACAGTTTAAGACATTCCGCCAGCGTCTCCTCCGTAAGGCCTTCCACCTCCGCCGGATGATACCCCACCGCGGCGTAGCAGAACTCCCAGCGCTGCGCGGCGTCTGCTGCGGCGGCGGACGTTTTAAGGTCCGTTCCGATGTCCGTTATGGTTAGGCCCATGGCTCGGATCTCGTCTGCCAGCGCGTCGCGGCAGTCGTCGAAGCCCGGGTCCGTAAAATGGCAATGGGAGTCGAAAAGTCTCATCTTCAGTGGTTTGTGCGGTTGATTGATATGAAAACCGGCGGTTTCGTTAATGATATTGGTGATTAGTTAATTATATTGAACGGAAAGCGCTTTCGCCTTATCAGCAGGCGCTTCCGGCAGATCGGCGGCCTTTTCCGGCCATTGCAGCGAACCGTCCTGCTTTACCCGTCTTACATTCTTGCCGGGTGTTCTTTTATAAGCTTCTCTGCTGCCGCTTCGTCCAGCTCCAGCAGGTAGTGGGCGGCATCGTAAGGTCCCAGCCCGGATACGCCAGCCGCAAAGTCCGCAAAATCAACGTAGCCGTACTTCTCATCGGAGATGTATACGTACACTATCCAGCGGTCCACCTTCTGCTGAAGGTAGAAGGGCGCTGCCGGCGCGTAGGGCATTATCGTGCGCGTCCCGCAGGGCACGGAGTAGACCCCTACCAGCGAACCGTCCTTGGGATCCTGGAACACACGCGGGGCCGCAAAATATGCGTTTGCGCTCTGTTTTTCGTGAAGGAATGTACCCAGCTTCTCCGGATCTGCGCCGATCTTCTTAAGGTCGGATTCGTCCAGTGTTATCGGATTGAGCGCTCCGAACATGGTAACGTTGTCCTCGCCGGCCTTAAGCTTTGCAAGCATTACGTCCAGCCCGGCCGCCGCGGAGCTAAGATCCTCTTCCTCGAACCTGGCCGCCTGCTCCAAAGATACTATGGCATCCTCGCGCTTGAACACTTTGGTGCCGAAGATCTCGCAGACGCGGCGCACCAGATCGTAGAACAGGTGTATCTCGCTTGCTCCGGTAACGTTAGAAAGACCCAGAGTAACGGAATCCTCCGAAGTCTCCAGGCAAATTCCCCTGCATATGCAGGCCGGGTCGAAAACCATTACCGAATCCTCGCCGTCCGCCTCCCTAAGCACGTAGTTTTCGCCGTAGACGCCGTATTCCAGGCCCTCCGGAAGCAGTTCTTTAAGCGCCGGCACGGGCTTTCCGCCGGTAAGTATCTCCGCAGTTACAGACATGTCATCCTCCTGAATGGATCTTGTTATCTATTCATTATACCACAGCCGGAGGCAGCTTTTTCCGCAAATTAGCGCCCAAGGCCGCGGAAGGCCATGTTTTTTAGCGACAGCCGAGGCGAAATACAGTAGATTTTTGTGTATTAAACACAAAAACTTCATTGAAGTTTCCTATTATATGTGTTAGAATGTTGTGCTAAAACTAAAAAATGTTTATAAAACACAATAAATATATAAGAAAGTAGAGGAAACTTGTAATTGAACAACAATAACGGAAAGAAGCCAAGTCTGCTCAAAGCGCTGCTGGTCTACGTCCTGATCTTTGTCGTAGTTGCCGGTCTCATAACGCTCATCACCGGCGGCTCTCTGTTCGGCGGCGGCGACGCCAGGGACATAGAGTTCTCCGAGCTTGTCGATAATTTCGAAAGAGGGCAGGTAACGGAAGTCCTCATCAACGAGAACAACAGGTCGTACACAGCAAAGCTTAAGAGCGGCGAAACGGTGATAGCGTACGCGCCCACCGTCTTCGAGATGGAGACATTAAGCGAAAAATACATCGTTCCGCAGTCCTCCTCGGGCACCTTGGTAGTCAAGAGCGTAAGGCCTTCCAACTACGCAGGCATACTGTCCTGGATACCCACCATCATAATGATCGTCCTCATGGTCATCCTCATGAGGAACATGATGGGCGGCGGCGGCAACGCGGGAGTAATGAACTTCGGCAAGTCCCGTGCCCGCATGGTCAAGGGCGACGACAAGAAGCGCATAACCTTTAAAGAAGTTGCCGGCCTGGAAGAGGAAAAGCAGGAGCTTGCGGAGATCGTGGACTTCCTCAAGAACCCCAGGAAGTACCTGGAGCTCGGAGCCCGCATCCCCAAGGGAGTGCTTCTGGTAGGCCCTCCGGGAACCGGTAAGACCCACATCTCCAAGGCTGTCGCAGGCGAAGCCGGCGTGCCGTTCTTCAGCATCTCCGGTTCGGACTTCGTGGAAATGTTCGTAGGCGTAGGCGCAAGCCGCGTCCGCGATCTGTTCAACGACGCCAAGAAGAACGCTCCCTGCATCATATTCATAGACGAGATCGACGCCGTGGGCCGCAGAAGAGGCGCAGGCATAGGCGGAGGCAACGACGAGCGCGAGCAGACCCTCAACCAGCTGCTCGTAGAGATGGACGGATTCGACGCCAACGAAGGCATAATCGTAATGGCAGCCACCAACCGTCCGGACGTTCTGGATCCCGCCATCTTAAGGCCGGGCCGTTTCGACCGCCAGGTAACCATCTCCACGCCGGACGTTAAGGGCCGCGAGGAAGTGTTCAGGCTGTACGCGAAGAACAAGCCGCTGGACGAGAACGTGGACCTTAAGGTGCTTGCGAAGCGCACCCCGGGCTTTACTCCCGCGGACATAGAGAACATGATGAACGAGGCGGCTCTGCTTACGGCTCGCCGCAACGGCACAATAATACACATGGAAGACCTGGAAGAGGCCATCACCCGCGTAATTGCCGGCCCGCAGAAGCGCAGCCGCGTAATGAGCGACAAGGAGCGCAGGCTCACCGCATACCACGAGGCGGGTCACGCCGTGGTAATGAGAGCCACCCCGGGTTCGGATCCCGTACATCAGGTAACGATAATGCCCCGCGGTTCCGCGGGCGGATTCACCATGCAGCTTCCGGAAGAGGACCACTACTACATCACCCGCACGGAGATGGAGCACGACATAATGCACCTTCTGGGCGGCCGCATAGCGGAATCCCTGGTGCTGGGCGACATCTCCACCGGAGCCTCCAACGATCTGGAGCGCGCCACCAAGACCGCTCACGACATGGTAACCAAGTACGGCATGAGCCAGGCCATAGGCCCCATCAACTACTCGGATTCGGACGAAGTGTTCCTGGGCAGGGACTTCACCTCCAAGCAGAACTACTCGGAGGAGCTTGCTTCCAAGATAGACGCGGAAGTACGCAGCATAATAGACAAGGCTTACGCGGACGCCGAGCAGCTGCTTAAGGATCACAGGGCGGAGCTGGACCGCGTAGCGGAAGCCCTTCTGGAGATGGAGACCCTGGACGCGGACGAGTTCGAGGCCGTCTACACAGGAACGAAGACCGTAGAGGATCTTCAGGCTGCGGACAAGGAACGCAGCGCCGCGCGCAAGGTGGTGGAAGACGCCGAGGCGGAAGCCCGCGCCAAGAGAGAAGCCGAGGAAAATGCGCTCAGCGAGGCGCTGGATAATGCCATAAACGGCAGGACTATAAGGAAGCCTCCGGTACGCACGCGTATCGCAAGGATAGATAAAGACGGACACATCTCCGTAGTCGGAAGGGCTCAGGACGATGCCCCAAAGGCGGCGGAGGAAGCAGAGGAAAAGCACGAAGAGGACGGCGAGAGCAATGAGTGAGACATTCAGCAACAACCTGCTCAACGGTACCATCTACCACCTGCTGAACTTCGAGAAGTATTCCAACTTCCAGCAGGCGGCCAAGCAGGCAGCCATCAACAACAACTTCCAGATAGTTCTGTTTTCGGCGGACTTCAACGTGGTGTTCTCCGTGGAGACGCGCCACACCGTAAGCATAGAAGACGCCGTAAGGACACGTCTGGACAGGCTGGACTTCGATAAGGAGCGCCGCGGCATACGCCTGGACGTACGCGGCCTGGAGACTTACTGGGGTCCGCTGGACATAGCCGGCGTCCGTTACTACCTGATGCTGGCCGACAACGACAACTACTACACTCAGGACGAGATGATAAAGCTGGCGGAGATAATGGAGCTGGCCATGGGAATGTGGAACTACGTTCCGGACCGCGACCCCGCCGCCGAGATGCTGCGCGCCATGAGGCGCGGCAACCGCGGCCTTGCCCACACGCTTTTGGACGAGCAGGGGCTTAAGGAGCAGGACATCCAGGGAGTGTTCCTTATCGCGGGAGCCAGAAAGGACGAGGCTCTTCCGGCGATCTCCGCGTTCGAGACCGAGATGGGTCTGCGCACCATAAAGATAGCCGAGCCGGACGAGATAGTAGGCCTGGTGCTGAACGCTCCCAAGGCGGAGCTGCCCACGTCCGACGACTGGAAGAAGCTGGCCAACCTGCTTACCCAGTACGGCGCGAAGAAGACCTTCAGCGTAATGACCGGCGCCGGAATAGAGGGCGCCTGCAACGCGTTCCAGCTTATAAACGAAACGGAAGCCTTCGTGCAGTTCATATTCCCGCAGAAGCGCTCCTTCACCAAGTTCGAGCTGGCTCTTGCCGCAAACTGCGTAAACATCTGCATGAACGGCGGCAGCGTAAAGCGCAACTACCTGGATCTGATCCGCCCGTTCAGGGACGCTTCGGACAACAAGTCCAGGCAGCTGATGGAGACCCTGGAGGTGTTCGTTCTGGACGCCGGACTTTCGTCTTCCAAGGCTTCCAGGCTCATGGACGTGCACGTAAACACGGTGCAGTACAGGCTCAAGCGCATACGCGAGATGCTGGGAACGGACATAACCGCAAACACGATAGTGCCCGGGCTGATGGTTGCCCTGGCTGTCCAGAGGATAGAAAAGGAGGCAGGCCCGTTCTGAGGCCGCGACGCACATGCTATTAGCTTTAGACGTAGGCAATACCAACATAGTGATGGGTCTTTACGACGGCAAGGATCTTAAGGGTTCCTGGCGCATGGAGACCAACCAGAAGAAGAGCGCCGACGAGTACGCGGTATTCATCCGCCAGCTCTTCGACACCCACGGATTTACGTTCAAGGACGTGGACGACGTGATAATCTCCACGGTAGTTCCGTCCATGACTTACACCCTGCAGCACATGTGCCGCTACTATTTCAGCTGCGAGCCCATGATAGTAGGCCCCGGAATAAAGACCGGACTCATAATCAAATACGACAATCCCAAGATGCTGGGCGCGGACCGTATCGTAAACAGCGTAGCCGCCGTGGCCAAGTACCCGGCGCCGCTGATCATAATCGACTGCGGCACGGCTACCACGTTCTGCGCGGTATCGGACAAGAACGAGTACCTGGGCGGCGCCATTGCCCCCGGACTTAAGATCAGCTCCGAGGCGCTGTTCGAAAAGACGGCAAAGCTGCCCCGCGTGGAGATAGAAGTCCCGAAGAAGGCCATCTGCCACAATACCACGGAAGGCATGCAGGCAGGACTCGTGTTCGGCCACATAGGAATGGCGGAATACATAGTAAAGCGCATGAAGGACGAGATCCGCGCGGTCTACGGCAGCGACAAGCCGATAACGGTCATCGGCACCGGCGGAATGGCGTACATAATAAAGGACAACTCGGACTGCATAGACGTCCTGGACAAGATGCTTACGCTCGAGGGACTGCTGCTCATCTACGAAAAGAATAAATCGGAAGAAAGAACAAAGCCGGAAGAGAAGGCGGAATAAGAGCAGGACATAAAGATGACGGATTTTTTAGGGCTTTCGCTGAACAGCCCCATGGCGCTCGCGCCGCTGGCCGGCATCTCCGACTCTGCTTTCCGAAGGCTTGCCAGAAGGCAGGGGGCCGCTCTCTCCTGCACGGAGATGGTCTCCGCGAAGGGCTTGTATTATAAGAGCCCCGGAACGGAGGAGCTGCTTGCGATAGACCCGTCCGAAGGGCCCGTAGGCATACAGATCTTCGGCAGCGAGCCGGACATGATTGCTTTTGCGGCGGACAAGCTTAAGGACCGTCCCAACGCTTTCCTGGACATTAACATGGGCTGCCCTGTGCCGAAAGTCGTTAAGAACGGTGAGGGCTCGGCGATGCTTCTGGACCCGGACAACGCGGCCAGATGCGTGGAAGCAGCCGCAGCGCACAGCGGCGGCAAGCCCGTAACGGTAAAGATGCGCGTAGGCTTCTACGGAAAGCCCGGAGCGGACGGATCTGCGGAGGCAGGCCGGTACGGCGTTCAGGCGGACGGAAGCACCCCCTACGACTACGTGGGCTTCGCGAAGCTTATGGAAAGAGCAGGGGCTTCGGCGGTGGCGGTGCACGGCCGCACACGCGAACAGTACTACAGCGGAAAGGCGGACCGGAATTCAGTTGCAGAGATCGCGGCCGCTCTCAGCATCCCGGTAGCGGGCAACGGCGACGTATGTTCGGCAGAAGACGCCAGGGACATGATCAAAAATACCGGCTGCCGCATGGTCCTAATAGGAAGGGCCGCGCTGGGCAACCCTTGGATCTTCGCGGAATGGCAGGATCCTAAAGCCGGCAAACGGTTCAGGACAGCGGAAGAGATATCCGCGGAAATGCTGGAGCACTTTAAGCTTCTGCAGCAGCTGAAAGGCGAACGCACGGCGGTGATGGAGATGCGCAAGCACTTCGGATGGTACACCAAAGGCGTGCGCGGAGCAGCGGAGCTGAGAAGACAGGTAAACACGGCGCTCAGCGCCGATCAGATGATAAGTTACATCAACGACGCCGCAAGCCTTACGGCAGGCGTTCGCAGATAAAGGAACCAATGACGCTGCGGGACCGCAAGACGCCGCGCGTCAATAAAAAAGAAGGAGAACATCATGGCAGAAGAAATTCTTTTCACTCAAGAAGGTTACGACAAGATCGTAGAGGAGCACGATTATCTGGTAGCGGTAAGGCGCCCGGAAGTTACCGAGCATCTTAAGGTTGCAAGGTCCTTCGGCGACCTTTCCGAGAACGCGGAATACGACGCGGCCAAGGAAGAGCAGGCCGAACTGGAGGCCCGCATCCAGAAGCTGGAAACGATGATGCGCAACGCCAAGATCGTAGCGGAAGAGGAGATGACCGGCGAGCACGTAAACCTGGGCCTTTCCGTTAAGATCAAGGACCTTAAGACCAAGGAGACCTTCGTCTACAAGATCGTAGGCATAACCGACGCGGACCCCATAGAGGACCGCATCTCCAACGAATCCCCGGTAGGCAAGGCCCTGATAGGCAAGAAGGTCGGCGACAAGGTGGAAGTCGTCATCGAGAGCAAGGATGCCTCCGAAGGTCAGGTGCTCCGTTATCAGGTAATGGAGATCATAAAGGATTGATCCTAAGCAAGCAGTCCCCGGAGACCTCAGCAATATAGCAACTGTTTTTTAGTTGCCAAGTTTAAGGTATTTTGTAAATAAACGATCATGGAAAACAACAACGAACAGGTCAGGGCAGCGCAGACCGCCCAGGACATTTCAGAACAGACACAGATAAGGATGCAGAAGCTGGCGGACCTTCAGGCCGCCGGAAACGACCCCTATCTTATAACCAAGTTCCCGCAGGACGCGTTCTCCGCGGATCTTAAGGCGGAATTCGCGGATCTGCCCGCGGAGACGGACGCCGGAAAGAAAGTTAAGCTTGCCGGCCGTCTCATGAGCAAGCGCGTAATGGGCAAGGCTTCGTTCGCGCACCTTCGGGACGACAAAGGCGACATACAGCTGTACGTCCGCCGCGACGAGCTGGGCGACGAACCCTACGCGGCGTTCAAGAAGCTGGACATAGGCGACGTGATAGGCGTATCCGGCGAAGTGTTCCGCACAAAGACCGGCGAGCTGTCCGTCCGCGCGGAGGAGATAACGCTTCTGTCCAAGTGCCTGCATCCGCTCCCGGAAAAATTCCACGGACTTGCCGACGTAGAGCTTCGCTACCGCCAGCGCTACGTGGACCTTATGGTGAATCCGGAGGTGAAGGAGACTTTCAGAAAGCGCAGCGCCATACTCCGCGGCATCCGCGACTACATGGACGCCCAGGGCTACCTGGAAGTGGAGACCCCCATACTTACTCCGTTCGAGATCGGTGCGGCAGCAAGGCCCTTCACCACCCACCACAACACCCTGGACATGGACATGGTCCTG
>JAEEGI010013521.1_pt1 | contig 17303 bp, 11 predicted proteins | sample 8958751 | NCBI WGS metagenome assembly JAEEGI01 (sample SAMN16246545, study PRJNA631951) | gut metagenome | biome: gut microbiome; feature: rumen; material: KS-attached | host: Bos | place: Iran: Karaj | collected 2018-10
AGTCGAGGGCGCGGCGGCAGTTGTCGTCGAGCAGGCTCAATATGGAGAGGGTGACGAGCACCTCGTCGGTGTGGAGGCGCGGGTTGCTGCCGTGCAGCATGTTGACCTTGGTGTGCTGGATGGGCTCGATCATCTTCTGCGAGATGAGCTTGACGCTGTGGTCGATGCCTGCGAGGTGCTTGAGGGCGTTGAGCAGCAGGGCGGCGCAGGCGCCAAGGAGGTCGCTGGTGGTGGCGGTGATGATGGTGCCGTCGGCCAGCTCGATGGCGGCGGAGGGCTCACCCTCGCGGTCGCGGCGCTCCTTGGCGGCGACGGTGGCGCGCCGGTCGTCGGTGCTGATTTTGGCCTGCTTCATGAGCAGGGCTATCTTGCTGACCTCGCTGTCGGTGGCTTTGCCGTTGGCGTAGTCGCAGAGGGCGGTGTAGTAGCGGCGGATGATCTCGTCCTTGGAGGCCTGGCAGCAGACGTCGTCGTCGCAGATGCAGAAGCCGGCCATGTTGACGCCCATGTCGGTGGGCGACTTGTAGGGGTTCTCGCCGTAGATCCCGTCGAAGATGGCGTTGAGGACGGGGAATATCTCGATGTCGCGGTTGTAGTTGACGGCGGTCTTGCCGTAGGCTTCGAGGTGGAAGGGGTCGATCATGTTGACGTCGTTGAGGTCGGCGGTGGCGGCCTCGTAGGCGATGTTGACGGGGTGCTTGAGTGGGATGCTCCAGATGGGGAAGGTCTCGAACTTGGCGTAGCCGGCCTTGACGCCGCGCTTGTTCTCCTGGTAGAGCTGGCTGAGGCATACGGCCATCTTGCCGCTGCCGGGGCCGGGGGCGGTGATGACCACCAGCGGGCGCGTGGTCTCGACATAGTCGTTGCGGCCGAAGCCGTCGTCGGAGTCGATGAGTTCGACATTGGTGGGGTAGCCCTCGATCATGTAGTGGTAGTAGGCTTTGATGCCCATGCGGTGGAGGCGCTCGTGGTAGGCGGCGGCGGAGGGCTGGCCGCTGTAGTGGGTGATGACGACGCCGGAGACCATGAATCCGCGCTCCATGAAGGCGTCGCGCAGGCGCAGCACGTCCTCGTCGTAGGTGATGCCGAGGTCGCCGCGCTTCTTGTTCTTCTCGATGTCGGTGGCGCTGATGACGATGACTATCTCGGCGTCGTCCTTCAGCTGGGTGAGCATCTTGAGCTTGCTGTCGGGCTCAAAGCCCGGCAGGACACGACTGGCGTGGTAGTCGTCGAACAGTTTACCGCCAAATTCAAGGTAGAGTTTGTTTCCGAACTTGGAGATGCGCTCCTTGATGTGTTCGGATTGTATCCGCAGATACTTTTCGTTGTCGAACCCGTATTTCATAAAATGACAATTTGATATATGTTAGAAACAAAAAATACGGAATACAAAAATAGGAATATTTCCGAAACTGGTAAAATTTTTAACATTTCGCAGGCCTTATCTTGCAGTGGGACAGCGACAAAAATTTTACCGCCCCCCGTCGGAATAGGGTGGGAAAAGGGGAGGAGGAGGGGTGGGATGCAGCTTTTTTGGCTTCGGAGCCGACGGCGGCTATTCCACCGAGAGCACTTCGGTGGCGACATACTGGCTGGCACCGCGCCAGGGGAGGGTGCCCATGTAGCGCTTCCAGCGGAGCTCGACATGTTTGCCGGAGCAGCGCATCAGCGTGTCGGCCACCGCGGGGTCGGTCACCGAGAACTTGAACTCGTTGCTCCGCAGGCCTGCGGTGTTGGTGCCTGCGGCCTTGAAGCCGCTCTGTATCATCTTGCCCTCGTAGGTCTTGAAGACGATGCCCTGCCGCTGGAAGTAGTTGATGTCGCCGGCGTTGACACCGGTGCTGTAGACGAAGAAGAAACGGAAGTATACGAACAGGGTGAGCGCCAGCAGGAGGACGAGGCTGACGATGGTGATGACCTTTGCTTTGCGTGAGATAGCCATGATGATTCTTGGTGTTTGATTGCGGGTGCAAAAATACGAAATAATTCCGACATGGGGCATTTTTAACATTCGGCGGGACAATAAAACGGCCCGATTGCCGTTGTTTAAACAAATTTAAGTTACAGGCCTATGAAGATATTAGTCCTCAATTGCGGCAGCTCGTCGCTGAAGTACCAGCTGATCGATGTCGATACACGTACTGTCCTCACCAAGGGTCTTTTGGAACGCATCGGGCTTCCGATGGGAATTTTCTCCTACACCAGCCGTGGGGAGAAGCACACCCGCGAATGCCCCATACCGAATCACACGGAGGGTCTGCGGCTGGTGATGTCGGCGCTCACCGACCCCGAGACGGGGGTGATTAAGAGCATCAAGGAGCTGGGCGCCATCGGCCACCGGTTCGCCCACGGCGGCGAGTACTTCACGCACAGCGTGGAGATTACGCGCGATGTCATCAACAAGGAGGAGTCGCTCGTCGACTTGGCTCCGCTGCACATCCCCGGCAACATCATGGGCGCCGAGGCCATCAACAACGTGATGCCCGACGTGCCGCAGGTGGCTGTGTTCGACACCGCTTTCAACCTCACCATAGAGCCCAAGGACTACCTCTACGGCATCCCCTACGAGTACTATGAGCAGTACGGCATACGCCGCTACGGTTTTCACGGCACGAGCCACCGCTTCGTGGCCAAGAAGGGTGCCAAGATGATAGGCAAATACTGGAAGGACCTGAAGATTATCACCTGCCACCTGGGCAGCGGGGCTTCCATCTGCGCCATCGACCACGGCAAGAGTGTGAACAACTCGATGGGAATGACCTCGTTGGAGGGTCTCACCATGGGGTCGCGCTGCGGCGACATCGACGTGGGCGCGTTGCTCTACCTGATGGACAAGGCCAATCTGAGCCCCAAAGAAATAAATGATATATTATATAAAAAGAGCGGCCTTGTGGGTCTCACCGGCGCCTCGCCCGACATGCGCGACATCTGGGCCGGCGTGCAGCGCGGCGACAAGCGCAACACCCTCGCCTTCCAAGTGTTCGCGGCTCGCTGCAAGAAATACATCGGTGCCTTCATGGCGCAGATGAACGGCTGCGACCTGCTCATCTTCACCGGCGGCATCGGCGAGAACGCTTGGTTCATGCGCCACGAGATACTGAAAGACATGGATTGGCTGGGTGTGGACATCGACTTCGACCTCAACGACCGCACGGCAGGCGAGGATGCCGTCATCAGCAAGCCCGGCGCGCGGGTCACCACCGCCGTGGTGCTCACCGACGAGGAGCTGGCCATCGCCGTCGACACCTACAAGATAGTCACCAACCAGCAATAATCTATGGATTGGAGTCAATACACGTTGAAATACATAAACTCGTATGACGGCGAGGATGCAATGGGCGACGATGTCAGCGGCCGCAACGAGTATTTCTGTCCCGTCACGGCCTTACGGCCGGGAGAGGATGTGGTTTGGAACCGTCCCTTCAACGGCTACCCGTCGGTAAAGTGCAAAGCCGTCACCGAGGAAGGCATTGTCCTGCTCTATACTAATTATTTCAACCCCATCGACCGCCTGGCAGAGACTCGTGAGGTGACGCTCACCCCCATCAACAACACGTGGGGTCACAGCCTCGGCGGTGGCCGCTATTACCACACCTACGACCTCTTACTGGTCAAGAACCAATGAGACATCGCCTTGCTATTCTCTTGATGCTGCTGTTGCTGCCCGTCTTCTGCCAGTCGCAGGACGACAGCGGCAGTCTGCGCATCATCTTTGCCGGCGACATCATGGGACACGGTCCCCAAATCAATGCTGCGCGGCAAGCCGACGGCAGTTACGACTACGAGCCCTCGTTCCGCTATGTGCGCGACTACATCCAGAGTGCCGACCTAGCTATCGCCAATCTCGAAGTGACGCTGGCCGGCCCGCCCTACACGGGTTACCCCCAGTTCTCGTCGCCCGTAGCATTGGCCGCTGCCGCCAGCAACGCGGGGTTCGACGTGCTCACCACCGCCAACAACCACTGCATGGATCGCGGCCCTGCAGGGCTGCGCCGCACCCTCGACTCGCTTGACGCCCTCGGCATACCCCATCTCGGCACCTACCGCGACAGTGCCAGCCGTAGTGAGGAGCATCCCCTGATGGTCGACCGCTGCGGCATCCGGCTGGCCCTGCTCTGCTACACATACGGCACCAACGGCATCGAGGTGCACCCGCCGCAGGTGGTCAACATGATTGACACCGCCATGATGCAGCGCGACCTGCAGGAGGCTCACCGCCGTGGCGCCGACTATGTCATTACCCTCATCCATTGGGGCATTGAATACCAGACTTCCGCCAATGCCGAGCAACGGCAGACGGCCCGCTGGCTGCTCGACCACGGCAGCGACGCCGTCATCGGAGGACATCCCCATGTGGTGCAGGATTTTACCTATGACGCCATCCCCGGCAATGCCCGTTTCCCCGAGCCGGTGGTCTACTCGATGGGCAACTACGTCAGCAACCAGCGCGATGTGAACTGCGACGGCGGCATCATGGTCGAACTCAACCTGGAGAAGCGCGGCGGCCGCATTGTCGCGCAGCGCATGCAGTACCTGCCGTACTGGGTGCACCGAGGCACGGTCGACTCTGTCTACCAGTACTATGTGGTTCCTTCGACCGACGCCGTCGAGCATCCCGACCGCTACCAGATAGCGCCGGAGTTGCTACCCGCCTTGCGCCGCTTCAGCGACAACACGCGTGCACGCCTGGCCTCGGAACCCCTTATCCCCGAATACCGTTTCTACGAGGATATGGAGGTGGAAAGATAAGGGTTATCTCTGTCATTTTCACAACAGTTCTTTTGCCGTTCTTCTCGCGTTCTTCTCAAATTCGAGAAGAACGCGAGAAGAACGTTGGTTAATTGACTGAAAATCAGCCCGACAAAATATTAATTTTGTAAAAACGAAATATTATCATATATTTGCAGTATCGTCATTGTGAGAGTGTGGTTCTGCAAGTGGTTGATTGATAGGTTGTAATGAATAATTAAAAATACAACGATATGGCAAAGATTGACAAACTGCTCGCGAAGCAGGGTTACGAATGGAAATTCAGCACGGTGGGTGGCGTCACCCGAGTGAACATCGAGACGGGCGAGGACATCGCCCACTTGGACGAGCTGGACAAGAAGCTCTGGACGGTGCTCAGCTGCCCGGTGAAGGGGCTGGAGTTCGACGAGCGTACGTTGGCATTGATGGACACGGACAAGGACGGCAAGCTGCGTGTGCACGAAGTGCAGGCTGCCGCTGAGTGGCTCAAACATGTGCTGGTCGACATGAACTATCTGATAGAGAAGTCCGACACGGTGGAGTTCAGTGAAATCAGCGACACCACCGACGAGGGCAAGGAGGTGCTTGCCGCCGCCCGCCTCATCCTTGGCAAACTGGGGCTCGAAAAGGAGTCGATATCCCTGAAGGATGTGCAGGACTATATGGCCGTATATGAGGAGAAATGCAAATCGGAGTATAAGGCGGCCGACGCGGAGCCTTACGAGCCGCCCTATGGCGACGGCAGCGATGCCGCCGAGGCTGCGGTGAACGCCGTGCGGGCCAAGGTGGCCGACTGGTACATGCGTTGCCGTCTGGTGCAGTTCGACGAAGATGCCGCTCCTGTGCTCGACGTGCAGGTGGACAAGATTGCCGCCATCAGCGGGAACGACTTGGCTGCCAGCACGGAAGAGATAGGTACCTATCCCTTGGCGCGGCCGCGCAAGGATGGGCGCTTGTCGCTGTCCGAGGGCATCAACCCTGCCTGGCAGGCTGCCATCGGTGCCTTGGTGGCTGCCGTGCCTGAGTTGCAGGGCGAGAAGACGATGAATGAGGACGAATGGAATGCTGTGGTGGCCAAGGTGGACGCCTATACCGCCTGGAAGGCTGCCGGCGAGACCGCCATGAACGAGGCCGTCGCCGCCCAGCTGGCAGAACATGCCGCCGCCATCGAACCGGTGGAGCGTCTGGTGCGCTATTGTCGCGACTACATGACGTTGCTGCACAACTATGTCGTCTTTAAAGACTTCTACCGCCGCGACGACAAGTCGCTCGCCGTCTTCCAGGCCGGTAAACTATATATCGACCAGCGTTGCTGCGACCTTTGTGTCCGGGTGAGCGACATGGGTAAGAGCACCGCCACCGCCGGCAAGAGTGGCATGTATCTCCTGTACTGCCACTGTGTGGCCAAGAACGGCGGCGCCCAGATGGATATCGTGGCCGCCCTGACCGACGGCGAGATTGGCGGCCTGCACGAAGGCAAGAATGCCATCTTCTACGACCGTGCCGGAAACGACTACGACGCCACCATCACCAAGATAGTGGACAACCCCATCTCGGTGCGCCAGGCCTTCTGGAGCCCCTACCGCAAGTTCGGCAACTGGGTGACGGACAAAATCACCAAGAGCGCCTCCGAGAAGGAGAGCAAGCAGTTTGACGAGATGACCGCCAAAGCCGACACCGCCAGCACCAACCTCACGGCCAAGCCCGCCGACGGTGCCGCTCCCGCCGCCGAAAAGAAGGCTCCGTTCGACATAGCCAAGTTTGCCGGTATCTTCGCCGCCATCGGCTTGGCCTTCGGCGCCATCGGTGCCGCCCTGGGCATGCTGGGTGGTTTTGTCACCGCCAAGTGGTACAACGTGATACTGCTGGTGGCCGCTGTGATTATCCTCATCAGCGGTCCGTCGATGCTGCTGGCGTGGCTCAAGCTCCGCAAGCGTAACCTGGGCCCCGTGCTCAACGCCAACGGATGGGCCATCAACAGCGACGTGAAGGTGAACACCACCTTCGGCAAGACGCTGACGTCGATGGCCAAGTATCCCAAGGTGGTGGCCGCCGACCCGTTTGCCGACAAGAAGACCCCCCTCTGGCGCCGCATCCTCTGCTGGGTGCTGGTGCTGGCGATTGTCTTCTTGGTCGTCTTCAAGCTGACGCAGCACCGCTGGGTGTGGGAACCCAAGCCGGTGGCCGAAGTCGAGGTGGTCGACAGCGTTGTCGCCGAAGAGCCTGTGGTCGACACCACCGCCCCTGTCGAGGCGCCTGCCGCCGAGGAAGCTCCCGCCGAATGAATATAATATGTAGGGACATGGCGTGCCATGTCCGCAAGCATCGAACCAGCCTGCTGCGGACACGTCACGCCGTGTCCCTACTATTGATGCTTATGCCATTGTCTGTTCAATCACAGGATAGTGCGTTGTTCACCGCCGCTTGGTGGAACGTGGAGAACCTCTTCGATACCCGCGACGACCCGCATACCAACGACGACGAGTTCACTCCGAGGGGCGACCTGCATTGGACCCAGCGTAAGCTGTGGGCCAAACTGGAAGGCATCCACAAGACGCTCACGATGATGGAGCTGCCCGACGTGGTGGGGCTGGCCGAGGTGGAGAACAAGTATGTGCTGCGCAGCCTTTGCCAAGGGACGCCCTTGGCGCAGGTGCCCTACCGCTATGTGCACTATGACTCGCCCGACCGACGGGGAATCGATGTGGCGCTCATCTACCGTAGCGACCGATTCACTGTCACCGCCAGTCGGCCGGTGCATGTGTCCGACAGCGCCGAAGATTTCTTCACGCGCGACATCCTGGTGGTCGAAGGCGTCACCTCGACAGGCGACAGCGTATGCCTGGTGCTCAACCATTGGCCCTCCAAGCGTGGCGGCGACGAGGCTGACGCGCACAGGTTGGAGATAGCTCGCACCTTGAGGCGGTTGATGAACGAACTGCACGCACAGCATCCTGACGCCGCAGTTGTCGCCATGGGCGACATGAACTCCACTGTCGCCGAGGCGGCCATAGCCGACGGCATGGGGTTCGGCGCCGACACGGTGAATCCCGAGGGCATACGCCTGTTGACCCAACGCCTGCCGCGCGACTGGGGGAGCCACAAGTTCCAGGGGCTGTGGGATTATATCGACCATGTGTTTCTGCTGGCCGGCGAAGGATGGGAGGTGAAGAAGCTGAAGCTGCTGAAATACGACCACCTGCTCACCGAGGAGGGCAACGGGAATGGCCTGCGTCCTAAGCGAACCAACCGGGGCCCGTTCTATGAGGGCGGCCTCAGCGACCACCTGCCGCTGTTGCTCCGCCTGATCCATAATCCGTAAATCTTTTTTCACTACTTGCATCCATTGGAATAAAAACACACTCACACACTAAAATGATGAAACGATACAGATCGCTTATTTTGACTGGAACAATAACGCTGCTGCTACTCTCCTGCGGTCGGAACAACAACGTGTCGTCCGGCTGGACCGACACCTTGTTGGTCGAGACGCTGACGGTGGGCGACGGCAGCATGCCCACGGAACGCAACTATGTGGGCGACATCGGGTCGGAGCAAGAGGTGAGCCTCTCGTTCCCGTTGGGAGGAACGTTGACAAAAGTGGCTGTGAAGAATGGCGACTATGTTGTCAAAGGACAGCTCCTGGCCGAGGTGGATGCCACTTCGGCCACCAGCATACATGCCACAGCGCTGGCCACCCTGCATCAGGCAGAGGATGCCCACCGCCGTTTGGAGGCGGTGCATCGTGAAGGAGGCCTGAGCGAGGTGAAATGGGTGGAGATGGAAACCAACCTGGAGAAAGCCCGTCAGACAGAAGTGAGTGCACGCAAACACATGGAAGAGTGTTCCCTCCGTGCACCGTTCAGCGGAGTGGTGTCGTGCGGCTCTCCTTTGGTGGGTCAGGAGATGCGTCCTGGCGAGCCTTTCGCCCGTCTGCTGGATATGCGTCGTTTGCGGGTGCAGTTTTCCGTCCCCGAGCAGGAGATATCGCTCATCAGAGTGGGCGACGAGGCCTCGGCCGAGGTCTCGTCGATAGGGAAAGAGAAACTGGCTTTGCGCGTCAGCGACAAGAGCCTCAGCGCCAATCCGCTGGGACATACCTATAAAGTCTATGCCTCGATTGTGTCGGGCAATGTGAAGAACCTGTTGCCCGACATGGTGACCAAGGTGCACATGAAGCTGAACGACCAAGGAGGTATGGTAGTGCCTAGTGGATGTGTGCAGACGATGCCCGAGGGCACCGTGGTGTGGGTGGTGAAAAACGGCAAGGCGGAACATCGTTGGATTGAGGTGGGCGACTTTGTGCGGAACGGCGTAGTCGTCAAGTCGGGACTCGATGCCGGCGACACGGTGGTCGTGGAAGGCCAGCAGAAACTCTATTCCGGTGCAAAGGTGAAAACACGATAGGTTATGGCCCGGAGAAGAAACATGATAGAGGGTGCGATGCGGAGTTTCCCCATCCTCGCCTTCGCGGTGCTGATATCGATTCTGGCAGGAATCTACGCGCTGCCGCACCTGAACAAGAACGAATTTCCCGACGTGAAGGTCATGCAGGGGGTGGTGGCCGTGGTTTATCCCGGCGCCACCGCCGAGGAGATAGAGGAGCAGGTGGCCGGCAAGGTGGAGGAGTATCTGTTCACCTTCACCGATGTGGATAAAAACAACACCTACTCATACAGCCAGAACGGCATGCTGTATGTCTTTGTGTCGTTGGTGCATTCCGACGTCGACCCCAAAATCACGTGGTCGCGCATCCGTGAGGGTTTGGCCTTCTATCGCTTGACAAACCTGCCGCAAGGCGTGGTGGCGACGGCGGTCATAGACGATTTCGGCAACGCGTCGTCGCTGCTGTTGGCCATAGAGAGTGCCGAGCGTTCGCCGCGCGAACTGGAAGCCGTCGCCAAGCAATTGTCGGCCCGCCTGCGCGCCATCCCCGAGATGGGGCGCATCAGTGTGGTGGGCACCCAGAAAGAGGAAATCGCCGTCCACATGGACCCGATGAAGCTTACACAATACGCCATCTCGCCCTCCATGGTGTCGGCCGAACTGGCAGCCCACGGCTTCAGGACCATCTCGGGCAAGGTGAGCAACAGCGAGGGGAGCGCCCTGGTGCATGTCGCCATCCCCTTCGATAATGTATATGACCTTAGCGAGATGGTCATCTTTTCCGACCCCGAAACCGGACAGGTGCTGCGCCTGCGCGACGTGGCCACCATCGAACCGCGATACGAGGAGTCGAAACCCCACATCAAATACAGCGACACCTCGGCGCAGGGCAACCGCTGCGTAATGCTCTCGATAGAGATGCGACCCGGCAACAACGTGGTGGATTTCGGCGCCAAGGTGGAAGACATCATCAAGGAATACGAAGCCACCATCACCCCCGACATCCACGTCCACCGCATCACCGACCAGCCCAGGGTGGTGGATAAATCGGTACGCTCTTTCCTTAAAGACCTCCTCGAAGCCATCCTCATCGTCATTTTTGTGATGCTTATGCTTTTCCCGCTGCGGACCGCCCTCATCAGCTCCACGTCGGTACCTATTTGCATCGCCGCCACGTTGGGCGTCATGTATTTTATAGGATTCGAGTTGAACACGGTGACGCTGGCAGCCCTTATCGCCGTGCTGGGAATGATAGTGGACGACTCGGTGGTGGTGATCGACGGCTACACCGACCTGCTGCGGGCGGGTCACTCGCGATGGTATGCCGCTGTGGTGTCGACCAGCAAACTGGCCAACTCAATGCTTTTCGCCACGGCCTCCATTGCCATGATGTTCTTCCCAGCGCTGGTCATCCTCAAGGGCAGCATAATGGGCGATTTTATAGAACTCTTCCCGTGGACTATCCTGATTGCATTGACCTGCAGCTTCTTCTATGCCATCCAGGTCATCCCCTTCATCGCGTCGCGTTACATCAAACACTCGACGATGGAGCGGCCCAATATGCTTGACCGGTTCCAGGGCCGTTTCTTCGATTGGCTGCAGCGGGGCTACCAGCGGCTGCTTGCCTTCTGTTTCCGTCATAAGGTACTCACCCTTGCCGTTGGTGGGGCGATGACCTTGCTCGGAGCTTTCTTGTTTACGCAACTGAACATCCAGATATTGCCCAAGGCCGAGCGCGACAGTTTTGCCGTCGAGGTCCACATGGTGGCCAGCTCGTCGATCGAGGAGACCGAGGCGGTGACCGACTCGCTGTCGACCCTGTTGCTACAGGACCCGCGGGTGAAGAGCGTCACCTCCTTTATCGGCATGTCGTCGCCTCGGTTCCACTTGACCTATGCTCCACAGCTGGCGTCGGACCACTATGCCCAGTTTATCGTGAACACGACAGGCGACAAGGCCACCAAGGAGTTGATTGCCCAATGGGCACAGCGCTACGAGAACATCTTTCCGCAGGCCCAGATCCGATTCAAGCAGATGGACTACCAGGGAGTGCTGGCGCCGGTGGAGTTCTACCTGAAAGGCGACAACTACGGCGACATGGCCAGTGTGCGCGACACGTTGCTGCGCCTGATGAAGCAAAATCCCAACCTGTTCTACGTCCACTCCGACTACGACGAGACGGAGGAGGTGGTCGACGTGGTGCTGAAGACCGATGCCGCCAACCGGCTGGGCATCACGCAGTCGACCCTGTCGGTCTACCTCAACGGCGCTCTCTCCGGGACGGCCCTTTCCACCCTCTGGGAGGGCGACTACAATATTCCCATCGCCATCTATTCGGAGGGCAAGCAACATCTTGACTATGGCTCGTTGGGCGACCTGCTGGTTCCCTGCGCGCAGCCTGGGGCATGGGTGCCCCTGCGCCAGGTGGCCGACATCGTTCCGCGGTTCCATCACAGCAATATGCCGCATCGCAACGGGGTGCGTTGCATCACCGTGTCGGCCGACGTGATGCCTGGGGCCGGACAGATAAGAGAGTATTACAAGATTCAGCGGGAGCTGGACAAGATTGACCTCCCCGACGGGGTCACCGTGCAGCCTGGCGGCGCCTTTGCCGTCTCGGCCCGCCTGCTGCCTCGCCTGGTTATGGCCATCATCGCCGCCATCTGTGTGATGTTCCTGGTGCTTATCATCCACTATGGCAAACTCAACATCTCGCTGCTGTCCATTTCGATGGCGGTGCTCTGTGTGTTCGGCGCCGACATCGGACTCTGGCTTTTCAATCTCGACTTTTCCATCTCGGCGGTGCTGGGCCTCATCTCGCTGGTGGGCATCATTGTGCGCAATGCCATCATCATGTACGACTATGTGGCCGAGTTGAGAAACAAGGAGCTGATGTCGGTCTCGGAGGCCGCCTACCACGCAGGCTTGCGGCGCATGCGGCCCATCTTCCTCACCTCGGCGACGACAGCCATCGGCGTTGTGCCCATGATATTGGCCGGCACGACGTTGTGGATGCCCATGGGTGTGGTTATCTGTTTCGGCACGCTCTTCACCCTGCCGCTGGTTATCACCATCCTGCCCGTGGCCTACTGCGTGGCGTTCGAGAACAAGAAACGTCAGAATGTGCGTCCTATATTCACGTGGCTTGGTGGCAAGCACAAGAGCAGAATTGTGACCGTTGTCGTGTTTCTCTGCATGATACTGCTTCCCTCGCTCCACTCTTCGCTCTCGGCCCAGACGCTCACGCTCGACAGCTGCCTGAACCTTGCCAAGCGCAACAACGCAGAGATATGCGCCACGAGGTTGGAGGTGGAACGTGCCCGTGCCGTGAAGCAGCAGGTGTTTACCAAGTTTTTCCCGCAGGTCAACCTGGCGGGTCTGGGCTACTATTCGGCCAATCCGCTCATCCAGTTCGGGCTGGAGGATATCCAGTCGAACGATATGCGCGCGTTGCTTCAGGACGTCTACGATTTGGTAGCCACCGAGACAGACGTGCAGAAGGAAATCTCGCTGATGAAGAGGGGCGCTAGCGGCTCGGTGATTCTGGCCCAGCCGATTTTCGCCGGCGGTCGTATCGTCACCGGCAACAAGTTGGCCGACCTTGGCGTGAAGGCTGCTGAGCTGCAGGGTGAGGTGAAGGTGCGCGACGTGGTCGAGAACATCGAGTCGACCTATTTCCTCGTGGTGGGGTTGCAGCAGAAGGTGGCGACGGTGATGGCGGCGCTGAATCTCATTGACTCGCTCGACCGCGTGGTGCAGACGGCTCTGGACAATGGGCTCGTTACACGTGCCGACGCGTTGCAGCTGCAGTTGAAACGCAACGAGATGCTCGCCAACCAGCAGCAGCTTGCCAGCGGCATCCGCCTTGCGAAACGCCTGCTCTGCACCCAGATTGGCATCGAATTCAGCGACACTTTGCTGTTCGCCGATCCTCAGCTCCACGCTACAGACAACCCGCTCCTCGCCGATGGCTCGCAGCAGCAGGCCCTCCGTCCGGAGGTGCAGTTGCTGCAGCTGAATGTCGAGGCCGAACAGCTGCAGCGGAGGCTTACCCTCGGCGAGACACTGCCCCAGCTCACTTTTGTGGGCTCGGCCTACTATGGCAATATGGTCAAGAACGACCCTGCGGCCAATGCGGTGGCTTTGCTCTCGCTCTCCATCCCGCTGACGAGTTGGTGGGAAACATCACACAAGCTGCGGCAGCATGATGTCCGTATTGCCGAAGCCCGCCTGAAACAGGAGCACCTGGGCCGTATGATGTCGATCGAGGAGGATAAAGCCCTGAGCGATATGCTTGATGCGGCTGTGCTGCTCAAATCCGACTCGTCGGCACTGCAGATAGCGCAGGAAAACTACCGTCTGTCGGTCCTCAACTACGAGGCAGGTGTGGTCGCCATTGCCGATGTGCTGCAGGCCCAGACGCTGCTGCTAAAGGCCCAGGACGCCATTACCGACCGCCTCACCACCTATGCCGTGGCCCGCCGCCGGCTGCAGGACCTGAGAGGCGGCGCCGAATGAAAAGAACAGAAAGGTGAAGAGGAAGAAATGACAATAATAACAATATGATTTTGTAGAGATATGAAAAGATTGATTGTGCTTTTGATGGCACTTCTCTGTGCCGGTCCGATGGTAGCCCAGAATGTCCTTAATGACAAGGCCGACAATATCGTGGGCACCTACTCCGGCAAGCAGGGCGACGACCGGTTCCGGGCGAAGATTGTAAAGCTTTCCGATGGCACCTATCGTGGTCAGGTGATTTGGATGGAACGTGACAAGGATGCCAACGGGAACAAGATTCTTGACACGAAGAATCCCGACAAGAGCCTCCGCTCCAAGCCGGCCGACCAGGCGGTGCTCTTCTCGGGCTTGAAGTATGACCCCAAGAAGCGTTGCTGGAACGACACCAAGATCTATGACCCGCAACGCGGCCTGAAGGCCTCGATGACCGCCGAGTTTACCGCCGACGGACGCCTGCGCATCAAAGGCTCGGTGCTGGGCATCAGCGAGAGCGTGTATTGGAAAGTTGAAAGTTGAAAGTGGAAAATTGAAAGTTGAAATTATTATACCTACTACCTCGAAGCTCCCCGTTTTAATTTTCAATTTTCGGTTTTCACTTTTTTCACTATCTTTGCAGATTGTCTTTTGTATGATAATAACACAAAACTATGTATAGAACAAATACTTGCGGCGAGCTCCGCCTCGCCAATGTGGGACAGGAAGTGTCCCTCGCCGGCTGGGTGCAACGCTCGCGCGACCTCGGCGGCATGACTTTTGTCGACCTGCGCGACCGCTACGGCATCACGCAGCTGGCATTCAACATGGAGACCAACGCGCCGCTCTGCGAGCAGGCCCGTAAACTCGGCAGAGAGTATGTCGTCCAGGTGACTGGCAAGGTCATCGAGCGCAGCTCGAAGAACACCAAGATTCCCACCGGAGAAATCGAAATAGAGGTGACTGCCCTGAATATCCTCAACGAGGCCAAGGTGCCGCCTTTCACCATCGAGGACCAGAGCGACGGCGGCGATGACCTCCGCATGAAGTACCGCTACCTCGACATCCGACGCAACCCCGTGAAGAACAACCTCGTGATGCGCCACAAGATGGCCATGTTGGTGCGCAACTACCTCTCCGACCGCGACTTTTTGGAGATAGAGACCCCCATGCTCATCAAGAGTACCCCCGAGGGTGCCCGCGACTTCGTGGTGCCCAGCCGCATGAACCCCGGCGAGTTCTACGCCCTGCCGCAGAGCCCCCAGCAGTACAAGCAGCTGCTGATGGTGGCCGGCATGGACCGCTACTTCCAGATTGTGCGCTGCTTCCGCGACGAGGACCTGCGCGCCGACCGCCAGCCGGAGTTCACGCAGATTGACTGCGAGATGAGCTTCGTGGAGCAGGAGGATGTGCTCAATATGTTCGAAGGCTTGGCCAAGCATCTCTTCAAGGAGATGAAGGGCATCGAATTTGATAAATTCCCGCGCATGACCTGGCACGACGCCATGCGCCTCTACGGCTCCGACAAGCCCGACATCCGCTTCGGCATGGAGTTCAAGGAGGTGACCGACGTGGTCAAAGGTCACGGCTTCGGCCTCTTCGACAACAGCGAGCTGGTGGTGGGCATCGTGGCCGAAGGCTGCGCCGAATACACACGCAAGCAGCTCGACGCGCTGACCGACTTCGTGAAGCGTCCGCAGGTGGGCGCCGGCGGCATGGTGTACATCAAGTACAACGCCGACGGTAGCTTCAAGAGCTCGGTGGACAAATTCTACGACGCTGAAGCGCTGAAGGTTATCGCCGACAAGATGGGCGCCAAACAGGGCGACCTGATGCTGCTGCTCTGCGGCCCCGCCATGAAGACCCGCACGCAGCTCTGCGCCCTGCGTCTCGAGATGGGTCAGCAGCTCGGCCTGCGCGACCCGCAGAAGTTCGCTCCCCTCTGGGTCGTCGACTTCCCGCTGCTGGAGTGGGACGACGAGACGCAGCGCTACTACGCCATGCACCATCCCTTCACGGCGCCCAAGCCCGAGGACGAGGCTCTGCTGGACGACCCCAGCCGCTGGGGCGACATCCGTGCCAACGCCTACGACATCGTGATGAACGGCACCGAGGTGGGTGGCGGCAGTATCCGTATCCACGACCGCACGCTGCAGAACAAGATGTTCCACACCCTCGGCTTCACCGACGAGAGCGCCTACGCCCAGTTCGGCTTCCTGATGGATGCCTTCACCTACGGCGCACCGCCACACGCCGGTCTCGCCTTCGGCTTCGACCGCCTCTGCTCCATCTTCGCCGGCGCCGACTCCATCCGCGACTTCATCGCCTTCCCGAAGAACAACTCGGGCCGCGACGTGATGAGCCAGTCGCCTTCGCCCATCAGCCAGGAGCAGCTCGACGAGCTGTGCATCAAGGTGGATGTGAAATGAAGGTAAAGGCATTGATTCATTCCATGCGTCTCCGCACATTGCCCCTGTCGTTGGCAGGAGTGGTGTGCGGAGGTGTTATGGGGTATGCTGCCCCCGCATGCCGGCCGTGGACACACCTGTTTCTGGTGCTCACCACGGTATCGCTGCAGGTGCTCACCAACCTCAGCAACGAGATGGGCGACCACCTGAGCGGCGTGGACGGCGAGGGTAGGGAAGGTCCCAACTACAGCATGACCGATGGTGGCCTTACGGTCAAGCAGATGTGGGGCGCCATCAACGGTATGGTGGTGGCTTGCTGTGTCTTCGGCCTGCTGATGGTGCTGCTGTCGGGATGTCCCTGGTGGGTACTGCTTCTAGGTGCCGCCGCCATCTGGGCCGCCACGCACTACACCCTCGGTAAGAAACCGTACGGCTATATCGGCCTCGGTGACCTGTTCGTATTCATCTTCTTCGGTCTGGTGAGCGTGCTGGGCAGCTATTATGTCATCGCCCACACCCTCCCGTTCAAGATATGGCTTTGGGCACCTGCCGTGGGTGTCGGCCTGCTGAGCGTGGCGGTGCTGAATGTGAACAACATCCGCGACATGCAGAGCGACGAGGGTATCCGCAGAACCATCCCATTGCGCATCGGTGCTATCCCCGCCAAGATATACCAGACGCTTCTGGTGGTGCTGGGTGTGGCGTGCTTTATGTGGAACGAGGAGCACCTGGCATTCTGTGCCATCACCATTCCCTTCTTTGTGTGGCATATCATCGGTGTGTGGCGCCGCAAGGGCAAACGGCTCGACCCTATGCTTCCCCTGCTGGTTATCAGCACATTTGTACTTGCGCTGATCTACAGCGATGTGTACAATATCGAAGTCACTTGTCCTTATCCAATATGGTAATATGGCCTACGACTTCGACACGATAGCGTGCGACTACGACCGCATGAACCACCTGATGACCCTTGGCCTCGACCGCCTGTGGCGGCGGCGAGCCGTGCGAGGGTTGCATGGCAATGTGCTGGATGTGGCCTGCGGCACTGGCGACATGGTTGTAGAACTGCAAAAACATGGCTGCAACGTAACGGGCGTTGACCTCAGCAAAGAGATGATGGCCATTGCCAGGCAGAAGGCTCCTGCGGCCACCTATATGCTTGCCGACGCCGAGCGTCTGCCGTTCCCTGACGGTGCCTTCGACGCCGTCACCTGCGCCTTCGGTGTGCGCAACTTCGTGCATCTGGAGCAGGGACTGAAAGAGATGCTC
>JAEEGI010013523.1_pt1 | contig 17302 bp, 12 predicted proteins | sample 8958751 | NCBI WGS metagenome assembly JAEEGI01 (sample SAMN16246545, study PRJNA631951) | gut metagenome | biome: gut microbiome; feature: rumen; material: KS-attached | host: Bos | place: Iran: Karaj | collected 2018-10
AACGCTTTAGAGATTATTTGAGACACCTGGAAAAACTTGATCTTGACGTTATATCGGAAGAGGAGGTTCTGGAGGAGAGAGGGAAGCTGCAGATGCGAATGGACGAGCTTCACGATGAGATGATGAGGCTGCTGATCCCGATTACAGGGAGCATGATATGTGCCAGCATTTTCTTCGCTGTGGGATTCTTGAATATGTCTATGCCAAACTTCATCTGTGGGGGAGTATTTACGGCCATCTTTATATGGCTGCTTTTAAGGTACAGGACCCTGTGTGATGAAGACAGACGCCTTGACGCATTTCTGGACAAGCTTACGGTTAACTGAAAAATAGGTGTATTTACAATGGGGACGGTTCTGAACCGTCCCCATTTTCTCTTAGAATCCCAGAGAGTCATTAACCATGATCACGTGTATCCTTCCTTCGTGCCTTGAGAACCTGGTCATCAGGAACTGGCAGCAGATGGTATCCGGTGATTTGCAGTCCATGCATGCGCCGGTCTTGCAGCATGGAGTTGAGAGACTAAAGCGCTGTGCATTGATGGGAGCTGCCACGTTGCGGGCGCGCTTCATGGCACTGTCCACGTCGGGACACACCTTGTTCATTCCCACGATTGCCAGGACATGCCTGGGACCCTGGGCAATGGCAGAAACCCTGTTGGAGTTTCCGTCTATATTTATCATTACGCCATCCTCAGTGATGGCATTGGCACTTGTGAGGAAATAATCTGCGTCATAGGCAGCCAGCATGGCAGCTCTTTTGTCTTCTGCCTTATCCCTGTCGATAAAGTTGTAATTGCCGTTCTTAAGGGCATCTACAAGGCCGATCTCGTGGGCGGACATTGCGCCTCCCATGGTGACGGATGCTCCCTCTTCTATGAGATCAAGGGCAATCTTCAGGGCATCTTCTTTGCTTGCGGCATAGTAGCCCTTCATGTTGCGGGACTCAAGTCCCTTGATGACCTTCTGTGCCAGCAGTTCATTTCTTTTGAAAATGTTCTCGTTCATAAGCGAATCTCCTGTATCTCTTTTGCATGTAAGTTGTTATAGATATCATTATAGCAAACGAAATTAAGTATTGCCTAATGATTTACTGTAGCAGGAGAGTGGCAGCAAGATAAAAACAGCTTTCTAAATGAAATAAAAGGGACTGTGAAAAACGATCATTTCATTTTTTCACAGGCCCTTAAAGTAGCATTAGCAAGAGATACTATATCAGATATTTGTTAGGAATGCCAATGTACAAAGGAATATCAGAGAGATTTGGGTGAAACTACAAAGAAAGGTGGAATTACCACATATTTTCCAATCATTCTGGCATGCAGTTGTGTCCTGACAGCCGAACGTATTAAACGGGCAGTGAGATGGCGGCCTACAGTATAATCGCCTGGGAGATAGTTTTGCATATCGTTTTTTGTTTTGATTTCCGGGAATAAGGCTTGGTCACTTAAATCGGGTTCTTCCAATAGTTAGTGTATACATGAGCGTCGTATTTGCGTCTTAATAAAGACTAAGTACCTACAAATGCCTGATCAGAATTCTGAGAGAACAGGTCAGCAGAGCAATTAGAGAGTATTTGTATATAGATAAGCGGGGGAACTCCTCGCCTTTTTGTTAAGGTCTACTCAGACCAATCAATAATATCCAATTATTATTCTCCATATTTTTACGTGGAATTAATATTTTTATTAGTTTTATTTGAGACAATAATGGCAGTGAAATGTGCCAACCATTATTATGCATTTCCACAGAAAGGGGTTGTGTTTATGAAGAGCATAGTAAAGAAGATAATGGCTGCAGTTCTGGCAATGATGATGCTGACGCTGTGTATTCCACAGACGGTGGAAGCTAAGGATTCTTACAGCTACGAAGTGACCTCATTAAAGCAAAATAAATGGATAACGCTGAAAAGTCAGACTTCTGAGGGGGATGGTATTGTTAAGTGTTATATGTATAAAATGAGCGTTCCTGCTAACGGATATGTAAAAATTGAATCGAGCAATGCTGATGTATATGTTGGAATTAATACGGAATTAAAAAAGAACACACATCCTTCAGATTTAAGCCGGTCAAATCTTAAAAACAATAATATATATTACAGAGTGCTGCCTAAAGGCGCTTGTTATATATACAAAATGTATGGAGGTTCTGAGACTACAAGAATCCGATGGTCTTTTATAAAAGCATCTAATCCTTCAAATTTTTGTCGGGCTAAAGCAAGAAAGCTTGGCAGTGGCAAAAAGGAGACGATAGTTTTTAATGAGGAGTATGAGTATGATAGGTGGTATAAGATAACATTAAAAAAGACTAAGCCTATAACTGTTTATTTAAAGGGGATAGATGACGAGGTTAGTACAGACGACTTTTGTGTATATACTTCAAAAGGAGCGAGAATTAACTGCCCTGAATATGAGACTGGAAAATCATTTAGGACACCTATTCAAAAGAAGGGAACATATTATATAAGAATAACTAAACGTGATCCTTCTGAGGTTTATTCTTATGATTATGCTACTGATAAGAATATATGGGGATGGAACAGAAAAGGGCGAATTAGAACACTCAGTTGGAAATAGTTATAATAAAAGTAGTCATTGAGCTGAGAACCAATCATTCGAGTTCGTCAATCATCTGGTAAAGCCGCAAGTTTGTAGTTTGTGGCTGGCGTTTACAATAATTATATAAAATGATATATTATTACTGTTATTGTAGTGATTTTTTAGTATTATTGTTCGCAGAGCTCTGGGTTTTCCCAGGGCTTTTATTTTTGCAAAGAGTCATCGCTCTTAAAAACAAGAAGAGCCATGGCTCTTTTTATATACATTTATTTATGAAACAGGCATTGCCTGATCACATACAGCACTTAACCAAATTTTGAGTTAAAGAAAAAAGGAGAGAACAAATTATGGCAAAGAAATTAGTATCATTTAACTTTAATGGAGATTTTGTACCGGAGCTGGAAGCCCTATCCAAGAGTTATCCCCTCTCAGAGGTAAGCACTAAGTACTGCACGACAGCACCTTCAAGAATAAAGGAATATAGCACAGATACATATCTGGCAGAAGCAATCGCAAATTATCTTGGCACTATAAGCACTATGCATTTGTTTGTTGGTAAAACAGCAAAGAATGAGTATATTGCAGAGTATCGTAAGCCGGATAAGGATGAAACACAGATATGTATTGGAACTATAAAAGACGGAAAGTTTGAGTTTAAAGCCGGACATGTCTCTGGGACAGGATTACTCAGATCCTATGATGATGGACACAAGGGAACAATGTTTGTTATGGCCATGTTCCCGGAGATTGCTAAGGATTCAGAGGCCATGGGACTTATAGATATTCTAAAGAACTACACGGTTGAGGATGAAAATTACTCAAAAGCAATGTGCGGTCTTTCAAACAACATCTATTATAGGCTTAAGGATGAGAAGTCCACGGCTCCGGTTAAGTACGAGCAGGCACCAAAGAAACTCACTCAGGCTGATATTGATGCTGTTAAGGTAGAACGTATATTCAGTGGAGAACCTAAGGTGTTTAACAGAACTGTACCTGCTTCTTCTGAATGTTATGATGATGAGGATATTTCTATTATTTCTACCGCTTCACTCAGAGATATGTACCCTCTTGATAAGGAGCGTATCCTTACAGCAGAAGAAGAGGCAAGGGTTCCTGATCTTGGAGAGTGGTATGTCGTGCCGGAGTGGAGTATGAAAACTGCCCAAAGGATTGCTGCATCTAAGCGCTTTCGTAAAGGCATTTCTAATATTCTTCTCTATGGTCCATCTGGAACCGGTAAGACAGAAGGCTCCCAGGCAATTGCAGAAATGCTCGGGCTTCCATACTACACACAGACCTGTAGTCCTGATGATGATAAGTTTGACATATTGGGGCAGCTAATTCCAAATACAGGTAAGGGAAAAGACGGTGATACAGATGAGGCCTGTAATGACCTTCAGGAAGCTGTTTATAGCAGGATCAACCTTATCAAGCAGATTCCGGAACCGACGGAGGATGAACTTTTCTCACGAACAAAGGCTCAGACGGGATTTGGCAACGCTGCTCTTCTCAGAAAAATGGCAAAATGCGTTGTCGATATACATCAGTATTGTTGTGAAAAAGACATCACTGGAGGTGTCTGTGGCCCCAGAGAGCAAATAGACTGGGCACAGGATGCCATATTAGAGTCAGAAGAAAGGGGCGAAGACAGGATTTCAGAGAAAGCTGTCATTGCTGCGGCTCTTGAGACTGTACTTGAAAAGGTCGCTCAGAACGAGGATGATATTGAGGATGTAATTGCAGGAGTCTTTAATAAGCACTTCTCGCCATCAGCAGTAAATGCGATGCGTGGGAAAAAGTAACATGAAAAATTAGGGGAAGGCTCAAAGCTTTCTCCTATTTTTGTGTGGTGCACTATATCTAATACCAGTTGTATTCTTTTATTGACATTTATGAGATTGCAAAGAAAGGGAAACAGGTAAAAGACGAAGAAAAAGCTGAAAAAAGCAGAGAAAGATAGGCATTAATAGAATAAAGTGTCAGTTCATCACAACGACCAGAATAGCGGTCCTAAGGGTATGGGGCTTTTTTGTTATGGGGACGATTAATGATATAATTATTATCGTATGAACGTTGAATAAATCAGAAAGGTAAGACTATGAAACTGACTCGAATAGAAAAAGATAATCTGGAATTCTTCAGGTTTCTGTGCCCTTCCAATGTTCTGGAGGATGACACATATACCAGACTGGGAATGATTACCGATGATGGAAAGGCCTGTTCAGTCATGGCGTTTTATATATTCGAGGGACAGGCATATATCAAATGGCTGTATACAGTCCGGCAATGGATTCACTATTGGAGAAGAGCTCTTTGGACGAGCGGGTCAGGTCGTATGAGAACATGACAACAGATCTTATCACAGAAGATAATATAGAGAAATAAGAGAGCACAAAGAAGGAGATGTATGAAATGATAGGAACACTGGTTAATGATGAAAATCTGGAAATGTTTATTCCGGGAATAAAAAAGGAAGAGTTAAAGGACACTGACCTTATTGTTGGAGTTATAGATGAAAAGACAGATACGGCCTGCGGTGTGCTGATTGCACAGGAAAACACGGGAGACAGTCTTATTATCAGATATATCTATGTTGCTCCGGATTATAGAAACAGGGGCGCAGGAACGGTTCTTTTGGAATTCTTTCTGGAAATAGTCCAAAAGATTGATGTCAAAAGCATTAGTTGTTCGTATATAAAAGAGGCTGATAATTATTACCTTTACAGACTTCTTGAAAAAGAAGGCTTTGCGGATGAATCAGAAAGGCTCTGTGTATATGCTGTGAGGGCGGGCAGCTTTGAACTGTCAAAGTCTGTGGCAGACGATGAGCCTTTTAACATAATAAGTATTGATGGTGCGCTGAAGAAAAAAATGGACAGCCTTCCGATTGATGAAATTGTCGATTACCTTCTGGACTTCAGCTTTATTGCTACTGATGGGAAAAAGATACTGGGAATGATCCTGTTTCGGAGATTCGGAAGTTTTCTTGAACTTGGCAAATTGGAAGCCTATGGTGAGAATAATGATATTGCACTATACTCACTGCTTTTCAGAGCACTGGCCCATATCAGACAGGAGTTCTCTGACAATGTCAGAATCCTGATCGACGCAAATTCCGACAGGGTAAAGAAAACCCTCAGACTTATCACTGATGGCAGTGCAATCCGCTTTGAAGAAATTGTTCTTTTTAATTTAAATCTTAAATATTGAATGAGGTGACGGTATGTTCCAGCATGAGAATTTAAAGAAAGACCAGGAAATAAAAGTATCTGTATCAGCAGAGGATGTTATCCAGAGCAGAAATGCCTTATCACTTGAAGACGGCCCCGTGCAGAATAAATCAAAGGAGGAATCTGACAGGAAAGATAATTCTTTGGAAAAGGGATGGCTGAAGAACAGGCTTAAGAAAATGGAGGAAAAGAAAGAGGATGACACAAGGCTTAAGGAGGAGACTATAGCATATTTGCAGGATCATACTGTTAATGCTCACACCCAGAGACTCCACGATATACTTGTATCAAGCGGAAGAGGCAAAAGAGAAAAAAGAAAGCTTGTTTATTTTCCTCAAAAATCTGCCCTTATTACCGGCTATTCAAAGACCAGGAGAAATATGCTTCAACCTCAGACACGGGTACTGAAAAAGCACGACCGAAGCTCTGAGCTATATCAGAAGGAACAGAATGCCAAAATGATAGAGGGAGCAGGCACGAGTTTCTATAAAAACAGTCTTACCGCTATGGAAAAGCTGATGGAAAAAAGAGAGATAAAGTGCGATGACAGAGAGGTTTACAGCGATCTTACTGCATTTATCGGATCTACAGAGAGCACTTTTACATCACAGGATAAAAAGGATCTTCTGAACTTTTATCTTGGAAAGAGCACAAAAAAAGGTCCGGAAGGTCCGGAAGGTCGTGAGGGACAGGATACCCAGAAGGCTCTTGATCTTATGACCAAGGCCCTGTTTGCCATAGACATACCTTCCATAAGGCTGGACAGTGACACCTATATTGCTCAGAATGCAGCAAAACTTGAATCTGTTGTGGCCCGGGTAAATGCCTATGAGCGCATGCTGAGGCGCTATGAAAAAACAGATGATGAGGGAAATGTAAAGACCTACTTTGATGATATCGATGAAAAGATCGGTTCCATAGTTAAGAACCAGTTAAAGAGACTTCAGGATCTGTCTTTATTTTATCTTTCCCGCAGGGACGTCATCACCAATAAGTACTACAGAAGCCATTACAACGAGGAAATCTCGATGAATGTCACAGGTGCTGACAACCAGCAGAAGGCTCTTTCCAAAAATATGATGGAATCGGTTATTGCCGGAAGGATGCTGATGGCCTCCTATAATCAAAACCAGCAGGATATAGACAAGACTGTCGGAAATCTCGCATTTGATGATCAGGCAACGGAGCAGCTTTCGCATCAGGTAAGGGATTCTTTTGCCAACAGTCAGGAACTTAAAGAGCTTCAAAGACAGAAAATGGAAGAAGCCCTGAACAGAATGGACTACTTCGCTGTAAACGGCGAGGGTGTTTATGTTACCCGAAGTGATAAGAGCAGCAGTCTGTTCAAATATCTGATAGGCTCCTTTAATGGCGTCGTGGACAATATCAGATTTTTTGAAACCTCAAGTTTTCAGATGAAACTTGTAAGAAAACATGTGGGTTTTGTTCTGGATATGCTCAATAAACCACTGTCTGAAATTGGGGCTGAGAATGTCAGATTTGAGCTGATGTATGCCTTTTTGAACCTGGTAAATTCCTGCAAGGATTATCAGAAGGACAGGATAACGGGCAATGAAATATCAAAGAGACAGCAGAACATACTGGATGTCCTTGATTCAGCCAGTGGGTGCTTTAAGTTTCTCTATGCAATGACTGACAGTGATTTTGCGCAGATGTCTCAGGGGGACCAGAATCAGCCTTTGTCAAAAATATTTATGAAATCTGACCACAGGGTTTCACAGACTAAGGAGGAGAGAGTCAGGTCTCAGAAAGAGTTCCTCCGGATGCTTCACTACAACTATGCCAGAGCTGAAATTCATGAATCATTCTCAGGAGTAGAGAGGCTTAACAGTTTTATAGAAAGCTTTGCCGATATTGACACTATTTATAATCAGAAGGCGCCTGATAATGAGGAAGACTTTAATGATGTAAAGAATCAGCTGGTAGAAGAGTATACTGTAATGCAGAATCTGGGACTTAGTTACACTAAGAATGGGACCTCTTCATCCGCATCCAAAATGGAAAGGTATGACAAGGTACGGCAGACCACTGAATATGCAAAGGAGATGCTCAATCTGCTTAAGAATATAAGCTTTGCACAGATTAAGGATAGGAATATTGCAAACCTTAAATGGTCAGACATTGTTTTTGGTGAAGAGATGTACACCATGTATGAAGAAGGGGCCAAAAGGATTTCCGGAGATAATACCAAAAAATCTGCCGGCCAGAAGTTTACTGATCAGGAAAGCGACCGTAAGAAGTACAATTATGGCAGAGCCTTTTCCTTTATCGGTGGCGACAATACCATGTGCGTTAACTACAAGCCTACAAGGATGCATTACAGAAACGGCAAGACCAAAATGGGGCTGTCCCACAGGGGGATAGAAGACAAAATAGAGGGACACGTAGCTGTAGTAAGGTATGCAACTGCAAGTAAGATCCTGGAGGAGGCAAGGAACAATCACCTGAATATAGTTTATTCGGAAACTGCCCTCAGGCAGCTATCCAATATAAGAGTAATGGATACACTCTTTGGCAAGAAGAGGAGGGATCTTGATAAACTGGTATATAATGCAGCTACCCAGGTGGTATTTGGAGAGGTCAGGATTGTAATAAGGGGAGTTGTCTGCCGGGACTTTTCGGGCTATGCCGGAAGCGGAGAAGCAGATGAGCAGGAAGGATCCAAGGTTAAGGATACTTCTGTACTTGATGATGAAGGCAAATTAAAGATAAGGGTCTATGACAGGAAAGTTGCCAACAGGATAATGTCACAGACAGCAGAAGAAGGTCTGAAAGAATTTGAAAGACTTGGAATGGTGCTCTCACAGGATGAAAAGGAGGGTTTTAAACAGAGGTATAACAAATTAAAATCTGCTTTTGAACAAGATCTTAAGAATGAACACAGCTGGAGGTCCAAGCAGGATAAGGAGGATGCAAAAGACAGAGAAGAATCAATAAAAGACTGCAGAAACAATCTGAAAAAATTCAGAAGATGGAAGCTTGCCGATGACAATGCGGTTGTGGCCGATGTAAAAAAGCAGATCAGGGATCTTAAGAAAACCGGGGTAAAAGATCCGGCAGGGCTTTATACCTCCGATTTTAGACGACTGCAGGAGAATGGTGACGACCTTGGTCTTATTGAGCCATCATTTGTCGAGAAACTGACCTATATTGAAAAGGAGAGAACAGCTGAGGAAGAAAAGAAGGAACAGGATGAGATCCTAAGCAGAGAAGGCGTGGACCTTGAGAAAAAACAGCGTGAGTTTGCAGCAAGGAATAAAATATTAGAGATAAGGAAAGCCACAGGAAAATACGTATCAGTCTCTGATAAAAGAAGGATTGATGACAAGAAAAAGATCAAGAATATGGTGGCAGTGTATCTTACTGACGAAAATCCAAAAGAGGCAACAGAAAAGTTCAGAGAACTGATGGAAGTCATGAATGAGTACGCAGATCTCGATGTGACAGTATCAAAGTGTATTAAGGACAGTGTTTTTTATGAGGGAAATGTTCCTGTTTTCCTGTCTGAGGATTTCAAGAAAGAAGCCCTTCTGGTGAACAGGATAAAAAAGATGGTCAAAGAAATACTTGCGCAGATACCTGCTGATACTAAAGACATGCTTCTGTTGAGAGAAAAGAAAAATCTTGAAAAAGTCCAGAAAAGATTTGAAGAAATGACAAGGGGAGGCCTGCCTAAGATTTCTGAGGACAATCCGAATCATAGGGTGTATAAAGACGACAGGTTTGCAGATATAAATTATGACAAGATCGAAAACAAAATAACCAAAATAAAGAAATATGAGATGGTCAATAAAAAAGATGTCCCGCTCTTTGCCCATGAGCCCTGTGTCGGTGATATTGCTCAGGGAAATGTCGGAGACTGTTATGTGCTTGCTGCCCTGGCTTCAATTGTTGAGAAAACGCCTAACGTTATTAAAAGAATGATGAGGGATAATGATGACGGTACAGTTACAGTCAGGTTCTACAGGGGAACGACACCTGTATTTATAACTGTTGAAAAGACAGTACCCAGAAATACAAAATCAGAAAATGAAGATCTTGGCGGCGATCTCTTTGCAAAGGGAGCCCTGTGGGTTCAGATGATCGAAAAAGCCTATGCTGCATCAGGAATGGTTGTCGATGTATTGAATCTTGATGCTGCAGATGCAAATAATGAATTTAAGGACAGAATGAAGATAATGAATGACATCAAAGCCATGAACAAGGTCACCTACACAACAATAGCCAGCGGTGATGCCCATGCATTTTCTGAAATAGTAACCGGGGTAAAGGCAGACATGAAGAAGTGGAGTGCCGAAAATGAATTTGAGAAACAGCTGGATAAGGGAAAAATAAAATACACATCGGAACAGCTTCTGTTTATTGATAAGGCTACAAATATTAAAAATGGTGTGAATTATACAATCATGTCAGGTTCAATGGGAAGTTTTGATGCAGGTGACGGAACCGGCCTTGAAGCAACTGATCTTGCAAACGGAGTTTACAACAGGCATGCCTATTCGGTTCTGGGAATCGAGGAGATAGCAGGCGAGAAAAATGTTGTGCTCAGAAATCCCTGGGGAACCGGCGGAACCGATGTATACTACAACAAAGAAACCGGAGCTATATCTACCCGGCATACCAAGTCTTTCAGCGAGGGCGGTATACTCTTTGTTCCACTTGATACATACTTCAGACTTTTCAGGGGATTTCATATTGCAAAATATTAATTGTGTATAAAAGAGAGGAAAAATATCGTGGGAGAAATAAACGATCTGGAGAAATATCTTTTGCCAAGACTTGAAAACTATGCGGCATGGCTGACTGACCAGGGGATGGATGCAAGGCTCTCCATGGATAAGGATGAGATCCCGGGACTGCTGGTCAACTTTGAGGAGAAGGGAGAAATATTTATAACCTTTACCGAAGGAGAGGACGATTTTCCTGAAATCATGAGGCTGTCCCTGGATTATTCAAAAGATGCTTCCGAAACCTATGTCAAAGACCTTAGGACTTTGAATTTTCTTGTGGATGTATCGGAAGTTTTGAGTGTGGATCAGCTTAAGTACTGCATCGACCTGATGCTGTCCGGCAGGACCCTTGCGGTGTATCCCACCGCGGACCTGGTCCATGATGAAACGGGGGAGGAAGAACCCCTCGTTTCTACTGAAGAACCGTCAGCGACGGATGACGATTTTGGTGAACTTACAGACATTGATGAAGATGTAGAGCCGGAGAGAGAGGCCGTTGAGCTTACAAATTCCTACACTTCTCCAAGGGTAAATGCCCTTACCCTTGCATTGAAGGATGAGGGGGCAGAGAACGCAGAGAGCATTTACTCTGAGATTCCCTACGTCCTTGTGGTGGATGCAGAGCTTGTGTTTGTCTGTGCCTTTGAGACTCTTGATGACAACACCTTCATTCTCCACTTCAGAGCGGATATACCCGTGGATAAAGGGGAGGATCTCAAGGAACTTGAGGAAAAAGTAACTGAATTTAATGAAAGTCACCATTTTACTACCTGTCATATTGGTATAGAGGATCTTGATATATATGATGATACGTCTGAAAATGTCATTACTTTCCATGGCTGCACCCTGGAATCCGGTGATATAAAAAGTGACGGGTTTTATGGCTTTTTCACATCACTTTTTGAATTTGAAGTGATGGATTTTACAGGGATTCTTTCATTGTCTTAACCCAATATTCAGAGTAAAATTAAAAAATAGGTATCAACAAAAACAATCATGAAAAAAGCGAAGGAAACATCATGGATTTTATGAACATTCAAGTTGATCAGAACTTTCTTGAACGTATAAACCCGGTATTCAACACCGCCAAAATGACCCTGTTTCAACTGGCCTCCACAGGAGATAAAAATGCTGAGAAAATAGCTGAAAGTCTGAAACTTACCATGGAAGGAACGCAGGACACTGCAACTGCGGAAGAACTTTTGACAAATTCTATCATCCTTGAAACCAGATACAGGACCATGGGAGCTCTTGCAGAGAAGTCGGGATATGCTACCAAAGTAGACCTCCCCTGCGGATATACACCAAGAGCAATAGAGTTTGCAAAAAAAGGAATCAGATTTGTCGGACTGGATCTTCCGGCAGCCATCAATGAAGCCGGACCGGTCATTACCTCACTGATAGATGAAAAAGACCGTCACATGGTAAGATTTGAGGGCATAGATGCCACAAACTATGATTCCTTAAAAGAAATATTTGATGATATTGACGGCGAAGTCTGCATTACGACTGAAGGTCTGTTAATGTATTTGACGGATTCAGAAGCAGGACAGCTGTGTGACAACATTCGCCGGATACTTACCGGACATGGTGGCTGTTGGCTTTTGGCAGACGCTGAGACGGCGATTCAGTACGTTCTGACTGTAAAGGCAATCTATGGCGACAACTATATGGAAATACTCAAAAAAGGCCAGAAACGTGCCGAGGACAGGTCTGATGTAGACGTCGTTTCGAGATCGCTGGTAATAAAGCCGGACAATGTCGAAGAGAATATGGCTGGTGCATTTGCCTTTCTGGCAAAGCATGGATTAAAAGCAAAGCGCATTCCGGTCAGTGAATGTGTTCCAGAGCTGGCGAGCCTCAAATCGGTATCCCCTGAACAAAGGCAGACAATCCTGGATACAATGTCAAAATATGCTTACTGGGAAGTTACACCAATATCGGAAGAGAAGCTTGATACAGATGTGGCTAAGGCTGAGAATTTTGATCTTCATGCCGGATTTACACAAAACAGACTGAACCTGCAGCTGTGTGGCAGGCTGGACACACTGTCCGCCCCGGGACTTCTTGCATTCTATGAAAAGACGGTGGGCTTTTTCACCATCGAAGAAGCCTGCGTGGACTGCAAAGACCTTGAGTATATCTCTTCAGCAGGACTTAGAGTTCTTCTCATTATGCAAAAGAGATGCAAACATGGAATCACGCTGAAAAATCTCAACGGCAATATCATGGAGATCCTTGAGCAGACCGGATTTGACTCAATCCTTACCGTGGAAGGCCATTGAGGACAACTGAATTGTAACCAAAACCAGAGCCTCGTCCGGTTGATGGGGCTCTTTTTCTGTGGCGTTATTTTCATATTTGTATTATTATAATAAAGATTGAAATTTTTGGAGGAGAAGTATGGGAAGGCTTTTCTGTGTTATCCCCTGTTACAACGAACAGGAGGTTCTGCCTGAAACATCTGCCCGTATAAGGGACAAGCTTCGCGAGCTGATTTCGAAGGAAAAAATCTCAAGTGACAGCAGAATACTTTTTGTAAATGACGGCTCCCGGGATGACACATGGAGCATTATTCAGAGGCTCCATGAAGAGGATCCCATATATCAGGGAATCAATCTTTCAAAGAACATGGGCCATCAGAATGCGCTTCTGGCAGGTCTTATGACGGCGGTGGATCACTGCGACGTATCCATATCCATGGATGCAGACCTCCAGGACGATATCAACGCCATTGACGAGATGATCGACAAGTTCAATGAAGGATGCGATGTAGTATATGGCGTAAGATCCAAAAGAACTACAGACACTTTTTTCAAAAGAGCTACAGCCGAAGGCTTCTACAAGGTCATGAACGGCCTTGGAGCCAACACGGTGTATAATCATGCGGACTTCAGGCTAATGAGCAGAAGAGCACTGTTGGGACTTGCTGAGTTTGGAGAGGTCAATCTTTTCCTTCGCGGAATCGTGCCAATGGTAGGATATAAGAGCGATGTTGTCTACTATGAGAGGGCAGAACGATTTGCGGGAGAGAGCAAATACCCGCTTAAGAAGATGATCAGCTTTGCCATTGAGGGAATAACAAGTCTGTCCACCAAGCCCATAAGACTGATAACCGATCTGGGGATCATCATATTTTTTGTTAGCATACTTGTGCTGATCTACTCGCTGTATCGCTATTTCACCGGCAACACCATCAAGGGCTGGACCACGACGGTCCTTTCCGTATGGGCCATCGGTGGCCTCATCATGATATCCCTGGGAGTGATCGGAGAGTATATCGGCAAGATATATTTAGAGACCAAGAACCGACCCAGATTCATTATTGAATCCTATCTTGGAGATAATAACGAAGAAAAGAAAAGTTAAAAATAAGAGGAGATGAGTAAAGAAATGTCAAATGGACACGGCAAAAAACCTGAGGATTTTAAAAAGCAGATGGAGGAGAACTTCAGAGCAAAGCTCTCTGAGTACTCCCATGTGAAAAAAGTAATTGGAATTGTCAGCGGAAAAGGCGGAGTAGGTAAGAGCCTTGTAACAGGTCTTTCTGCAGTTGCCATGAACAAAAAGGGCTATAAGACAGCCATCATGGACGCTGATATCACAGGGCCCTCCATCCCGAGAATGTTTGGTATAGGAAAAGAGAATTTCGCTGACGAGACAGGTATGCTGCCAGCAACCACCAAGGGCGGCATGAAGATAATGTCCATCAATATGCTCATGGACAATGAGACGGACCCTGTTATATGGAGAGGCCCGGTTGTTGCAGGAATAGTTAAACAGTTCTGGTCGGATGTAAATTGGGGCGATGTGGACTTTATGTTTGTTGATATGCCTCCGGGAACAGGAGATGTGCCTCTTACGGTTTTCCAGTCATTGCCTGTTGATGGCATAATCGTGGTGGCTACACCTCAGGAGCTGGTGGGTATGATCGTTGAAAAGGCTATTAACATGGCCAATATGATGAACATCCCCGTTCTTGGAATCGTAGAGAACATGAGCTACATGACATGTCCTCACTGCGGCGAGCCGATCTACATATTCGGGGAGAGCAAGACCGAGTCACTGGCTGCAGAGCTTGGCATCAGCGTACTTGGCAAGATTCCTGTAAACCCCGATTTTGCCGCTAAATGCGACAGTGGAGCAGCAGAAGAGATCGATGTGGACTGCCTTGACAGCCTAGTTTATATTCTTGATGGGATGATTGAGTAATTATGAAGATTAAACCGGGAAAAAACCAGATAACCTGGGGAGTGACTCTTTTCTTTGTGGCTGTGGCAGTGATGCTGGCCTATTATGTCATATTCAACGGAAAGAGCATATTGAAATTTCTAAACAATATTCTGGATTCCATTTCCGGAATAATAATTGGAATTGTTATTGCTTTTATACTGATTCCGCTGCTTGAGGGGATACAGAACAAGATCTTAAAGCCAATCTATAAGAAACGGGGGATAGATGTTTCTTTTGCAGAAGGCGCCGACAGACAAAAGAGAAAGCAGATGAGGGCCATAGCTGTTCTCGTTACGATGGTCATTTTTGTGCTGATCATATATCTTTTGATAATGATCATTTTCCCGCAGCTTGTCAGCAGTATCAGAGAGATCATCAACAACCTGCCTGTGTACATCAGGAACATGGATTATTATTCGAACCTTCTTCTGGAGAACAATCCTGATCTTCAGGAGCTTATTGATTCCCAGCTTGATGACTATTACGCAACACTCTCCAGTTTTATCACCAGAAATATCAAGCCGTTTCTTCCTGAGGTGGGAACCATTGTAAAGGTCGCTTCGCAGAGCGTGTTCTCACTGTTTGGCACTGTGATAGACATGGTGGTGGGACTGATCGTTGCAATCTATGTCCTCAACTCAAAAGAGCGATTTACCACCAGAGGTAAAAAGATAGCATACGCTCTGTTTAATGAGGATTTTGCAAATGAGCTGATCGGCGGCTTCCGTTTTGTCAATAACACCTTCCAGGGATTTATAGGCGGCAAGATCATCGATTCCATGATAATCGGATTTATCTGCTATGTTGGCTGCAAACTGCTTTCCATCAATTATCCGGTGCTGATCTCGGTTATCGTGGGTGTCACCAATGTTGTACCTTTTTTTGGACCGTATATCGGCGGAGCGGCAGGAGCTCTTTTGCTGGTGCTGATAGACCCAATTAAGGCTCTGATATTCCTGATCTTTGTCATAGTACTTCAGCAGTTTGACGGAAACATTCTTGGGCCAAGGATACTTGGAGGATCAACAGGACTTTCAAGCTTCTGGGTTATCTTTTCCATCACCTTCTTCGGAGGGCTGTGGGGATTTGTCGGATGGATTGTGGGAGTGCCCATTTTTGCGGTGTTCTATGCGTTTGTGTCAAGGCTCACCAATCACTTCCTGAGGAAAAAAGATCTGAGTACCGAGACTGCAGACTACTACGACCTTGCTTATATCGAGGATCGGGAGTACAAATTCCTTAGTGATAAATCCAATACCAAGTTCAATGCTGTCAGACAGTCATCTACCTTTAAAAAGATATTCAGCAGCAAATCCAAGTAAGATGACACTTGACTCTGAACTTTTTTGAATTATAATTGTTACTAATTAGTGCTTTGACGTGTTAAAGTACAGGAAGGGGACCTTTACTAATGGCTAAAAAGAATTTGGATTGGGCAAACATAGGATTTTCCTACATGGTTGCCGACAAGAGGTATGTTTCTAACTATAAAGACGGAAAGTGGGACGACGGAGTCATTACCGAGGATTCGATGGTGACACTGAGCGAGGATGCAGGTGTTCTGCACTATGCGCAGGAGTGCTTTGAGGGACTTAAGGCGTACGAGACAGCAGACGGCAGGATCGTTACCTTCAGACCTGACCTCAATGCCAAGAGAATGGTTGATTCCGCAAAGAGACTTGAGATGCCTCCTTTCCCTGAGGAGAGATTCATTAAGGCTGTGGAAGAGGTTGTGGCAGCTAACGCTGACTGGGTACCTCCTTACGGAAGCGGTGCAACTCTTTATGTCAGACCCGTTATGTTCGCAACAGGCAATGTAATCGGTGTTAAGCCCGCTGATGAGTACCAGTTCAGGATCTTTGTTACTCCTGTAGGACCATATTTCAAGGGCGGTGCCAAACCCATCGTTGTAAAGATAAGTGATTTTGACAGGGCAGCACCTCACGGAACAGGCAACATCAAGGCAGGCCTCAACTACGCCATGAGCCTTCATGCAATCGTAACAGCTCATGAAGAGGGATTTGCGGAGAATGTATATCTTGATGCTGAATCAAGAACTTATATAGAAGAGACCGGTGGAGCCAACATCATCTTTGTAACAAAGGACGGCGGTCTGGTAGTTCCCAAGTCACACACAGATTCAATTCTTCCTTCGATCACAAGACGTTCAATCGTTTATGTGGCAAGAGAGATACTGGGACTTAATGTAGAAGAGAGACCTGTTAAGCTGGAAGAGGTTCCTGAGTTCGTTGAGATGGGACTTTGCGGAACAGCAGCAGTGATCAGCCCGGTTGGCAAGATCAATGACCACGGCAAAGAGATCTGCTTCGCAAGCGGCATGGACAATGTAGGACCTGTTATCAAGAAACTCTATGACACACTTACAGGTATCCAGGAAGGAACCGTAGAGGCTCCCGAGGGCTGGATCCACGAGATTAAGAGCTGATAGGTTTTGATCATGGTCTCAAAGGCGTCCATCCATAAATACTTGTTGTCGTACTCGTTGTGATTTTCTAAAACTCAAGAAGCTG
>JAEEGI010013525.1_pt1 | contig 17300 bp, 18 predicted proteins | sample 8958751 | NCBI WGS metagenome assembly JAEEGI01 (sample SAMN16246545, study PRJNA631951) | gut metagenome | biome: gut microbiome; feature: rumen; material: KS-attached | host: Bos | place: Iran: Karaj | collected 2018-10
TGTTCTTGGCGTCCACGGTCTCGTCCACCGCCGGGACCTGCCGCTGGGCGCTGTCGTAAGAGTCGATGGCGATGTTGTCCTTGTCCAGGGACTTGAAGTAGCGCCGATCCCGGCCCAGGGTCTGGGACACGTTGTTCTTGGAGACGAACCGGGCCAGCGACTCGGCGGCCTCATGGCCCTGACCGATGGCGTCGATGACGAACTTGGGGCCGGTGAACACGTCGCCGCCCACGAAGATGGCGGGATCGTCGGTCTGATAGGTGAACTTGTCCGCCACGGGGTAGTTGCCGTGCCAGAACTTCACGCCGGTGCCCTCCAGGAGCTTGCCCCACTCGATGGCCTGGCCGATGGCGAAGACGATGTTCTTGGCGCCCACGGTCATGGTCTCGTTCTCGTCGTATTGGGGATTGAACTTGCCGGTCTCGGGATCGACGGTAGAGGTGCAGCGCTTGAGCACGATGCCCTTCACCTTCCCCGCCTCGTCCACCAGGACCTCCTTGGGACCCCAGGAGGGGAAGATCTTCACGTTCTCCTCCTCGGCCTCGGCGATCTCCTCGGGGGAGGCGGGCATGGTGTCCCGGCTCTCCAGGCAGAACATGGATACGCTGCCCGCGCCCATGCGGTGGGCGGTCCGGGCGCAGTCGATGGCCACGTTGCCGCCGCCGATGATCACGGTGTCCCCGGTGAGCTTGCGGCTGTTGTCGCCCAGCGCCTTCTCCAGGAAGCTCACGGCGATCTCGGTGCCCTCGGCGGTCTCGTTGGGCACGCCGGGGAGGCGGCCGCCCTGGCAGCCGATGGCGATGTAGAAGGCCTCGTAGCCCTCCTCCTTCAGCTGCTGGATGGTCACGTCCTTGCCCACTTCCACGCCGCAGCGGATCTCGGCGCCCAGGGCGCGGATCACGTCGATCTCGGCGTCCACCACGGCCTTGTCCAGCTTGAAGGCGGGGATGCCGTAGGTCAGCATGCCGCCGGGCTTGCTGTTCTTCTCGAAGACGGTGGGTTTGTAGCCCCGCTCCGCCAGATAGTAGGCGCAGGACAGGCCCGCCGGGCCGCCGCCGATGATGGCGATCTTCTGGGGCCACTCGCCGGACACCCGGTTGATGGTCTTCTTGGGCACGTAGCGGGTCTCGGCGTGGAGGTCCCGCTCGGCCAGGAACTTCTTCACGTCGTCGATGGCCACGGGGGCGTCGACGGTGCCCCGGGTGCAGGCGTCCTCACAGCGCTTGTTGCACACCCGGCCGCAGATGGCGGGGAAGGGATTCTCCCGCTTGATGAGGGCCAGCGCCTCGTCGTACCGGCCTTCCCGGGCCATCTTGAGGTAGCCCTGGATGGACACGTGGGCGGGACAGGCGGCCTTGCAGGGGGCGGAGCCGGTCTTGTGGGTGTTGACCCGGGCGGTGTCCCGGTAGTTCTCGTCCCAGGCGTACTTGCCCCAGCGGATGCGGTCGGGCAGCACGGACTTGGGGTATTCGACGGGCTTGCCGTCCTTTTGGCACAGTTTCTGGCCCAGCTTCAGCGCGCCGGCGGGGCAAAACTCCACGCAGCGGCCGCAGGCCACGCACTTCTCCTTGTCCACCCGGGCGGTGTAGGCGCTCTTGGACATGTTGGGCGTGTTGTACAGCAGGGAGGTCCTCAAGGCGTTACAGATCTGCACGTTGCAGTTGCAGATGTCGAAGATGTGGTCGGCGCCGTCGATGTTGGTGACCTGGTGCACGTAGCCGTTCTCCTCGGCCTTGCGCAGGATGTCCAGCGCCTCCTCCTTGGTGATGTAGTGGGCGCGGCCGGTCTCCACGGTGTAATCCGCCATATCGCCCACCTGGATGCACCAGTCGTTCACGTCGTCGGTGCAGCCCTCGCCCAGCATGGCCCGGGAGGCCCGGCAGGAGCAGATGCCCGCGGAGAGATGCCCGTCGTATTTCTGCAGCCAGTAGGAGATCTTCTCGATGTCCACGGCGGTGCGCTCCGCCGCCACTTCCTTCTCCACGGGGATCACGTGCATGCCGATGCCGTTGCCGCCGGGGCGGACCATGGACGTGATGTGCTCCAGGGGCAAAAAGGTCATGCGCTCGAACATCTTGGCCACGGGCGGGTTCTTCTCGATCCGATCCACGGAGGAGTTGAACAGCTCCGCGCTGCCCGGCACGAAGTAGCTGGTCCGATACCGGAGCTCCTTGGGCGCGCCGGGGATGGGACCGTTGTCGTCGTAGTGATCGCCGTAGTCGTACTCCACGAAGCCGTGGACGCACAGCAGGTCCAGCGTCTTCTTGAAGGTCTCGGCGTCCATGTTCTTCCTGTTCATCTCCAGCAGCTGGTCGTAGGTGTACCACTTGCGCTGCTTCATGGTCAAAGCGATGTCCACCTCGGGCTCGGTCAGGATCTCCCGAAGGCCCCAGTACTCCTCGTCCGTGGTCTTGAGGCCGAAGAGCTTGTGGGGCACGTTGTCGGTGATGCGGGCGCCCAGCTTGGCGTACTTCTTGTTGCGGACCGCCTCGCCGTCGTACTTGGACTTGGTGCGTGGATTGGAATCGTAGATTTCCGGCATGATCTTTCTCCCTCTGTGAATGATTGTATGTATCTGAATTGTATTACGCCCGATTGTCTTCGATGGCCTTTGCAAGCCAGCTTTCCCATTCTTCGAACCCGTCCCCGGTCTTGGCGGACACCTCGAAGATCTCGATGTTGGGGTTCAGCTGCCTGGCCCGCCGCTTGCAGGCTTCGAAATCGAAGTCGAAGTAAGGGGCCACGTCCGTCTTGGTCAGGATGAGCACGTCGCTGACGGAGAACATGAGGGGGTATTTGAGGGGCTTGTCGTCCCCCTCGGGGACGCTCAGCAGCATGACCCGCTTCTGGGCGCCGGTGTCGAACTCCGCGGGGCAGATGAGGTTGCCCACGTTCTCCAGCACCACCAGGTCGAAATGGTCCGCCCCCAGCTCGTCCAGCGCCCTCCTGGTCATGCCCGCGTCCATGTGGCACATGCCGCCGGTGTGGGCCTGGACCGCCTTGGCGCCCAGCTTCTCGATGCGCACGGCGTCCACGTCGGAGTCCACGTCCGCCTCCATGACGGCGATTTCGAACCTGTCCTTCATGTCCCGGATGGTCCGCTCCAAAAGGGTGGTCTTCCCCGCCCCGGGGGACGCCATCAGGTTGATGAGCAGCGTGCCCTTTTCCTTCAGTTCGCCCCGCAAAACCTCCGCGTCCCGGTCGTTGGACGCGGTGACGGTCTCCTTGAGTTCGATGATCCGCATATGCTCCCCCTTACCCCATTTTTCATCCTTATTGTATCGGATTGTCCCGGAAAGTGCAAGGCCATGTACAGGAATCATCTTGACAAATGACCTATAAAAGTTCAGAATGTATGCAGCGGCAATTTATGCCCGCAAATCGCGTTAGGAGGAAAGTTACATGAAGAAGGTATTTGCTTTGCTGCTGGCCCTGGTCATGGTCCTGGGTGCTCTGGTCGCCTGCAGCGGCAAGAAGGAAGAGGCCAAGACCGCCGACACCGAAGGCGAGCTGGTCGTTTACGGCTCCTGCGAAGAGGACTATCTGGCGGCTGCCTGCAAGAAGTTCGAGGAACTCTACGGCATCAAGACCACCTACCAGCGCCTCTCCACCGGTGAGGTCCCTGCCAAGATCGCCGAGGAAAAGGGCAAGCCCTCCGCGGACGTCTGGTTCGGCGGCACCAACAACCCCTATGACCAGGCTGCGGTCGACGGGCTCCTGGACAACAGCTACGTGCCCAAAAATGCCTCTCACCTGACCAAGGACATCTACAAGGATCCCAACGGCTACTGGTACGGCATCTACACCGGCATCCTGGGCTTCATGGTCAACAAACCCGAGTTGGAGCGTCTGGGTCTCGAAGCTCCCAAGAGCTGGGACGATCTGCTCAAGCCCGAGTACAAGGGCCTCATCTGGCTGTCCAACTACCAGACCGCCGGCACGCCCAAGCTGGTCGCCAATCTGATGATCCAGCTCAAGGGTCACGATGAGGGCATCAAGTACCTGGTGGACCTCGATAAGAACATCAAGGTCTACACCAAGTCCGGCTCCGGCCCGTCCAAGAACGTGGGCACCGGCGAATGCGTCATCGGCATCGGCTTCCTCCACGACGGCATCACTCAGATCGTGGACAACAATTATGACAACGTCCAGCTGGTGGTTCCTTCCGACGGCACCGCCTGCGAGATCGGCCCCGTAGCCATCTTCAAGGGCGCCGCCCATCCCAAGGCTGCCCAGCTGTTCATGGAGTTCGCTCTGTCTCCCGACTGCGTGGAGCTGGCCGCCCAGAACGGTTCCTACCAGTTCCTGGTGATCGACAACGCCAAGCAGCCCGAAGTGGCCTCCAAGTTCGGCCTGGATCCCTCTCTGGTGTGGGGCGGCTATGACTTTGCCAAGGCCGCTGCCGAGACCAAGCAGAACGTCGAAGACGTGATGAAAGCCCTTAACGGCGGCGACGACCGGTTCCAGACCAAGTAACCTGACGTACACGGGAATTCACGCTTTTAAGTAAGCTGGGTCCCCGCCCTCCGGGGCGGGGACCTTCCTTTTTCAGCCAATAAGCAAGGAGGTTACCCTATGGCAAAAACCGCACAGGGTGCGGCGTTGGACAGGAAAAAGCTCATGGCCGATCCCATCATGGTGACGACCATCGTGCTGCTCATCACCTTCCTGACGCTGTTCATCCTCTACCCCCTGGCGATCCTGCTGGTGGACAGCGTTCTCGTGAATGGCCATGTGACGCTGGACATCTTCCGCAAGATCTTTACCGATCCTGCCTCCAATTTCCCCCACGCCATCACCAATACCCTGAAGGTGGGGTTCCTGGTTGGCATCCTCTCCACGTTGACCGGCCTGCTGTTCGCCTACGTGGAGGTCTACGTCCGCATGTGGAAGCCGGTGGGCGGGCTCTTTAAGGTGGTTTCCATGCTGCCCGTGGTGTCGCCGCCCTTCGTGCTGAGCCTGTCCATGATCATGCTCTTCGGCAAGATGGGCCTCATCACCCGCTATCTGTTCGGCATCTTTGACAACAACGTCTACGGCTATTGGGGCATCGTCACCGTCCAGACCCTGACCTTCTTCCCCGTCTGCTACATGATGCTCAAGGGCCTGCTGAAGAATATCGACCCGTCCTTGGAGGAGGCCGCCCGGGACATGGGCGCTTCCCGTTGGAAAGTTTTTACCAGCGTCACCTTCCCCCTGCTCCTTCCCGGCCTCGGCAACGCCTTTTTGGTGACCTTCATCGAGTCCATCGCCGACTTTGCCAACCCCATGATCATCGGCGGCAACTACGATACGCTGGCCACCACCATCTATCTGCAGATCACCGGCGACTATGAGCGGGAGAACGCCATGGCCATGGCCGTGGTGCTGCTGGCCATCACCCTTCTGATGTTCGCGGTGCAGAAGTACTATCTGGAGTCCAAGACCGCCGCCACGTTGACGGGCAAGGCCTCCCGGGCCAGGATGCTCATCGAGGACAAGTCCGTCACCATCCCGCTGACCATCCTCTGCTCCCTGGTGGCTGTCTTTGTCATCGGCATGTACGTCTGCGTGCCCATCGGCGCCATGTTCCCCACGTGGGGATTGCACTTCACGCCTCTGACCTTCAAATGGTTCGGGCAGGTGTTCCAGAAGTACAACGGTCTCAAGGCCTTCAAGGACTCCTTCGTCCTGTCCCTCATCGCCGCCCCCATCACGGCCTTGCTCAGCATGATCATTTCCTACCTGGTGGTCAAGCGGAATTTCAAGGGCAAGGGCTTCATCGAGGCCGTGTCCATGCTGGCCATGGCCGTGCCCGGCACGGTGTTGGGCGTGGGCTACATCCGCGGCTACTCCCAGGGCCTGTTCCACACGGGGGCGCTGTCCTTCCTCTATAACAGCGCGGCGATCCTCATCATCGTCTTCGTGGTCCGAAGCCTGCCCACGGGCACCCGGAGCGGCATCTCCGCCCTCCGGCAGATCGACAAGAGCATCGAGGAGAGCGCCTACGACATGGGTGCGGACAGCTTCAAGGTGTTCATGACCGTGACGCTGCCGCTGATCAAGGATTCGTTCCTGAGCGGCCTCGTCACCGCGTTCGTCCGCTCCATCACCGCCATCTCCGCCATCATCCTGTTGGTGACGCCCTCGTTCCTGCTCATCACCGTGCAGATCAACGAGTTCGCGGAGAAGGGCGCCTTCAGCATCGCCTGCGCCTTCGCCACCATACTGATACTCATCACCTACGGCGCAGTGCTGCTCATGAACCTTGTCATGAAATTCTTCGGTACCAGCAGAAAATTGAAAGAGGAGGACTAAGGCTGTGGCTAAAGAGAAAAAAGGCGTACGCCTGGAACATATTTCCAAGATCTATCAGGATCCCAAGACCAAGAAGAACTTCTACGCCGTGAAGGACACCAACCTGGAGATCGAGCCCGGGTCCTTCGTGACGCTGCTGGGCCCCTCGGGCTGCGGCAAGACCACCACGCTCCGCATGATCGCGGGCTTTGAGAGCCCCGACGAGGGCGAGATCTACCTGGGCAACGAGCCCATCAACGCCCTGACCCCCAACAAGCGGGATACGGCCATGGTGTTCCAGAGCTACGCCCTGCTGCCCCATTACAACATCTTCGACAACGTGGCCTACGGCCTGAAGATCCGCAAGGTGCCCAAGGACGAGATCAAGCGCCGTGTCACCGACATCCTGGCCCTGGTGGGCCTGGAGGGCATGGAGAGCCGCATGACCAACCAGCTCTCCGGCGGCCAGCAGCAGCGCGTGGCCCTGGCCCGCGCGTTGGTCATGGAGCCCGGCGTGCTGCTGTTCGACGAGCCCCTCTCCAACCTGGACGCCAAGCTCCGCGTGACCATGCGGACCGAGATCCGCCGCATCCAGCAGCGGGCGGGCATCACCGCCGTGTACGTGACCCACGACCAGAGCGAGGCCATGGCCCTTTCCGACAAGATCATCGTCATGGAGAAGGGTCTGGTGTCCCAGATGGGCACGCCCCAGGAGATCTACTACCATCCCAAAAACAAGTTCGTGGCCGACTTCATCGGCGACGCCAACTTCCTGGAGGGCAAGATGGTCCGCCATGAGGGCGACATGGGCATCGTGGATGTGAACGGCACCCAGGTGAAGGTGGCCGAGGCCGCCAACGTGGCGGACGGCGCCGACACCACCGTGGTCCTGCGGCCCGAATCCACCATGCTCCGGGACGAGGGCTACTTCCCCGTGGAGGTGGTGGTTTCCAACTTCATGGGCGCCTACCAGCTCTACCACGTGATGCTGGGCAACGTGAAGCTCATCATCCACGAGTACAACCCCAAGGACAAGAAGATCTACCAGGCCGGCGAAACCGCCTACATCGACTTCGCCCCCGGCGATGCCCACTGCATCTAATGATTTCAAAGGGGAGGAACGTTGTTCCTCCCCTTTGGTTTTCCGCCGACGGCTGAGTGCGCGCGGCTGCACCGCGCTTGTGATACCGTATATAAGCCTGTTTCAAAGGTCGGTCCTGCCGGCCTTCTTTTTGTCGCAAAAAACGGTGGAAATCCTTTTCGTTTACGGGTATAATGGGGAAAAGATGTGTCAGGAGGACGAACCATGCAAGTCGATCCCTTCACCAAATTCAAACAGGACTGGGCGCTGCTGACGGCGGGGACGGAGGATCATTTCAACAGCATGACCATCGGCTGGGGCGCCCTGGGCACCGTGTGGAACAAGGACGTGCTCACGGTCTACGTGCGGCCGGACCGGTACACCTGGCGGTTTCTGAAGGACAGCGACACCTTCACCGTTTCCTTCTTCCCCGAGCGCTGCCGCCAGGCCCTGACGATCATGGGTACCCTGTCCGGCCGGGACGGGGACAAGGTGGCCGCCGCCGGGCTCACGCCCCGGTTCCTGCCCCAGGGCATCACCTTTGAGGAGGCCGCGGAGACCTTCGTCTGCCGGAAGATCTACATGGCGCCCATGGCCTACGAGGACGTGCCGCCCGTGGCCCAGCGCATCTATCAGAACGGCGTCCAGCCCCACTGGATCATCATGGGCGAGGTGGCGGAGCATCTTCACTGACGGGAAAGGAGCGCCCATGCGCGAGATCGAGATCTTTTATCTGACCGGCTGCCCCTACTGCGACAACGCCCGGCGGGCCGTGGCAGAGCTCATGCAGGAGGAGTCTGCCTACCGGGGCCTGGCCCTGCGCTGGATCGAGGAGAACGAGGAGAAGGCCCTGGCCGACAGCTACGACTACTACCGGGTGCCCTCGGTGTTTTTCGAGGGGGACAAGCTCTACGAGTGCTCGCCCCGCCACGGCTACGGGGCCATCAAGGCCCACCTGCGGGCGGCCTTCGACCAGGCTCTGGCCTCATGAGCGGGCTCCGCTACAAATGCCTGGTGCTGGACCACGACGACACGGTCATGGACAGCACCCGGCTCATTCACCATCCCGCCTTCTTGGTCTATCTCAACAAGGTGCGGCCGGGGACGACCATCAGCCTGGAGGAATACTTCCGAGTGAACTTCCACCCGGGCTTCTTGGAGTACTGCGAGCAGGTCCTCCACCTCACCCCAGCGGAGCTGGAGGAGGAGATGGCGGTGTGGACCGGGTATGTGGCCACCCACGTGCCCCGGGCCTTCCCCGGCATGAAGGAGCTCATGGCCGAGCAACTTCGGCGGGGCGGGTCCATCGCTGTGATCTCCCACTCCCTGCGGGAGAACATCCTCCGGGACTATCGGGCCAACGGGCTGCCCGAGCCCTCCATGGTCTTCGGCTGGGAGCTGCCCCGGGAGCAGCGCAAGCCCAATCCCTACGCCCTGGATCAGCTCATGGCGTGCATGGACCTGGGGCCTGAGGACATGCTGGTGGTGGACGACCTCAAGCCCGGCTACGACATGGCGAAGCAGCGCCGCGTCCCCTTCGCCGCCGCGGGCTGGGCCTACGACGTGCCGGAGATCCGCGCCTTTCTGCAGCAGAACTGCCCGTTGTACTTCGACACCACGGAGGGGCTGTATCGGTATCTGTTTGAATAGAGAAAGAAGGCCTGCGCCAGTCTTGAAAAGGCGCCAAAGTCATAGAAAGAGGCAACGCTTTCGCGAAAAAAGCATTGCCTCTTCTTACATTTCTCCGTTTGCGCCGCTTCCCTAATAGAAGATCGGAATATCCCCTTCGATGCCAAATTTTTGTTTGAAGGCGTCCAGGTCCGCGGGGGTGCGGATCAGGGACACCTCCCGGAAGCGGCCCGTCGCCTTCTCCCGGAACCCGACCACCTTCTCCCCCGTACAGATGCTGCTGCGAATCGCCGGTTCCAGCAGCGCCCGATCATAGGCCTCTGCGGGGGCCTTTTTTGTTTTCAGCCAGGAAAAGAGCATCCTTACCCCCTCACTTCATGAGCTTTTGCAGCGTGTCCATGAGCTCGTCCACCACCTGGTCGTTCCCGGCGCGGATGTCGTTCACCACGCAGGAGCGGATGTGGTCCCCCAGCAGCTCCCGGTTGAAGGCGTTCAGGGCCGCGCTGACCGCCGCGCTCTGGATCAGGATGTCCGTGCAGTAGGCCCCCTTCTCCACCATGGCCCGGATGCCCCGGACCTGGCCCTCGATGCGGCTCAGCCGATGGATCAAGCTCCGGTATTCCTCTTCTGTGCGCGCTTTCGTTTTTCCGGTGCAGCAACAATCCTTCTCTTCCATAGTCCTTGTCCTCTTTTGATTCATCATTAAAAGCATACCATGATTTTTTTGCCCCTGTCAACGGGATTTCACTCTTGACAACCGGGCGACTGTCCCCCCATACTGCAGGTAAATGGACCAGCATGGGAAAGGATGGTGGAATATGAAACGGATCGCGGTGATCACCGGCGCCTCCAGCGGCATGGGCCGCCGGTGCGTCGAGACCTGCGGCGAGATGGGCCCCTTCGATGAGGTATGGGTCATCGCTCGAAGCAGGGAAAAACTGGAAGAATTGAGAAGGATCGTCCCCTATTCTCTGCGGGTGATGGCTATGGACCTGACGGATCGCCATAGCTTTGATATCTACGCCGCAGCCCTGGCTGAGGAGCCGGTGGAGGTTGGATTGCTGGTGAACGCGGCGGGCTTCGGCAAGTTCCGCGGCGTCATGGACACGCCTCTCGATGTGAACCTGAACATGGTGGATCTAAACTGTCAGGCTTTGCAGGCCCTCTGTCAGCTGACCGTGCCCTACATGAGCGCAGGCAGCCATATTCTCAACTTCGCCTCTGTGGCGGCCTACCAGCCCATCCCATACATTGACGTCTACGGGGCCGGCAAGGCTTTCGTGCTGAGCTACAGTCGGGCGTTGAACCGGGAGCTAAAGAGCCGGGGCGTCACGGTCACGGCGGTTTGCCCCTTCTGGACCAAAACCGCCTTCTTCGACCGGGCCATTGACCCGGACAAGGAGCCGGTGGTAAAGAAATATGACGTGATGTACGATCCCAAGGATGTGGTGGATCAAGCCTGGCGGGATGTGAAACGGGGCAAGGATATGAGCCGATACGGAGCTACGGCCCGCTTCAACGGGTTGCTGGCTAAGCTCCTGCCTCACAGCTTCGTCATGAGTTACTGGATGCGCCAGCAGAGGCTGGATTAAGGAGGCGGACATGCTCTTTTCCCGGTTCAAACGGAAGATGGCTTCCCCAGAGGCCTATGACAAAACGGCGCTGGAGCCCGTGATCCGCAGCAGCATCTGCACGGGCGAAAAGGTTGCCGGATTTCGGGAGAGGGAAACCGGTCGCTTTCGGGAGGTGTCTTTGATCCGTTCCGCTGCGGATCTGGAGGCCTTCAAAAAGAAGTACGGCATCCATGAGGACATTCCGGTGATCTATTGAGGATCGCGTTCCGATCTCAACACACAGACCCCAACCGCTCAAATCCATATAGAACAGGTAGTATTATTAGAAGGGAAAGAAGGCAAACAATCTTTTTCTGATCGGGACGTTTTCGATCCATAGCGGCCATCATTCTGTTCGGCGCCGGCTTGCTGACGCTGCCGGTCACGTCAAGACTGGGCCGGTGGGCGCCTGTGGAGGATGCCCTGTTCATCGCCGCCACCGCCATGGCGCCACTGCCTTCCAACGCAGTGGCTGTCATCCGGCGACGAAAGGCTTCCTGGCTGTTCAACCGGCGCATCGATGAGGACACGGTCGGGGATAGTCATTGTGGCAAACGTATTGGTAGTGCTGGTGATCCTGGGTGTGTTCGCCTATGGGTTCTATTTGTTGGACTGTTTTAGCAGGATAACAGACAAGGGATCCATGCAAAAATAGAGCCCTCACCGGACTCTCAAAAATTCATTCAGACCCACATCGGGATCGGATATCGGATGTTGAAGATAGATTAGCTGTCCATGATGGCTTCACGGGGTTCCGAACGGTCCTTTGCCGGGGCCGTTTTTGTGCTGCTTCCGGGTTTGCAATAAGACGCCGGAAGGAACGAGGAAGATAGCCTCGATTTTTTATGAATAGAGGGAGGGGAGCTTGGTTTTATTCTTCCTCTATCCTGGTGATGCTGGCGCCCAGGGCGTTGAACTTGTGCTCCAGGTGCTCATACCCCCGGTCGATATACTCGATGCCCCTGACCTTGGTCTCGCCGGAAGCGGAGAGACCGGCCACGATCAACGCCGCACCGGCCCGAAGGTCGGTGGCGTGGATATCCGCGCCTCGGAGAGATTCCACGCCCCGGATGCGAGCGGTACGCTTGCTGACGCTGATGGAGGCCCCCATCTTGCGAAGCTCCTTCACGTGGTTGAACCGGTTTTCGAAGATGTTCTCCACCACCACGGAGTTGGAGCCGGCGGTAGTGAGATACGCCATCATGGGCTGCTGCAGATCCGTGGGGAAGCCGGGATACACGGCGGTCTTGATGTTCACGCCCCGAGGCCGACCATCCATCTTCACTCGGAGATAGAACTCCCGCCCGTCATCGCCCTCCACGATTTGAGCGCCGCTCTCCAGGAGCTTGGCTGTGATGGCCTCCATATGGGTGGGGATCACATTCTTGATGATCACGTCGCCTCGGGTGGCAGCGGCGGCGATCATATAGGTGCCGGTCTCGATCTGATCCGGGATCACGGCGTAGCTGCAACCGTGGAGCTTTTTGCGCCCCTGGATGCGGATCACGTCAGTGCCTGCGCCCTTGATGGATGCGCCCATCATGTTCAAAAAGTTGGCCACGTCCACCACGTGGGGCTCCTTGGCCACGTTCTGCAGCACTGTCTGCCCCTCAGCCTTGCAGGCTGCCAGCATCAGATTGATGGTGGCGCCCACGGAAACCAGGTCAAAGAATATCTCCGCTCCGTGGAGCTTCGACGCCTGGGCGCGGACCACGTTTCGACTTTCGTCGATATACACGTTGGCGCCTAAAGCCCGAAGACCCTTGATATGCTGGTCGATGGGTCTGGGGCCGATGACGCAGCCGCCGGGAAGCGCCAACTCCACTTCGCCGTAGGCGCCCAGCATGGCGCCCAGCAGATAGTAGGAGGCGCGCATGGCGCTGACCTCCGGGAAGGTGGCGTCCACGGTACGTATGGCGGTGGGGTCCACCCGCATGCAATCGCCCCGGGTGAAGTCCACCTGAGCGCCGATACGGGAAAGGATATGCTTCAACGTCTGCACGTCCTGGATGGCGGGCAGATTTTCCAGAATACAGCATTCTCCAGCCAGGACCGCTGCCGGGATGATGGCCACCGCCGCGTTTTTGGCGCCGCTGATGGTCACGGTCCCTTCGAGCCGCCGCCCGCCCTGGATGCTGTAGTACTGATTCATAAAACCTCCTGTTCAGCCGGTCGAAACCTGCGCCTTCAACCAATAGGGCTCCGCCCTCGCTTCCGGGTCCAGCCTATGCGCCTGCGGCGTACGACGACCCTGCAAGGGGTGAAATGCCTTGCGCGTGTCATATGGTTTCTGCTGTCGTTCTTCCTTCGTCGATGGAGCGCGCATCCGCAACGCCCTTTGCGCAGCCCGCGGAAGAACACTATCCGCAAAACCTGGTCGGCTGAGCTAAATCCTATCTGTTACTATACCCAATTATCGTGATATAGTCAACCGTTTACCCCAAATCGTACACCAGATCATACGCCTCGTACCATTGACGCAGCGTCCCGTCGTTGGCCCATGCGACAAGCTGACTGTCGATGAGGGAAATAAGATCCTTCTGTTCGCTGGTGCCGATCACGTGGTAGTCCACTGTGCCTAGGGCATACCCGGAAATGGCCATGCCCTTGTCCTTGTGGGACAGGGCCACGGTCCGGGGCATGCACACAGCGTCCACAGACCCGGCGCGCAATGCCACCAGCATGTCATAGTAAGCGGCATAAGATACGATCATGAGGCCGTTTTCCTCATCCTGCTGATACTTGCTGACCACGTCGTAGGCGGCCGTATCGTGAAGGACGGCGATCCGCTTTTCCGCCAGGTCGTCTTTGGCGGGCATCGTGTAGCCCATGAGTATGCAGGGATCGCGATAAAAGGGGGTCTCGGTGGACAGATATCCCTTGCCTGTCAGCTTGTCCAGGCTCATGATGGCGATGTCGATGGTCCCTTCGCTCATGTGCCAGGCCACTGTGTGCCGCGTGACGGTCGATCGTTCACACCCGTCGGAACTGTTGAATATCACCTGGGAAAGGGCGTCGCACATGGTGGGTTCCAGGCCTACGCCCCTTTGGTTCAGGCCGTAGACGTTCTCGTCCACCCCCACCCGCAGGGTGCCTTTGCGGCGCAGCACGTCGATCTCCGCATTGTTGAGGTAGCTGTCCGCGGGCTGATTCACCAATATGACCACGAACAGCACCAGCAGCATACCCAGCAAAAAGAGCACCGGGCGCAAGGGCAACTTCTCCTGCCAGTTGTCTGGCAGAAGCCTTCGCCGGTGCTTCTGTACCTTTTTGTTGAATTTGGTCTCCATCGTAATTTAGTATAACAGGAATGGGATGCGATTGCACCTTTTTTAGAAAAAAGGCGTTATGGTTTACGAAGCGTCCCCTCCAGCTCCTTTAGGTATGCATCCAGCACCGCCGCAGCCCGCTCCACCACATACAAGCAGCGCACATCGGGCCGGCGATACAGCTCCTTCAATTCCGCGCACTCTATGCTGCCCAGATCCGTCCGGAACAGGTCCACCAACCGGGCGCATTCCTCATTGAATCCGACGGTGGCGTGAGCTCGGCTCGCGACCCGGATCTTTCCCAGGACTGCCAGCGCGCCCAGTAGGGCGCCGCAGTTCTCTCCGCAGCCCAGGCCGCCGCCGAAGCCGCTGACCAGGGACACGTCCTCAGGGGCCACGTTCAGCCCATATCGCTCGTTGGCCCACAGGAGCACCGTTTCGGCGCAGTTATGATCCTTCTCCAAAAAGATCTCTCGTATGGTCATGAACAGGCCTCCTTGTCTTCGTTCAGCAGCCCCACGCCCAGCACGCCCGGGAAAACCTTGGCCATGGCCTGTGCGAACAGTTTCTTCGTCATGGTCCCTCCAGATAGTATACTCCGCTGGTATTGTCGCACACTTCCCGGGTCTTTGCAACGGGCACAGTCGGTTTCTTCATCTTTTTCTTGCAGGAAAGAGAAATCTATATTACCATAGAGATACCATAAGGAGGGCTTCATGAACATCTATCTCGCTTTTTCCCTGTTTGCCCTGGTCATTTTGGTATACTGGGTCATTTCGGAACTGTTCGCTATCCTCTTTCGTTTCACGGGTCTGCCCGACGAGAAAGCGCGGTTTCAGGTGATCTCCCTGTTGACGGGCTGCGGCTTCACCACCCACGAAAGCGAGCTGCTGCTGACCACCAAATCTCGGCGACGGCTTGCAAGGATCACCATGCTCTTCGGCTACGTGTTCAACATCACCATCGTATCCGCGTTCATCAACGTTTTCTTCTCCCTGAAAATATCGGAGTTGGCGGCGGATCTGTTGAGCAGCCTCATTCCCATTCTGGTCATCCTCTTCATCGTAGGGTTCATGCGGTTCCCTAAGATCCGGGCTTGGGGCGATCAGTTCATCGAAAAGCTGGCGGGGCGCATCATTCACAAGGATATCGCCAACTCCATCTGGATCATGGACTACATCGGTCAGGAATCCATCGCCCAGGTAACGCTGAATCAGGTGCCGGAGGAGCTGCAGAACAAGCCCCTTTCACAGACCGGTCTGAAGGCGGATTACAACATCCTGGTCATGCTGGTGGAGCCTCCAAGCAGCAAGGCCGTGCCCGCTACCGCCAATACCGTCTTCCAACCGGGTGACAAGCTCACGGTCTTTGGGGATTACGCCACCATCAGCCGCGTCTTCCACGCCAAGGAGCGGTTCAGCGAGCAGTGATCTTCTCTTCCCAAACCCCTTTTCACAGGAAAGGGGCTTTCTTTTTTTGGACATGAAGATGTTATTTGTCGAAAAACGTGGCATCCTATGGCTATGAAACGAATCCTGTTCATCCCATTGGCGCTGCTGTTGCTCTGGAGCTGCCGAAGCGAAATCTCTGAAGTAGCCCCGGTGCCGGAAGCCACGCCGACGCCTGCATCCATAGACGTCTTTGCAAAAACTCTTCCGGACCCAAGCGCCGAAGACACCGGAACGAGGACCGCCCCGGATCCCAATCGACCCATGGTGGCCCTGACCTTCGACGACGGTCCCACAAAGTATACGCCCCGGGTCCTGGATCTGTTGGCGGAGCACGATGCCAGGGGGACTTTCTTCGTGATCGGTTCCAAGCTGAACGACGACACCCGGCCCATTCTGCAGCGCATGGCAGACATGGGCTGTGACATCGGTATGCATGATCTCACCCATACGGATATGACACAATTCTCCGTGGCCGTCAACGCCAAAAGGATCCAGCGGATGCGGGATATGATCTCAGAGCAGGTGAACGGCGGCTATGACACGCATCTGCTGCGCCCACCCTTCGGGAAGCTGAACAAGACCGTGCGCCGGGCGTGTCAAACCGGGCGCGTGGCCAGCATCCGCTGGTCCGTGGACACCCGGGACTGGAGCAGCAAGGATCCTGAAAACATTTTGAAGATCGTTCAAAAGGAGACCCAGGATGGGTCCATCCTCCTCTTCCATGATCGGCTCCCCACCACCGTCACGGCGCTCAAGGCGGTGATCCCCTGGCTCCGGGAGCAGGGCTATGATCTTGTGACGGTGACGGAGCTGCTGGAAAGCAGCGGCCAGAGCATCCGGTACGGGGAGGACTATCGGAAGAAGCCGGAACGATGAAACATCTGCCGCCTGCTTCGGTCGCCGCTTGACAGGACGGCCGTTTGTTTTTACTATACTCTGTATAAGCTCATCCATACTGTACATGAAGGAGGCAATTCGAGATGACCATGACGCCCTTTCGGGACATGCCCTATGCGCGACCAGATATGGAGGCATTGAAGGCTCAATACCGCAGAACCATCGATACGCTGCATGCTGCTGCAGCCTACGAGGAAGCCAAAGCTGCGTTCTTCTCCCTGCAAAGCGCAGAGGAGTCCGTCAGCACCATGGGTTCCCTTTGTCATGTGCGAAACACCATTGACACCACCGACGCCTTCTATGAAGGCGAGGTGAAGTGGTTTCGGGAGCAGAACGCTGCGTTGATCCCTTTGCGGAAGGAATACCAGGCGGCGCTGGCAGGAAGTCCCTTTCGGCTCCGATTCGAGGCGGAGTTTGGGCAACAGATGTTTCGCATGGTGGATGCGGCGCTGAAGACCGCCGATGAGAGGATCATCCCGGATGTCATTCGGGAGGGCGAGCTGACGCAGCAGTATCAGAAGGACAGCGCCATGGCCGTGACCGAGTTTCGGGGACGGAAGGTCAACTTTTATGGGCTGCTGAAGCATATGGAGAGCACGGATCGGCAGGAGCGCAGGGATGCTTTCCACGCCTGGGCCGCATTGTATGAGCGGATCAGTCCTCGGTTGGACGCTCAGTACGACGAGCTGGTGCATCTAAGGACCGGAATGGCCCATACGTTGGGTTTTGAAAGCTATACCGACCTGGCATATCTTCAGCGCCGCCGGTTCGATTATACCCAAGCCGACGCCGCTCGCTTCCGTGGGCAGGTCAAAAAGATCATCACCCCCGCGGTCGCTGCGATCTGCGAACGTCAGCGTCAAAGGCTGGGCGTGGACCAGCTTCGCTCTTACGACGAGGCGCTGATCTTCCCCGAAGGGAACGCGGACCCGTAAGGGACCATGGGGGAGCTGATCCAAAAGGCACAGGAGATGTATCGGGAGATGAGCCCCGAGACCGGCGAGTTCTTCGATTTCATGGTGAAATACGGCCTGTTCGATTTACAGACCCGTCCCGGCAAACGTATGGGTGGGTATATGACCAG
>JAEEGI010013526.1_pt1 | contig 17299 bp, 18 predicted proteins | sample 8958751 | NCBI WGS metagenome assembly JAEEGI01 (sample SAMN16246545, study PRJNA631951) | gut metagenome | biome: gut microbiome; feature: rumen; material: KS-attached | host: Bos | place: Iran: Karaj | collected 2018-10
AAACGTATACGGCTCAATTTCCAAACTCTTGAGCCGTAAATCATCGTTATTGAGCCAATTTTGAGCCGATTTGTCAGAGAATAACCTGATGTTTGAAGTCCATAGAAGTCGTCTTTATGGGCGACAGGTGGCCGTACAAGTCGCTTTCCCTATAGGTCCTGAAAAGCCACGAAAGTTTCACCTATGTTTCACCTGTTGTCTTTTTGTGTTCTTATAAATCGCTTATTATCAATGTATTACAAGAAATAGTTCGAGTCTCGTTTGCCGCTCCAAACGCCTCGCAGCAATGCGGGGCGTTTTTGTTTGTGGAGCCCCGGACACCAGGTCTGCAGAACACTCGGTACGTGTACAAGTCTCGCTTGTACAGGAAAACATCGACAGAATGACGATTCCATGTACAAGTCTCGCGGATTTGGTCGATTATCCGCCCGATTCCGGAAGACTTGAGCAGAAAAACCTGTCCAGAGATGTCTTTTAGTGTACAAGCGAGACTAACGCGATTTGTACAGCACTCCGTCCGCGGTACCGGACATTTATAAGCGCGGTTTCTGGACGAGGCTCACGACGATGGCGACCATGTCGATGATGGCGCCGTAGATGAGGGGAATCAGGGTGATTTTCAGACCGCCCAGGAGAATGCGGGGGGCGGTCAGGTCAAAGAGACCGGTGACACCTTCTCCTTTTTCGACGGCAACGCTTTGCAAGTACGACAATACTTGCTGCTGCCCCAGAATCATCCCCAGGAAGCCGAGCAGCAAAGCCAGGGCTCCGATTTCCTTCACCCAGCGGGGCGCTTTCCAGGCGGCGAAGAAAAGGGCGACGAGAAGAACGGTGAGGATGGACATGAAGACAGGACCGCCTTCAACGAACCAGGTTAACAATTTGGTCATAAGGCAAATGGATTTGGGGTTAAACTTTCTGCGGCAAAAGTAAAGGAAAGCACGACGGCCCGCAAGCCGAAACCCCGAGCAGGCCGGTTAAATCCCCAAATTCCCCTTTTGGATGGACAACGAAACAGTTTTTTGTTACATTTGCAACTGCAATGAAACGACTGCTGGTCATATCTTACTGGGTGCTGTCCATCCTCGTGGTGTCGATCATCGTCACCAGCCTGGGATACAGTTTCGCAGAAGCCCTGCTCATCGGCACCATGTTCCTGCCCGGCGCCCTGGCAGCCCGGTATTTTTTCCCGAAGGTCCATTTCAAGAACAAATGGGCGGGGATCAAGGATTCCGCCTGCATCGTCCTGGGCATCCTGATCGCGGAGATCATGCTGTTCTTCCTTGCCGACCGCTACATCGGGTTTCTCCGGGATTACCCGCCGACGAGCGCCATCCCGCTCATCCTGACGAATCCGCTCTTCATCACGCTGATCCTGACCATCCTGGCGACGGGCGGCTATTTCTTCGAATCCTGGCTGGACAAGAAACGTCCGACTCCTCCTGCTCCCATCACGTTCACCTCGGGCCGGAAGCCGATAACCCTCCCTGTCGAGGAGATTCTGTACGTGGAATCCAACGATGACGCCACCGTCGTTTACGCGACCGAAGGCCGGTGCTTCCGGAACATCACCCCCATCTCCCGCTGGGAAGCCATCCTGAAGCCCCATTTCATCCGGATTCACCGGTCCTACCTGGTGAACAAGGCCGTAGTTACCGGCGTTGACGTGGATCTCCTTTCCATCGGCGAAACCCAACTCCCCATCTCCCGGAAATACCGGGAGGAGGTGCTGGGTCTTTTTTCTTCGTGATTTCTTCGTAAACCGATTTTATCGGTCGTTTCCATTTGAAGAGAGACTTGTCTCTTTTTATGTACCTTTGTGCAAGAAATCTCCGTCACAGACCACACGACCCATACCGTGCAGTTTGCCGCGCCCATGCGTTTTGAAGACGCGCACGCCTTTGGAGACGCCATCCCTTTCCTGGAAGGAGTCCGGCTCGTCCTTCTCTACAACGACGGAAACGGCAAAACCGACTTTGTGACCATCAACACGTCCCGAATCCATTACTGAATCCATGCTCAGCATGACTACGGACGTCCTTCCTGAGGGTTTCACAACGGAAGACGTCGAGAAGGAAATCGACGCAGGCATCGCGGAAACCCATATGCAGGCGGAGCAGTTCACGGCGACGGAAATCGACCTGGCCACCGGATGGCCCACGCAGTGGTGGAGCAGACGCCGGGTCACAATCACCATGGACGAAGGAGAGATGCAGACCATCGGAGAGAAAGCGGTGACCATTACGGACGAATGACAATCCTCATTGATGGCCGTACATGTGCGCCGGCTGGTTTTCGCTGCTCGACTCGTGACGGGAAGGTGGTGACACTTATCGATTTTTTTATAAAATTTATTGTTTTTCAATATATTTTTCTATCTTTGCCATATTATCATCTTATATTCGGTATTTTCAAATTGTCGTGTATGAAAAAGTTTCTGAAGGTTATCTGGGGCATATTCGCCGTGATAGGGATTTTGTTCACTGTGCTCGTCCTTTTCTTACTTGATGGGGAAACGGCCATCTCTATCTATCCGTCAACCAAAGGACGGTTCGGTGAATATGTGGAGCAGCTCCGCACATCCGGGCCTTTTGCGAAGGATACGGTTTCCTTTGAGATGAAGATCATCCAGGACCCCGTCCGGGCCAAAGAGATTCGGGATTATTTCCAACTGGACAAGTTATACGACGCGGATGCGGATACATGGACCAAGGCGCTCGCCATCGGCAGGTTCGTCGCATCGAACATTCCGCACGACAACCAGGAGATAGAACCGGAGCACCGCAACGCAATCGACCTGTGGGAGTATACCAAGAACGTCGCACCGGCATTCAACTGCCGTCTGCACAGCATACTCACATTCGAACTGATGCTCGCCGCCGGTCTGGACGCGCGGTATGTCACCTGCATGCCGGAAGATAAGAATGATAATGACTGCCACGTTGTCAATGAAGTCTGGCTGCCGGAGCTTGGCAAATGGGCGATGATTGACACCGATATGGATGGGAACTATGCTTCCGACATGGACGGCACACCGCTTTCCCTGAGGGAGATCCGGGAGCATTATATTTCCGGCGAAAAGATGCAGTATCACCCGGAATTCAAGAAAGCCACCACAAAGTTGAATAATCATTACGCCTATATGGCCAAGAACTCCTACTGGTTCAATTGTTGGGAGACGCTTTCTTACTACCAGGAAGACCGGGATAACCGGGAGCGTGAGGTTGGCCAGTACATCTATCTTGTTCCGTCAGGCTATGGCGGATTCAACTTTGGCGTATTCAAAAACGATGGAGAGATTGTTACACCAGATGCCGATGCTTTCTGGGCGGCACCGGTTAAGCCGAGGATGTAAAGGCGTTATTATCGGTTTTTTCCTCCATGAAAATAGGTAGTCATTTCATTTCTGAAGTAACTGCCGTTTTCTCTCATTATTGCATGGCTAAGATATTGTTTTGTGGAAAGGGTATTCTTTCACGGATTAGATGTCGGGGTTCAGAATTCTCAGTTAACAAGGAGAATACTAATTTGTTACGGCACGGACAGGGAGACCGAGATAGCGCCAAAAACTATCATATACCAAACGTCCTTCACTGACATCTGCACCATAGGCCTGAGTTCCAAAGTAGAGTGAAGAAGACCAATAATTACACCGGCTTACAGCATAGTGGGTTTCTGCATCAATACGGTAACCTGCGGCAGGAAGGAAGATACTGTTTCCATTCCGACCTGTAATCAAACGTCCTGATACACCGTCCTTTTTAGTCCATTTCCAGTTACAATAATAGATCAACTCATCCCATTCGCTCTTTGTCGGCATACGCCAAGTGCTTCCCCAATTCGCACGGGCGGCATCGTCAGCATCGTCCAAACGCTTCTTGCCATCATCATTGGTGTACTTCGATAGTACCACGGCGGAATCATCGTCAATCCTTTTGAGAAACCGATAGCTCCCCCAATCTGTCCGGTATTGTTTTTTGGGCTTTGTCTCGCCCCAGGCGTAATAATTACCATATGCTTCCGGGGTCTTGGCTCCCACATTACAAGTCGCCCATTTAACGCTTAGGCCCAAATCCACCCATTCGTGACCATTAATCACTCCATGGGTCCCGTCTTGTGCCGAGGCAGAGGCTCCCATAAGGCCTAAAAGAAGCCCTACCGATAATAGTACAGTAACTCTCTTTTTCATGTTTAATGATGGTTATTAGGTTTAGTTTGGTTTTAAATGATATGTGTCAACTTGTACACAAAGATAAGAAGTTATTTATAATAGATGCCATTTGTTTCGTATTACTTGAAACAGGGTATCAACCTCAATTGTTAGTCCGGGAACATGCATTCCGCATAATTAATCAACCCGAAAACAATTCTCCAAAGGCCTTTTTTTGTGGTGTATCTGCTAGAACGGCCTGTAAAGAGGGTAGATGCGAATTCCTGTGTTTACCAATGCCGTCTGCAGGGTCTCTCGGTGCCAATAATTGTGTAAAACGGCCCTCCATACACAATTATCGGCCATTTTCGCCATTATTTGTGTAAATCGGGCCTTTCTACACATTTTTCGGCCGCCCCGGGAACTTTGCAACAACGGATGCACGCTTTGGAGGCGCTTATTAACGAAAAAAGGCCGCGAATCAAATTGACGTTTGCGGAAGAATTCGCCCGGTCCTATTATTCTCCGTAGGTATAGAAGAAGGGCTGACTGAAAGGGATCAGCTCACGGCCGGCGTAATCAATGGACTGATGAATCCCCACCGGTAATCCAGATTCTGGACCGCAATATAATCCATCGTCGGGATTTCGCGTGTTTTTTAAGTATAGGACAAAGATAATGAAAAGGAACCAAACACCCCTAATCCTTTTTACACAGTCTTCGTCCGCCCTCCTTAAAACCTCAGTTCAGGGTGTCGTTGGAAAAATGCCGGAGAATGCTTACATTTGGATTTGGAAGTCGAGGCACTTCCTGACAGAATTCACCCATAAACGATAACCAATATGCGTAGGACTATTTCTTTGCTCGTTTTCCTTTTGCTGGGCTTTCAAGTTGCGTCGGGCCAGTATTATTATATGAACAAAGGCTATGATTATTTGAAACGAGGCTGGAAGGACACTGCATTTAAAACCTTTATGGAAGGAGTGAAGCAAGGTGAGGTGGCATCTGCCTATGGGGCGATCGTTTGCTATTTGACGGAAACGGGAACTCCCAGGAATATTTCGAAAGCCGAGGATCTTATGGCAAAATATGCGCTGAAGGATAACGATGTTTGCGCGCTTGCCGCGAATTACTATGGCGGTTTCGGCGCGACACTCAATTCCGATTATTTCCCTTCCGGTTACGTCCCTTGGAGAGGGAAGTATGACAATCGGAAACCGGATCCGGCATTGGCCTTGAAGTATGCCCATGCGGCTTTTGAGAAGTTTGATACAAAAAGGAGCTGGTCCGGCCGGACCTATGCTTTCCATGTCATCTTTGAATATGAGATTGCGGGTTATCTCAATAACAAGTACGGCTTCAAAAAGGATGTCGACAAAGCCCTTGACCTGTTCAGTCAGTATTACGCGAAGATCGATCCCGACGACTCGTGGCGTGTTTTTGCCGAGGCGTTTTACCCGTCACATCGGTGGTATCATTGCCTGTATAAACAGATGCTGTTTTATGCGACAGATACGCAGGACTTTCTCGACAAGTTCAGTAAGCTCAAGGACCGGAAGGACCTTTTTGAGTCTTTTCAACGCAGTTTGGGGTCCTTTTGGAAAAATGATGTGTTCCTGTATGGCGGAGACAGCGATGAAGTGACCTATCCCGGTCCTCTTCCCGGTAAGCAGCACATGATCAAGCCTGCCGGTGCCAAGTATCTGATGGATCATATCAATGCTGCCACCAGTACAGACCAGTTGGACGAATTGCTGGAGATATCGAATCTGATGGGTTACCGGTACGGTCAGATTATCAAGAATGCAAGAGATGAACTGGCCGTCCGGGAAGAGAGACAAAATGCCGAACTTGTCGAAAAGTGGTGGCTGGAGCATAGCGAAGACGATTATCAGACCATGAAACAAAGTTTTGGGGAGCAGAGCTTGGCCGTCAAGCGAGGAATCCAGTCTTTTTTCCGGACCTATGTCCGTGACTATGTGGAAGATTGCGAGGTCATCGATGAATTGGCGTCACTGAAAACTCACCCTCTGATGACACTCGATCTGGAAACCATGGTTGATGGAGCGATCAAGCGGCTCCGGGACCGCGATTGGGCCAGCGAACAGTATTCCATCCTGTACGACTCCGGCTCCATTCCGGAAATGATGGCTTTCATTAATGATCCCCGGTCTTCTGCGGCTATCGTCTTGAAAGAGAACATGGAAGAACTGCTTCAGGAAAAGCTTGCCCAGAAGACGCAGGAGCGGGATGCTATCGTCAATGAACGGGTCCGGCGGTTCAAGGATGCCGGTGGCGTTGAACTCATCACTGAAGGGCAACTTTCATGGGGGAGCCCCGCTCGTGAAGAGTGCAGGCGTCGCTTCCTGAATTATCTCCAGTCTTTCCGGGAACTGGGCAATGAGGTTGAGTCCATTGACAAAAACTATGATTATCTGGCGACCTCCACGGCCGTCCAAGGCCTGGAGAAAGAATTGGCCGCTCCCCTGTCCCTGGCGGAGATTATGCAGAAGGAGGATTCGGGAATCGTTTTACCGGAGGATTATAAAACGATGATGGATTCTTTCCCGGGTTATCATACAAGCTACCTTCAGGATGGATATGCGATTGCACGTGCAAATCGTGCGACCATTGAAACGCCGAAGGAGGAACTGGATGCCATCAAGGCCTTGCCCATGTCCAAGGAAGCGTTGAAGCAAGTCAAGGCGCTGACGAAAAAATCATATCTGAAGAATAAGTAAGAAAACAATACGCACTATGAGAAAAGCCCTTTCCTTCCTGATGGCCTGCGCCGCCATCGTGCTGATGGGTGCCTGCAAGGCCAAGCCGGGCAGTTTGGAAATCTCCTTCCAGTATAACAAGCAGCCGGGTGGCGGATCCAACCAGTACGCCGTCTGGATTGAGAACGGGGAAGGACAGGTTGTCAATACCCTGTTCGTGACCGAATTCACCGCCAAGGGGCGCAGCCGTGACGGCTCCAAGCCTCAGCGAGGCTACACCTACCGTACCTCATGCATGCCGACGTGGGTCCAGCATGTCCATGCCGACGACCTGTCGGACGGAGAACTGGATGCCTTTACCGGTGCTACGCCCGCCGAAAGCGGACTGCAGTCTTTCACCTGGGACTTCACGGACCAGGCGGGTCAGCCGGTCGCCAAGGGAACGTACCGTTTCTACGTGGAAGCCACCTATAATGGTGCCAGCATCGTAACGCACACCGCCACTGTCACTTACGGTGCGCCGGCAGGTGACCTTACGGTCGAGACGTCCTATATCGAGCCCTCTGAGGAGCGCAAGGACATGATCACGGATGTCCGCGCCCGGAAGCTCTGACTGCAAGTTTTGTAAGGTAGAATAGTAATTAAGCGAGTAATACAGTTATGAAACGTTTCTTAACCATCCTTGCGGCGCTGTGTGTGCTGGCAGCTTGCGGCGGGAAGAAGAAGGCCGCCCAGAATGCTCAGGGGAGCACGGGCCCCGAGAACATTCCCCCTACTGCGACCACCGTGATTCCCGATGCCCCGACGGTGTACTTTACCAGTGACATCAGTCCTGAGGGGCTGGTGAAGATTTATGAGGCGTTGGGCGTGGAGGCATTCGGCCGCGTGGGCGTGAAGATCTCCACGGGCGAATCGTCCAAGAGCAACCATTTGCGTCCGGCCTTCATCAAGGACCTGGTGGATAAGGTCGGCGGTACGCTCATCGAGTGCAACACGGCCTACGGAGGAAACCGGATGTCTACGGCCGACCACCGGAAGGCCATCGCGGAGCGCGGATTCGACCAGATCGCCAAGGTCGATATCATGGACGAGGAAGGGGAGATGCAGATCCCCGTCGTTGACAAAAAACATATCCAGTATGACATCGTGGGCACCCATATCGCCAACTATGACTTCGTCATCAACCTGGCGCATTTCAAGGGGCATGCGATGGGCGGTTTCGGGGGTGTGCTCAAAAACCAGTCCATCGGCTTCGCTTCCACCCACGGCAAGTTTAATATCCATTCGGCCGGCGAGTCCTCTTCCCACTGGATAACGGCGGAGCAGGATGCTTTCCTGGAGTCCATGGCTGCAGCCGCGCAGGCCGTCCACAACTATTTCAAGCAGGAAGGGAAGGACATCGTCTATATCGATGTGATGAACAACATGTCCGTGGACTGCGACTGTGACGGTAATCCGGCGGCGCCGAAGGTCAAGGACATCGGCATCCTCGCTTCCACGGATCCGGTTGCTTTGGACAAGGCCTGCCTGGACCTCGTATTCGGCCATGTCGACACCACCGGTGACGACGCGAAGCCGCTCCAGCAGCGGATCAACCGCCAGCACGGCACCCACATCATCGACTATGCCGTCAGTATCGGACTGGGTACGGACAAATACAATCTGAAGAATATCGACTGAGGAATACTCCCTATTTGAATATTACCAACCACCCGTCGAAAAACGGCGCCGTAAGCGGAACAAGCAAGTACTGTCCGTTAGCGGAGAAAAAGAAGGGCTTACTTGCGCCGTTTTCGGGGCGGGATACTGGCGGGGAATACGGACGCGCCCGAAGGGAGAACGCTCGGTCGGGTGACCTTCCGGTCGTTGAATCCGTAGGGCTCCTTGATGGAGGCGGCGTAAGATTCGTATTGCGGGATCGTATCGAACATCATCAGGCTCCAGAACTCTTCCACCTGCTCATAGGGTTGGGCGCTCCCCAGCGTCTCCGCCATCGCCACCATCCGGATGGCCCGGCTCACTTGCTGGTCCTTGTTCTGCCACATGAATTCGGTGATGTCATGCAGCAGTTGCTTGAATTCCCGGTCGAACGCTGCCGGGTCCTGTTTCTTTTCGAGGGGCATCCCGGACGCGAAATGGAACGTTCCTTCGTCGTCCAACAGCACTTCCAGATACTTTTTCATTCCAAGTTCCTTTTTAGATTCCGGCCGTCTCTCCGGGCGGCCCGGTGCAAGGTTCGGAAAAAACGGATACTCCCGCAAAGAATCGAAAGGCGGATTCCTTGCATCCTAATCGTCTGACAAGCAGGGCAATACGGGTACAGTGGAAATAAAAGGGAGAACGATGTCTCCCTCAAATGCTTGGATGTCAGTCTTTTGTGAAAAAACTTCCTGCAAGGAGTTCCGGCTAGCGGAGATTCCGGATATTCGCATCCATCCAGGTCCATTTGTCCAGGAAGGCTTGCTTGATACGGTCCACCGCCTGCTGGAAGCTCATGTCCTCATCCCCGTTTTCGGGATTGTTGACGATGGGCCACTGGGCGTGGTTGAGCCCCTCGGAAACCCGGATGTTGTCCGCCTGCGCATCGATGTATTCCGGAAGTCCTTTGAGGTCGTTCTTGTACATCTCCCAGCGCTCGACGAGGCGGGCGCGGAACTTCTCGTCCTTCAGGAGGGCAGGGTAGAACAACGTCTTGGTCGCACCGACCCACTGCCGGGTGAATTGCGGGCAGAAGACGTGATAGTCGAAGTCCCAGACCGGGCCGGAGTACAGTTTGCCGCCCCTTTCCTTGTACAGATAGACGCTATGTCCGCCGGGCCAGGGCCAGGTGTTGTAGAAATCGTTGTTTCCCGTGAGTTCCTCCACGATGAGGTAGTCGATGGCCGTGTCCACGTCCAGGAATTCCTCGTAGGCATGGGCCTTCACCTGATTGGCGTCTTTGAGCAGCTTCTCCAGGTTCTCGATCCAATCCTGGATATACTGGAAGGCTGCATCCGACAGCTCGTCTTCGTCCGGCTCCTTGACCATCCAGGGAAGGTTAAAGAGTCTTGGGAAGATGAACTTGTTCTTCTCGTCGTGGTAGGTGTCGATTTCCAGCAGATACCCGCCGGTGATCTTCACCGGATCCGTTTCCTTCGGATCCATTTTTTCGACGTTGACGCGGTTCTTGTTCAACTTGATCTGCTCGCACAGGTAATAGTTGCCCTGATGGACGCCGTTCAGGACCAGTTCCACATACTGGCCGCGGACGGTGTAGGGAAGGCCGGTATGGCGGGAGAGCCAGAAGGCGGCGTCGTTCCGCAGGAGGGTGCGGTCTTTCCAGTTGGCGAGGAGGACCCAGCGCTTGTGGGAGGGCATCGACAGGATCTCGCCCTTTTCCTCCAGGCGGAGGGCGTATGGTTTCTTCGGATACCAGTTCCAGGTGGAGTTGCCCCGGCCGCGGATTTCGGTCTTGCCCTCGTAATCGACGGTCCCGTCCGGCCGTTCAATCCGGATGGTGGCTCCCTGCATCCAGACCTCTTTGCTGGTGATGGGTTTTTTCGAGGGCGTTTCGATCCGGACGACAGGCAGGCCCGTATTCCGGGCGCAGATGACGTAGTCCTGATAGACTCCGTTCTTGATGAAGCGGACCACCAGGGGCTCTCTCAGGTCCATTCCCTGGTTGTTTGCGGACAGGTCCCGGTTCCCGGTCCGGATCAGGACCGCTTCCGTAGCGAAGTTGACCTCAAGCGATGAAAAATCCGTCTCCGTGGGCAGCAAGGCCGTAAAGGTGGAGGTCGTCGCATCCAGGACAGCTGTGACGTTCTGCACTCTCACGCGGGCCACCTTGACCGTCCCTTTGACAAGATTCACGGTCGAGGAGTCCTCCTTTTTACAGGAGAACAGGAAAAGGGTGGCGGCGAGCAGCAGGAGCGGGAAGTTTCTCATCGGTCGGCCTGTTTGGTTTACAATTTACAAAGATAATGCTTATTTTTGTGTGACCAGTGTGCTAATAGATGAAAAGATTGCTTCTCCTGCTGTTGGCGGCGATGGCCGCCGCCCTTCTGTCTGCCCGTGCGGCCGAACCCATTGACGGGCTCATTCCTGTCCGGGGCCTTGCCATCGAGGCGCCTTCCCCCCAGGGAATGAATGATTTCCTGAAATTCATCGAGGGGGATCTGGCACCGGCCCATTTCAATCTCCTTATCCTCCGGGTGGATTGGAACTATGCCTATGAATCCCATCCGGAGCTCAGGGATCGGAATCCACTCAGCAAGGAAGACGTGAAGCGGATCGTCGCCGTGTGCCGGAACCGGGGCATCCGGCTGGTGCCGCAGATCAACCTGTTGGGCCACCAGTCCTGGGCGAAGCAGACGCATGCGCTGCTGCGCGCTTATCCGGAGTTTGACGAAACCCCTTCCGTGAAGACGGAAAACTATACGGAATGGCCCAATCCCGAAGACCTGTACTGCAAGAGCTACTGCCCGCTCCATCCGGATGTCCACAAGGTGGTATTCGACGTAGTGGATGAGCTCTGTGACGTTTTTGAGACGGATGCCTTCCATGCCGGAATGGACGAGGTCTTCTACCTGGGCGAGAAAGAGTGCCCCCGCTGCAACGGCCGGGACAAGGCGGAACTCTATGCCGGGGAAGTAACCCTGATCCGGAACCATCTCGCCGAAAAAGGGCGCGGTCTGATGATCTGGGGTGACCGTCTGCTGGAAGGCCGGACCACCGGCCTGGGCGAATGGGAGGCCAGTTACAACGGGACGGCCCGGGCCATCGACCTGATTCCGAAGGACGTGTTCATCTGCGACTGGCACTATGAGCGAGCCGACCTGACAGGCGTCTATTTTGCCACGAAGGGCCTTTCCGTCGCCTCCTGCGGTTATCGGAATCCGACGGTCTGCGAGCAGCAGATCCGGGATATGGTCCGCTTCCGGAAGCAGTCGGCGCCGGAGACGGTCGACCGTCTGCAGGGCTACATCCATACCGTCTGGTCCGATGCCGGCGGCTTTATCCGCCGTTTCAACCAGGTGAAGGCAGAGGCTGAGCCGGACGAGCGTTTCGACGATGCCCACGCCCTTCAGACCGTCATCGCCATCTTCACCGATTTAGCCAGATAGCCTTGCATATTTGTCCGAAAACGTTATATTTGTGGGAAATTTCTAACTTTTCCTACAAATGCAAGAGAAAGACGGCAAATACATCTTCGGCGTCGTAAAGGTGGGGGACAAGGGGCAGATCGTAATCCCCAAGGACGCCCGCAACGTCTATGGCATCAAGCCGGGCGACGCCCTGATCCTGTTGGGAGATGAGCGGGGTATCGCCATGCTCAAGACGGATATCTTCCAAACCGCAATCGACCAGGCGATGGGAGGCCTGACCCAATGAGAAAGCATTGGATTGACAATCTGCGCTGGGTGACGGTACTCCTGGTGCTGTTCTATCACGTCATCTATTTCTACAACAACAAGGGTGTTTTCGGCGGCATCGGCGGTTTCGGCGATTATCCGCAGTGCCCCCAGTACCAGGATGTGGTGATGTACATCCTGTATCCCTTCTTTATGCCGCTGTTGTTCATCCTCGCCGGCATCAGCGCGCGATATGCGCTGGACAAGTATTCTGCGAAGGAATGGTTCAAGGCCCGCACGCGGAAACTGCTGGTTCCCGGCACCATCGGCTTGCTCGTGTTCCATTGGATGGTGGGGTATTTCAATACGGTCGTGGCGGAAAGGGAAGGCGTGTTCGACGGGGTTCCAGCCGTGGGAAAGTACTTTATCATGGCTTTCTCCGGTACGGGCCCGCTCTGGTTCGTCCAGGTGCTCTGGCTGCTGAGCCTCGTGCTCCTTGCTGTGCGGGCGCTGGACCGCAAGGACAGGTTCTGGACCTGGTGCGGGAAAGCGAATCTCGTCTGGATCATCCTGCTGGGCGTCCTGTACTGGTTGGGAGCGCAGACGTTGATCAAGAATCCGCGTCCGGAGTCGCTGGATGGCCTGATCAATCTGTATAAACCGCTGTTTTACCTGATTCCCTTCCTGTTGGGTTACTTCGTGTTCTCGCACGACGAGGTCCAGGAGAAGCTGGGCAAGGCCTGGATTCCGCTTCTGGCCTGTGCCGTCGTGGCAGGCGGTATCCTGATCGGCACTGCCTTCGGTCAGGACAACACCTCTCCGCAGTTCCTGGGCAGTCCGCTCAATAACATATACGGTTGGCTCATGTGCCTGGCGATGATGGCCTGGTTCCGGGCGAAGTTCGACTGCACCAGCCCGTTCGCAGCCTATATGACAAGAAGCAGTTTCGGCCTCTACATCGTTCATTATCTGGTTATTGCCAGCTTTGGCTATATGATGAAGAAGTACACGCAGCTGCCGCCGTGGGCCATGTACGTCATTCTGACCGTAGCCGTATTCACCCTTTCGCCACTTTTGTACGAGATCATACACCGGATTCCTTTCCTGCGCTGGTGCGTGTTGGGAGAGAGCCGGAAAAAGCGTTGACCTTATGAAAAAGACCCTCCTTTTCTTCGCAGCATTGCTTCTGGGCGGCGCCCTTGTCCAGGCCCAGACCTATCCGCAGCCGGACCTGATGATTCCGCTCTGGCCGTCCGGGGCTCCGACGGACAACGGCCTTTCCGGTCCGGAGATAGACTACGGCACCCACGTATCCAATGTCTCCAAGCCTACGCTGGGCATCTACTTTCCCGACAAACCGAACGGATTGGCCCTCCTCGTCTGTCCCGGCGGCGGCTATGTCGATGTCTGGGACAAGACGGAAGGCTATGCCAACTCTGAGTGGTATACGGACCAGGGTATTGTGTATGCAGTCTTGAAATACCGCCTTCCGAACGGACATCCGGAAGTTCCCCTGGACGATGTGCATGAGGCCATGCGTATCCTTTGGGAACATGCGGAAGAGTATGGCTTCCAGCAGCTTGGCATCGCCGGTTGCTCGGCGGGCGGCCACTTGGCGGCAACGGCATCCACCCATTATACGAAACCCGGGGAGCGCCCCGCTTTCCAGATTCTCTTCTATCCGGTCATATCCCTGGACTCTTCCATCACGCACGCCGGTTCGATGCATTACCTGCTGGGCGAAAACCCTTCACAGGAACTGCTTGACAGGTACAGTAACGAGAAGCAGGTGACTGCCGATACGCCGCCGGCCTTCATCATGGCCAATTCAGATGACCCGCTGGTCCCTTGCGAGAACAGCATCCGGTACTACGAGGCCCTGCGGGCCAACGGCGTTTCAGCCGCCCTCCACATCTATCCGGAAGGCAGTCACGGCTGGGCCGACCATAAGCACTTCGTCTATCGGAATGCCTGGATGGGTGACCTGCGGATCTGGCTGTCGAGACTGGCGGAAACGTTAGTGCCGGTCGATAATCTTTAAGGAATCCCGGAACTCGCGGTCGACCTCCCGATAGGCGCTGTTGAGCGTCGCCTTCGTAATCGTGAAGGAGGTGTCTACGGGACGGCCTTCCTGGCTGAGACTGTGCTTGAAAAGCCAGTCATAGGTCATGGAAATGTAGAAGAACCGGCAGAGGATGGAATGGTCGTATCCGGGCATGATGTCGAAAAGGATCCGCTTGCCGCTCTTGTTGGCTTTGATCCAGTCGTAGATGGTTTTGGACCGGGTGACCGGCACCAGCCTGTCGGCATTCCCGTGGATGAGCCAGAGGGGCACTTCGTCCAAAGGGGCGAATTCTCTCCGGCCTGAGCCTCCGCAGAGGGCCATCGCCGCGGCAACCCGTTCAGGGTGGGAATAGACGAATTCTATCGTCCCGTATCCTCCGGTACTCATCCCGAGGACGTAAACCCGGGTCGTATCGTGAGGAACCCGCTCCTTGGCCCAGTCCAGGATGTTAACCAGCCGGTCGGAATTCCAGGTGCTCTGGTATCCCTGCTCCTTGCCGAAAGTCTGGGGCTGGATGACGACGGCGTCGATCCGCTGTCCGCGCTTGATGGCATCGATGGTCCCGTACCGGCAGGCCAGGTTGAGATCGCGGCCGACCAGGCTCCCGCCGTGCAGGAAAAGGATCAGCGGGGTTTGCGTCTTGACCGAGTCGGGAGCCTCCTCATATCCAGCCGGGGTGTATAGCCAGAAGTCGTATCCGTACTTCACGGAATCCCGGCAGGCCGTGATGGTCTGGGCTTGCAGGGAGACGGAGACCAGCAGAAGGACCATCCCGGCCATCAGTTCTGTCAGTCTTCTCATTGTACTTTCACTTTAAAGATGTGGTGTCCTCTGGACCCGACGACCAGGCAGTCCCCGACAATGGCGGCACTGGACTCGAAGTTGAGGCCGACCTGGAGTGAGTGGATGATTCTTCCCGTCTTGCCTTCGAGAAGGAACATCGTTCCCTTGCAGTCGGGCTGGACGATATACAGATGCCCTTCCTTGTCGTAGAAAGGAAGCGGGGAGGACCAGGCGTAGCGGGTGAACGGAAGGGTATAGAGGACTTCGCCGGTCCTGCGGTCCAACGCTACGAAATCTCCGGCCAGGGCGGGATGGTGGGTTTCGAAGTTGGTGAACAGCATCCCCTCACAGTCTCCATGTCCAAGAAGGGGAGTCGTATACATTCCTCCCTCCATTTTGGTGTATTTCCCGCAGGGATGCCGGTATTCCCAGATCTTTTCTCCGGTCAGGCCGTTGAGTTTGACCAGATACGAGACGCCGCTTGTACCTTGCTTGTCCACTTCGGTCCCGCTGTACACATACGGGACGTCGTCCACGATTTCCAGGACCGGCGTGGCGTCGGAATCGTCGTGATTGTCATAGGTCCATACGGGGGACAGGTTGTCCAGGTTCAGGCAGATAATGTTGCCGTTGTTGTCCGAAACATATCCGTAATTGCGGAATATCGCGATCGAGGCTTCCATTCCGGGCGCCCTTTTCCGGGTGTCGCGGTACCGGGCGGAGGAGTGGAGGACAAGTCCTTCGGGGGTACGGGAATACTTATAGATCACACCGTTTTCGGCCGCCCTGAAAAGGAATCCGCCGGCTACGATTGCAGAACCGTCGCAGGCGCCCCAACCCCGGTAAGCCTTATTGTCCCGTCCGTATTCCTGAATAATCTCATTCTTCTTCAGGTCGATGATGGAAGTGCCGAAAGGCTGTCTCTTGACGACCCCGTGTCCGACATACAGCAAACCGTTCAGGTCCGGGTCCAGCGACAGGGTTCCCTTGAGGACATTGCCGATGAAGATTTCGTCCCTGGAAGGCTCACCCGTCTGGAAATCAAGACGGTATACCCGGCCGCACAGGGATCCGACCAGGATCTCCTGCTTCGAAGGATACCCTTCACGCTCACCCCAGTCCACATATAATGGTTGGCCGGTCCAGCCGGAACCGCCGCCCCAAGTGCCGAACTGGGTGGAATCCCTGTCGTATTCGGTCTCGAATTGCCAGACAATCTGGAGCAGACTGGGAATGGTATCCAACTGTCCGGCCTTCGGCATGTCTCTCCGCTGTCCGCCCCTGAACGTGAGGACATTCCAGGTGGTATCCTCATAGGGATCATAAAGATACTGAAGGGCCCCCGTTGTACTGGTATCATGGACGGTCACGTCCCACGAAAGGATTTTCGCGGACGCATAGCAAGTATCGGGAAGCCGTTTCAGCTCGAAGATAACGCTGTCCAGGTTCTCTTCAGGCGTATCGGCGACCTTGGCATTCCTGCTGCCGCAGGACATGATGAAGGAAAAGGCGCACAGGGTGCAAACCACCAGCCATCCCAATCGGATTCTTCGACTTCCGTCAAGGATGTTTTCTTTGATTTCCACGTTATTTCAGTCGTTTAGTGCTTAGGACAAAAGTCAGTTAGTGTCTCTCTATGGATTTGCATTATTCTGCAAATATAATGAACACCGTTCTGGTGTCCAAATTCCGTTTGCATTTCGGCCAGACGGAGAGTGTCCAAAAAATGGTTATCTTTAAAAGTTCGATAAATCAAGTTATAAATTATGCCAACATGGACATCCAGCACCATTTCATAGAGAAAGGCCAGGGAGATTCGCTTATCCTGCTGCATGGAAACGGTGAGAACTGTGACTATTTCGCAGGGCAGATGGATGCGTTTGCCCAGTACTATCATGTCTAGAGACGCTCCGTTCAGTGTCCCATTGAGATCGGCTATTGGTTTGCCAAACTGTTCGCAAACAAAAGCGAAGAAGTAAAACTGCATGCAGAAATGCTTCAAAGATTCAGGCTAAAACGCTGGTTGTTGCCGGAACCAAGGACATGGTTAAGGACGATCATACACGGCTGATTGCCAGCCATATCTCGGACGCTCAACTGGTCATTCTAGCAGGTAATCACTTCGTTGCCAGCAAATATGTGGTCAAATGTGGCCGATCGTTGGAAGTTGTGGTCAAAACGTGGTCAAGAATCAATAGCGTCGACGGACGCCCGTTCAGTGAAGATTCAGGAAAAAGCATTAACTTTG